>Ga0334887_1000556_pt1 | contig 58359 bp, 48 predicted proteins | sample GraSluR1_MG_10_FD_207217 | JGI IMG/M metagenome (GOLD analysis project Ga0334887, IMG submission 207217) | Sludge microbial communities from methane-producing bioreactor in Wageningen University, Netherlands - Granular Sludge_18_07-R1 | ecosystem: Engineered > Bioreactor > Anaerobic >...
CTCGTGACCGGCGCGGGAACATTGCATGCGGTGCACGTGGTCGATCTGGAGAACGGCTGGGCCGTCGGCGCCGACGGCCTCATCCTGCACTACGGCATACCTCAGGTGGAGGCGGAGTAAGCCGTGGTCATTCAGCCGAGAACTCTCTCCCTCTGAATGACACCCGGCCCCCGGTGGGTGCGCCTTCACGGCGCACCCACCGGGGGCCGGCCTCACGAGAGGCCATCCCGCACGTGGCGGGCGCACCTCTTAGTCGTCGAAGTGCCCCTCGGGTGACTCCTCCTTGTGCAGGGTCGCCGCCCGAGTGGTGGCCTTCTCCTCCGTCCATTCGGCCGGGTCTTCCATCCGCGAGACCTTGGGGCCCACGTCGTAGGAGCCGGCCTCGAGGATGGCCTCCACGGCGAGGGGAGCCGTGCCTGCGGCATTGAACACCTCAGTGAGCAGATGCTGGACGAACTCCTCCACAGCCTTCGCCATCCGCTCGCGGATGGGCGCCGGCTCGGCCCAGAGCTTGTTCTCGAAGGGGAGGTTCAGCTTCTTGTAGTCGCCCTTCTTCCAGCCCTTTTCGGTCGCATAGGCCACCATCTCCGCCCACAGAGCCTCGCTCACTCCGGCGTCGGGCATGCGCACGAACTCCCCGGCCTCATCCACGAAGGCGTTGCCGTAATCGTTCACCTTCACACCCCACGAGAGCATCTGCAGCGCCGTGGCCACGTTGGCCTTGGTGGTATGCGTCTCCTGCACGATCCGGTGCAGGCGCTCGAAGCTGTTCCCCGAGGTGCCGTGCTGGGCACCGGAGACCCGGTAGGGCTCGAGAGCCTTGTGGATTGCCGCGGTCAGCTCCACCTGAATGCCGGCGTCGCTGTCCTGGATGCCGTGAGAGGTGCCGTTGTTGAGGGCTATCCAGTCGGGGAAGATATCGTGGGCGTTCAACCCCTGGATCAAGTACAGAGCTTCGTCAACGGTCGAAAGCCCTTCGGAACCCTTGATCTCCCCCACCTCCGTCTCGAGACCCGCCCAGGAGGGCACGAACTCGGCGAGCGTGCGACAGGCTAAGAGATTCTCCTCGTCGGGCATGTGGGACGCATCGATGGCGATGGAAGTGATGCCCGCCTCGAACATAGTGGGTATCTCGACCTTGGCCCGTTCCACGTCGGCCCGGCTCTTCAGCGTGTAGTGGTCGGCATGGACTGCGATGGGCACGGTGATGCCCAGCTCGTTGGCCACGGCGTCGACGTAGGTGGCCATGTTCCAGTAGTTCACGGCACAGTAGGCCCCGGTGCCGCCTTCAGACTTGGCAATCTCGATGATGAGGGCCGCGTCGGCCGCTTGGGCGGCGCGCAAAGCTCCGTAGATGACGAAGCGGTTACGGGCATTGGCGGCGATGGCCATCGCCTTGCCCTTCTTGATCATGGCCCGGTCGATGACCTTGCCACTCACAAGCAGCGCCCGTGAGTGGGGGAAGAGACGGGCCACGTTGGGGGGACGACCCACCTTGAGGGCTTGAGCGAACGCGTCGGAGACCGGCGAGGCAGCACTGCTCATGCGGCTATCCTCCTCTGAAGAAGCGAACGTTGGGGTCTTGGGGGGGGAATGACCCCTTATGGCATAACGTTATCAAGGAATAGAGGAGAGGCCAAACACCACCGCTTCGGTCTCCGAACCCTTCAGGAGAAGAGCTCCTTGAGGCGGATGAGCAGGGATATGTCTCCCTGCACCTTCACCCTGCCCGTCATGTAGGCCATGAGCGGGTTGAGCGAGCCCTGCAGCAGCCCGGGCACGTCGGCGCTACTCACGATGACCGTGGTATCGGCGGGACCGTCCCCCTCGTGCACCGTCACCAGGCCGTCGCGCAGCACGAGGCGGTGGCTGCCGGCATCGCTCAGTGTGAGCTTGAGCACCGCATCGTTTCCGCGCAAGCGATCCCGGTACGGGAGAGCCTTGGCAGGAAGCGTGGCCAGGAAGTTCTCGACGTACTGATCGCGTGGGCCTGCCATGCGCATCCTCCTTCTTGACCGCAGAAGAGACCGGATCAGTCTACCTGAAACGCCCGCGATCCGCGTGCGCGGAGAAGGGAGTCGGAGGGCCCCGCGCAGGCTTGCGCCGCCTCGCGCCGGCCCGCCAGCAAAGCCAGGTCCGGCCATCCCCAACCTCGGTCCAGCCCGATTCATCGCCGCCGGGTTCCGCAGACATCTATCGACACCATCCCATTCCTGCTAGGATGCACACTAAAAAAGGGAGCTCCCTTGAGACGAGTGTGTGCGTGGTGCCAGAGGGAATTCGACGCCGCCATCCCTCCCGGCGAGGCGGATGAGCACGACGTCATCACCCACGGCATCTGTGAGGCGTGCGCCGACTTCTTCGAGGCCAACGAGCCGAAGTCACTGCGGCGCTTTCTGAATGGATTCCAGGTACCCATCCTCTGTTTCGACGGCAACGGGTTGGTGATCACGGCCAACGACGCCGCCTGCTCACTGCTTGACAAGCAGCCGAGCGAGGTCGAGGACTGCCTGTGCGGTGAAGTGATGGAGTGTCGCCACGCCCGGCTCCCTGGGGGTTGCGGGGAAACCACCCACTGCCTGGGGTGCACCCTCAGAAGAACGGTGGTCACCACGTGGGAGACCGGACACAGTGTGGTGAACGAACCCACCTACATCGACCGAGAAGTGACGGGAGACGGCTGGCGGCGCCTTCACCTCACCGTGTCGGCGGAGAAGTGCAACGACGTGGTGCTGCTTCGCATCGACGACCTGAAGGAGATCGTGAGGGGCTGAGCCGGGAGCACCACGCCCCCATTCGAGTCTGCGGACCCCGCCCGCCTGTCGCCCGCCGCGCGATTGGCGTGCCGGGTCACGACGTTGCCACTCAGCATGCCTCCCCCTCTCCGGGTTCCCCCATCCGGTGGCCCGCCCTCTCGTCCGATCGCCGCAGCTGACCGAGTGAATCCTCCACCCGCGCCCGCGGTATCCCCGCCGCCGCAAGCTCTTCGTCGCTCCTCTCAAGAAGGCCCGCCAGCCAGCAGGCGGCCTCTTCGCGGAACGCCCGATCCGTCCCGGTGGGATCACCCACTTTCAGCAACTCGAACACCGCGTGTTCGGCCTGCGCGAAGTCGGGCACGCTCACGAAGTGGCGGAAGAGCCCTGCCCACTGCTGTGTGGCGAGCGGCCCGGCCTGCGACCAGAAGGCCCGAATACGTTCGTCGATCTCCGCAGCCGCATCGTCCGTTGCGGCGGCCGAGACGGCGAGTGCCAGCACCAATGCCCGGCGCCGGCGTTCGCCCGCCGCCTCCCTGCGGCCCAGCTCCTCCAGTACGTCGGCTTCCAGCGCCGAGAGGTCCGCCAGCATGAGCGCCCGCTCCACATCGAACTCCCCACCCACCCTGAGCAGCGCCAGTAGGCTGTCGTCGGTGAGCGAGTGAAGAAAAGGCCCGCTGAAGCCAAACAAGAGCTCCCCGGCCTCCTGCACAGTGCGCAGGGAGTGCTCGGGATCCTCCTGGCCCGCCGCGCGGCGAAGGAAGACTCCGAACTGCTCGATCATGCGAACGACATAGTCGCGCTGGTACATAAGCCACTATGATACCCGTAGAGGTGGACTCGAACGACGTCGGCCGTAGGAGCGAACTCGGTGCGTACGTTCGTCATTGCCGATGCGCACGGCTACCCGGAGCTGATAGAGAACGCCCTGCGCCACGGGGAGTTCCACCCCGGCGAGGACAACTTCGTCTTCGCGGGCGACCTGCTGGACCGGGGACCAGATGCCGAGAGCTGCCTTGGGCTCGTGGAGAGATACGCCACCGAGGTGCTCTTCGGCAACCATGAGGCTGCCGTACTCCTCGGATTTCCCATCCTTCCCCAGAATCCCGCAAGCCTGCACTTTCGTCCCCTCTTCTTCGACAAGCTGTTCCACCCGCAGCCGGTGCCCTGGAAGACGGCCTCCTGTGTGGAGGGGGTGCTCATAACCCACGCAGGGGTGTCCCGAGCCTGGTCACGTGTGTTCCGTGGCTCCTGCCGAAGCAATCCGCGCCGCCTGGCCGATCACCTGAACGAGCAGTTCTTCGAAGCGGTGCTCGAGGCGATCGAGACCTCCGCAGGCGAGTGGAGCGATGCGGGCATACTGGGCTACGACGGCCCCCTCTGGTTCCGGCCGAACAGGTTCGGAGGGGGCGCTTTGCCCGGATGCACGCAGATCGCCGGCCACACACCCCCTTCCGGGTTCGAACCGGAACGCGATCTCTACCTCATAGATCCAGACACCTCCATGGGTCTGGACGACTCCGGCCGCTTCCGCTATGCCCTGGTCGTGGACGGAGTCGTGACGGTGGTCGAGGGAAGTCTCAGCCGGCCCTGACGCCCCCTGCCGGCGCCCTACGGCACAGGAATGAGCAGCACCGGCACCTTCGAGTGCCGCGCCACCTCGTTGCCCACACTCCCCAGGAAGAATTCCGCCACCCGGCCTCGCCCCTGGCTCCCCATGATGACCAGGGAGACCCCTTCGCCGGTGGCCTCGCTGATGACCTTCTTGGGAGAACCGTGCCGCACGTCGGTGTGGACTTCGGGCACGCCGCGCTCGGTGAGTTCCTTCAGCAGCGGGTCGAGGCGCTTGGAGTCGGCCTCGTCCATCTCCCGAATCTCCGCCTTCGAGCGCAGATGCCGCTCCACTGCATCGATGTTCTGCGCATGGAGCAGGGTGACGGCTTTGGCGCCGCGTTCCACAATCCTCTTCACGAAGTCGAAGGCGTACTCGGCGTTCTCGGAGAAGTCGGTGGGGAAGAGAATGTTGCCCAGGAAGTCGCAGCGTACGAGCTCGCACACCTCCCGTTCGTCCTGCATGTCGAAGGTGAGCCGTACGAGCAGAGTGGGCCTGGTCATGGAGTGAAGAACCGCATCCGCCACACTACCCAGCTTGATCTCACTGGTACCGGTCTCTCCGTGCGAACCGACCACCACGAGCGAACAGTCGTGTTCCTCGGCTTGATGGTTGATCTCGCGGTGGGGCAGGCCTATCACCATGTCTGACTCCACCCGGTAGCCCATCTCAGACAGTGCCTCCGCCTGGCGCACCAGAGCGGGCTCGGCCATCTTGAGGAGCTGGGGCGCCAGCTCCCGCGCCCCGCGCAGATTAACGCAATACAGGAGGCGCACCTCTTCGGTCCCCAGGGACTTGATGCCCCCCATGGCCTCGATGACACGATCGGAGGCCGCGGACAGATCGGTGGCGACCAGAATCTTCGGGAACATGTGTGGTCCTCCTTGGTTCGGATGCCCCTACTGTACCCAGCGGACGGAATCACACACACCGATCAGATGGTAGTCTCCGCACACCCCCGGAGGTCCGAGCAAACGACAACGCCGCCCGGATGAGCATGAGACCCAATCCCCGCCCCCGAGCCTCCGGCCTCACGTACAGGCGCTTGAGTTCGGCGGTGCGGGAAAGGTCATGAGGCCGCAGCCCAGTATCCATTTCGTCCCGAAATGCCGACGACCCGGAGATTCTCCGGGCCGGCGGTTCACACTACGAAACTATGGTGGGCGATGCTGGATTTGAACCAGCGACTTCTGCCGTGTGAAGACAGCGCTCTTCCCCTGAGCTAATCGCCCCTATGTGAGACACGATGATAGCAGGCACCCCGGAGGTCGCCAAGCACACAGCGCAAGGACTCGACCACCCGGCCCGCCGGGCGTGACCCGCCGGGAGAACGCATAACCCGCCCGTGTGTGCCCCAGACACGCGGCCCGTACAGCGACACCTATACCACCTCCCGAACCTCACCGATACCCCGTACTTCACATATTGACATCTTCGAGCCGAGGCGTAGAGTGAAGCTATAGGGCGACCCGGGCCGACCCCGCACGCGCAACCAGGTTTGATGCGCACGAAATAGAAGGTGATGCCGCATGGCCCATCTCAAGGAAACCATGTTCATCGACGCCCCGGTGGAGAAGCTCGACCGCATTGTGGGCGACCCCCGCCAGTTCTCCAACTTCTGGGAAGGTGCGAGCGAGCCGTCCAAGGTGGAGGGTGACGGCGGACCGGGAACCGTCTTTGAATTCACCCAGCTCATGATGGGAGTTCCCCTACATGAGACACAGCGCACGGTCGAGGAGCGGCACGACCCCGATGGAAGCACTCACTGGCGCTGGGAATTCGAGGGAACCAGCTCCGGCTGGGTGACCTGCGACCACGTGCCCAAGGACGAAGGTGCCGAGATCACCACGGAGTTCGACTACACTGTTCCCGGGAGCGTTGTCGGCAAGATGGCCGATCGCCTCTTCATCGAGAGGAGAGAGGCCAGGGGCTTCCACCACAGTCTCGAGAATCTGAAGCATCTCGCGGAGACATCCGACTAGAGAACCGAGTAGAGGCCTCCTCCGGCGAGTGAAACCGGTGGAGAGGCATTGAAGAAGTGACCGGCCGGTCCGGGCCACCCACTGCCAAGAACAGCTACGCAGCCAGCCGATTCTGAGGCCGCCTCGGGTGCGCCGCCACGGTCACGGGGCCGCCGCCGTCACGGGCCCGCGGCCGACACGAGTCGGCCGCCGTCACGGGCCCTCCACCTTGAAGCGGCGCAGGCGCAGCGAGTTGGACAGCACACTCACCGAGGATAAGGCCATGGCCACGGCGGCGAACACCGGGTTCAAGGTCACGCCGAAGAAGGGGTAGAGAATACCGGCGGCCACGGGGATGAGCAGGGTATTGTACCCGAAGGCCCACACCAGGTTCTGCCGTATGGTGCGCATGGTGGCCCGGCTCAGGCGGATGGCGGTGACGATGGGCATGAGGCTGCCGCGGATGAGCGTGATGTCGGAAGCCTCCAGTGCTACATCCGTGCCCGTCCCGATGGCCATGCCGATGTCCGCTTGGGCGAGAGCCGGCGCATCGTTGATGCCGTCACCCACCATGGCCACCAGCCGCCCTTCACTCTGCAGCTGCTTGACCTTTTCGGCCTTCTGACCCGGAAGCACCTCGGCGAGCACCCATTCTATACCCACGCTTCGCGCCACCGCCTCTGCCGTCTGGCTATTGTCACCCGTGATCATATAGACATCGAGCCCCAGGTCTCGAAGGCCCGACACCGCGTCAGCGGAATCGGGTTTGACCGTGTCGGCCACCGCGATGAGACCCGCCACGCGCCCCTCGACGGCCACGAACATCGGGGTCTTGCCCTCTCCCGCCAGCGCCGCAGAACGCTCACCCACCCCGTCCAAGGCGACGGCCCTCTCCTGCATGAAGGCCTCATTGCCCAAGAGGACTCGCCGCCCCTCCACCGTGACCTCCACCCCTCGTCCCGGGACGGCGTTGAAATCGGTGGCCGGAGCCAGGCTGAGGGCGGCCTCCCGAGCGGCCTCCACGATGGCCTCACCCAGGGGATGCTCCGAACCCACCTCTCCGGAGGCGGCCAGCCGCAGGAGCTCTCGCTCATCGAAGTCGTCCACCGCCATCACATCCGCTACTGAGGGCTTTCCTTCAGTAAGCGTGCCGGTCTTGTCCAGCACCACCACTCCAAGACGATGGGCGCGCTCAAGAGCCTGCGCGTCGCGGATGAGGATGCCGTTCTCGGCTCCCTTGCCCGTGCCGACCACGATGGCCGTGGGCGTGGCCAACCCCAATGCGCAGGGGCAGGCGATGATGACCACCGAGACGAACGAAAGAAGAGCCAGCGTGAGAGCGGGCGCCGGCCCGAAGAAGAGCCACACCAGGAAGGTGATGAGAGCCACGCCCAACACAACCGGCACGAAGATGCTCGAGATGTAGTCGACCAGCCTCTGGATCGGAGCTTTGGAGCCCTGGGCCTCCTCCACCAACCTCACGATCTGGGCAAGAGCCGTATCCCGGCCCACCTTCGTCGCCTTGAACCTGAATGACCCGGTCTTGTTGATCGTCGCCCCTATGACCTCATCGGCGGGGCCCTTCTCCACCGGCATGGGCTCGCCGGTCAGCATCGACTCATCCACCGCCGAGCGCCCCTCGGTCACGACCCCGTCAACCGGAACCTTCTCCCCCGGCCGCACGACCACGATGTCGCCCACGACGACGTCTTCCACGGCAATGTCCCACTCCACTCCCTCTCGCACCACCGCCGCCGTCTTGGCCTGGAGACCGATGAGCTTCTTCAACGCCTCCGAGGTGCGGCCCTTGGCTCGAGCCTCCAGAAAGCGGCCCACCAGGATGAGAGCGATGATCATGGCCGAGGTCTCGAAGTAGACGTCCATGCTGAAGCCGGCACCTACGGCGGCTTGGAATGCGTCCGGGAACAGGGTGACTGCGGCAGAGTAGAAGTAGGCGGCGGAGGTGCCCACCGCGATGAGTGTGTTCATGTCGCTGGTACGATGGCGCAGGGCCGCCCACGCACCCCGGTAGAACTGCCATCCCGCCCAGAACTGCACCGGGGTGGCCAGCGCGAACATGATGAACCACATCTGCCGCATGGTCATGATGTGCATCCACCACTGCATGGGAATGAGCATGCTCACCATGAGCACGGCCCCCACCGCCGCGCTGAAGATCATCTTGGTGCGGAGAAGCCCCAACTCCCGCAGGCGGGCGCGCTCCTGGGCGGCGCCGGGCTCTTCGCCGGCGGCCGCCTCCTCGTCGAGGAGACCATAGCCCGCCATCTCCACAGCCCGGCGCAGGTCTTTGCGCTCCAGCATGCCGGGCACATACTGCACCAGCACCTTCTCGGTGGCGAAGTTGACCGAGGCGTTGACCACCCCAGGGAGCGCCTTGAGCGCCTTCTCCACCCGAGCCACACAGGCCGCGCAAGTCATGTTGGTGACGGCGAAGCTCTCCGTGGTGAGAGCCACGTCATAGCCAACGTCGCGCACGGCCTCCACGAGCGTCTCAGGGGAAACCGTCTCGGGATCGAAGCTCACGGTGGCCTTCTCGGTGGCGAGGTTCACCCCGGCTTCCGCTACTCCCGGCACCTTACGCAGACCCTTCTCCACCCGAGCCACACAGGCCGCACAGGTCATGCCGGTGATGGGAAACTGCAGGGAGCGGGCTCCCGCCCGACGGGACTCATCGGTCGGCGTTCCGGTAGCCAGCACAGGCGTCGACCGGGCATCGACCGCCGTCTTCTCCTCATGCGTGCCTGCGTGGGTGTCGTCAGCCTTCATCATGCTGAGTAGAGTATGCCATATTCTGGTATATACCCCACGAGGTATTAGCGCCACACGTGCCGGCAACAGCAGGCTTCAGTTGGACGCACAAGGCCTCACAGCAACCGAGAGCACGAGGCTCCCTCGGTGGGCCCGCACGCCCTCGGGTAGAACGTCTACTCCAGCTGCGACTTCAGCCGCCGCGTCTTCTCCGTGGCCTGCAACTTTGAAAGCGCCTTGGCTTCGATCTGGCGGATGCGCTCGCGGGTGACCCCAAAGCGGCGCGCCACTTCCTCGAGGGTACGGGGGTGTTCGCCCTTCAGGCCGAAGCGCAACTCGATGACTTTCCGCTCCCTGTAGGGCAGGGTGTTCAGCGCCTCGCTCACCGTGTCCTTGTCGAGCTGCACGGCCACCACGTCGAAGGACAGAATAGCGTCCTCGTCCTCGATGAAGTCACCGAGCTCGGAGTCCTCTTCCTCTCCCACCGGCGTCTCGAGCGAGACCGTGGTCTGGCTGATCTTCAGGATCTCGCGTATCTCAGCCGTGGTCATGTCCATCTCGTTGGCCAGTTCCTCGGGCGCGGGTTCGCGGCCCATGTCTTGGAGCAGGCCCCGCTGCACGCGGATGAGCTTGTTGATCTTCTCGACCATGTGCACCGGAATGCGGATGGTGCGGGCCTTGTCGGCGATGGCGCGAGTGATGGCCTGCCGGATCCACCAGGTGGCATAGGTGGAGAACTTGTGGCCCTTGCGGTAGTCGAACTTCTCCACGGCACGAATGAGCCCCAGATTACCCTCTTGGATGAGGTCGAGGAAGCTCATGCCGTCGGTGTGGTAACGCTTGGCGATGGAGACGACCAACCGAAGATTGGCCTCGATCAGCTCATGTTTCGCGAGGATATCGCCGCGCTCGATACGCTTGGCCAGCGAGACTTCCTGCTCAGCCGTGAGAAGCTGAACTCTCCCGATCTCCTTGAGGTACATACGTACCGGATCGGTGGTGGGCATATCGACTTCGATGGCGAAGGCTCCACCATCTGCAGGCCAGCGGCCTTCCCCCCCAGCGTCGGAACCGGCCGCCTCGTCTGACCGGTCCGCACATGCTTCGTCAACGATGTCTATGCCGCGATCGAGCAGACGGGTGTAGATGGTCTCTCGCTGCTCCGTGGTGGGATCGACATCGAACAGGACCTCTTCGATGTCTTCCGTGTTGACGTACCCCTTGACGTGACCGAGCTCGACCAAACGCTCGACCAAGACCTCGACATCATCAGCGTTGATGGCCCACTTCTCCACAACCACCTCGCCTCAATCAGAGGAATGAATGCGGGAACAGCAGCACGCCTCCTTGACGCTACTCTGCGCAGGCAGCGTGGTCTGCTGCAGCCGGACCGCCATTGTCACTGATAAGCCACTTGGTGCCGTATTCACGCATGTGGTCCACGAGGGGAATGAGGTCGGCCCCCATCTCGGTGAGGGAGTACTCAACCCGCGGCGGGACCTCAGGGTAACTGGTACGGGTGATGATGCCCGCCCTCTCGAGCGTCTTCAACCGCTCGGACAGAGTCTTGGGGCTGATGCCTTTGAGGGAGCGCTCGAGGGCGCTGAAACGATTGATGCCGTCGGAAAGATCGCGAAGAACCAGAAGGGTCCACTTGCCGGAGATGATGTCTGCGGTCTTCAGGACCGGGCAGGAGTCGTCGGTAGTAGTGTGGCGCACGTTACACAAACCTTCCTGTCGCACGGGTACATAACCGGACATATAGGCTCGGCTTCAAGCCGTGTAAAAGGTGAAGAGAGGGTGCTGCAGGATAGCAGAGGTCCCTTCTCATTTCAACCAGAGTCGCCTCCACTCTAGCCCTTCAGGTAGCGGCGCAGGAGGTCGTTCACCATCTGTGGATTGGCCTGTCCTTTCGTCTGCTTCATGATTTGGCCGACGAAGAAACCGAGCACTTTGTCCCGACCGCGGCGGAACTCCTCCACCGGGCCGGGATTGGCTTCGACAAGATCGCGCACCATGGCCTCGAGCTCCGCGGCGTCCGATATCTGCCCCAGGCCCTCCTCCTCGACGATGGCGCGCGCGGGCCTGCCCGTCTCCACCATCAACTGGAACACGTCCTTGGCCATCTTGCTGGAGAGCGTACCTTTCTTGAGCAGAAGGAGGAGCTCGGACAGGCCGGCGGCCGTCACCGCCGACTCCGACACCTCGCAGCCGGCACTGTTCAGGTACGCGGCCAGATCGCCCATCACCCAATTGGCCGCCAGCTTGGAGTCGCCCACCGAGGCGGCCACCTCCTCGAAGTACCCGGCGAGCTCGCCGTTCACCGACAGGACGCCGGCGTCATAGGCGGGCAGGCCGTACTCGGCCACAAAGCGCTCCTTGCGGGCGGCCGGCAGCTCGGGCAGGGTGCAGAGCACCCGCTCCACGTACTCGCGGGACAGCACCACCGGCACCAGATCCGGTTCGGGGAAGTACCGGTAGTCGTGGGCTTCTTCCTTGCTACGCAGCGTGGTGATGCCGCCGGTGCCGGGATCGAAGTGAACGGTCTCCTGCACGATGCGCCCCCCGCTGGCCAAGAGCACCATCTGCCGGTCGAGCTCGGCTTCGAGCGCCCGCTGCAGGTAGCGGAAGGAATTCATGTTCTTGAGTTCGGTCTTGGTGCCCAGGGGCCCGCCGGGCTCACGCACGGAGATGTTGGCGTCGACCCTCAGCGAGCCCTCCTCCATGTTCACGTCGGAGACGCCCAAGTGGCGGATGAGGCTGCGCAGCTGGGTGAGGAAGAGGCGGGCCTCCTCCGGGGACCGGATGTCGGGCTCGGTCACGATCTCCACAAGCGGGGTGCCGCCACGGTTGAAGTCGACAAGCGAGTGGTCGGCCCCCTCGATACGCCCGGCCGCCCCACCCGCGTGCACGAGTTTGCCGGCGTCGTCCTCCAGGTGGCAGCGCGTGATGCCCACGCGGTGGGTGGAGCCGTCGGCCAGCTCGACGTCGAGGTAGCCTCGCACGGCCAGGGGTAGATCGTACTGGGAGATCTGATAGCCCTTGGGCAGATCCGGATAGAAGTAGTGCTTGCGATGGAAGATGGTGTAGGGCGTGATCTCGCAATTCAGGGCCAGGCCGACCCGGGTGGCGTATTCGACCGCCCGCTCGTTGATGGTGGGCAGCGTGCCCGGATGGCCCAAACACAGGGGGCACACCAGCGTGTTCGGCTGTTCGCCGAACCTGACCGGGCAACCGCAGAACATCTTGGTGGCAGTGTTGAGTTGGATGTGTATCTCGAGGCCGATCACACTCTCAAGCTCAGGCATAGCCTTACCTCCAGCCTCACCCGCGCTCCCCGGGGCGCCTGCGGCGGCGAACCGCGCTGCCGCACTCACTGCCCGCCTCCGATACCCGCCGGCCGTGCCTTCACCGCCAGCTTCTGCTCCAAGGCGTGTGCCGCCTCGAACAGACCCTGCTCGCTGAAGTGGGGGCCCACCAGCTGCACGCCCACCGGAAGCCCCTGCGAGGCACCGCCGGGTAGGCTGAGGCCGGGCAGCCCCGCGAGATTCACGGGGATGGTACACAGATCCGACAGGTACATGGCCAGCGGATCCTCCATGCGCTCACCCAGCTTGAAGGCCACGGTGGGAGACGTGGGCGAAACCAGGAAGTCGAAGCGCTCGAAGGCCTGCTTGAAGTCTTCGATGATAATGGTGCGGGTGCGCTGCGCCTGGCCGTAGTAGGCGTCGTAGTAGCCGGCGGAGAGTGCATAGGTGCCGATCATGATGCGGCGGGTGACTTCAGGGCCGAAGCCCTCACTGCGGGTGCGGGTGTACATGTCCATGAGGTCGGTGGCTCCAGACGCGCGGTGGCCGAAGCGCACGCCATCGAAGCGGGCGAGGTTGGCTGAGCATTCCGCCGGGGCGATGATGTAGTAGGCGGCGATACCCCTCTCGACGCTGGGGAGGCTCACCTCTTCACACACCCCGCCCAGGGCGTGGATGGCGGCCACAGCGTCGTTGAAGACCTCACGCACACCTGGTTCGCAGGCCTCGCCCAGATACTCCCTGATGATGCCGAAGCGCAGGCCGGCGAGATCGACCGCAGTGGGGAGGGTGAGAGGCTCCGGAAGACCCAGGCTGGTGGAATCGTATGGATCGCGGAAGGAGATGAGGTCGAGCAGAGCGGCGGCGTCGCGCACCGTGCGGGCGAAGGGGCCGATCTGGTCCAGGGAACTGGCAAACGCGATGAGCCCGTAGCGGCTCACCGCCCCGTAGGTGGGCTTCATGCCCACTACGCCGCAGAGAGATGCCGGCTGGCGAATGGAACCCCCGGTGTCTGAACCGAGCGACCAGGGTGCCTCACCCGCCGCCACCGAGGCCGCCGAGCCCCCGCTCGAGCCTCCCGGCACCCGGTCCAGATCCCAAGGGTTGCGGGTGATCTGGTACGCGGAGGTCTCGTTGGAGCTCCCCATGGCAAACTCATCCATATTCAGCTTGCCCAGGAAGATGAGGCCTTCCGCCCGCAGCTTGGCCACCACCGAGGCGTCGTAGGGCGGCACGTAACCCGCGAGGATGCGCGAGCCGCAGGTGGTCTCAAGCCCCTTGGTGCACAGGATGTCCTTGAGTGCGATGGGCACACCCTCCCAGGGCTTCCTCTCGCCGGAAGCTTTGGCGTCGACCGCCCGTGCCTGCGCCCGGGCATCCTCACCGAGGACGCTGAGAAAGGCGCCCACTTCCCCGTCGACGGCCTCGATGCGGGCAAGGTACGCGTCGACTATCTCGAGAGCCGACGCCTCCCGCTTCTCCAAGAGCTCGCGGCAGCGAAGAGCGGTGAGTGGATACGTATCGGCGTAGAGCGTGCCCGCCATGCCGCTCACCCCTCCCCGATCCGGGGCACGAGGAAGTGTCCGCACTCCACGGCGGGGGCGTTGGCCAAGGCCTCCTCCTGAGTGAGACATGCCCTCGGCTCGTCGGCCCGGAAGACGTTCTTCACGTCGACGGCGTGCGCGGTGGGAGCGACACCGGCAAGATCGAATTCGTTCAGGCGCGCGATGTAGTCGATGATGGTGGACAGCTCGTGCTGAAGCCGCCCGATCTCATCGTCGTCGAAACGTAGGCGCGCCAAGCGGGCAACATGGATCACTTCTTCGCGGGAGATCACCCCGGTCTCTCCTTGAGCGTCGCGGCCTGGACGGTGCCAGAGCCGCCTGCACGGCCGCCTGTCGAGAGCGGGCGCGCACCGGCGACGGCACACTGCCCGGGATTATAGCGTTCGCACCACACAACGGGCAGGGCCCGGAAAGGGGAAGGGCGCCCAAGGGCGCCCCAGAGGAGAAAGGAGAGCTTGGATGGGAAACTCTCAATCCTTCCTATCGGCACTCCGGGGCCGGACCTTGAGCAATTTTCTGCGGGGCAGGCGAAGCCCCGGTTGAGGCCGCCGGTGGACGGCCGCGCTCAGCCGCCGGTGCGGGTGGCGGGCGAGACGGGGCCGGCCGACTGAGCCCGGTCGACCGGGCTCAGTCGGCCACGTCCTTCAGCTGCTGGGCGTCGCGGAAATTCTTGAGCCGGTTGAGCGTCTTGGCCTCCACCTGCCGGATGCGCTCTCGAGTGACCCCGAAACGCTCACCCACTTCCTCCAAGGTGAGTGGAGGACCGCCCTTCAGACCGAAACGCAGTTCGAGCACCTTGCGCTCCCTCGCCGGCAGCGAGTCCAGCACTCTCTGAAGATCCTCCCGGCGGATCTTGCGGGCCACCGCGTCGGGAGGCTGCTCGGCATCCAGGTCGACGATGAAATCGCCCAGTTCGGATTCGTCCTCCTCCCCGGTGGGGGACTCCAGCGAGATGGGCTCCTGGGCCGTCTTCTGGATATCGCGTACCTTGGTGACGGGCACGCCCATGGCGTCGGCGATCTCCTGAAGGGTGGGCTCCCGGTTGAGCTTCTGCAGGAGTTCCCGCTGAATACGGGACATCTTGTTGATGGTCTCGACCATGTGCACGGGCACCCGGATGGTACGAGCCTGATCGGCGATAGCGCGGGTGATGGCCTGCCTGATCCACCAGGTGGCGTAGGTGGAGAACTTGTAGCCGCGGGTGTAGTCGAACTTCTCGACCGCCCGAATGAGGCCCAGGTTGCCTTCCTGTATGAGATCGAGGAACGAGAGGCCCCTCCCCACATAACGCTTGGCGATCGAAACCACGAGACGCAGATTGGCCTCGGTGAGACGGCGTTTGGCCTCCACGTCTCTGTCCTCGACCCGCTTGGCCAACTCCGACTCCTGAGCGGCGGTGAGCAGCGGTACCTTACCTATCTCCTTGAGGTACATGCGCACCGGATCGGAGGTGCTGTGGTCGATGTTGACATCGAGCTTGCTGAGGAATTGCTCCTCCTCTTCGTAGTCATCTTCCTCGACCGATTCGGGGTCGACGACTTCCACGCCCAACTCGAACAACTGCGAGTAGAGCTCCTCGAGCCGCTCGGTGGAGATGTCGGCCTGGTTGAGGAGCAGGCTCACCTCGTCAGGAGTGACGGAGCCTTTCTCCTGGCCCCGCCTGACAAGCGCGCCGATAAGCTCTTCTTCAGTATGCCCGTCGACCACCACGGCCTTACGCCTCATCCTCGATGGCTGCGAGTGCCGCCCGCACGCTCTGCTGAAGCACCTCAAGCTCGAGGAGACGCTTCTCTCCCTCCGCATCGAGTTCACCCGACGCCAGTCTGCCCTTCTGCGCTCCAGTCTCCCGGTTCAAGTAGTGATCCTGCAAACGCAGGTGATCGTGTTCGAGTTGCGCCGGCGTGAGGCGCTCGAGCGATTCATCCATGATGAGGCCCACGGTGTAACGCCCCACATCGTCGGCGCGGCCGGCCAGGGTACGGAGGCTCTGTTCCAAGCGGCCGGACGCCAGGGCTTCGGCCAATTCAACGAAGACAGCGCGGTGAAGAGGGTCAACGAAATGGCCGGGGGTGAGACCGTCGAGCAAGGGAGAGGCCTGCGCCGGATTTCGGACCGCCGCCTTCAAGAAACGGTCCTCCACCATGCTCTCGGCAGAGATGATGCGCACCGCATGAGCCTGCTCAAGCCTGCCCCCCCGTTGTTTGAACGGACCCCGAAGGAGATACCCCGTATCGTCGGGAGTGAGCCGCAACCGGTCGGCTATGGCTTCGACCTCTTCGTGCCTCTCCTTCGGCGACGAAGCCTGGCTGAGCAGCGCACGAACCCCCTCGAACGCGCGGACTCTGCCTTCGGAGGTACTCGTATCGCCCTCCTCCAGCAATCTCCGGATTTCGTATCTTAGCAGGGAGATTCGAGAGGAGACAAGGCGCTCTGCTTCCTCGGCCCCCCCCTGCACGGCCACATCGGCCGGGTCTTTGCCCGGGGGAAGCACCACCACGAGCGGACGCAGCCCTTTGCTCCGCGCCACCCGGCCCGAGCGCAGCGCCGCCGACGCCCCGGCCTGATCGGCGTCGAACATGAACACGAGGTTGGAGGAGAACCGCATCATGAGTTCGATATGCGACTCAGTGAGGGCCGTGCCCATGGAGGCGACCACGTTCTTGACCTGCGCCTGCGCCAGAGCCAGGACATCGGTGTACCCCTCCACCACCAGCACCTCATCCTTCTCGGCGATAGCCCGGCGGGCCTGATAGAGACCGTAGAGGAGTCGGCCCTTCTGGTAAAGGGGTCCTTCGGAGGAGTTCAGGTACTTCGGGGTATCTCCCGAGAGGGTGCGGCCTCCGAAACCGACGACCCTTCCCCGCGCATCGATGAGCGGAAACATGAGCCGGCCCCGGAACCGATCATAGCTCGTGTCATTCCGCACCACGAGAAGCCCCGCCTCCTCGAGCTCACGGCGCGAGTATCCCTCCTTGAGCGCCCGGCTCTCGAGCACCCTCCAGCTCGACGGCGACAGCCCCACCCGGAACTCCTCACAGACCGAGCGACCGAGCCCCCGATCCGCCACATATCGCCGCGCCACCTCGCCCTCCCGGCTGTCCCACAGAAAGCGCTGGTAGAAAGTGGTGGTCTTCTCGAGGAGCTCAACGAGCCGCTTCTCCCTGTTGCGCCGATCGGCATCGGGAGCCGACCCCTCTTCGTACTCCAACGCCACCCCGTGCTTCTCGGCCAACCGCTCCACGGCTTCGACAAAGGTGAGGTTGTCCATGTTCTTGAGAAACGTGACCACGTCGCCTCCGGCTCCGCACCCGAAGCAATAGTAGAGGCCCTTCTCGGCACTCACGGAAAAGGAGGGGGTCTTCTCCTGATGGAAGGGGCACAGACCGGTGTAGGTGGCACCCCGCTTGCGCAGGCTCGTGTAACCGGAGATCACATCGACGATGTCGGCCGATGCAAGCACCTGCTGTACGCTCGAGTCCCTGATTCTCCCGGCCATGGACATGTGGCGCCACCGAGTCCCTTTTCGTGACAAGCATAATACCGGCTTGGTAGCATGAATAGGCCCTACGTTAACAGAGGCCGCCGGGGGTCAACAATGACACGCTCACGCCCGACAGCGTCAACCAGCCGAGCGGCACACGTCCTGCGCAGCCGATCCGCACGCGGCATCGGGTTGGCCGTCCTTCTCCTACTGCTTGCTGCCGGTACCCTCATCTTCGCCTCCGCCTGGGGGGAAGCCGAGAGCAGCACGGCACACGGCACTACGTCCGAAGCCGTCACCATCTGGGCCGGGGAGGCCGAGGAAGGCGGCGGGGACACCGCGGATGGCTCAGCCGGGGCCACCAACACCCACAGCGGAGGGGCTCTCGATGCGGATGCAGCCGGGGACGGGGCGCCTCTCGACGCAGACGCCGCCGGGGACGAAGACTCACCCACCCCACCCGAGCACGGAGCTGAAGCAGCCGCCGAAGGGAGTTCACCCGGCCGGCGGGATGTCCATACAGAAGACGTCGACGTGGTCATCTACGGCACCACCACGTCGGGCGTCGGTACTCTTCGCGGGCTACAGATCGCCGGGGTCACCTATCCGGAACGGCTGCGCGTCGCGGTAGTGACTCGCGGCCCCCACCTCGAGTCACCCCTTGCTCAAGGCCTGGGTGTGGAAGACGTGTACGGGCCGGATAGTGTGAGCGGTTTCTACGCTGAGTTCCGCCGGGGTGTCATCGGGGAGTACGCCTCGCGGGGTCTCAATCCCCTCACTCCGGAGGGCAGGCTGGTGTATGAGCCCGAGACGGCCGAGAAGATCCTGCGTTTCGTCTTGGACCGCAACGGCTCTGGGCGGCCCAACGTCCTCTTCGTGATGGGCGGCCTCGTGGAGGCCGAAGACCAAGACGAGCGCTATCTGCTGGTGGACTGTGGCAACCGTCTCGTGCGCCTCAACACCCGCTTCTTCGTCGACGCCTCTCCCGAAGCCGACCTGGCGAGAATGCTCGGAGCGAGCTACAGCATCGGCCGCACCGAGAACGTGTACAACGACGTCACCGGCAACCGCGCTCCCCGACCCAGCAGCGCCACCGGGTGGGTCACGGCTCCGCAGGCCCTCTCCATCCTCCTCACACTCAAGGAATACCGGGGTCCCGCCCCTCGGGTCGTTTCCCTCCGGCACCCCGGCTACGACGCCGGCACCTACGACCCCGACTACGTCATGTCGGAGCGGGTGCGCAGTGGCTTCGCCGGCAGTTGGTCACTGTCGTACCGCCTGCCGAACAACAAGTTTGAGCTGAATGAGGCCTGGGGCGACTACACGAATGCCCATGCCTCCTATGACTGGACCATGTATCCGGAGAAGCGGGCGGCGATCCGGGCGACCATCCAGACGTACGTGCTCAACAAGTTCCGCTACCTACAGGAGAACGGCTACGGGCACTTGGGAGTGGTCCACATCCCCAGCCGGCCCTACGTAAGGGAGGGGGTGCGGATACTGGGAAAGACCACGTACACGGAAGAGCTCATGCTCGCAGGCAGCTCCACCCATCCCATAGCCTACGGCCGTTACGCGCGTTACGATCGCCACGATGCGGTGGTCGGCCCGGAGCAGGACGGCACCGCCCAATCCGTGCACGTACCCATGGAGGCCCTCATGCCGGAAGGCCACCCCTGGCTACTGGTGACGACGGCGGTGTCCACCGACTACCGCACGTACAGCTCCGCGGTGCGAATGGAGCCGGTGCGCGCCAACATGGGGGGCGCCGCAGGCATCATCCTCGCCGTCGCGAGTGCCCGAGGTACGGCCCCCCACAACGTGAGCTACGAAGAAGTGCGCCGCGAGCTCCTGCGCCAGGGCTACCGCCTGCGATAGCACACGCCGGGAAAGAGGCCTCAGCCGTAGAGGGCGGCGAAGGCGGGGGCAAAGACCAGTGCGGTCACGGCCATGAGCTTCGTCAGCGTGATGAGCGAGGGCCCTGACACATCCTTCAACGGATCGCCCACCGTGCCTCCCACCGCGGCGGCCCTCGACCCGGTGAGGTCGCCCTCGCTCCCGGAACCCTCCGTCTGCAGGCTCTCGACGAGGAGCCGGCTGGAATGCCAGGCGCCCCCCGAGCCGGAGAACGCCGTGGCGAGCAGGAAACCGCACAGAGAGGCCCCCACGAGCACACCTCCAAGGGCCAAGGGATTGGCGACCCCCACCAGCAGGGGCACCAACAGGGCAAGCAGGCCGGGGATGAGCATGTCTTTGAGGGCGCTCTTCATGGCGATCGACACACACGTGCCGAGATCGGGTGGCGCCCCCCCAGACAGGAGCTCGGGGATCTCCCGGAACTGCCTCCTCACCTCCTCCACCACCGAACGGCCCGTGAGTGACACCGCCAACAGCGTGAAGGTCATGAACACGAAAGGAAGCGCCCCGCCAAGGAGAAGCCCGATCATCAGCTCCGGATCCTGAAGCAGGTCGAAGTTGGGAAGCACTCGATCGGGCCTGCCCCCCACCGCACCGCGATACACCTCGAAGTAGGCGACCACGAGTATCACCGAGGTGAGCGCCCCGGCGGCAATGGCCAGAGTGCGCGCCATGGAGGCAGTTTCCGTCCCCAGGAAGTCGAGGCGCTCGGTGCGCTCCCTCGCACGCGCGGACATGCCGGTCATCTTGGCGATGCCGTCGGCGTTGTCGTTGATGGGTCCGTAGGCGCCCATGGCCACCGTGAGCGTGGCGGTCGAGAGCATGCCGATCACCGACAGCGACACCGCGTACCACCCCGCACCGGCGAGACCCATGCGGTTGCCCACGAAGTAGGAGAAAGCCATGAGAAGCCCCAGGATCGTCGCCGGTACGGCCACTGAACCCATCCCCACGGCCAGCCCGTGTAGCAGGTTGATCTCGGGACCGCGGCGCAATCCCTCATGAGTGAGCTTGATCACCCGGCTGCGGGGGGACGTGTAGATGGCCCCGTACCAGCACAGCAGCCCGCCGGCGACCACCCCGGCGGCCAGGCTGTAGAACAGGCCCAGGTAGCGGGTCCACGGCTCTCCCGGGCCCGGGACCAGCCGGGTCACAGCCAGAAAGGCCGCGCACAGGGTGAGCAGCATCGCCGTGACCACCCCTCCGGCCGCATGCATGCGGCGCTCGGTAGTGCCAAAGGCCTGTATCACGCCCAGCCCGGCGAGGGAGGCCAGGAGCCCGGCGGCTGCGACCACCAGCGGCAGGGTGACCAATTCGGCGGCGAAGTCCCCACCGGCAACCACCACGCCGAGAGCCACCGCTCCGATGAGAGAGGCCACGTACGACTCGCACACATCGGCGCCCATGCCGGTCACCCCGCCCACGTTGTCGCCCACGTTGTCGGCGATCACGCCGGGGTTGCGCAGGTCGTCCCGGGCCACTCCCGCCTCTGCCGTACCTGAGAGCGCCGACCCCACGTCGGCTCCCTTGGCGAAGATGCCTCCCCCCACCCGGGCGAAGAGCGCAAACGACGACACCCCCAGGGCGAAGCCGGTCACGAAGAGCGGCTGCTTGAACGCAAGCCAGGTCACACTCACACCCAAGAGCCCGAAACCGGTCGTCACCATCCCCGCCACCGCTCCGGCGTTCAGCGAGAGACGCGAGGCCTCCCTGAACGAGGTGGCAGCCACCGTCGCGGTGCGGCCGTTCGCACGCGTGGCGATCAGCATGGAGAGATGTCCGGCCAGCCCGGCCACCAAGGCCCCGGCAACGTAGGCCACCGCCGTCTGCCATCCGATGCCCGTGTCGAACACCACGCCGACACAGGCGATGATCACCGCCACCCCCGCCACCACCTTGTAGAGAATGGAGTACTGGGCGGAGGCGAAGGCCACGGCGCCGGCGTGCACGAGTTCGAGAACCCGGCTCACTTCCTCACTCTCCGACCGCGTGCGCACCACCAGTGCGGCGAGCACCGCGGCCAGAATGAGTACCCCGAGAGCCACGCAGGCCACGGCGATTATCCAGGATTGCATCTAGGCACCCTCCCGCCCCAGAAGCGACCAACCCCGGGGCATGAAGAAGTCGAAGTAGCAGCGCATGGCATAGCGGTCGGTCATACCGGCGATGTGGTCGGTGACGTTGCGCAGCACCGCCTCACCCGTCGGCAGGGCCGGGAGCAGGTCCGGATGCTCCGCGAAGTGGTGGAACAAGGCCTCGAGCACCGCCCGCACCCGGCCCTCCCCGCTCTCGCGTGTGGAACGCCCGTACACGGTGGCGAAGAGGAAATCCCGCAGTTCCTCCATCGCCTCCGCCACCTCCGGGCTCTGCCTGACGGCGTCACGCCCGAAGCTCGAGTCGATGAGATCGTGGACCAGGGCGTCGATACGCTCGCTGCCGCTCACCCCCAAGCGGGCCATGGGACCGCGGGGCAGATCTTCACCGCTGATGAGGCCGGCCCGTAGGGCGTCGTCGATGTCGTGGTTGATGTAGGCCACTCGGTCGCAGATGCGGACCACCTGGCCCTCCAACGTGGCCGGCATGACCGGGCCGGTGTGCAGGGCGATGCCGTCGCGCACCTCCCAGGTGAGGTTGAGGCCGCGGCCCTCGTTCTCGAGTGTCTCGACCACCCGCAGGCTCTGGAGGTTGTGGCGGAAGCCCTCACTCCGGCCCAGGGAACGAAGCACCGAGTCGAGCACCTGCTCGCCCGCATGCCCGAAGGGCGGGTGCCCCAAGTCATGGCCCAGAGCTATCGCTTCAGCCAGGTCCTCATTGAGCCGTAGCGCCCGCGCGACCGCCCGGGCGATGCCGGAGACCTCGAGGGTGTGGGTGAGCCTCGTGCGGTAGTGGTCACCCTCGGGGGCGATGAAGACCTGCGTCTTGTGCTTGAGTCGCCGGAAGCTCTTCGAGTGAACGATGCGGTCGCGATCGCGCTGGAATTCCGTGCGGACCCGGCAGGGTTCCTCGGCCACAGCTCGGCCCTTGGACAGGGTGGAACGCTGGGCGCGCGGGGACAACCCCGCCTCGAAGAGTTCTGCGTCCAGCGATATCCTACCGCTGCTCTCCCGCTTCACATGCACACTACCGCTCTCGCCGCCGGAGGTGCCGCCGCAGGGCCGGAGGCCCGCCGCGGCACCACAATCTGATGGCGCCTCCGCCGGGCCCCGTGGCCCGGCGGAGGCGTCTCTCACTGTACCAGCAGCACTCCCTCTATGCTTGGGCTCCGGGGCCGCCTGCTCCGCCGAGGGCGGCCTGGGCCGCCGCGAGGCGGGCCACCGGTACCCGATAGGGGCTGCAGCTCACGTAGTTCAGCCCCACCCGGTGGCAGAAGCCAATGCTGGAAGGCTCACCGCCGTGCTCACCGCAGATGCCCAACTTGATATTCGACCTGACCCCGCGGCCCTTCTCCACGGCCATGGCCACGAGCGGACCCACTCCCGACTGGTCGAGCTTCTCGAAGGGATTCGCGTCGAGCACATCGTTCTTGAGGTAGAAGGTGAGGAACTTGCCCTCAGCGTCGTCCCGTGAAAAGCCAAGCGTGGTCTGCGTGAGGTCGTTGGTGCCGAAGCTGAAGAAATCGGCGTACTCGGCGATCTCATCAGCCGTGACGGCGGCCCGCGGCAACTCGATCATCGTACCCACCAGGTAGGGGATCTCGACACCGTGCTCGGCCAGTACCGCGTCGGCCGTCTTCTCGGTGAGTTCCCGCATGATCTTCAGTTCCTGCCAGAAGCCCACCAGGGGAATCATGATCTCCACCAGGGGAGCCTCGCCCAGCTCCTCGTACACGGTGCAGGCGGCCTCCATGATGGCGCGCACCTGCATGGCGTAGATCTCGGGGAACTCGATGCCGAGCCGGCAGCCGCGCGTACCCAACATGGGGTTCATCTCGTGCAGGCTCTTGACCTTCGCCGCCAACTCCTCCTTCTCGGCGATCTCTTCGGGAGGAGCTCCGTTGATACGTGCCTTCTCCAAATCGACGACCGTTGCCGTGTAGTCGGGGAGGAACTCGTGCAACGGCGGATCGAGCAACCGGATGGTGACAGGAAGACCCACCATCGCCCGGAACAGACCTTCGAAGTCACCTCTCTGGAAAGGCAGGAGCTTGTCCAAGAAGGATTGGCGCTCCTCGAGGGTGCGGGCCAGGATCATGCCGCGCACATGAGGCAGACGGTCTTCCTGCATGAACATGTGCTCGGTCCGGCACAGGCCGATGCCCTCGGCGCCGAACTCGCGCGCCTTCTGGGAGTCCTCGGGGGTGTCGGCGTTGGTGCGCACCCCCAAAACCCGCACTTCGTCCGCCCAGGCAAGCACCTGGCCGAAGTCCTCATTGATCTGGGCGGGCACCAATTCGATGCGCCCCAGGAACACCTTGCCGCTGGTGCCGTCCATGGTGATCCAGTCACCCTCGGACACCTTCACGTCTCCCACGGTGAAGGTCTTGGACTCGAGATTGATGTGAACCTCGGAGGCGCCGGCGATGCACGGCTTACCCATGCCCCGGGCGACCACGGCTGCGTGTGAGGTCATACCACCGTGGCTGGTGATGACGCCCTGCGAGTACACCAAGCCCTGGATGTCGTCGGGATTGGTCTCCCAACGCACCAGGATGACTTCCTCACCCGCTGCGCCCTTGGCCGCCGCGTCACGGGCAGTGAAGACGACCTTGCCCACGGCTGCACCCGGAGAGGCGTTCAGCCCGGTGGTCAGCACCGGCTCCTTGGCTTCGGGGTCGAGCATGGGATGCATGAGCTGGTCGAGCTGAGCCGGATCGATACGGGCCAATGCCTCTTCTCTGCTGATGAGCCCCTCGGCCACCATGTCGACCGCGGCCTTGAGAGCGGCCGCCGCCGTGCGCTTGCCCGCCCGGGTCTGCAGCATGAAGAGTTGGCCTTCCTCGAACGTGAACTCCACGTCCTGCATGTCGCGGTAGTGCTTCTCCAAAGTGCTTCGTACCTGCATCAACTCCTCATAGATGGCGGGCATCTCGCTCTTGAGTTCATCCAGGGGGCGCGGATGGCGCACTCCGGCCACCACGTCCTCTCCCTGGGCGTTCAGGAGGAACTCGCCGTAGAACTCGTCCTCGCCCGTCGAGGGGTTGCGCGTGAAGGCGACCCCAGTGCCGCTGTCGCTCCCCTTGTTCCCGAATACCATGGCCTGCACATTCACGGCCGTGCCCAGATCGTCCGGGATGCTGTTGAGGCGCCGGTACACCCTTGCCCGTTCGTTGTCCCAACTGCGAAACACCGCCTTCACGGCCAGATCGAGTTGCTCACGCGGATCGGAGGGGAAGTCCGAGCCGGTCTGGTCGCGAAGCAGGGCCTTGTAGCGTTCGCAGAGGTCCTTGAGATCATCGGCGGAGAGATCGGTGTCCTGCTCTGCGCCGACTTCCCCTTTCTTGGCGATGAGCTCATCCTCGAACACTTGGGCCTCGACACCCATGACCACCTCGCCGAACATGTTGATGAAGCGGCGGTATGAGTCGTAGGCGAAGCGCTGATTGCCCGTGGATGAGGAGAGCCCCTCCACGGTATCGTCGTTCAGGCCCAGATTGAGGATGGTGTCCATCATGCCGGGCATCGAGAACACCGAGCCGGAGCGGACGGAGACCAAGAGCGTATTGGCAGGGTCACCGAAACCCTTGCCCGTCGTCGCCTCGAGGGTGCGTACGTGCTCCTCGATCTCGGTCACGAGGCCATCCGGGTATTCGCCGGCCCGCGAGTAGTGCACACAGGCTTCGGTCGTGATGATGAAGCCGGGGGGAACGGGGATGCCGATCGTGGTCATCTCCGCCAGGTTGGCGCCTTTGCCACCCAGCAGGGACTTCATGGATGCTCCACCTTCGGAGAAATCGTAGACGTATTTCTTCGAGGTCATAGCCAGCCCTTTCTGCGTTGCGCCGATGAACGGCGGGCGTATCCGGCGAAACCAATTCTAAAACAATGTGCGCCCCCGGGGAAACACGATGTTTACCGTGCCGGTGTCTCGGGGAACCGAGGCCGGCGGCCAACGCTACCATACAGCAGGGGACTTGAGGCCGAGAGACGCTTGACGCGGACAGGTGACGACCTATAATGAAGGAATGACTGACCGGTTGGTCATTTAATAGCTCCGCATTGCAGGGGCACCGGCAGTCCAAGGGGATACCGTGGCAAGAGTCGCCGCCAAGAACAGAGACGAATACCTTCGCCGGCGCCGAACCGATCTGTTGCGGGCAGCCGGGCGTGTCTTGAGCGAACGCGGCTTCGAGCAAACCACCATGGCCTCGATAGCCGAGGCAGCCGGTGTATCGAAGGGCACCCTCTACAACTACTTCAGTAGCAAGGAAGAGGTGCTCGCCGCCGTACTCACGGAGCGCACCGTGCTCCTCGAGGAAGCCCTCGACCACACCGCGCTCTCTCCCCGCCGCGCGCTCGAAACGGTGGCTCACGTGTTCCTCCGCGAGAGTATGGACCTGCACCCGGAAGTGGCACGCCTCGTGCTCGTGGAGAGCCCACGATTCCCGGCGGTCGCCCGGTTGGTGTTCGAGCGGCTCATGGTACTCGGCGGGTTGGCCATGTCGAGGTTCTTGGACGAAGAAGCGCGCGCCGGAAGGCTGCGCCGGCCACGCGACCCCTCGCTCACCACCCTGGCCTTCTTCGGCATGCTGCAGGCCTACATGCAAAGCCAAGAGATCATGAGCGGCAAAGCCGTCATGCCCATCGATAGAAGGCAGTTCGTAGAAGAGATAGTCGATATCTTCCTGAACGGCGTGTCCCCCGAGCCGGAGTCGGGCACCGACCCCCGGCCGGCCGCGCTCCACTCCATACCGTGGCCGCAGGAGAGCCACACAACCCACAGCAACTGAGGCAAAGCATTGAGGCGCAACCGCTCGCACGCGGTAATCGTGCCCAACGACGAGAAGGAGGAGACATGTCCGGCACAAACGGCGGTCCGGCCCGAAGCCGCACACAAGCGATGGTAACCACGGCACTCTCGGGCGCCCTCGCCGTTGCAGCGAAAGCTCCCAAGAAGGCCTCCCGCGGTGTCGCTCTCGCACTGGGCAAAGCGGCGAAGACCCAGCAGCAGCGACTGATCGCCGACTGGCTCCAGGGCTACCTGGCCCCCGGAACTCCCGGTGAGGAGTACGCCACCCGGCTCTTCACCCAGCTTCACCCCAACGTGCGCAAACGCTTCCTGGCTTCCTTCGTGAGCAACCTGATGTTTCGCGACCCAGGAATAGTGGAGCAGGTCATCGAAGAGACTGGGGTCAAGCCGCCCCTGCTGATGGCCATCAGCCCCTCCATGCGCTGTAACCTGCGCTGCGTGGGTTGCTACGCGGGCAACTACAGCCGCAAGGACGACATGTCGTTCGAGCTGGTCGACCGCATCATCACCGAGGCCGAGGAGATAGGTACCAGGGTCTTCTTCATGATCGGCGGCGAGCCCTTCATGTGGCCCCCACTTCTCGACTTGATCGAGCGCCATCCCGATTCAGCCTTCCAGCCATACACCAACGCCACCATGATCGACGAGAAGACCGCCGACCGCATCGTGGAGCTCGGCAACATCTCGCTCGCCATCAGCCTGGAGGGGTTCGAGAAGGAGACCGACACCCGCCGGGGGAAGGGTACTTTCGAGCGGGTGATGAACACCATGGACCTGCTCAGGGACCGGGGCGCCATGATGGCCTTCTCGGCCACCGTCACCCCCGACAACATCGATGTGGTGACAGGTGATGAGTGGGTCGACCTCATGATCGACAAGGGACTGCTGTACGGCTGGTACTTCACCTACATCCCGGTCGGCTCCAGCCCCGACATGAGCATCATGTTGACGCCTGAGCAGCGTAACGAACTGCGCAAGGGCGTGAATCGCGTGCGGCGGGAGAAGCCGCTCCTGGTGGCCGACTTCTGGAATGACGGGGCTCTCACCGGTGGCTGCATCGCCGCCGGGCGCCGTTACGTCCATATCAGCAACAAGGGCGACCTGGAGCCCTGCGTGTTCTGCCACTTCGCCGTCGACAACCTCAAGGAGAAGTCGCTGGTGGACTGCCTGGGTTCAGATTTCATGCGCGACATCCGTTCCATGCAACCCTTCGGCCACAATCTCCTGCGCCCCTGTCCCCTCATCGACCATCCCTCGGTCATGAAGAACCTGGTGGCGAAACACGGAGCCTACCCCACCCACGAAGGGGCGGAATCACTCTTCACGGAGATTCACGAGCCTCTCAAGGAGTATGCACGAGAGCTGCGCGATGTCTACGCTCCGGTGTGGAAGGAGGAGTACGCCTGGGCCGACATCTTCCTCAACGAGGACGCGGAGTATCTGCGCCGGGGCTCCAAGGGCATCGACGCGGACGAAGAGATCGAAGAAGCCGAGGTGCCGGCTTCGTAGCGAGGCCCGCGAAGGAGCCTTCGCGGGCGGGCGGTGAATGGAAGGCGATGCGAGCGGCATCAAAGGGCCGCGGTATGGAGACCGTGGCTACGGTAAGGCCGCCACGGGCGTAGAGGCGGGCATGGTTGCGGCGGGGTCCGGGGGGGGGGCGCCGCGCCCCCCCCCCCCCCCCCCCCCCCGCCTTTCTCAAAGCCGTGCCGTTCAGGCCTGGAGACGGTCCAAGTCGGCAACCACGCGCACCAGATTGCGTAGGGCGGCAAGCTGGCGCAGGCGATTGTTCCTCACCGCCTCATCCTCGGCCATGACCAGCACACCGTCGAAGTAGGCGTCGACGGCCGGGCGCAGAGAAGTGAGCGCGGAGAGAGCCTCACCGTACTGCCCTGACTCCACCAGCCCTCCCACCTTACCGGTCACCGCTTGTGCGGCTTGCCAAAGGGCTGCCTCGGCCTCGTCGGCGAAGAGATCGGGGTCGACCGAAATACCTGCATGCTCAGGCGGGAGCTTCTTGGCCAGATTGGTGGGCCGCGTGTACACGGTGACCAGATCCTCGAACGCCTCAGACACACGGAATTCCTGAAGAGCCCGCGCCCGCTCGGCTATGTCGAGGAAGACGTCTGAAGTGGGCAGCACCGCCTCCACCGTATCCCGAGACACACCAGCATCGGTGAGCCACTTGATCACCCGTTCCTTGATGAAGGTCACAGCCGCCTCGGTGACCTCCCCAGCGGGCACCAAACCGGGGATGTGTTCCAATCTCTGATGCGCCGTCTCGATCAAACCCCTCACGTCGTAGCGGAGTTCGTGGCGGTGGGCGATGGTGACCATCCCCATGGCGGCCCGGCGCAGACCGTACGGGTCTTTGGAGCCCGAGGGGGGCTCCCCACAGGCAAATGCGGCCACGATGTTGTCGGCCTTCTCCACGGTGGCGAGTACCGCGCCGGGAATGCTCTCCGGCAGCTCGCCTTCCGCGGCATCGGGCAAGAACTGCTCCTTGAGGGCTTGGGCCACCTCCCCGTGGAACCCCTCCATGAGGGCGTAGGTGGCACCCATGGTGCCTTCCAGGTCGGCGAACTCCCGGACCATGATGGACACCTGGTCGGCTTTGGCCAGCCTTGCCGCCTCGAGCAGGTGCAGGCGCACGTCGCCTTCCAGCCCGAGGGCATCGGCCAGGTGGTGGGCAAGGAACACCAAGCGCTCGGTCTTGTCGTGCATGGTGCCGATCTTCTCGTGGAACACCACGCGATCGAGCGAACGTGCCATCTGCTCGAGACCGGTGGCCACGTCCTTGTCGAAGGAGAACTCGGCATCCTCTATGCGCCCCTCCAGCACGCGCTCGTTGCCGGCGGTGATGGACGCAGCGTGGGCCGGGTCGCCGTTCATGACATAGAGAAAGACATGAGAGAGCGCCTCCTCGTCGTCCACCAGGGGGAAGTACCGCTGATGCGACTGCATGGCCATGATGAGCACCTCAGCGGGCAGGCGCAGGTGCTGCTCCCCGAAGGAGCCCTCCAGCACGGTGGGCCACTCCACCAGGAAAACCACCTCATCCATCTTGCCCTGGGGATCGACGGCCCGCAGCCGGCGAGAACCCGCGAGTTCGTCGAGGGAGCGTTGGATGTAGGCCCGGCGCTCCACGTGGTCGACCATCACGAAGACCGAGCGAAGCGCCTCCACATACGAGCCCGGCTCGGTGATCTCCACCGGCCCGCCCAGCCAGCGATGGCCCCGGCTCATGCGGCCGGACTCCACGCCCGCGATGGCGAAAGGCACCACCTCCGCGCCGTACAGGGCGACCAGCCAGCGCATGGGTCGCGAGAAGCGGAGGTCTCTGAAGCCCCAGCGCATGTTCTTGGGGAAGTACATGTCGCGAACCAGCTTGAGGCACAGACCGGGCAGGAGTTCCGCCGTGGGCCTCGCCTCGCTCATGGACACGTAGTAGACGAAGCTGCGCCCCTCCACAGAGCGCACCACGAGCTCGGTGGGAGTCACTCCCTTGGCCTTGGCGAAACCAATCGCCGCCGGCGTGGGCTCACCGGAGGCATCGAAGGCGGCCTCCACCGCCGGCCCCCGCTGCACTACCTCACGGGGAGTCTGGGCCTCGGGTACGTCGGCCACCATGATTGCGATACGCCGCGGAGAGACCAAGACGCGGATGTTGCCGGGATCAACCACGATGTCGTCGGCCTCGAAGAGGGAGAGCACACGCCGGGGAAGCTGCTCGAGTACGACGTGGCAGGCCGAAGAGGGAAGCTCTTCCGTACCTATCTCGAGAAGGAAGTCGCGCCCCATGTCAGACCTCCTCCCCGCCGGCGGGTGAGTCGCCGGCCTGCTCGCGCTCCGCCAGCTTGGCCATATGCACCTCGGCCACCCGCCGGGCGATGTTGCGAACCCGGGCGATATACCCGGTACGCTCGGTCACGCTGATGGCGCCCCGGGCATCCAACATGTTGAACACATGTGAACACTTGAGCACGAAGTCGTAGGCCGGCATGACCAGGCCGTGAGCCAAGCACGACTCACACTCCCGCTCATAGTCGGCGAAGTGGCGCTGCAGCGCGCCCGCGTCACTCACGTCGAAGTGGTAGGTGGACCACTCCGCCTCCCCCGCCCGGTGCACGTCGCCGTAGGTCAAACCCGGCACCCACACCAGGTCGAACACGCTGTTCACTCCCTGCAGGAACATGGCGAGGCGCTCCATGCCGTAGGTGAGCTCCACGCAGACCGGATCGAGATCGAAACCGCCCACCTGCTGGAAGTAGGTGAACTGGGTGGCCTCCATGCCGTCGATCCACACCTCCCAGCCCAGGCCCCACGCTCCCAACGTGGGTGACTCCCAGTCGTCCTCCACAAAGCGGACATCGTGTTTCGCGAGATCAATACCGATGTGTGCGAGCGATTCCAGATACTGGTCCTGGATATCGTGGGGAGAGGGCTTCAGTATCACCTGGTACTGATAGTAGTGGCCGAGCCGGTAGGGATTCTCACCGTAACGGCCGTCCGTGGGCCGGATGGAGGGCTCCAGGTAGGCTACGTTCCAAGGGTCGGGACCCAGGGCCCGGATGAAGGTGGCCGGGTTGAACGTACCCGCCCCCACCTCCGTGTGCCAGGGGTGCCACACGAGGCAACCCCGGTCGGCCCAGAACTGCTGCAGGGACAGAACGACGTCCTGAAAAGTGGGTGTGTCGCTTCTCACTGGCTACCTCACGATGCTTCGAAACTAGGCGATGCTTCGCACTGGGAAGCCCGATTGTAACAGAAGCCGGGCGCCCGCTCGGCTCGACACCGTTTGAGTGCAGCAGGCCGGACAGGTGGCCGGGACGGCGCCGGCACCTGCCGCGACGCCTGTGGCCGGGGCGGCAAACTGTCAGTCGCGGAACTCCCTGAGCACCTCCACCGCCGCCGATGCGTCGGGAGCGTAGCGGTCGGCACCCACGAGCTTCCACAGATCCGGCGCGGGCCGGAAGGCATTGCCACCCACCACTATCGGGGGACTGTCGCCCCCGAGTGCTTCCCGCACTGCGTCGACCACCTCACGGAGCCCGCCAAGGTGCTGTGTGAGGGCGGCCGACAGCCCCAGCACCCGAGGCCGTCTGTCACGCACGGCCCCAATCAGGTCACGCACCGGCAGGGAAGCCCCGTAGTAGTCGACATCCCAGCCGTCGCACTCGAGGAGGTCGGCCGTGAGGCGGGCGCCGAGTTCATGGAACTCATCGAGCGTGCAGGCCACCGTCGCCTTCGGGCCACCGGCGGCGCGGCGGGCAATCGGCGCGTAGCAGGAGAGAGCCACAAAGGTGTTCGTCGCCGTAGCCATGTGTTCGGTGGCCACCGATATGCTGCCTGCTTCCCACAACTCCCCCACCCGGTACTGCGAGGACTGGATGAGACCGATGTACAGGCTATGCAACCCGGCAAGGTCGATGGCCGTCTGCCGGGCGATGTGCAGACATCCCTCCTCGTCACCCTTAAGCAGCCGTTCCAGATAGTCGGTATAGGACTCGGCAGAAAGGTCCTTCGCGATCTCCATGGCCGTCACTCCGTCCTCGGAATCAATCGCTCCACGACCGCCCGATACGCGCGGAGCTCGTCACGCAGTGCGGGTTCGTCCAAAGCGGCCTCCATGCGGTCGAACACCGCCTTGAACATCTCCTCGTACATGGAAGGCTTCGCCTCCAGGCGATGTCCCTTGTCCAGACGGCCGAACCACTCCAAGTTCTCACGCATACCCAGGTCGGTGCCCAAGGTCAAGTCGCTCAGTATCGTCCGTACAGCGTGCCGGGCAACCTGTGACGACATCTCTTCCGTCTGCAACCCGCGCACTTGGGCCATGCGCTGCCATTCCGGGCTCTCGGCGAGCACGGCCACCGCATCCGCCACCACGGCCTCCTGTCTGGCTTTCAGCTCTGCCACTACCTCTCCACCACCCACACCTCCCCCTTTCGCATAGCTCGACCCCACTCCTGTCGCCCGACCGGTCGGGACTCCCTGCTGCTTCGCGGTTCTCCCATACGGAGGTCGCCGCAGCCCAAGAGACCACCGCCAGACGTACTCACCGCAGCGGATCCTGGGCCTCCTCGTTCTCCAAGAGCGTGACGCACTCCGGGCACAAGCCGTGCGTGAGGAAGTCGGAATGCAGATTCAGGAACTCCCGGAGCGGCTGCCACTCACCGTCTTCGCTCCGCACACGGCCGCAACAGGAACAGATGGGGAGAAACTCTTGAAACTTGCGCAGGTGCCAGTGGGCATCGTTCAGGTCCCTCACTGCGTGGGCAAGTGTCCGATTCGCCTTCTCCAGCTCATGGCCTTGCCGACGCAGACGCCCCAACTCCCCCTCCTGCCGATCGACGACGGCAAGCGTGCCCGCGAGCTCCTTCAGCAAGCGCTCGTTCTCCACTGCAAGCACATGCAGACGCGTGGCCTCCTCCACCAGGATCACCAGCTCTTCGGGGTCCCACGGTTTGGCGATATACCGGTACATGCGGCCTTCGTTTATCCCCTGGATGATCGCCTCGATGTCGGAGTAGCCGGTGAACAGCACCCTCACGGTATCTGGACTGAGGCGCGCGCTCCGCGCCAGCAGCTCCACCCCGCTGTGGTTGGGCATGCGTTGATCGGTCAGTATCAGGGCAACGTCGCGCTCCTCGAGCAGGTGCACCGCCTCTTCGGGATCGGTGGTGGCGAGTACCTCGTAGTCCGTCCGCAGGAGTTCTGCCACACTCTCGAGCACGGCAGGCTCATCGTCCACGATGAGGACGGTGGGCCTGACCTTCTCTTCACTCTCAGAAACCACACCTTGTCTCATTCACGCGCCTCTCGCGTCAGTGCGCAGGCAGCCATAGCCTCACACGGCCTCCTCGATATCGTCTTCCGTAGCCACGCGGTTCCGCCCCCTCCGTTTGGCGACGTACATTGCGGCGTCGGCCCGGGCGACGAGCTCCGCCTCGGAGTCGCCGCCGTGCCGCCACTCAGCCACGCCGAAGCTCGCCGTCATGGGCCGGCCGATCGCGGGCAGCTCGGCCCGCTCCAAGCCACCCCTCAGCCGTTCCGCAAGCACGGCGGCATCGCTCTTTCGAACATGAGGCAGCACGATGAGGAACTCCTCGCCTCCCCAGCGGCCAGCCAGATCAGTGGCACGTACTCCTTCGGCAAACACGGCCGCCGCGGCCTTGAGTACTGCGTCGCCGGCCGGATGCCCGAACTCGTCGTTCACCTGCTTGAAGTGGTCGAGATCGAGCATGATGGCCGACAGAGGCGTTCCGTAACGCCGGGCATGAGCGGCTTCGAGCTCCAGAACCTCGTCGAGCCGCCTCCGATTGGCGAGACCGGTGAGGGAATCCTCCCGCAGGAGCTCCTCTATGCGATCCTTGGCCCATGCCAACTCCTCATTTCTCGCCTCGATCTCCTCGGTGCGGAGTCTCACCTTCTCCTCGAGTTCGGTATTGGCGGCGCGCAGCCTCTCGAGCAGCAGACGGTTCTCCCGGGACAGCCGGTGGCGCTCCAGACCGTTACGGACCACCGCCCGCAACTCCTCGGGCTCCCAAGGCTTGGTCACGTAGTAGAAGATGCGACCTTCGTTCACGGCCCGTATGACGGCTCCAATGTCTGAGTACCCGGTGAACAGGATGCGGGTGGTGTCGGGGTGTGACGCACAAACGCGGGCGAGAAGCTCGGCACCGCTCAGACCGGCATCCGCTGATCACTCAAGACCACCGACACCTCTTCGGCGCCGAGCACGGCAAGGGCCTCCTCCGGGGTGTTGGCGGTGACCACGTCGTACTCACCCGACAACAGCTCCTTGACCGACGCCGTGATCTCCGGCTCATCATCGATCACGAGCACCAGATCGCGTTCCTGAAACAAGGAAGGTTCCGGCTGCCCACTGCGACTATGTCGGCGGTCGGCCAGTCTGTCCTTGAGAGTCGCAGAGAGCTCCATGTACCACCGTTCCCCTCGGTCACCTTGAGTGACTACGTTCTATTCATTATAGGCAACCACACCCGAAAGCATGCACCCTCGCCGAGACTCGTCTCCACCTCGATGCTGCCTCCCTGGCGCTGGATCACCGTATGGGCGATGCTCAAACCCAGGCCGGTTCCCTCCCCCACCGCTTTGGTGGTGAAGAAAGGCTCGAAGATGTGTGGAAGTGCGTCGCTCGGAATGCCGGGGCCGTCGTCCTGCACCTGCACGCAGAGCCAGCCCTCGTCCGCTTGAGTGGTCACCCTCACCGTTCCTCCGGCACCCGCCGCCTGGACTGCGTTGGCAACGATATTTGCGAAGGCCTGCTGCACCTGCCCGGCCTCGCAAGTCACGGGAGGCAGCGGACGAAGCTCCGCCACGATGCTGCAGCCCTGTTCTCTGGCCAAGGGTTCGAGAAAACGAAGCGCGCTGCGTAGGCCTTCGTTGAGGTCGACTTCCTTGACGGCAGCCTCATCCAGGCGGGAGAAGGCACGCAGATCACTCACAATACCGCGGGCGCGGTCGAGGCCTTCCTCGCTCGATGCGAGCAGCCGGGGCACTGCTTCGGCTATGTGGGGAAGATCGACCCTCTCCATCTCGTCCATCAGGCGGCCCCACAGAGCCGGGTCGGCCTCCTCGATGGCGTCGAGGGATTCCCCGAACAGGTTGAGCACTCCGAGCAGGTGACCGAAGAACCGCCGGAGCAGGTGCTGATTGTTGATGACGTAGGCGAGAGGATTATTGAGTTCATGAGCGACACCGGCGGTCATCTGTCCGAGGGACGCCATCTTCTCCTGGTGAACGATGGTCGCCTGAGCCGCCTTGAGGTCCGCCAGTGCCTTCTCCAGCTCCGCGGCCTTCTTGACGTTCTCCCGGCTGAGGTCGCTGATTCTCGAGTTGAGCTTGACCAATGCCTCCTCGAGCCTTCCCACATCGCCCGTAGCAGGCTCTCCCATGAGTTCGACTCCCCCCGAGGTGGGCCGGAGCCACACACGCAGGGTCACGGGTGAGGCGTTCCCGCGATCGAAGTGCATGAAGAAGGGCTCCGTCGCCTCGCCCGGCTCCTTCTCCGACAACCCCAGGAGCAGCCGCTCGAGTCTTCCCCTCTGGCCCTCGGTGACCCTGCCGGTGAGGCGGACGCCGACCACCTCTGACCGGGTGATCCCCAGATTCTCGGCAAAGACCCCGTTGGCTTCCAGCACCCTTGCCTCGGAAGACAACAGAGCATACGCGAGTGTTTCACTGCCTTCGAGCATCAGCCACTCCGCGTGGGGGCGGATGGCGCGGCGTCCAGTCGTGGGACAGGCAAGGAGACCCCGCCGGCCACGAAGGCTCGACGTGCGTACCCTCGCTCGTCCAGGAGCACCGGCACCCAGACGAGCCCCACGAAACGCACGAGGATGTTGGCCTTCTTCGGCCTCACGGGCACGGTTTCGATTCCACCGGACTCGGAGTCGAAACGCTCTTTCAGACCTTCGAGCTCGGCCTCCAGCTCGGCCCCGAACTCCACTCGTGTCCGCTCCAACTGCTCGACCGTCTCCCTGGCCCGCTTCACATCCTCCTCCGCCCGGGCGGAGCGGCTTACGCCCCTCGCTGCAGTCGTGGCCCTGCCCACCGTCCCCGTGCTCACCGCCTTGCGTCCCACGAGTGCACTGAGCAGCGTCGCTCCCACCGAGACCGCCGTCTGGACCTTGTGATCGCGGGCTTGGCCCGCTTCGCGCTCCACGGTCTGCCGTGCCTTGCGCAATCGCGCTTCGAGCCGTTCGAGCTTGGCCGCATACCTCTTCTCGAGCGCTGCCACCTCCTCGTCGCGCCGCTCACGCGCTGTGTGCTGCACCCGGATGAGGAAGTCGCGCTCGTCCTCATCGGCGGCGGAGGTGAGCTTGAAGTGCGGACTGCGGTAGAGGTCGAGTGTCTCGTGGTGATACAGCCAGGCTTGGAGGTCACGCTGCCAGGCCGCATAGCTCTTCGGGTCGGCTGCGGCGGGAGGCACAGCCACATAGCTCACACTTCCATCACCGGACACCCGCCCGGCAACAGACTCCAGGCCCGAGTCCAAGTCCTCGAGGCCGAAGCCGAGCCGCTCCGCCGCCCCCCAGTCGAGAGCGATAGGGCCGGAGGTCACCTGGGCCAGAAACGCATAGTCACGAGCTACGTCGACCTCCCGGCGTACGTCCACAAAGCGTATCCCGGCCATACCCAGAACCTGAGGCTCGTAGACCAGTTGTTCTCCTTGTTGTGGAGCCACGCCGAGAGGCAGGTACGCGACCGGAACCCCGGGGTCCAACGTGGGTGCCGCCCCTGAGCCGGAAGGCGAGACTCCCGCACCCGCCCCCTCCGCGGCAGCGGTGTCCGCCAAGCCCGTCCCGGCCGACCTGGGCTCCTCCCCCGGTGCCGTGCCACCGCTCTCAGCCTCCGCAGAACCTACAGTGAGCCACTTGATCTGCGCCCGAGTGAGCGGCCCGCGCAGGTAGGACAGGGCCCAGCGCGACTCGAACAGCGCCGGCGCGGGGTCGTGGACGTTACGCATGAGAAACACCCTCTTCTTCAGTCCGGCGATGAGCTCGTCCGTCGAGGCCGGCCCCGCATCACCCTCGATGCCTGCCAAGAGCTCCGTACCGCCCAACCCCTCCAGCAGCCGGCTGCGGTCGCGCTCGGTCTGCAGGCGGCCTATGAACCAGGTACCCGCATTGCCGAGCCCCTTGTAATCGAGGTCGACGGGGTTCTGTGTGGCCAGCACCACCCCCAGCCCGAAGGCCCGCGCCTGCTTGAGGAGGGCAAGGAGGGGCCGCTTCGACGGAGGAGCGGCCACCGGAGGCATGTATCCGAGGATCTCGTCGATGTAGAGAAGAGCCCGTAGGCTCCCGGAACCCTGTTGGGACCTCACCCAACCCAGCACCTCATTGAGAAGGAGCGACACGAAGAACATTCTCTCCCCGTCCCCGAGATGGGAGATGGTGAACACCGACACCCGCGGACGACCCTCTTTCGTGAAGAGCAGACGATCGATGTCAAGAGGCTCACCGCTCAGCCACACATCGAAACCGGGTGCGGCCAGTAGGTTGTTGAGGCGCAGGACAAGCTCGAACCGGTCCCGCGCCGGATAGAAGGACTCCACATCGAGCACCCCCACCCGTTCGAAGGGTGGGGTTTGGACCTGGCCGATGAGTTGGGGCAGGTCGAGGTCACGGCCGGACGTCCAGGCCGTCGACACGAGCGCGGAGAGGAGGATGTGTTCCCGGCTCTTCAGTGGATCGGCAGCCACCCCGACCAGCCCAAGCAGGCTCTCCACCACCGTGCCGACCCGGTCGGCGAGAAACTCCTTGTCGGCCGCCAGGGCCGGAGGAGGCGCTGCCATCGAACTGAGGATGGACAGAGGGCGCCCGGCGGTCGACCCCGGCGTGTAGACGGCGAAGTCCGCCGCTTCGCGCATCCGCCGTATCCGCTCACCGTCTTGGCCGAAGGAAGCCAGCCCCTCCCGCCAACCTGCCGCCTGTAGCGTGGCAAACTCCAGAGGAGAGAGACCTTGGCGGGCCGCCTCTTCCTCTTCGATCCAGGGCAGGAAGTCCTCGGGCTCGAGGGCGGGAAAAGACAGAAGCAGGTTGGCCATATCGCCCTTGGGGTCAACCACCAGAACCGGTACCCCATCGATGGCGGCCTCCTCGATGAGAGCGGTGCAGAGACCGGTCTTCCCCGACCCAGTCATGCCCACGCACACGGCATGGGTCACGAGATCGCGGGAATCGTAGAGGAGGAGGGGCATGCCGGCCGACGAACCCGCCGCCGCATCGTACTGACGGCCCAAGTAGAAGACGCCGAGCTTCTCGAAATCAGGCTCCTGCACCGCTCCCACCGTCCACCTCCCCACCCTGTGTGCCCCCGGTTCTGCCCTGTGCCGAGGGGCCGTACGCGCCGATTACTGTGGCCGAATCAAGCCGCGTCCGCCCTTGGCCGATATCAGTACCGTAGTCTTTTCCTCGACACAGTCTGCACAAACTGCGACGCCACCAACGCCAAGCACACCACAAGATAGCGACACCATGCACAGAATAGTCCAAACCGTGAGCGAAGTGGTGCTGGGTAAGGAGCAGGTGATCAAGCTGGCGGCTGCCTGCCTGCTCGCCCGGGGGCATCTGCTCCTGGAGGACATCCCCGGCATCGGCAAGACCACCCTGGCGCTCAGCCTGGCCCGTGTACTGGGGCTCTCCTTCGGCCGCATCCAGTTCACAAGTGATCTCATGCCCGCCGATATCACCGGTACCCTCGTCTTCAACAGCAGGGAGCAGACCTTCACCTTCCGCCCCGGCCCCATCTTCAGGCAGCTGATTCTGGCCGACGAGATCAACCGCGCCACCCCCAAGACCCAGAGCGCCCTGCTCGAATCGATGGGTGAGGGTCAGGTGTCGGTGGAAGGCAAGAGCTACGCTCTCAAGCAACCCTTCTTCGTCATCGCCACCCAGAACCCGCTCGAGCAGTACGGCACCTTTCCCCTGCCCGAATCCCAGCTCGACCGCTTCATGATGTCACTGTCCATCGACTATCCGAGCCGGGCGGCCGAGAAAGCCCTCCTCAACCGTCTGGATACCCGCAGACGCATCCGCGAGCTGTCTCCGGTGCTGGGCCCGGAGGAGATCTCCGCCCTGCAGGACAAGGTGCAGAGAATCAAGACTGCCGACCCGCTCATCGACTACGTGCTCGACTTGGTGGCGGCCACCCGCCGCAGCGAGCGGCTGGTGGCCGGACTCTCACCCCGCGCGAGCGAAGCACTCGTCATGGCCGCCAAGGCCTGGGCTTTCCTCGAGGGACGAGACTACTGCGTACCCGAAGATGTGCAGGCGGTACTCGGCCCGGTGGCCGGACACCGACTGGCACACATCCATGAGCACTCCTCCGCAGGTAGACGTCGAACCATCGAAGACCTGCTCGAGCAGGTCCCTGTCCCCTGAATCAAGGAGACCGCTACATGCGCCGGCCTCTTCGTTTCGATCGAGTACGCGTTCAGATCACCCGGACAGGCAAGCTGTACATCGCTCTCACCCTGCTCGTGGGCGTCGCCGCCGTCAACACCGCCAACAATCTCCTGTATCTCGTCACGGCGGGGCTTCTCGCTCTGATGAGCGTCTCCGGCATGGTGGCCTACTGCGCGCTCCGTCGGCTCGACCTCGAGGTGAGGACTCCACGCGAACTGTACGCACACCAACAAGCCTACGCCTCACTCCGCGTGACCAACCGTAGACGCCTCCTCCCCACCTTCATGCTCCAAGTGAGACGGGAGGAAGATGAACGGGCGATTTTCCTTCTCATCCCGCCAATCCGAGAAGTCGAGACCACCATACCTGTCCACTTCGCCCGGCGCGGGCACCAGATGCTCGGCGAGTTCACCATCACCTCCGACTTCCCGTTCGGGTTCTTCCACAGGGGAGGTCGCATCCTGCTCGATGATGAAGTGCTGGTCTTTCCACAGCCGTTACCCGTGCGGAGTATCCACTCCTCGGGCCTTCCCGAGAACGATTCAGGAGGCACCCCCTCCGGCCGAGGTGTGGGCGGTGATTTCCATGGAATACGGCGCTACGCAGCGGGTGACCCGCCGAGCCGCATCTACTGGCGGGCACTGTCGCGCTACGGCGCTCTCCACGTCAAGGAGTTCGACGAGGAGGGCCGGCCTCCGCTTCTGCTGACCTTGGAGAGCGTCCCCGGACCCTCGCTGGAGGAGCGGTTGGGGCAATTGGTGACCCTCGTGCTCCGAGCGAACGCCGAGGGCACGCCGGTGGGGCTCGATCTACCCTCGGTGAGGCTCTCTCCGGGTGGAGGTCTCCTGCACCGCAACCGGCTGCTCACGGCCCTCGCCCTCTATGGTGACGGAGGAGTGACGTGAAGCGAGACGTGACGGAGGGGGTGAAGGTGAAGGGCGACCGCACCCGGCGCCCCGACCGTGTCACCCTCGTGCTCACGTACGCCATGGCGTGCCTGGGGCTCGCCGCAGCCCTGCTCCACCTATCGCTGTTGCTCGGGGGACTCCTCGCCGCCTTCATCACGCTCGGTGCCGCCTGGGACCTACGCGGCCGCCACCCTCTCTCCACTTGGATGATCAACCTCTTCTCGGTGATGGGAGTAATCGCACTCGCAGCGCTTCCCTCCGCCCACGGCTTCTTGGGGCGACTACTCGCCGCCTCTGTGGTTCTCCTGGGGGCGAAGCTCCTCGGGCCCAAGGCCTCCCGCGACCACCTGCAGGTCATGCTGCTCAGTCTCCTCCTGCTCATCGGCTCCGCCATCCTCACCGTCGACCTCACCTTCGGGGTGTTGTTCGCCGCCTACCTCCCGCTGGCCACCGCCACTCTCCTGTGGATACCCTTCGGCCGTGAACTCGAGGGCCGGACTCTTCCCCGAGGCCTCGTACGACGCCTGGGAGGGGTGGCCCTCGTTCTCCTTGCGGCCGCCATCCCTCTCACCACGTTGTTCTACTTCGGACTACCCCGGGCCACCGCTCCCCTGTGGCACGGGATAGCTCCGTCACCGGCACTGGCCTCGGGCTTCTCCGACCGGGTGAGTCTGGGAGACGTGGGCCGCATCGCCTTGAGAACCGACCCCGTATTCCGGGCCGTGCTTCTCGAGGGGAAGGGCCCGCTCCCCGCTGCCCCCTACTGGAGGGGCTTGGTATTCGAAGACACCGACGGCGTCTCCTGGAGGGCGACCGAGCCGCCCGTCTCCACACTCCTGGCCGGCTCCGGCTCGGGTGAGACGGTACGCCACCTCGTCTACCTCGAACCGCAGGGAGACCACACACTTTTTGCCCTCGACCACCCGCTGGCGGCCTCTCCCACCTCACTTACGCTGCGTTTCTCGGGCGGGGCGGTACTCAAAGCGGCGCGTCCACCGGCGACCAGATTCCGCTACGAAGTGGAGTCGGACATAACCGGCTGGGTGCCCGAGGTGCTCGGACCCGAGGCGCGCGCCCGGAATCTCTTTGTGCCTCCCGGCTTGCCGCCCGCCGTCCACCGGCTCGCCTCCGACGTGGTGGGTCCAGCCCGCCGTCCACAGGAGAAGGTGGAACGCCTGCGTGCACACTTCCACACCGGCTACACCTACACAACCCAAGCCCCGGTGGGTTCCGACCATCCCCTCGAGGCGTTCCTCACCGCCCGAGCCGGGTACTGCGAGTACTTCGCCGCCGCCACTGCAATGGCGCTTCGTCTCTCGGGCGTGCCCGCACGTCTCGTGGGCGGCTATGTAGGGGGAGAATTCAATGATCAAGGCAACTACTACCTCGTACGCCAGCGCTCTGCGCACGTGTGGGTGGAAGCCTACATCGACGGTCGAGGCTGGATGCGGGTCGATCCCACTCCCCCGGCCGGCAGCCCGGCAGGAGGCACAAGCCCTGCTTCCAGCTTCTCCCGTTTCGTCGACAGTCTCCGGCTCCGCTGGTACGCCCTCACCATCGGTTACGACATGAGAAGCCAGGTCGCCGCCCTGCGCTCCCTCTCCGAGACCATCCGCAACACCTTTGCGTTCAGCCTCGAGTGGGAGAACGGCGGCAGGCTGCTCGGCCTCGCGGTGCTCCTCGCCGCTGTACCTCTTCTGGTGAGTCTGACCCGCAAGGCGCGCCAGCATCCGTTGGAGCGGCTCTACGCGCAACTCCTGCGCCGGCTGTCGCGACGGCGGATTGTGCGTGGTCACAAAGAGGGCCCTCTCGACTTCGCCAGACGGGCCTCCCGTGCCCGTCCTGAGGGAGCCTCATCCATCATGGAGATCAGCCGCGCTTACGCCGCATGGAGATATGGCGGTCGCACATACGGCGAGGAGCGCCTGCGGGAGCTGTCACGGAACCTGCGCCGGGTGTAGGGAGCGGCGGAGCGGCACACATGGGCACCCGCTCCGCGGGCGGTTACTCACACCCCCACGCTGAACTTGGCCACTCCAAGGACAGCGAGACAGGCGATGATGCCGGCCGCGAGCACGACCGACCCTCCCAGAAAGGCCCAATCCGCCTTGCGCACCACGAGACTCCGTCGATACGTCCTCTCTGTATGGGCCCCAAACGCTCGTGCATCCATGGCAAGCGCCACCCTGCCCGCCCGCCGCACCGAGCCGGCGAGGAGGGGCATGAAGGTATGCCGGAGGCGGCCCGCCCAGCCAAAAACGGCCCCCCCGTCACCCACTCCCCTGACCCGTTGGGCCATCCGGATGGTGCGGTACTCCTCCTGCAGCAGGGGGAGCATGCGGTAACCGGCCATGAGCCCGTAGGCCAAACGGTGGTTCAGCCGAGCCTGCTGCACGAGGCTCAGAATGAGATCGGAGGCCTCGGTGGTCCGCACGAACGTCACCGAGAAAGCGGCTATGGCCAGTATGCGGAGACTGATGGAAGAGGCGGTGAGGAGAGCCACTTCAGTCACCTTGAGGGAACCGAGGTAGAAGAGCGCCTCCGACTCCGCGTTGCCCCGGTTGAAGAGGATGTTGGACAGGAAGATGCCCACCACGGCAAACAGGAGCGGCAGCATCGGTAGGATCACGGATCGCAGAGGAAGGCGCTCCACGGCCAAGGCGGCAAGCAGGGCCCAGGCCAGAAAGACGGCGGGAGTGATGGGGTCGAAGACCAGGGTGAGACTGAGGCACACCACAAGAAGGGTGCACAGTTTCAGGAAGGGATTGACGCGAGCGAGAGCGCGGCCTTCGCCCGCGGGCACGGAGGCCGCGCTCTCCGGAGGGCCGGACGGCCGCAGCGAAGGGCTCCCCATCTCGGGCCGCACGAGACGCTCAGACGGCACACGGCATTCGGGCTGAAAGCGGTGCTCGAGCTGAGGGCGTACGCTCTTCATCGCCGCCTAGATCCTCTCCGCCGGTACCAGAGTCTCCGCCTCCGCAGACGGTACCGGCCGCGCCTGCCACCACACCCATGCCCGTGCCCGCTCGCAAAACGGTACCTCCAGACCGCAGACCTCCACCAGTTCCGGCTGGGCGAAGAAGCCCTGAGGCTCACCCGCATAGGCGAGTTCACCTGCCCGGAGCACCAGCAGATGATCCGCGTACTCCGCCACCACGTCCATATCGTGAGTGACCAGCACAATGGTCTTCCCCTGCTCCTTCAGCTCCGCAAGCGAGTCGAGCAGCCGCACATTGTGAGCTTCGTCCTGCCCGAAGGTGGGTTCGTCGAGCACCAGGGCCTGCTGGGCCCTCACCACCATGGCGGCCACACTCAGGCGGCGTTTCTGGCCCTGGCTGAGCGCGAACGGATTGGCGCCGGCGGCCTCCTGCAGGCCGAAACGCTCGAGCCACCTGTCGACCTCGGCATCCTCCTCAGGGGCAAGCACCTTCACTCCCTTCAAACAGGCCAGGCTATAGGCCACCTCCTCACGCACGCTGTCCCGCACGACTTGGTGCTCCGGGTTCTGGAACACGTGTCCCACGCGGTCGGCGAGAGCCCGCGCCGGCAGGCGGGAGACGTCATCATCCTCCAGGAACACGGCACCTGCCGGAGGGCGCAGTACCCCCGTCAAGAGAGAGGCGAGGGTGGTCTTGCCGGCGCCGTTGCTTCCCACGATCGCCGTGATCCGGCCCTTCGGCACCCGAGCGTGGATGTCAAAGAGTGTGGGAGACGCATGCCCGTAGGCGTAGGTGAGGCTGCGGATATCGAACAGAGGCGGTGACTCGGTGGCCGACGATGCGCTATGGACTCCGGGACCGTCCGGTTGACCGCCCCGTCGAATAACCCGCCCGCAGACCGACTCGAGGGCCGAGCCGTCTACACCGGCAGCCGGCGGCTCGACCACGAGATCCTCCTCCCCCAGCGGGCGATCGGGCAGCGGGTACCCCTCAGCTCTCAACTGCTCCACCAATTCGACCACTTTGGGCCGCCAGATGCCAGCGGCGGCCAGCAACTCCCCGTGCTCGTAGAAACCGGTGCGCGGGTCACCGCGGTATACCACTTTCCCCTCGCGGTCGAGTACGAGCAATGAGTCCATCCACTCGACCACGTGCTCGAGCTTGTGCTCTATGAGAACGAGGGTGAGCCCGCCGCCCTGAGCGAGTCGCCGCACGATGCCGAACAACTCCCGGGTGCCCTGCGGATCGAGGTTGGCCGACGGCTCGTCGAGCACGAGCACCTCCGGCTCCATGGCGAGCACCGAAGCGAGAGCCACCCGCTGCTTCTCACCGCCCGAAAGCGTTGAGAGCACGCGTCGGCGGAAACCGGTGAGACCCACCTGCGCCAGTGCCCGATCGATCTGCACCTCAATCTCCTGCGGTGGTACGCAGAGATTCTCGAGTCCGAATGCGACCTCGTCCTCCACGGTAAGGGTGCAGAACTGAGCCTCTGGATCCTGGAACACCAGACCCACGCGCGAGGAGAACTGCGCGACCGAGCCCTCTTGGGTGGAGTGCCCTCCCACCAGCAACCGGCCCTCGAGCCTGCCATCGACCACTTGGGGGATGAGGCCGTTGAGCGTCAGCGTGAGCGTACTCTTGCCGGAGCCGCTCGGACCCAGCACAAGTACGGATTCGCCGCGGGCGATATCGAAGTCCACCCCGGCAAGTGCGGGACGGGATTGGTCCGCATACGTGAAGGTGAGTCCGCGAGAGGTGATCACGGCTGGGTCACCCTTCCCGGCCCCCAGGCCCAGGAAGAGACCCTACGCCGGAAGAATCCTCCCTCTGTGCGATACGAGCCGCCCGCTCAGCCTGCTTGGCTCGAGCAATGGCGAGACCCGAAAGCACGCCGGTGCGCTCCAAGGCGTCACCGAGAAGCTTCGAGAGCCCCCCACCGAGTACGGCTCCGCTCAGCGCAGAGATCCCGGCCGCAGCGGCGATGGCAGAGAACACGAAGGCCTGGTAGTAGCCGTAGACGAAGGTATCGAGGACCAGACTCAAGAACCCCGCCACCGCTCCGGCGAGGAGCAGCACCCCAAGCGGGTAGCGGCGGTAGAGGAACAGCGCGAACACCAACTCGGCCCCCACGCCCTGCACCACTCCACTCACCATGGTCCACGCACCCCACTGGTTCACGAGAAGCATGCTCACGAAGGCGGCGGCCACCTCACCCACCACAGCCGCTCCCGGCTTGCGGATCACGTAGGGCACAAGCACTCCGCCCACCATCCACATGCCGACCACGAAGTAGCTGGAGGGGAAGGGTATGGCTTGGAAGAAGGCCGACCATAGCAATCCCCAACCCCAGAAGACCACCCCGACCACCACGGACAGCACCGCTGCCACCACGATATCCCGCGTACTCCAGAGGGCCACGAAACCCCCTGAGCTGCCCCTGCGGCCCTGATCGAATCCACCGTTCATCACACATCACCTTCCGTGTGTATGTCTCTCTGCCCATCCTTGGGTATCACGGCCTTAGGCATGCCGCCCTTGGGTATCCCGGCCTGAATCGAAGCCACCGTCTCAGCCGAGGGTGCGCCCGAGGCCACGATGGCCACCATGACCGTGGGCCCCGATCGCCGGGCGCGGGTGAACGCGGCGGCAAGGGCCCCGAACACCTGCTCCTGCTCTCCCTCCAGAAACGTGCTCAACCGGCCCACGGTAGCCGCCACTCCCACGGCGGCTGCTCCCTGGATGGCCTCCTCGATGGGAGGACGGATATCACCTTGCTCCAAGGGGTAGAGGGAGAACTGACAGGCGGCGGGCAGATCCACCGGCCGCGTCTCCCGGTAATGGGCGATGAGCAGCCTGCCCACACCGTGCTCGACCGTCGCCCTGTCGCCCACGAGTACGTTGCTCACCCCCCGGCCTTCGGTCCGTCTAAGCGTCTCGCCCCGCAAGGCGTACTCCAGCCCGTCCGTGCGCACGTCTTGCACCGTGGCATCAAGAGGAAGCAGGGAGATGAGGTCACCGGGCCGGCCCACCAGCTCCTCTTTGCCCGAAGACAGCCTTATCTCGTTGCCATCACTCAATAGCCGAACGCACGCACCGGCAAGCCGGGGTGACTCGAGCAGGAAGACAGCCGCCAGCAGGTGATCCAGACGGGGACCACCGAGCACGCCGAACACGCTGATATCGTCGGCGCCCCGCTTCCTTGCCACGCAGAGGGCGGCCTCAGTGTCGGTCTCATCCTTGGCGGGGGGGAGGATGAGGGTTTCCACGCCCTGTCGCGCGAACTCAGCGGCCGTCGCGGCCGAGACCGAATCCATGTCACCCACGAACAGGTGGGGGACGACGCCAAGACCCCACAGAGCCTCGGCTCCCGCATCAACCGCCACCACCAGATCGGACCCACCGATGGCCTCTTCATCAAGAGGACCGACGGGTCTCGAACCGCCCACGACTACTGCTTTCATCTCGTGCCTCCACTTCTGCACAGACCAGGTGTGCGTACAAGCGGAGCCGCCGGTGAAGAGAGAGGGGCGCTACCTCGTCGCCGAGGTAGCGCCCCTCACACTGGATCGATGACGTTGCTTCCCTTCGCTGGTATTACCCAGATCAGGTTCGCAGGGTCAGTGGTCGAACCACACTCTCAGCGCCAGGCGCTCCCCTAGCAGATCATAATGTAGTATACGCCGCGAACCTCCCGGTTCAAAGGGCCTGCCGAAGGGTTCGCCCTTCTCTCAAAGCACACCGGCCGTCCGTATGGGGAGCCCCCGTGAAAAACGGGGGCGGGCAGAGGCAGCCCCCACCTCAGGCCGGGTCCCGTCCCGAGCAGGCCTCCCCCGCAGACGATTCACTCCGTCCCCCGCTGTGAACGGCGGCGCGCAGGAAATCAATCGCGCCCGGTTGCTCTTCCCAGAAGCGCTTGTACTCGAGGAAATACGCCGCTCCCTCGTAGAGGTCACCAGCTGAGGTGAACTCCGGGAAGCGGGGCGGCGGCTCGCGCTCCCCCAAGAGAAAGCCGGGCACGTACGCATTGGCGGCGAGGGCGCGGTCCACCGCCGTCCGCGCGCGCAAGGTGGCGCCTCCACTTCCATACGCCGCAAGCGCATGCGTGTACAACCACGCGGCGGACCCATCACTCGGATAGCGTTCAACCACCTCCAGAACCTCGGCCGGCCTGCCCGCACCAAGCAGCACCTGCGTCATCACATAGCGCACGCCGAGCTCATCGTCAGGGTCTTCACTCAGCAACTCCTCGCACACCGAGACGGCCTCATCCACCTCTCCCACACCCGCCAGACTCCATACCAAGCCGATGCGCGCACGAGCCACCACGCCGGCATAGGGCTGTTCCGCCGGCAACCGCCCGGCGGGCACGCTCCCGGCTTCGGCGCAATCGGGGAATACCTCAAGTGCCCGGCGGGCCAGGTCGAAACGCAGCCTCTGGTCTTGGCACTCCCACGCCTCCCACATCATCTCCTCAGCAGCGGCACAGGCGGCATCATATGAACTCATGCGGTAACATCGTCTCCTGATCGGGGAGCAAGACACAGGCCGCACTCTCTGCGCGTAACGGCGCCTCCTACGGTATCAGCCCGTTTTCGGCCTGCGCAACCGCCTCGGGCCCACCCGGTCAGGAAGAACTCGTACGCCACGCGGAGTCACAGCCATGAAGATAGACAGCAGCCAACACCACTCCACGAACACAGCCGCCCCGGAGACGCACGGCGGCTTGGAGTTCCGGCCCATAACCCCGGAGGAGTACCCTGCCTTCTGCCGGGTGACGCTGCGGGCCTTCGGCGAGCACCTCTCCAACCACGATATCGAGGCCGAGCGCTCCGCTTTGGAGTTCGAGCGCTCCCTGGCTGCATTCGAGGAGGGTCTTCCTGTGGGAACGAGTGCCGTACTCACACAGGAACTGACCGTGCCTGGTAGTACCACCATACCTTGCGGGGGCCTCACCTGGGTGGGTGTGCTCCCCACCCACCATCGTCGCGGCATTCTCACGGCTCATATCCGCCACCATTTCGGCGACATGCGTGCCCGTGGCGAGATTGTATCGGCACTTGGCGCCTCCGAAGCCACCATCTACGGTCGCTTCGGCTATGGGCCCGCCACCCAGCTGGCAGGCATCTCCTTGGAGCGGGCGCACTCCCGGTTGGTTCATGCCCCAGGGTACTTCGGCCGCTTTCGAATTCTCGAGGTGGACGAGGCGGAGCGGCTGATACCACCCCTGTTCGACACCGTGCGTCTGGCTCAGCCGGGAGAGGTGAGTCGCAGCCCGGGCTGGTGGAAGACTCACTTCATGGACGCCGAACATCATCGTGACGGTGGTGGTCCTCTCCTGCATGTTGTCCATGAGACCGAGGGTGCCCCCGACGGTTATGTCAGCTACCGGACCAAAGATGATTGGCAGGATGGTCTTGCCAACAACGATGTGCGCGTCGTGGAACTCGTGGCCCGTTCACCGGTGGTCCGGGCTCTGTTGTGGCGCTTCTGCCTGGACCTCGACCTGGAGAGTACCCTTACCTGCCACATGGCAGCGGTTGACGACCCCTTGCGCTTCATGCTGGCCGATTCCCGCCGCGTACGCACCACCAGCCTCAGAGACGGCCTGTGGGTGAGACTGCTCGATATCCGGGCTGCACTCGCCGCCCGTTCCTACCGTGCGGAGGGACGCCTCGTGTTGCAGGTGCACGATTCCTTTCTCCCTGCCAACAGCGGCTGCTACCTCCTGCAGGCCGGCAATGAGGCCTCCCACTGTTCCCGCACCGAGGACCGCCCCGACCTCACGCTCGACGTCTCCACGCTCGCCTCCACCTACCTCGGTGGATACTCTTTTGCCACCCTCGGAGCGGCCGGCCGGGTCTTCGAAGAGCGGACCGGAGCCCTCGCCCTCGCCGACCTTCTCTTCGGCACGAGCCGCGCTCCTCACTGCGTCACCGACTTCTAAGAGGGCGGCCCGGGCGCGGCCCGGAAGGTGGCACGTCGACCGTCGTCTGTCCGGCTCACCACCTCTCTCCTCCTCAAGAGCGGGGGCGCCGGCCGCCTTGCGGCGGCCGGCGCCCCCTTGACGAGTTCCGCGTTGACGGGAATTCCCCCCGGCCCACGAACTCCCTACAGTTTCTTCACCTCCGCCGCGAGCTTGTTGACCACGTCTTGGGCGTCACCAAACAGCATGCGGGTGTTATCGGCGGTGAAAAGAGCATTCTCCACCCCGGCGAACCCCGTCCCCCGGCCTCGCTTGATCACGAGCACGTTCTTACTGCAATCGCAGTCGAGAATGGGCATGCCGTAGATGGGGCTCGCCGTATCGGTCCGGGCTGCCGGGTTGACCACGTCGTTGGCCCCGATCACCACCGATACATCGGTGGTGGGGAAGTCTTCGTTGATGTCCTCCAAGTCGTAGATGAGGTCGTACGGCACACCGGCCTCGGCAAGCAGCACGTTCATGTGTCCCGGCATGCGCCCCGCCACCGGGTGAATGGCGAACTTCACCTCCACGCCCCGTTGCTCGAGAAGCTGAGTCAGTGACCACACCTTGTGTTGGGCCTGCGCCACAGCCATGCCATACCCGGGTACGATGACCACCTTCGAAGCGTACGCGAGCTGAATGGCGGCATCGTCGACCTCGATCGCCCGCATCTCCTTGCCCTCGCCGGCAGCGCCGGCCTCAACCTTGGCCCCGAACCCGCTGAAGAGCACGTTGCCGAGCGATCGGTTCATGGCTTTGGCCATGAGTTGGGTGAGGAGAGTTCCTGCCGCGCCCACCACCGTGCCGGCGACGATCATGGCCGCGTTACCCAGCACATAGCCCTCGAAAGCGACCGCCAGACCCGTGAGGGCGTTGTAAAGGGAGATGACCACCGGCATGTCGGCTCCACCGATGGGCAGGGTCATCATGATGCCGAACAGGAAGGCCGTCGCGAACAGCAGGGCGACAAAGAGTCCGGAACCGTGCCCGGCGATGATGAAGCCTCCGAACACAAGTGCGGCTGCGAGCATCAACAGGTTCAGCACGTTCTGCCCCGGAAACACGAAGGAGCGGTTGATGATGCCCTGCAGCTTCGCAAACGCGATGAGAGAACCGGAGAACGCCACCATGCCGATGACGGCACCGAGCACGGCAAGCACCACCACGTCGACGGGCAGGGGCTCTTCTCTCAGGAGTTCCACCGCGGCGATGGCAGCTGCGGCCCCACCGCCCATTCCGTTGAACAGGGCGATCATCTGGGGCATGTCGGTCATCGCCACCCGCCGGGCGAGCACGTAGGAGACACCCCCTCCCACCACCACGGCGATAACGATGAGGAGGAAGTTGGTCATTCCGGGGTAGAGGAAGGTGATGAGGGTCGCCAACACCATGCCCACCCCGGCCCACATGATGCCGCCGCGGGCCGTCTTCGGAGAACTCATCTGCTTGAGGCCGAAGATGAAGAGCAAGGCGGCCACGAGATAGACCGCTTGGATAGCGTTATTCATTGCCGCCCTCCCTCCCCTCACTGGAGGGAGCCCCGGCTGCCTCTCCCGCTTCCTTGGCCGGCTTGAACATTTCGAGCATGCGTTCGGTGACGGCGTAGCCACCCACGGCGTTCATGGCCCCCAGGAGCACTCCCACAAACCCGATGATCTGCTCCAGCGTGGTCTCCGCCACTCCGAGCGCCACCATCGCTCCTACGAGGACGATGCCATGTACAAAATTCGAACCGCTCATGAGCGGAGTGTGGAGAATCACCGGCACCCGGCTTATCACCGCATAACCGGTGAAGGCGGCAAGAAGGAATATGTAGAGGGCGGTGAAGCCTGTGATCTCGCTCATTTCACCCCTCCTTGCGCGAGCGTCTGCTTGAGGGCGCCTTCGTAGGTGGCGGGGATCGACAGCTCGTAGTGGAGCTCCCGCTGGTGGGTGAGAACACTTCCATGGATGATCGGGTCCTCCCAATCGAGCACCAATTCACCCTCTTTCACGATGAGAGTCACGAAGTTGAGAAGGTTGCGCGCGTAGAGTTCGCTCGCGTCGACCGGGAGGAGAGCCGGGATGTTGGTGGGGCCCAGTATGCGGATTCCTGCATGGACCACCTCGTCGCCCGGCACCGTGAGCTCGCAGTTGCCTCCCGTAGCCGCCGCCAGGTCGATGATGACCGAGCCGTACTTCATCCGCTCCACGGCTTCCTTGAAGATGAGCTTGGGAGCATCCCGACCGGGAATGGCCGCCGTGGTAATCACCACTTCGGCCGAGGCGATGTGGTCGGCCAGCATCGACTTCTCCGTCTCTCGCTCTTCGGCCGTGAGTTCGCGGGCGTAGCCTCCGTCGGCCGTGGCATCCACCTCCAGCCCCACGAAACGGGCGCCGAGTGACTTCACCTGCTCGGCCGTGGCTTTGCGCACATCATAGGCTTCCACAATGGCACCCAAACGTTTGGCAGTTGCGATCGCCTGCAAACCCGCCACTCCTGCGCCGATCACGAGCACTTTCGCCGGACGGATGGTCCCGGCGGGTGTGGTGAGCATGGGTAGGAAGCGCCCCAGCATGTTCGCGGCGATGAGCACCGCCTTGTAACCGGCCACTGCAGCCTGGCTGGTGAGTGCATCCATCGACTGTGCCCTGGTGATGCGGGGCAGAAGCTCCATGGCGAAGCCGGTGATGTTGCGATCTCTCATCGCCAGCGCGTACTCGGGATGGCGGTGGGGATTCATGTACCCCACGACCACCTGCCCTTCATGCAGGAGCTGGATCTCCTCGATATTCGGTGGTTGTACGGAGAGCATGACCGCCGCCCTCTCCGACAGCTCCGCCAGGTTCTCGCAGAAGGTGACGTGCTCGTAGAGTTCGTCAGGAAAGGCGGCAGCCTCTCCCGCCCCGTGCTCCAAGAGGAGTTCGGCACCCAGCTTCACGTACTTCTCCGTGAGGGAGGGTACGAGAGCCACCCGACTCTCCCCCGGAGTCGACCCCTTGGGGATACCGATTGCCACCGTCACACTCTTCTCCTTTCGACGAATCGGCCGCTCGCTGCGGAAGGATCGAAATGTTCTCTGACCGGGCCCTCCAGACGCGAGGGCGAGGATCAGCCGGAGCGAGGATGACGCGGAGCGGACGGACGTATCTTGACGAACTTGTCCGTCCAGGCGGACAATCCTACTGGGTCGAATTGTCCAACTGGACGGATATAATGTCAAGAGGTCTTGTTACGCTGGCATCAGGATGGCTCGGTGTGGGAACACAGCGGATCATCCCGCCACAATGACGACGGTACACGAGAAGAGGTGAGCACGTTTGTCCGAAGAGAGGTTTTCGGGACCGGATGAGATGTCGGAAAGCTATCTGGCCACACTGAGCCCCTCGGCACAGAAGCTCCTGCGCGCCGCGCGGAGGCTCCTCGTCCGCAAGGGGTTCGACGCATTGCGCTGGGAGGCCATCGCGCGAGAGGCCCGCGTGCAGAAGTCGATGATCCGCTACTACTTCGGCGACACCGTGGGTCTACTCCGTGCACTCCTCCGCTTGGTGATACAAGACGCCACCATGTGGCTCGTCGAACAATCAGAGCAGTTGCCAGAAGGGCCCGCCCGCATTCACGCCCACCTACAGGGCATGAAGCAGCTCATCCGCAACCCCCAGTTCCTCTCCTTCTTCGACATCGTGCCCAAGGCCTTCCGGGACGAGAAGCTACGCCCCCCCATGGCGGAACTCTACCGCTGGGTACGCGATATAAACCTACGGTGTTTCGGCGTGCCGGTCAATGAGACCAACGTCAAGGAACTCGAAGCCGTGGCCTCACTCTTCGTCGCGGCATCCGACGGTATAGCCATTCAGGCGGCGCTCGACCCGGAGGGCTATGACCCGGAGCCGGCCTTCCGTGAGCTGGAGAAGGCCCTCACCTTCCTCCTCGAAGAGAAGACGGGCGGCAGTATCCACCAGGCGCCGCCGCCCGGCCGCTCAGCCGCACCCAAGCCCCGCTGAGAGCCAAGACGGGGGCGGCCGCAGGCCCTGCGGCCGCCCCCGTCTTGCAGAGGATATCCCCCAAGGCCCTACTCAACCGGACCGCCGCGGCGGTGTATCGTCCACCCGCACCTTGACCGGCACCGGCTGGGGCCGCACTCCCTCCACGTGCAATTCCGGCAGCCAACTCAGCCAGCGGGGCAGATACCAGTTCGCCTTCCCCAAGAGCGCCATGGTTGCCGGCACCAGGATCACCCTCACCAGCGTGGCATCGATCAAGATGGCAACCGCCAACCCGAACCCCATCTGCTGCATCATTACCAGCTTCCCCGTGGCGAACGAGGCGAAGACGACCACCATGATCGCGGCCGCGCCGGTGATGATCTTACCGGTGGCCTTCAGGCCCAACGTGACCGACTCCAGGTTGCGTTTGGTCTTGTCGAAGTACTCGCGGATGCGGCTGAGGAGGAACACGTGGTAGTCCATGCTGAGGCCGAAGAGAATGCAAAAGAGGAAGATCGGCACCCACGCCTCGATGCTGTCGGTTCTCTGGAAACCGAACACGCGTTCCCCGACGCTCGTCTGGAACACCACGACCAAGATGCCGTAGGTGGCCCCCACCGAGAGCAGGTTCATGAGAATGGCCTTCAGCGGTACCACAAGCGAGCGGAAGACCAGCAGCAGAACCAGGAAACTCAGGCCCAACACGAAGGCGAACACGCCCGGGGTGCGGGAGTCGATCACACTCACCGAATCCACGTTGAAAGCCGTCTCCCCGGTCACGAGCACCTCGGCGTCCAGCCCGGCAAAAGCAGTCGGGATTACCTCCGCCCGAAGCTCTCTCACCGCCTCCATGGCCTTGAGCGAAGCCGCGTCCACGGCCAGAAGGACGGGAAGGAGAGCCACGTCGCCGCGGTCGTTCCACACGGCTTGAGCGCCGGGCACGAAGAACGGGTTCTCGGCCACGGCGCCGCCCACGCGGGCCAGAGCCGCCTCCACCTCGGGAGTGCGCTGCGCATCGACCACGACATCGACCGGTGTGACCAGCCCGGCGGAGAAGTCCCGGGAGAGTATCTCGTAGGCGGTCTTGACTTCACCAGGTGGGAGGGCCGAGGCGCCCGATTCTCCCTTCTCGACCCACACATAGGGGATGGCCGCCCCCGCGAGCAGCGTGCCCACGATAACCACAGAAAGCACGGGACGTGCCACCACCCGCTTCACCGTGCGGCCCCAGAAACCTGAGTACACTGTCTCTTCACCGGACCCCGGCGCTCCAGCCCGCCCTTCGACCGACCCCACCACCGATGCTCCAGCCGGCATCGCAGCCGGTGCTCCTCGCCTCCACGCGACCATACGCCCCTTCAGGCGGGCGAGAAGCCTGAAACGAGGCCAGTCGATGCGATCGCCCAGAAGGCTGAGAAGCGCCGGCACCAGAGTGAGCATCGCAAGAAGCGCAGCCGCCACTACCAGCACGGCTCCGATACCCAAGCTGCGAAACGTGGTGATAGGCACCAGGAACAACCCCAGGAGGGCGAGTATCACTGTGAGTCCGGAGAAGAGCACCGCACGACTCGCAGTGGCTCCGGCGATCTCGATGGCCGCCTGCTTCTCCACTCCGTTGCGCCTCTCCTCACGATACCTCTCGGTGATGAAGAGAGCGTAATCGATACCTACAGCCATACCCAGCATGGCAACCACGTTGACCACGAAGAAGGAGAGGTCGACCACTTGGCCCACCAGTGCGGTCGCACCCACCGCCACCAGAATACTCACCCCGGCGAGAGCCAGTGAGACTCCGGCAGCGACCAATGCACCGAACACGAGAATGAGCACGAACAGCGTGACCGGCACCCCGAAGACTTCCACACGCAGCAGGTCGTCCTCGGCCGTTTGCATCATCTCGCGCCCCACGCTACCGCTTCCGATGGTGAGGATTTCAAAACCTTCCACCTGCTGCGCCGCCACCGTGTCGAGAAACGCGTCGAGCCTGTCCGGCCCCCCCGCCTCCGCAGCCGTCAAGGTGACGGGAATGATGGTGCTGTGCCCATCGGCGGAAACCATAGACGCAGCCGCCGGCATGCCCATGGCCTCGAGTTGGTAGTACGTGGGGGCCGAGGCCACTATTGAGGTCAGCTGCGACAGCGCCTCGGAGGTCTGTCCCACCACCGCCTGGAACTCGGGCCTGTCGACGGTGAGAGTCTCGGAGCGGATGATCACCGTCTCCATTTCCGGCTCCGGCCCGCGCAGACGCTCCTGCAGGAGGATTTCGCCTCTCACCGCTTCCGGTTCGTTGGTTGCCTCGAGCTCCTTCGCAGTGAGGGCTCCGCCCAGCCCGGTGGCCGACACCGCGGCCAAAGCCAGGATCACCACCCACACACCCACCACAATCCACGAATGGCGGGCGCACACCCGGGCCAACCATGCGGTGGAAAACCGCAGCCTGGGTCGTCTCATGATTCCACCTCCACCTCGTCACGGACCGAGCCCAAGCGCAGGAGCACGTCCTGTAGAGCTTCGAAGACCTGGTCCATGTCGACGGATTCCGTCAGTTCAAGCGCCACCACCCTCACTCCTACCAGGCAGGACAAGAGGATCACGGCAAAAGCGTGCGGATCGATGCCCGGATCGAGTCCCCCGGCCTCCTGCGACCGCCGCACCAGAGTCTCTATGATCGACAGCTGAGCCTCCTCCACCACCCCGCGGGTGCCCTGGGCGGGATCGTTCGCCCGGGCTTCGGCCAGAATCCACTCGAGTACGAGGATGGTCTGGTCACGCACTGTATCGGAGGAGAGGCTGCTACTCACCACGCGGCCCACGTTCGCCAACGCTTCGCCGGAAGACTGCATGCCTTCAGCGAGTTCCGCGAACAGCAGTCGGTCACTCTCACCTATGCGCTCGAAGACGGCCTCCACCAACTGCTCCTTGCCGGGAAAATAGCGATAGATAGCGCCCGCGCTCAGTCCCGCCGCGGTGGCCACATCCTGCATCGTAGCGCCGGCCACGCCCTTGCGGGCGAACATGCTGAGCGCCGCTCCCACGATGGCGTCCTCGCGGGAACGCACGTGTTCCTCCGTCACTCGAGCCATGTGAATAAACCCTCATTCATTTGAGTGAATGTTCATTTACCAAGTACCGCAGGGAATTGTACACGACCGCGACACGAACACACAGGTGTGGGTCACGCTGTATGCCTCCACCCGAGCAGACGGTGTTCAGCGCAGCAGCAAGAGGTACAACGGCACCGTGACGAGGGCGGCTACGGTGGTGAGAAACACCACCGAGGAGACGAGTTCGGCTTCGTTGTCGTATTTGGCGGCCAAGAGGGCCACGAAGGCCGCCCCCGGCATGCCCGCCTCGAAGATGACCACGGTCCGCTCCAACCCGGTGAGGCCGAGCAGAGCTACAGCCGCGAAGCCAAGACCCAACCCCACCCCCATGCGCAGCCCGGACGCAAGCAACGCCGTGGAGAACTGCGACACTCGTGTCGCCGCCATGTTCACACCGAGGACAATCAACACGAGCGGGATAGCGGCCTGGGAGATGAACTCCAGGGAATCGACCAGGAGGGCGGGCAGCTGCACCTCGAGGAGACCCACCACCAAACCGGCGACAGAGGCAAAGAGTAGCGGTACCTTCAGTATCTCCTTGGCGCTCGCCTGCCACGACGTGCTGCGGGCCGCCAGGTGAATACCCCAGGAATACACGAGCAACGCCGTCGGAATGTAGAAGAGAGTCACCTTGGCCAAGCCCTCGCTGCCGAACGCCAGGAACATGATGGGAAAGGGTATGTTCACGGTGTTCATGAACACGATGGGCAGATACAGACCGGAGTGCTTCCGTCCAAGGAGGCCGAACACCAGCCGCGCCATCAGATAGGTGCCCACCATCACGATGAGGGCGGACACCCAGAGCCGCGCCGCCGAGGCCAAGTCCACGGGCCCACCGAGCATCGACGTGAATGCCAGTGCCGGCACACAGATGTACATGGCCACGTCCACCACCGGCGTCATGTCGGGCTTCCGCCACTTGCCGAAGGCGAATCCCAAACCCACCGCCAGGAAAGTGGGCAGAACGATACCGAGTATCTCCCTCACGCAGGCTTCACTCCCGGTGACGCGTGACCCCGCGGAGTGCGTCCCCGGCCTCGTGCGCCCCCCTCCCAGAAGTGTGCCGCCGGTACCTGGTCCTCATAGCCGAGCATCCGGTCGGCCGCGGTGAACAATCCGTTGAAGGCACCCGTGCGCCTCACCACTGCCCTCACCGCCGCATGATGAAGTCCAGGTTTCTTGTTGAAGGGACAGGCCCGGATGCAGTTCGCGCAGTCCAACCGATTCTGCGCCCAGAACGAGAAGCATTTCTCGGCGTCTATGTACCACTTGGGGATGCCGGAATGATTGCAGATGCTCGGTCCTTCAAGCGTCTTCTCCATAAAGGAGAGAGCCCGCGAGGGACAATGAGCCGCACACTGCTTGCATTCGCGGCAGAACTCCTCCACCCCGAAAGGCCGGTACTCGTCACACTTCAAGGGCAGGTCGGTGAACACCTTACACAGGCGCACGCGCGGCCCGTACTCCTCCGTGATGAGAAGCCCATGACGGCCCACTTCCCCAAGGCCGGCCGCCAAGGCCAGAGGCACACTGAGAGCGGTGTCGTTGCCTGAGGGCACCGCCCGGTAGCCCAAGCCCCGGATGAACACGGCAAGGAGACCAGCCACGAACGCCATCCGCGAATAACCCAAACCCGTCCCCGCCCCACCCACGCCGGTGGGCGAAGAGCGCAGGGCCTCGTAGTCCATCTCCACGGCCATCACCACGGCGTTGCGGCACCCCTTCGGCAACTCGAGCCGCCGGTGCGTCCGCTCCACGAGGTCGAATTCGTGAGAGTACACCCACCCTGGATACACGCGGCACACACCCACCAAGTCGGCACCCAGGAAGCGAGCCACCCGCTTGACGAGGGCGGTGGCCTCTCCGGCCTGCAGTGGCAGCCTCTCCGCCTGATCCAGGTAGCACTGCATCTTGGCGGGCACGCCCTCCCAACTGTAGAGACCCGAGTTGCTGCGCGAGTTCCCGAACCCCCACTGCCACTCAAGGTTCCAAGCGGCATTACGGAAGGCATAGTCGATTTGACGATACCCCACCTTGTCCTTGTACACGATGTCCGCGTAGAAGCGGCGGCCCAGGTGGGCGAAATCCTCGTCCCAGGCCACCCGCTTGAACATCTCATGCTTCTGGTCGAAGCGCCCCGGAGCCACCGGGAAAGGTGGATACGTACGCGATAACGCAGCCGTCTTGTCGGCGGAACGTGCCATCACAGGCGGAACCCCCCTGGCCGGCCGGCACTGGAGAGCACCCACACGCCCTCCGGCGTCTCGGCGGCG
>Ga0334887_1000561_pt1 | contig 58161 bp, 44 predicted proteins | sample GraSluR1_MG_10_FD_207217 | JGI IMG/M metagenome (GOLD analysis project Ga0334887, IMG submission 207217) | Sludge microbial communities from methane-producing bioreactor in Wageningen University, Netherlands - Granular Sludge_18_07-R1 | ecosystem: Engineered > Bioreactor > Anaerobic >...
CGTAGCCGTTGCGGTAACCCCCACGACCGGGCTCAACATCATCACCGTCCGTCCGCTCGTACCGCTGACGACCCAGAAACTCGGTCACTTCCGCTTCCAGCACCGCCACCAGCATCTGCCGAGCCCCTTCCCGTGCAATCAGGTCCAGATCTCCGGCCAACCCGTCCGACACATTCCGGTCGAATTGACTTGTCCCCTGATTCGATTTCTTGTAGCTTCCCATCGGCGTATCCTTTCGTTTGGCCGTGCTTCTACACGGCCGGGTTTCCTGATAAGTTCACCGAAAGGCTACGCTACTTTTTTGCCAATTTCCACACCTTTTGAAATTAACTCTGAAAAACATCGAAAGAAGATTGTCAAAGGTCACACCGCGCGACACTATATTGCCCCCAATTGCGATGGTAAATAGGGTGGCCGGATTGGTTGCACTGGCAAAGTCGACAACGCGCTTATCTACGTCGCTATTCATCACAACTATTGTATATCTATTCCGGTTCTCGTAGATATATCTTACAATAGCTTCCTCATGCTCAGGATAGAGCTTCCGGGCAACTGCGGCGATAGAAGTATTGACCTTCCCCCCGTTTTATGGACACTCAGTTAAGACACTGTGATTGATCCAGTGTCGGTTGCGTTTTGCTACCGGCGGACTCATACGCAGCCGGGCTGACCGAGCCCAGCGAACTGTGCCTGTCACGACCTCATAAGAACCACAACTCAGCCAATTAAGGAAGAGAACCTAAGACTATCAACCAAAAAACCGCAGAAACCCGGCGATGAGAGCTACACAGCTCTCGGTCCCTCTTTCACCCCATCCACTGCCTCAACCCATTTCTCGGAAGCGCGCTTCCACCCAATCGCGATCCGATGGTCCAGACCGCCAACAGGCAACAGCCCGCAGAAATCCTTGACAACCGCAAGTATTTGGTTATTTTGCCAATTGGCAAAGCCGATACCGGAATAAGGACAAGTATGGATAGCAAGACCAGACATAAGTACGAAGCCAGGGCCCGGGTGATCAAAGCCATGGCTCACCCCTCACGGCTGTTTATGGTGGACGAGCTGTCCCGGGGGGAGCGGTGTGTTTGTGAGCTTCGAGACATGGTCGGAGCCGATATATCAACCGTCTCCAAACACCTCTCTATTCTGAAAGACGCCGGTATCGTCGAAGACGACAAGCGGGGTCAGCAGGTGTTCTATCGTCTCCGGGTGCCCTGTATTCTGAGTTTCTTCGGTTGTGTCGAAGATGTTCTGGTGGCGAATGCTCGCCGTAGGGCGGCTGTCGCCAAGCGGTAGTTTTTTTGATCACATATTTGGCGAAAACGCCAAATAATAGAGTGATTAAGTCCAGCTTTGAGGATCTGACAACATGGATTGGAGAAGAGACTGGAAACCGCTGGCCTGGATAGTCGCGGTCTTTCTGATATTCTTTTACCTCCCGATTGAGAGTTCCCGTCTACGGGGAGCGGTCATTGAAGCCTTAGCACTGACCAAGTGGTATGCCCAGGAGCATGTCATTCTCTGCCTGATTCCAGCCTTCTTCATAGCAGGAGCGATAGCGGTCTTTGTCAGCCAGGCTTCGGTGATGAAGTATCTCGGGGCGAAGGCAAACAAAGTTCTTTCCTATGGTGTCGCCTCGGTCTCCGGAACCATTCTCGCGGTCTGCTCGTGCACGGTGCTGCCCCTTTTTGCCGGAATCTACCGCATGGGTGCGGGGCTGGGTCCAGCCACCGCTTTTCTCTACTCAGGGCCGGCAATCAATGTTCTGGCAATAGTTCTTACCGCGAGAGTTCTGGGGATAGAATTGGGTGTTGCCCGCGCTGTCGGTGCGATCGTGTTCAGCATTGTCATCGGACTGCTCATGCACCTGATCTACCGCAAGGAAGAAACGGAGAAGGTCAACGCTCAGATGGCCATGCCGGAGCCGGAGGTGGAGCGGCCGCTGTGGAAGAACGGACTGTACTTCGCGGCGATGGTTGCCATTCTCGTGTTCGCCAACTGGGGTAAGCCCGATGAGACGACAGGGTTTTGGTATCTCGTTTACGCTTACAAGTGGATCATAACGAGTATTGCCGCGGTCGGGCTTGGCGCGATGCTCATTTTCTGGTTCAAGCTGTCGAAGACTCCGATCATCCTCACCGCTCTGTTTACGGCTATAATAGCCCTGATTTTTCCCCATGAGCCCCTGCTGCCATTTTCCGCGGCGGTCGTCGGACTGTCGATTATCATCAGCCGACGCGAGGATGAATCAGGTGAATGGTTTTCTCAGACCTGGGGCTTTGCCAAGCAGATTCTGCCGCTTCTGTTCGGCGGCGTACTGGTTGCCGGGCTACTGCTGGGACGTCCCGGTTTCGAAGGCGTTATCCCATCGCAGTGGATCAGCAGCTCGGTGGGCGGCAATTCCCTTGGGGCCAACCTCTTCGCCGCTGTTGCGGGTGCTTTTATGTACTTCGCCACACTGACCGAGGTACCGATTCTGCAGGGGCTCATAGGTAACGGGATGGGCAAGGGACCGGCGCTGGCGCTTCTGCTGGCCGGGCCGGCGTTGTCGTTGCCCAACATGCTCGTGATACGATCGGTTATGGGCACGAAGAAGACGATCGTGTTTGTGACTCTGGTAGTGATAATGGCCACCATCAGCGGAATGATCTATGGAACGTTCTTCTGAGACAAGGTGGAACATACGGGAGACAGTGAACGATGGCATTGCGTGATACACGAACAAACTGGCAGGCGTATCTGATTGTCAGCCTTGTCGCTCTGACGGCGATTACGATCACTGCCATAGCCACCGGGCTGTGGGTGCTGACGGCCATTCCGGTGGGGTTCTTGTTCGGTTTCTTTCTGCAGAAGGGTGACCTGTGCGGTTCCTCCGCCTTCAGTGAGACCATTATGATGCGTGATCCGCGCAAGATGATCGGGCTGTGGTTCCTGATCGTGGTCGCCATGCTCGGGTTTGCCGGCCTGGATCTGCTGGGCTGGATCAAACTCAACCCGAAGCCCATGATCTATCTCAACTACATCATTGGTGGCGTGATCTTCGGCGTCGGTATGGTTTTCGCCGGGGGATGCATCAGCGGTTGTCTGTACAAGGGCGCCACCGGCAATCTCAACTCCATCGTCGCGATGCTGGGAATCCCGGTGGGGATCATGCTCGTGCTGTATGGTCCGCTCAACGCTTTTCACCTGTGGATGAAGGAGCACGTTGTCTCACTCGCTAATGGCGAGAAGGTCAGTCTGTTTGCCCTCACCGGACTGCCGTTCTGGGTGTTGGCACTCATATTTGCTGCAGTGACGGCGGTTATCACGCTGGCTTTGAGGAAGCGCTCCCATCACGACACAAGTACTTCGGCAGAAGACAACTCTACCTGGCTGCAACGGGTCATGACCAAACCATGGCGTCCCTGGGCAGCCGGAATCGCCATTGGTCTGCTTATGGTCCCCGCGTACCTGTCGTCAGCCGCCAGTGGGCGCAACTATCCCCTTGGTGTAACCAATGGGGTCATGCAGCTTGAGCTCCTGATCATTGAAAGAAACCTCGACCATGTCTACACGAGTACCCCAGTTACACCGAAGCCACCTGTTGAGGCAGGTGTTCCCCTGCCGGCACCGAAGCCTGCCGGCAAGAAGATTGTCTGGTGGCTGGTATTGAGTGTGGTAAGCCTGATGCTCGGCTCATGGGTGTCGGCACGAATGTCCAATCGCGCCAGGCTGCTCCCCAAACCGCCCGACGAGATCCTCATCGCTCTCCTCGGAGGGGCGATGATAGGAACAGGTGCGGCTTTTGCCGGAGGATGTGTGGTGGGCAACATAATGTCAGGATGGGCACTAATGAGTGTCGGTACCATGATTTTCGGGGTGGTGGTCGTTCTGGTGAACTGGTTGACCACGTATTACTACATGATGGGCGGACAGAGCAGAAGATAGTTAGGATGTGTCAAAATGTATCATCGGAGAGTGATTGCATGAAGAAGATAGAAATCCTCGGGACCGGCTGTCCCAAGTGTACGAAGCTTGCGGAGCAAACGCGGCAGGCCGCCACAGAACTTGGTCTGGAGTGTCAGATCGACAAGGTGGAAGACATTCAGAAGATCATGGCCTACGGGGTGATGATGACACCGGCCCTGGTCATTGACGGCTCGGTCAGGATCACCGGCAAGGTGCCCTCGGTCGACGAATTGAAGAAACTCATTTCATGACAAACGACATCGAACACAGGTGCTCATCAATGCAGCTCGGGGTGCAATCGTCATGGCACTGCCAGGCAGGCCGTCGTCCACGCACCATGCGATGCGCGCTTCGTTGCCTTGGCGTCGACCCGGGCCGGGAAGCAATCCAGGGGAGATTGCTACGGTGCCAGAGTCGGTTAGCACGTCAATAAGTGCGCAGAGCCTACATTGAGTCGAAATATCAGAAGGAGGAACTCTTATGAAACGGTTGTCACGACTACTTACTCCACTGATCGCCGCGCTGTGCCTGGCGATCGGCGCCGGAGTCCTGTTCACGGTTCAGGCAGAAACCGCCGCCACCCAGGAGCCTGCGGTCACCAGCGATTCCACTGAGATGCCTGCGGACACGACCGTCCCAGGCGATCCGCAGGTGATCGCCTACTACTTCCACACTACCGGGCGCTGTGTCTCGTGCAAGAAGATCGAGGCATACTCGCAGGAGGCAATCGAGACCGGATTCGCAGACCAGATAAAGGACGGTACGCTCCGGTTCGAGTCCGTCAATATCGACGAGCAGGAGAACAAGCACTTCGTGGGCGACTACCAGTTGTACACCAAGTCGGTGGTCATCTGCAACATGGAGGACGGCAAGCAGAAAGAGTGGAAGAACCTGACCAAAGTGTGGCAACTCATTCGCAACAAGGATGAGTTCATCAAGTATGTGCAGGACGAAATCAACGCGTATCTGAAGGCGAGCTGATGGACTCCTATTCTGTAGCCCTGGGCTCCGCTGTCTGGCTGGGCATACTTACGTCTATTTCGCCCTGCCCGTTGGCCACTAATATTGCCGCGATTAGTTTTATCGGGCAACGAGTCGATAACCCGCGCAAAGTGATTGCCGCCGGTCTGCTGTATACGCTGGGACGGATGGTGACTTATCTTGTTCTGGGTATCCTTATTGTTGCCAGTGTGCTGTCGATTCCGGAACTGGCGATGTTTCTGCAGCAGAATATGAACAAGTTCCTCGGACCGGTCCTCATAATCGTTGGCATGTTTCTGCTCAATCTGATTTCCTTCAACCTGCCCGGTGGCGGGTGGGGTTCAGGCATGCAGGGCAGGGTAGAGCGATTTGGTATCTGGGGGGCCGGACTTCTCGGCCTGTTGTTCGCCCTTTCTTTTTGTCCGGTGTCGGCTGCCCTGTTCTTCGGCAGTCTCATTCCTTTGGCGGTGGATCATCAGTCCTCGGTTGCCATGCCGATTCTCTACGGTATCGGGACAGCCATCCCCGTGATCGTATTCGCCTTCGTAATTGCCGTCAGCACGCGCATGGTCGGCGTCATGTTCAACGAGCTGAAAGTGATCGAGAAGTGGGCGCGGCGGATTACCGGAGTCGTGTTCATACTGGTGGGTATCCATTATACCCTTGCTTACATCTTCGGGATAGACATTCTCAACTGAGGACAAAGCCATGAAACTGAAGTCCGTCATCACAGGCATTCTCCTTCTTTTCGTAGCCGCCGCTATTGTGACGCTAATAGCGAAGCGGCCGGTCGGCTCTCCGCCTGAAGGAGGCGCCGCAGACCTTGCGGCTGCAACCGGCGATATCCAACAGCTTCGAGATGGGGTGATCGTGTACCACTTCCACGGCAATATGCGCTGTCCGACGTGCAATACCATTGAAGCGCATTCCAAAGAGGCAGTCGAGATGTTCTTTGCCGACGAACTCAATTCCAGTCGAGTTGAATTTCAGGTGGTCAACTACGATGAATCGCGGAACGAGCGCTTCATGAGAGACTACAACATCGGCTTTCAGTCCCTGGTGCTCGTCGATATCAAAGATGGTGAAGAAGTCCGGTTCAAGGACCTGTCAGCAATCTGGGAGCTGGTGGGAGATAAGGATGCATTTTTCCAGTATGTTCAAACCGAGATTGGCGCGTATCTATCCTCACACTGATTGCTCGAGCCGCGCCCGGGAGAAGGCCAGGAGGCCACTGCATCTCAACACGCAGTCGTAACCCAGTGTGGTTTGTTCTGCCTACTGCCCGGGAGCCCGCCCGGAACTGACACAGGCAGACAAGGGAGCTCAGACAGGGACAAACGCACCGTACATGCGACCGTGTCTGACAGTGTTCCCAAAGCTGCTGGTCGTCGGAGCAGCCCAATGGTGATTCCTGCCATTGGCGATGTGTCCCCCGCGTCGTAACGAAGTAGTAGTAGTCTGGTGCGCTGTCGCTGTTGCCGCACCGGCTGGGCTATGGCTGCATGCTTTTCGCTTCGAATAATGTTGTCACCGGCCAATAACCGGGCTGTGTTTCCCCTTGACAGGGAACGATCCGTTTCTGACCATAGTTATCAGATCGCTCATGAATATCACCGGTAAACATACCACGCGGCTTCTGGCAGCATCGCTGCTGGTCCTGATACTGGCAATAACCCTGTCGGATCTGTTTCACAACCACCACTACTGTCTGCCCGATCCCGACCAACACTTCGGTGGTTGCTCCCACGAATGCCCTGTACACGTATTGCAGGCAGGTATCATCGGTGCTGCTGTAGTCAGCGTCCCGGAAGCAGCGATATGGGGATGGCAGCACTATCTGGCTGTCAGTCAGCCTGTCGAGCCGGACTGGGCGGAATACCATGAGCTTCAGGGGCGCTCCCCACCCGCATAATTCCCTCCGGACCGAGCTAAGGTCCCTCGTCTTACAACAGTATCCACAATCAACTCGCATGGTGCCGCGGTGCGCCCGGTCGGCGCGAACGGCGCGCCATGCCACATAAGCCATTGGAGGAATTATGTCAGCACTGGCACGACTTCTCGTATTTGGAATGCTGCTGGTTCTTGCAGCACTATTGTTGCCCGCGTGCGGCGATGATGATCCACTGACCTCGAAGACTGAGCACTTTGAGGCGATCGGTATGTATTTCACAACCTCCGGGATCCCCGTCGCTTCGATTCTTCGCGGGGTTACCACAGATACATTTCACGTTCCCCTGGGCGCTCTGACCAGTCACATCGATGCCCAATTCTATGATGACGACGAAAACATCATTGACCCTCCTGCCAGCAGCGACCACTCCCTCGGGTGGGCTATCGATGACTCCGCTATCGTCGAGGTATGGCAACATGAGGGAGAGGAAGGCTCTTTTGAGTTTCATCTGCGCGGCCTTGCTGTGGGCGAGACTCACATTGAATTCTTTGTCGTTCACCTCAACCACAATGACTACCGCTCGGGTAAGATTCCGGTCGCAGTTGCACCGGATCCGACTGCCCATGACGCACCGATCGGCGTGATCGTGGCGGACGAGGATTCCGGCGATTCGCTGGCGACCTCCTTCCTTGCCGACAGCACCCAGGCAGTTCAGGGCGGGATATCTCTTGCATCCGGAACCACCACCGACCACCTGGAAGTGGAATTCTTCGACCACAACAACATTCGCTTCACGCCGCCGGTACCGCCTCACGCGCTGCAGGTTATCAGCGGCAACAGTTCCGTGGTTGTCATAACCGGTCAAAGCCCGGATGAACCGTGGGCCTTCAAGCTCCAGGGAGTTTCACCCGGCGCGACCATGATCACCATCCACATCCTGCACAACGGCGCCGTCGGCAAGGCATTCAAACCAATACCGGTGACGGTCAACTGATGGTATGCTGTCCTCTGATGAAGCCGCTGGTCGTGCTGATTGCTGCCGTTCTTGTCCTGTACGGCCATGCAGACGCCGGTCAGACGACCACGGGCCACCGGGAACTGCTGATTCTTGATCAGCAGACCCTTGTGCCCGTAGCCTCGGTCACTGTTCGAGTCGGAGACGAGATGACCACACTCGTCTCCGACTCCTCCGGACTGGTCCGGATCACCCTCCCCGACAGCGCCACCACCATCGTGTTTCTGTCCCATGTCGGCTATCGCAGCAAGCGGACCACTCTTGGCGCAGCGGCGGAGCCGCGCCGGCATCTGGTTTACCTGGAGCCGCGAGTCTTTCGATTGCCCGGCGTGAAGGTAGCTGACCAGATGGCGCCGGTGAGCACGGTGGAACAGGGCGTTTTGCACTCCCTGCGTGGCAGGCAGCTCGACCGGCAGATGAAACAGACTCTGGCTGCAACCCTGGCGGACGAGGCCGGACTTGCCATGCGGGCGATGGGGTCGGCGCCGGCACGACCCGTACTCAGAGGGCTGGGCGCAGACCGCGTAATGATCACTGAGGATGGCACCAAAGCGGTCGATCTGTCTGCCACGTCGCCTGATCACGCCGTCACTGTGGAACCCTTTACGGTCGAACGAATTGAGATTCTGCGTGGCCCGCAAATCCTGAAGCACTCGCCGACAACCATCGGTGGGGTCGTCAACGTCGCCCGAAATGAAATCCCTCGCTATCTGTCGGGAGGGCTGTCCGGGCAGATCGGGGCGTACGGGGAATCATCGACTGACGGCGGGCTCGGCGCGATCCAGTTGGAAGGCAACCGCGACTTCCTGGCGTTGCGAGGCGTGTTCTCCCGCAAAAGCACCGCCGACATCCGTACTCCGGGAGGACGCATTGGCAACACCGATTCGCGGTCCACGGATGCGAGCCTGGGAGCATCGATCCTCAGCGGGAACTCAGGAGCCGGATACGCCGGGCACCTGTTCGACCTGAAATATGGCATCCCCGGAGGGTTCGTGGGGGCCCATCCAAACGGTGTTCGGATTGAGATGCTCAAACGGCGGAGCACCGTCTCGCTATGGACGGGCGTCGACGATGGTTGGGTGGATTCTGTCGAAGTGCAGATGTCTCGAACCTGGCACCGCCATAAGGAGTTAGAGGCCGCCGACGTCATCGGTTCAGAGTTCCTCGTCGTGGACCATTTCGGACGTGTCGACCTTCGTCACCGCCGCCTCGGCGTGTTTGACTACGGTGCGCTCGGCCTGTCGGCAGAGCACCGCGACTTCGATATCGGTGGCCTCGTATTCACGCCGCCCTCGGTGTCAAAGCACGTGGCCGCGTTCAGCCATCAGACCATCAGCCGGGACACATGGCACCTTGACCTGGCGGCCCGAATCGACTTTGGCCGTATCGAACCGGAATCCGAGGTGCCCGATGCCGCTATCGGGCATATTCGCACCCGGCAGTTCGCCACCTGGTCCGCGGCAGCATCGGTCTTCCGCAGCCTGTCTGACTCATGGCGCGCCGGAGTGGCAATCAGTCGCTCCGCGAGACATCCGACCATTGAGGAACTGTATTCCCGGGGGCCGCATCTGGCCGCATATTCATACGAGGTCGGCAATCCGGAGCTTGATGCCGAAACCGGCTGGGGAGCGGAGTTGATCATCCACACCAGCGCGGGCAACCTGCAGGCGATGGCGAGCGCTTTCAGATACAGTCTCGATGGCTACATCGTCCCGCGCAATACAGGAGACACTAACTACCAGACATTCCTCCCCGTCTATGCTTCACTGGAGGTGGCGGCTGTCCTCAGCGGCTTCGAACTGCGGGCTTCGGCGAGTCTGGCCGAGCGATGGGCCCTTTTGGGGAGTCTCGGATACACCCGCGGTGATATAGGCTCAACCAATCTGCCCCTGCCGATGATCCCGCCGCTGAAAGGAAGACTGGCTCTTGAGTATGCCACCCCGACCTGGCTGGTCAGCCAGGAATGCAAATGGGCCTCACGCCAGAACCGCGTTGACCTGTTTGAGGAACCAACAGCCGGGTTCGCCGTGTTCAACACGGCAGTGCAGTATCAGCGGCAGTGCGGCTCGGTTCTTCATTCGCTGACCCTGTCACTGGACAACCTGCTGGATGCCGAATATCGCAATCACCTCTCGCGAATCAAGTCGATATTCCCGGAGGCCGGCAGAAACGGGCGTCTGACCTACCGGCTGTACTTCTGAAGCAGAACCGTCGTGAACAGGCCGCAAGGAATATGATGCTGACAACCGTGACCTTTCTCATTATAATTGGCTCGTAGTCAATATGGGTCAGTAATGTCCAATTCGAGGATTCGATGAAGCACATCGGCGTGTTCTTTGGCAGTACCTGCGGCAATACCGAAACCGTCGTCAACGAGGCAGCCAATCTGCTTCGACGCGCCGGGGCAATGGTCGACATTTACGATGTGGCCGATACGCCTGTGAGCAGGATGGATCGCTACCGCAACCTGATTCTGGCCTCCTCGACCTGGGACAACGGGGAACTGCAGGGCGACTGGAAGGAGGCCTATGATCAGCTTTGCGCCTTTGACTTCCACGACAGGACCGTCGCCCTGCTCGCGCTGGGGGATCAGTACATATATGATGCGTATTTCGTCGATGCTCTCATCTGGCTCGCGGAGCCGGTTCGCAAGACCAAGGGAAAGCTGATCGGGTTCTGGCCCACGCGCGGTTACCGGTTCCGTCGGTCTCGTTCTGTCGAGGGACAGCACTTTCTCGGACTGGCTATCGATGTCGAGAACCAGGACGATCTCACGGCCCGGCGCCTCCGCGAGTGGACCGCTCAGATTCTCCCGGAGTTTTCGGATTGAGTTCATCGCCGAACCTCATGTAGCGCATCATCAGGAATTGCTTTCCGACCTCGGTCAGGGTGCCTATATTGCCCCGTGACATCAGGCCGGTCATGGGCCGGACCACCTGGAACGAACACGTCTTGTCAGGGAGTAGACGCATGAAACAGATCACTGTCGCGCTGGTCGCTGTTGTTCTTCTTGCATACACCCTCTTCGATATTGCCGCTGCGGCCGAAGTTTCTTTCCAGAACCATCGCCTTGAGATCTGGCTCGACGTTGCCGCCAGAACAGCCCACATCACCGATGAAGGCAGGGCGGTCGTTCACCGGGGCTGGAACGTGTTTCATCTGGCCGCCACAGCGTTGATCGACTCGGTGACCATTAATGGCCGGCAGGTGGCATTGGCCACCCTGCGAGTCGACGAACTTGCCAGCCTGCCACCAGAAGCGTTGGATGACCCCGCCGGCATAGACACCTCCGGCCGGGCGCAGTTAGTGTTGTTCGAGTGGGAGCATGACGCGTCTGCGGACTTCACGATTACGTATTCGGCCGTGTTTGACGAGGATGTTGCCAATACGCGTTTTTCCCACGGTCAGGTGGCGCGCGAGATCGCAGGAACGATAGAGCCTCGGGGAGCGTATCTCAGCCCCTCGGCTTACTACTATCCTGTCGGCTCTGAGCAAGAGGTGTCTGTCGTTCTGACGGCTGACATTCCGGCCGACTGGGAGAGCATTTCCGACGGTAACCGAGTCGCCGCTGCGTCCGCCGAAGGGCGCAAGCTTCAGACATGGAGCAACCCGTATGCGTCTGATGGTTGTATGTTCATGGCGGCCCCGTATCTGGTGCGCTCGCGGATGCTTGACAGTATCGAGGTAGCCTGCTACTTCTTCCCGGAAGACTCCGCACTTATTGACCAGTATCTCCATGCAGGTATCGATTACATTCGCATGTACTCGGAGCTTATTGGACCGTATCCGTACGAACGCTTCACGGTCGCCGAGAATTTCTTCCCCACCGGATACGGAATGCCGGCCTGGACACTACTGGGACAGCAGGTTATCCGGCTGCCGTTTATCGTCAAGACGTCACTTGGGCACGAGGTCCTGCACAACTGGTGGGGCAACAGCGTCTATGTTGATTACGAACGCGGCAACTGGTGTGAGGGGCTGACCGTCTATGGTGCCGACTACCGGTACAAGCTGCTCTCATCCGAACAGGAAGCCATCGATTACCGCAAGAACGTGCTGAAGGACTACGCGGGATACGTGTCCGAGGGCAAAGACTTTCCCTTGCGCGAGTTCACTGCCCGCACCGAGGCCAGCTCGCGGACGATCGGCTATGGCAAGTCCATGATGGTCTTTCACATGATTCACCATCGGATCGGTTCCGAGGCATTCTATGAGGCATGGCGCTATGTCTATAACACCTACCGGGGCCGCAAGGTAGCCTGGGCGGACTGGATCGATGCTTTCGAACGAACCTCCGCACAGCCGCTGGCACGGGTCCTGCCGCAATGGATTGATCGGCCGGGAGCACCGAGAATCGAACTGGGCCCAGTCCAGACCACCGACAGCGGCTCGCTGTACTGGGTGACATTTGAGCTGCTCCAGACGGCCGACGATGCCTATGATCTGCTGGTGCCCGTTCGTGTTATCGGCCTTGATACCACCGTGGATACCTCGGTACACCTCGCCTCTCGAAAACGGGAATTCTCGTTTGCGTATCCGTTCATGCTCGAGCAGCTTGCCGTCGATCCCGATTTCGACCTGTTCCGCCACCTGCTCAGGCAGGAGGTGGAACCGGTGCTCTCCGGTGTGTTGGGAGCCGAACGACAACTCTTTGTCACGTGGGAAACAGGGCCAGTACAGAAGGTGTACACTGCCTTCGCAAACAATTTGACCGGCGATACGGCAGACCTCGTGCCTGCCGACCAATTGGGAGCGCCTGATCCAAACACCAGCCTTGTCCTTCTGAACCCTGCGCAGGTGCCGCCTTACCTGATCGAACGACTGCGGCTGACAGCGGATTCGGCGCGAATCATGGATCAGAGTTTCGCTCGCGCCGGCCACACCTTCGTCCTCGCCGTAGATGACTTCAACGGCTTCGAGCGCTGCGTGGTGGTGCTGAGCAATGATCTTGAATCGTTGCCCAGAGTTGGACAACTGCTGCCGCACTACGGCAAGTATTCATATCTTGTATTCGAGGGTGCCACCAATGTCGGCAAGGGGCAGTGGCCGGTGGGCCAGTCCCCGCTTAACAGATGGATTGGGGTGCAACGATCGGAGTAGATTCGCGTCGCCTGTTGGCCGGTGCCGGCCAGGACCATTGAGACGAGGGAGAAAAGCTGTGACACAATTTGATCAGGATGCATTCAACAGGTTCGTCATCGAGAACAACGTCTATGGCTTCTTCCCGGAAGCCATCACCCTGAAGTCGGGGCGGAAGTCGCACTTCTACGCCAACTGGCGCACGGTCGTTGAGGATGTCTGGCTCACCGAGCGTCTGGCCGACTTCGTGCTGGCGTTCGCGGCCGACAGGCAGATCCCGGTGGATACGTTCTACGGTGTCCCGGAGGGTGCCACCAAGCTTGGCGTGATCTGCCAATACACGTTCGCGCGCCGGCAACCAGAGTACGCAAGGGGCAGTCATGTGCTGGCGATGGGGCGCGCCAGGTCCAAGGAACACGGTGCCCCACGTGATCGCTTCTTCGTCGGCATGCCGCGCGGGCGAACGATTGTCATGGAAGATGTGACAACCACCGGCGGCAGCTCGCTGAAGACACTCGAGTTCCTGAAAGAGTCCGGAATCGAAGTCTCCGCCCTGATCAGCCTGACCAACCGCATGGAGCGACGTGACGACGGCCTCTCGGTGCAGAAGGCGGTGGAACAGACCGGGGTGGCGTTCCATAACATGAGCTCGGCGCTGGAGCTGCTCCCGGTAGTCTACAACACTCTGAAGCCGGGAGAGAGTATCGGCCGGGAGTTGGAGAAAGAATACCGCCAGTATGGTGTCGCGCCGATCAGCTTACTCTGATCGGCGCTATGACATCGAGATTCGTCGTGTGAGTCGTCGTCAGGCTGTGGGCCGTCAGGTCTTCTTCCGACGCGTCGTTTTGCGGCGCGTCGCTGGCCTGGTCTTCTTCCTTGTTGCCGCCTCTGCCAGGAGTTTGACCGCCTCATCCATCGTCACCCTGGTCGGGTCGTCCCACCCTGACAGACTGGCATTGACCTTGCCATCGGTGACATAAGGTCCGTAACGCCCCGACATAACCCGCACCTCGGCCTTCGTCTCCGGATGCGTGCCGACAGTCTTGAGCACCTCCTTGGTGTTGCCGGCACCTTTGGCGAGCAGTTCCAGAGCCTCATCGAGTGTCACTTCGAACGCCTTGTCCACCGAGGGCAGCCGCCGGTATGTCTTGTCTCGTTCCACGTATGGCCCGTACGGCCCCAACCCGGCGGTGACTCTCTTGCCGGTTTCAGGATCGGTCCCCAACTCCCGGGGCAGCGAAAGCAACCGCAGGGCGTATTCCAGATCGACCTCTTCAATCTTCCGGTTCCTGGGCAGACTGACGCGCTTCGGTTTGTCCTTTCCCTCGCCGGTCTCGCCCAACTGAACATAGGGGCCATACGGTCCGATCAGGGCATAGACGTTCTCACCAGTTTCGGGGTCCTCCCCCAACGGTTCATCGGATGTGCTCCGGACTTTGATGAGTTCACGAGCTTTGCCCGGATCGAGTTCGTCGATAAGCAGATCGACCGGGACGGTGGCCGTGTTGCCGTCGCCACCCTCACCCCGTTGCACGTAGACGAAATTGCGGCCGATACGCACCGTGATAGGCTCCCCGGTTTCGGGGTCCTCGCCGACATGGATCGACGGGTAATCGATTTGCGGGAGTTGCTCCTCGATTTGGTTGGTCAGGCCCTTGTCTTTGCCTTTGTCGCCGAAATAGAACTGGCTGAGAAAGTCTTCCGGATCAACGCGGCCGGAAGCGATGGCATCAAGGTCTTCTTCCATCTTCGCCGTGAATTTGAGGTCGATGTAGTGGGCGAAGTGATTGCGCAGCAGATTGACAACCGCCATGCCGATGAAAGTCGGCACCAGTGCGCCTCCCTTCTTGATGACATACTCGCGCTGCTGAATGAGCGAAATGGTGGGTGCATACGTGGACGGCCGACCAATGCCCTCCTCCTCGAGTTTCTTCACCAGCGATGCCTCGGTGTACCGGGCCGGGGGAGAGGTGGTCCGTTGCTGCGACTCCAGTCTCAGAACATGCACACCGGCGGTCTTTTTGCCGGTCGCCCCCGGTATCCTGTCACCCTCGCTCATTTCGGGCAGCACTGTGTCCTTCTGGACACCGCCGGCAACCTTGAGGTAGCCATCGAAACGAACCACTGACCCGGTGGCGCGAAAGATGTGTTCTTCACCATCGATCATTGCCGTGATATCGACAGTCGTCTTGTCGAGAATGGCGTCCGCCATCTGGCTGGCGACAGCCCGTTCCCAGATGAGGGTGTACAGGCGGAGCTGATCTTTGTCCAGGTAGCGCGTGACCGTCTTCGGATCGCGGGCGATTTCTGTCGGCCTGATCGCCTCGTGGGCCTCCTGCGCCGACTGGGACTTCGTGCGGTAGCGACGTTCCCCGGTGTGATACTCATCACCGAAGTGCTTCTTGATGTAGCTTTTGGCGTCGGCCAGAGCTTTCTCGGACAGCACCGTCGAGTCGGTTCGCATGTACGTAATCAGACCCTCGCGCTCACCGTTGCCAAGGTCAATTCCCTCGTAAAGCTGTTGAGCAACCACCATGGCTTTGCGGGGTGACATACTTAGCCGTGAACCGGCGGCCTGCTGCATGGTCGAGGTCGTAAACGGCGGCGCCGGCCGCTGCCGGGTCTGCTTCCGTTCAACCTCGGTTATCTCCCAGGGCAGAGCAGCCTCGGCTCCGGCGATCAGTTTCTTAGCTTCAGGCTCGGCGAGCGCGATAACCTTCTTCGGCGTCTTCAACTGGCCCGTTTCAGGATCGAAATCCTTGCCGGCAGCTGTTCGCCGCTCGCCGATTCTGAACAGCCGGGCACCAAACTCATTGCCCTTGCCATCGGAGAGCGTCGCCTCGACATCCCAGTACTCCGCCGACCTGAACGCCTGCCGCTCCTCTTCGCGCTCGACTACGAGGCGCACCGCCACACTCTGCACCCGGCCGGCCGAAAGCTTGGTTCGTACGCGCTTCCACAGCACAGGGGAGAGGGAGTAGCCATACAGCCGATCGAGAATCCTCCGGCTTTCCTGCGCCCTGACCAGTTGCATGTTGATATCGCGCGGGTTGGCCAGAGCCTGCTTGACTGCACTTTTCGTTATCTCGTGGAACGCAATTCGCTTCACCGGCACCTGAGGCTCCAGAAGCTCAATCAGGTGCCAGCTGATCGATTCCCCCTCACGGTCTTCGTCCGTAGCGAGCAGCAGTTCGTCAGCTTTCTTCAGGTCTTTCTTGAGCTGGGTGATGTACTTCTTAACCCCGCGGGGGACTACATAGACTGGTCTGAAGCCGTTTTCGATATCAACACCCATCCGGGCCCAGCTCTTCTTGCGAAGCTCTTCCGGAATCTCAGTGGCCGATCCGGGCAGGTCCCGCACGTGGCCGTAACTGGCCACCACCTTGTAGTCAGATCCCAGAAAGCGGCTGATCGTCTTAGCCTTGGCTGGAGATTCAACGATGATCAGTTTCAAGTAAGGCCTCCTTACAGGGGCTGCTGGCTGGCTTGCTCGCAAAAGATTGACTCATCGTCGCCCGATCACGTTCGCGGTCGACAGGTCTGTTTACTGGCTCGGCAGTCCCGTTGTGTGTACCGGTAACACAGCAGCCGCAACCAGTGTTTCCCCTGATTCGGCTGGCACAAGGCCCACAATCTGAACAAATATTGACAGGCAGCGCAAGCACTTTTTGTGTCAGGTACTCAAACCGGAGATAGAGTGGATCGCTGTATGGTTGAGAAAGTCGTTATCCCAAAGCGAGTTAACATCATCCGAACACTGCCAGGACCGGGGCGTGATCGGAGGGCTGTTTCCCCTTGCGTTCTTCGCGGTCAATGCGCGCCTCGCTCGCAATGGAGGCCAGGGGCTCTGTCGCGAGTACATGGTCAATGCGCAGGCCATCACCTTTCGGAAACGCCAACTGCCGGTAGTCCCACCATGAAAAGACGCCACCCCTGGGGTTGAGCCTGCCAAAAACATCCACCAAACCCCAGTCCAGAAGACCCCTGATGGCATCACGTGCCGGTTCGGCAAAGAGCACCGAGTCTGCCCACTTGTCGGGATTGGCGACATCGCTCTCGTTCAGGGCAACATTGGTATCGCCACAGATGAGGAGTCGTTCTTTCGGACGATGGTTCTCCTGCAGAAACTGCCGGAGCCGCTCAATCCAGCCCAGTTTGAAGGCCCACTTCTCGGAGCCGATCTCGCCGCCATTGGGAAAGTAGGCACTGTAGATGCGGATGTCGTCCACGGTAGCGCCAACCAGTCTGGCCTGATCGTCCCAGGCCGTGTCGCCAAAGCCGCGGGATATCTCGACAGGCTTTTCCCGCGACAGAATGGCCACACCGTTGTATGTTCTCTGCCCATGCACGGCGCACCGGTAGCCTGCTGCTTCGATTGCCTCAGTCGGGAAGTTCTCTGCTGTTGTCTTAAGCTCCTGCAGGCAGACGATATCCGGCTGTTCCCGGTCCAGAAAGGCCAGCAGCCGGTCAAGTCTTGTCCGTATGGAATTGACGTTCCACGTTGCTACCTTCATAAGTGGCTCCTTTGGGGATGACAGACTGTGATCTTCATCATAAAGCGACCGGCAGTGCCAACACAAGGAATTCATTGTCCCTGCGGCCAGCACCTGTGGGACAGGGCCCATACTGGAAGTGCGGCCCGGGCGGTTGCGGCACGTTGGCAGGCCCATTAAAAAGTTGTAAGACAATGTCTTACACGAGCGCCAGCTGCGCCGCCAGAGCCGGCATTGCAGTTGCAATATCCCGGAATGAAACATCCGTGAGATTGCCCCGGTGGGGGAACAAGGAGGAGCTATGTCACTCGACCACAAAGAACAGGCACCCAAGACAGTGCACATCTCGCTGAAGATCGGTGATGAGACCAAGACCGTGTCTATGTCTGCCCAGCAGGCGGCAGAGATAGGGTTCCACTCACCATTCGATGACACGCCCCTGCCGCTGGCCTCGATCCTGGCGAGTCTGTTCGGCGACAGCTCCGTCAAGACGCTGGTGGACCGCTCACCTGTCGCCTGCCCCGAGTGCGGGCTTACCTACAATGAGTTCACGCGCGTCGGGCGGCTCTCCTGTGGTCGCTGCTATGAGGCCTTTCGCAGCAAGCTCGAGCCGATCATGGTGCAGCTCCACGGGGCGTTCACTCATGTCGGACAGACACCCGATGAACCCGCCGACGAACACCTGCAGGTGCACGAGGCAGAACGATTGAGAGAGTTGTTGCAGGAAGCGATTGACACCGAGCAATATGAGAAAGCCGCCGCCCTGCGGGACCGTCTGGAGCAGCTGGAAACCGAGAACGCCTGATCCAACCTCACTACCTGCCGTGATACTCGTCCAGTAGTTTCCACACGGCGGCCGTGACCGGGAGGGTGCCCTCTGTCACCTGCCGTTCAATCTCCGGCAGCACGGGGGCGATTGTCGGGTGTTCGTAGAATCTCTGCAGCACCCGCTCGCGTAGCATGCTGTGCAGCCAGTCACGGGCCTGGCATGTGCGCCTTCGGTTGAACTGTCCGGAGCCCTTCATCCTCGTGACATAATCCTCGACTGCGGCCCAGACCTCGTCTATACCTGTGCCCTTGAGCGCCGAAGCCAGCAGGACCGGTGGCTCCCACCCGGCGGTTGCCGGTGTCAGCAGTTGCAGTGCCTGCTGATAGTACTGCTGGGCCCTTTGAGCCGCCTTGAGGTTGTCTCCATCGGCCTTGTTGATTACGAGCGCATCGGCCAGCTCGATTACCCCCCGCTTGATGCCCTGAAGCTCGTCTCCTGCGCCCGCAATCAACAGGACGCAGAAGAAGTCCACCATAGACCTGACCGCGATCTCGCTCTGGCCGACCCCGATTGTCTCAACGATGACAGTATCATAACCGGCGGCCTCAAAGACGTGGATAGTCTCGCGCGTCTTGCGCGCTACTCCCCCCAAAGCGCCGCCGGAAGGGCTCGGCCGGATGAAGGCTTCGTCGCGCTGCGACAGCAGCTCCATCCGTGTCTTGTCGCCAAGAATGCTGCCCTTGCTCAGGCTCGATGACGGATCAACTGCAATGACGGCAACCCGGTGACCGCGTTCGATAAGCCGCAGGCCGAGCGTTTCGATGAACGTGCTCTTTCCGGCCCCCGGGACGCCCGTAAGACCCAGGCGTATGGAATTGCCGGCGTGACCAAGAAGCTCGTAGAGCACCTGTTGGGCCTGCTGTTGATGATGCTCAGCGTTGGATTCGATCAGCGTGATGGCGCGGCTGAGGATGGAGCGGTCGCCCTGCCGGACCCCATCGACATACTGCGTGGTCGTAAGACTGCGGTTTGTGTTATCACCCACGGTTTGTTCAGCCTTCGAGAAGTTTCTCAAGCAATTCCGCAGCGGCCTGGGGAATGACCGTCCCCGGGCCAAAGATGGCCACAGCCCCGTGCCCATATAGGAACTCGTAGTCGGCAGCAGGGATGACCCCACCCAGCACCACCCTGATGTCGTCGCGGCCGAGTGCCTTCAGTTGGGCCACCAGTTGCGGCAGCAGCGTCCGGTGCCCGCCGGCCAGGGAACTCATGCCGACAACATGCACATCATTTTCCACGGCATGACGGGCCGTTTCCTCCGGCGTTTGAAACAGAGGGCCGACATCGACATCGAACCCCAGGTCGGCAAGGGCAGTAGCGATCACCTTCGCGCCGCGGTCGTGCCCATCCTGACCCATTTTGGCCACGAGGATACGGGGACGGCGCCCTTCCCGTTGTTCAAACTGGTCAGCCAGTCTGCGGACTCGGGCAATGCTCTCCGATTCTCCGTACTCATCCGAATACACGCCGCTTACCATTCTGTGCTCCGCCTTGTGTCTGCCCCAGACAACCTCGAGGGCATCACTGATTTCTCCCAGGGTGGCCCGCGCCCGAGCTGCCTCGACCGCCAGTTCCAGCAGGTTGCCGATGCCGCTTTCGGCCGAACTGGTCAGGGCTGACAGGGCCTGTTTGACTGTTTCGTTATCGCGCTCCGCCCGGAGTTTCTGCAGTCGCTCCAACTGCCGGCGACGGACGGACTCATTATCAACCGAGAGGATCTGAAGCGGTTCCTCCCGTTCCAGTCGGTAGCGATTGACTCCGACAATCACTTCCTGACCGGAGTCGATTCTTGCCTGCCGACGGGCCGCAGCTTCCTCTATTCTCAGTTTCGGCAGTCCCTGTTCGATCGCCATGGCCATACCGCCAAGTTCCTCAACTTCGCGGATGTGCGCAGCCGCCCGGTCGAGAATCCGACCAGTGAGATATTCGACATACCACGAGCCGCCCCACGGATCGATCACCCGTGTCAGTCCCGTCTCTTCCTGCAGGAAAAGCTGGGTGTTGCGGGCGATACGGGCACTGAAGTCGGTCGGCAGGGCTATCGCCTCATCAAGGGCGTTGGTATGCAGGCTCTGCGTGTGTCCCAGTGCCGCCGCCATGGCCTCGACACAGGTGCGGATGACATTGTTATAAGGGTCCTGTTCCGTCAGGCTCCAGCCCGAGGTCTGGCAGTGGGTGCGAAGCATCATCGAGCGCGGATCTTGCGGCTCAAAGCTGCGCATCAGCCAGGCCCACAGCAGGCGCGCCGCGCGCAATTTGGCGATCTCCATGAAGTAATTTTTGCCTATTCCCCAGAAGAACGACAGTCGGGGAGCGAACTGATCAATATCCAGCCCGGCCTTCATGCCGGTGCGTACATACTCGACACCATCAGCAAGCGTATAGGCCATCTCCAGATCAGCCGGGGCCCCCGCCTCCTGCATGTGATACCCGGAGACCGAGATGCTGTTGAAACGAGGCATGTGTTGCGATGTATACGCGAAGATATCCCCCACGATACGCATTGACCCGGCGGGAGGGTAGATGTAGGTGTTGCGTACCATGTACTCCTTGAGGATGTCGTTCTGGATGGTCCCCGTCAGTTGTTCCGGTCTGACTCCCTGTTCGAGGGCCGCGACAATATAGAAGGCCATGATCGGCAATACCGCACCGTTCATGGTCATGGAGACCGACATCTTGTCAAGCGGGATGCCATCGAACAGGATGTTCATATCGAGGATAGAATCGACAGCCACCCCCGCCATGCCGACATCGCCGATGACCCTTGGATGGTCGGAGTCGTAGCCGCGATGCGTGGCCAGGTCGAACGCAATCGATAGCCCCTTCTGTCCGGAGGCCAGATTGCGGCGGTAGAAGGCGTTCGACTCCTCGGCGGTTGAGAATCCGGCGTATTGCCGCACTGTCCACGGCCGCATGATGTACATGGTGGCATATGGTCCGCGATGATACGGCGGCAGGCCGGGAAGGTAGTCAAGGTGCTCAGCCTCGCGCACATCGTCGGCAGTGTACAGCGGCGACAGACGGATCTGCTCCATCGTCTCCCAGCCGAGGTACTCCGGCTTGCGCCCTGTCTGCAGTGTTGCAGCATCGGCCCACCTCTGCTTGTCGGGTCGAGCAGCATTCACCTGCCAGTCAATCTTTGTATAGTCCGGGAAGCGGCTCACAGCGTCACCCCCAGTCGGCTGGCAATGGCCGCCAGTGTGGCCGGGACATCGCTCCCCGCGTGAATGAAGAACACCGCGCCGTTCTTCTCACATTCGCTTCTGAAGTCATCGGGCGGCTGCCCCGCCAGAACGATGATCGCATCGTTGCTGCTCACTCTGAGCAGACGCACGGCGTGCAACCCCAGCTCGGCGTATGACCGTTCGGTTCCGCAGACCAAAGCGAGGGTGCACCCCGATGCCACAAATGACTTAACCGCCTCATCAGTCGTGTCAAACCCGGAAGTCTGCCGCACCTCAAATCCGCCAATTTGAAGGACACTCGTCGCGAAGTCGGCTCTTGGTATGTACTCACGGACCGGCCCCAGACCCACCAGGAACGCTGCCAGTTCAGGCCTGTCCTCGGCGGCGGCCCTGACTGCGCGGTGTATCCGCTCGAACGGTTCGGCCGCCCGAAACATCTGCAGCGCCGAAACCTTCTCAGGCTCCAGGCCGCCTCGTGTGATGGCTTGCTCGATTGCCGGCGCTGATGCCCCGCCCCCGGCGGCCTTGACAGCCGCCTCGACGAGTTCTGTATCTCTGCGGTCCAGCAGCCTCAGCTCACCCAGAGCGGCAGACGCCTGCTCATCGTGTTCGCGATCTTGTTCCCATGGCGCGGCCATCTTCGCCGCCGAGTCGCCCGAAATCGAGGCCATCGACGGTGGTGCCGGATACGCGCTTGTGCCGACAAGCACAGTCTTGCGCTGCGAGTACGCCTGTTGCCGAAGTGTGGCTGTCTCCGCAATCTGTTTCTGCCACCAGCCGCCAGTAATGGCCTTCTGGATACCGCCCTGCTGCTCAATCTGCTGAAACAACTCCCAGGCTCGGCGGGCCAGTTCATGGGTCAGCCACTCAATGTACCAGCAACCGCCGGCGGGATCGGTGACCGTGTCCAGATGGACCTCGTCGGCCAGCACTAACTGCGTATTGCGCGCCAGGCGGCGTGAGAACTCTCCCGGGTTCGTGCCCGACAGATCAAACGGAGCCGTTTCGATACTGTCCACTCCGGCTACGGCGGCCGCCAAAGCACCGGTTGTCACGCGAAGCAGATTCGTGTAGCTGTCCATTCGCGACAGACCAGTTTCAGAGCTGCGTGCATGCATCCACATGGTGCGATCATCAGGGTCAACGTCGGCAGCTTCCAGCAGACGCTGCCAGAGCAGGCGCGCTGCGCGAAGCTTGGCGATCTCCATGAAGAAGGCGGTCCCGACACCATAACTGAAGCGCATTCGTGGCAACACGGTCTCCGGTACCAGACCCCGCTGCTCCATCCGGAGCACATAATACAGCCCCGTGGCCATGGTTGCCGCCAGCTCCTGGACAGCCGATGCCCCCGCATTGTGATGCACCTCCCCATGAACCCAGATCGTTCCCAGCGAGGGGGCGATCTCGATTCCCCAGGCCGTCATCACCGCCATCTGGTCAAGAACATCATTCAGGGGCATTTGCAGTCGGCCGCAGGTCAGCAACGATGCCACCGGGTCGGCCGCGATCGCTCCCCGCAGGCGAGCCGCCGAAAGGTCCCGGCTGCGGATGGCTGCAACCAGTATCGCGAGGCTCGACAGACCGTGTTCGCCGCAGTCGATGATGACCGGCACGGCAACAGGATCGATCTGATCGAAAACACGGATCGCCTGATCGATTGTCTGCAGATGAGGTTCGAGTATGATGCCCCCAAGGCCGCGCTGAAGGTCATGTCGGAGAGCGGCATTCGTCGGCTGCGGGTTGTCGGCAGTGAATCGCTGCGTGATCATCCACCGGCCGCTGACCGCCTGTTGTCCGCGAACGAACGGCGACTGACCCGGCAGGCTCGATACCCCCGGAAGGTCAGCGATGTCCTCCCGGCAGTACAACGGCTTCAGGGTTATGCCCTCAACGGTGGGCGTGAACATCCGCTTGTCGAACGAGGCCCCTTTGAGCAAGTCCTCCGCCTCCCGGCGCCATTGCTCGTATGAAGGCACCTCGAACTCATCTGCAAGCGAGCGCTGCAGAAGGTCCAACTTGTCTGGTGACTGTCGTTTCATGGCCGTAAACCGTTGTCCTGCAGTTTCGTGTCCTCAGAGTCAGCGTGTCGCTGTTCTGCCAATTAACACGATCACAGACGAAAGTCAACGACTGACAGTCACTGCCCCTGGCCCAGAGAGAAACCCGGCCGGCCGTCGAACAGGTAAAGATGCTCGGTCTTGATGAAATCCAGCCTGAGCTGGTGCACCCGCTTGAGCAACTCCACCACGTCACCGCCGTCAATTGAGATCGCATCGTCGGTCACGTAGAAGCGGCAGCGCCAGTGATCCGTACAGAACGTTTCCGGGTAGCCGTCGGGCCACACTGTCAGGCCGCGATTGGAGATCATCTGGAGACGGAGCCGATCGTTGTCAGCTTCCTTCAACTGCACGGCCAGGTCGTTGACCTGTTCACCGGGCCAGTGAATGAACACATCGACACCGACCAGCGTCTTCTTCGCTGGCGGGCGACGGGTGTAGTGAATGATGTTCGGGCGGTCGGCCTCGTAGCGCACCGGCGGCAGCTTGCGGGGTTGCTCACCGAGGCGTTCGATAACGGCATCGGCGAACTCAGCCGTCCCGACACTCTTGCGACTGTGCATGGGGCTGTAGACGTCAATAGTGTGCACGCCGTCTTCGATAGTACGCTGCCAGGCATTGTAGATCGTACCGGCTACGTTGCCGTGCCCGGTGTGAACCAGCATGGTGACGGCCGAACGAAGCAGTCCCGAGGGGTTGGCGATGTTCTTTCCAGCGATCGCAGGGGCCGAACCATGAATAGCCTCGAACATGGCTGCCCGATCGCCGATATTGGCTGAGCTGCCCATGCCCACCGAACCGGACAACTCCGCCGTGATATCCGATATGATGTCCCCATACAGGTTGGGAACCACCAGAATGTCGAACAACTCGGGTGCGGCTGCCAGACGCGCCATACCAATATCCACAATCAGGTGCTCCTTTTCGATCTCCGGATACTCCTCGCCGATCTCGTCGAAAATGCGATGGAACAAGCCGTCAGTCAGTTTCATGATATTGTCCTTGGTCAGGCACGTGATCTTGCGACGGTTCCGCCGCCGGGCGAACTCAAAGGCGTAGCGAATGATCTTCTCCGAGCCCGGGCGCGTTATCAGCTTCAGGCACTGAACCACCTCATCGGTCTGCTGGTGCTCGATTCCGGCGTACAGGTCCTCTTCGTTCTCACGGATGACCACGACATCCATGATGGGATGCTTCGTTACGACGAATGGAGCCAGCGATTTCACCGGGCGGACATTGGCAAACAATCCGAGGGTCTTGCGCACGGTGACATTCAGGCTCTTCATGCCGCCGCCTTCAGGGGTCGTGATCGGGCCCTTCAAAAACAGGCCGGTTCGCCGCAATGACTTCCAGTCATCCGGGCGGATGCCAGCCGAGTGCCCCTGGTGATACAGCTTCTGGCCGATTTCAATGTGTTCAAAGTCGAGCGGTGCTTTGGCCGCCTCCAGTACGCGCAGTGTGGCTTCCATGATTTCCGGGCCGATTCCGTCCCCAGAAGCAACCGTAACCGGGATTCTGTTTGGCATTGTCTCTCCTGATCCTTCCTTAACCTGAAACTTGCACCAATCTGTCCATACGAACCATTGTCCGCCGTTGCAGTTCCAGACTTTGTCGCTGGTATTTTAATGACAGCGCCGCCGGGAAGGACGGCGGCGATGTTTCAGGAACCGGCGCGCTCCCGCTAACGTAACAGGAACAAATAACTCATCAGGGCACTTGCATCTGTGGCAACGCTGCGGTATCCTGAAGTAAGTGCGCTTCACAACCGGTAAGTCGCAAAGAGGGAGATATTTATGAATATTCTGTCTGCCGATGAGATAAGGGAGCTGATGAAGGGCCATGATCAACCTTGTGTTTCACTGTATATGCCCACCCACCATCGGGGAAGAGAGATCGAGCAGGACCCCATCCGGCTGAAGAACCTTCTCAGGCTGGCGGAAGAGCGAGTAGTCGAATCCGGTATGCGCTCAGCCGAGGCCGCACGCCTTCTCCAGCGGCCCCGTAAGCTGCTGGAAAACTCGCACTTCTGGCGCCACCAGTCCGTTGGCCTGGCGATCTTCCTCAGCCCGGATACGTACCGGGAGTATCGTCTGCCCACCCGCTTTGAGGAACTGGTCGTCGTAGCGGATCGCTATCACACCAAACCCCTGCTGCCCATGATCACAACCGACGGCCGCTACTATCTGCTGGTGTTCAGCCAGAACGAGATCCGCCTGTTTCAGGGAGCACGGGACTCCCTCGGAGAAATCGATATTGAGGGGGTTCCCACCAGCCTGGCCGATACGCTCGATCCGGACAAATACCGCTCGCAGCTCCAGTTCTATACCGGCACGCCCACCCGCGGCGGCGGCAGACGCGATGCCGTCTTCCACGGCACGGCCGTCGAGGACGAAACCAAGGAGCGGCTCCTTCGCTGGTTCCAGCAACTTGACAAGGGACTACGGGACCTGCTGCAGGACGGCGATGCCCCGCTCGTGCTCGCCGGTGTCGACTACATCCTTCCCATCGCCCGACAGGCCATCAAGTACCCCCACCTGATGGAGCAGGCCATTACCGGCAACTACGATGATGCCGCCCCGTACGAGCTTCACGACAAGGCCTGGAAGATCGCTCTGCCCTGGTTTCACCAGTCGCAGAACAAGGCCCTTGAGCGCCTGCACGAACTGCTCGGAACCGCCAGCGAACAGGCCGCAACCGACATTGAGACGATTGTCAAGGCCGCCGTGCACGGCCGCGTGGCCGCTCTGATGCTGGCCGAGGGGCGCTATTGCTGGGGATCATACGATCCCGAATCTGATAGCGTCAGCATTCACCAGCGCGAACAGATCGGAGTTGAGGACCTGCTGGACTTCGCCGCCATGCACACCCTGTCGAATAAGGGCGAAGTCTTTGTGGTTCAACCTGATCAACTGCCCAAAGGAGCCGCAATGGCGGCCGTGTTCCGCTATTGACCGTCCTCTCGCTGAATCCGAAAGCCTGCGCCCCGAGCCCTCACCGGTTCGGGGCGTTTCGTTCGATCAGCCCTGCTTGGGCCGTGCTTCCCACATGTGTTCCCTCTCGTAATGTGAAAATGGTAACAAAAAAGGCGACCATTCGCTCGTTTTTCGCTTGTGTCCTACCGAGCAATAATGTAGTTAGTAATCGATAACTAACGTCAGGGAATCGCATGAACAGTTGTGCCGTCAATCGCAAAGACCAGATCACACAGGTTGCCACCGATCTGTTCAGTCGCTTGGGATATGATAAGATGACGGTCAAGGATTTGGCCACCGCCTGTGGAGTCACCGAGCCGGCATTGTATCGGCACTTCGTCTCGAAACAAGCCATATTCGGGGAAGTGCTCGATTCCCTCGCTTGTCGCCTGGATACCGATGAGCTCTTTGACCGACTGGCGCACGAGAGCGATATCGAGAAGCTCCTGCACGAGTTGGCGACGTATGTGATTTCCTTCTTCCAGCGCAATGAGGACCTGCAAAGGCTTCTGCTCTACGCCGTCCTGATGGATCATCCCAAGGCCCGCAAGGTATTCCAGGCAACGCGCGGAGTCTTTGCCAATTTTCTGGAAGAGCAGCTGGTCCGGTTGAGGGAGGATGGATTGGTCCAGCCGGTCAACTGCAGAATCACCGCGCGCTGCTTCATCGGCATGGTCTGTGACTGCGCTCTTGGCCAGACCCTTTGGCAGAACCTGCAAAGCAGTCCGTACCCTCCGGCCGAAGTCGTGGCCAACAATGTGCCCATCTATGCGCGTGGGCTGAAAAGGCAGCGGCGAGCACGCCAATACGACAAGGACAATAGAGAGAAACGATAGAAATCAACAATGCAGCGGCAAGCTGACTACAGGGATTGTTTCTGGCAATGGGAGAAACGCCCATGAATGATTCTTCAATGAGGGGTAACCGGCTGATACTGCTGAGTATCGGGTTGCTGACAGCCGCGGTCGCGGCTATCGGGCTGACGTCATCATCGGCCGCAGCAGGAATGGTCGATAACGAGACCTGCCTGGCCTGCCATGATGATGTCGGGGACAACTACGCCATGACGCCACACGGAATCTACTTCCAGCAGCGTCCGGCGCTGCGTGATTTCGGATGCGAGTCCTGCCATGGAGCCGGGCTGCGGCATATCGAGGATCCGACGCCGGAGAACATCCTGAACCCGGCGAGGTCCGATCAGTTCGGATCCTCGATTCTCTGTGTGCAGTGCCACAATGGTGAGCAATTCGACGAGTGGGAGTTCTCGTCGCACCACAACGCCGATCTCAACTGCGCCTCGTGTCACACCATTCATGCTCCGGTCGGGCAGACCATGGTCAAACCAACCCCTGACCTGTGTTACGACTGCCACAGCAATGTACAGGTGGCCATGAATATGCCGTCGCGCCATCCCGTCCGGGAGGGCAAGATGAGCTGTAGCGACTGCCACAATCCGCACGGCGGCTCGGTGTCCCTGACGATGGATGACTCCGGTCGCGAGCTGTGTTTCAGTTGCCACGCTGACAAAGAGGGACCGTTTGTCTACGAGCACGCGCCGGTCAGCGAAGATTGCGGTTACTGCCACGTACCGCACGGCTCGGTGGCCAACAACCTGCTGGTGCAAAACGAGCCGACACTGTGCCTGAACTGCCACTCCATGCACTTCCACGCCACGTTCTATTCGAAGGACGGTGAGTTTGCTGTCCCACAGGCGCCCGAGCGCGCGTCCCGGTCGACCGCCGATGGCTGGAAGAGAGTCATGTTGACCAAATGCACCCAATGCCATACCACCGTCCACGGAAGCGACCTGCCCTCGCAGGCTACTTCAACCGGCGGCAACGCCCTGACCCGATAAGGAGGAGACCATGAGCAACACACATGCAATCCCGTCGCTGTTTCTGTGCCTCCTGATTCTCGGGACGGCATCCGCCGCAGCGCAGGATCACGAGCCCCGCACAGATATCACCGTCTGGCTGGGAAGCCATTACACCTCCTTCGATGACTACTCACACAAAGTCGGCGAGTACAACGTCGGATCCAACGAGTGGATGCCCGACGGATCGTTCAAACTGCTGCATCACGGCAACGGCAGGCTGTTCGATGCCTTCGCCAGCTTCTACGACCGTCGTAACATGGACGGTAACCTTGGCCTGAACCTGGGCGACATAGTGGCGTTCAGGGCGACTTATCGCTCGCTCGTGCAGCGTCCCGGTCAGGACAAACTGGCCAATTTGAGCGCCCGCGAATACTTCGGTACCAATGATGCCGGCGAGGACCAGTGGGGCGGCAAGATCACCACCCATGAGCTTCAGGATGAGGGCGTCGATTACGAGGTCCATCGCAAAGAGATACTCACGAAACTGAGCCTGCTGCTCGCCAGGAGAAACAATATCAAACTTGAGGCGATGCATCGCTCGATATTCGAGGATGGCAACATGCAGGGCCTGTCCAACTCGCACTGCTTCAGTTGCCACATCGTGTCAGAGGAGTTGCCTCTTGAGAACCGTACCCATGAAGTGCAGGCCGGCATCCAGAGCGACGTGAGCGAGAAGGTGACGGTGGGCTACCAGTTCGGGTATCGATCATTCAAGTCCAACGCTCCGGAGGCCATGGCCTACTATGACCCCGCCAAACATCCGGTCAGTGGCGGCTCTGCTGAGGAGTTCGCATCGCGAGTGCTCTTCGCTGACAGCAACCTCGTCTACAACCAGCTTCCCGAGACCCAGAAGATGTCTCACAAGGTTCGGACCCGAGCACGCCTCGGTGAAACAGGCCGGCTGAATGCATCTGTCGGTTACAGCTCGGCCGAAAACAGGAATGTCGACCTGAAGACAAAGAGCATTACCGGTGCGACCCGTTACAGCGCAACCGTCGCATCCAATACGCGGCTCATCGTCAGGGCAGCCGGGGCGAAGATCGAGGCCGACGATCCGTTCATCGATATCCGCGACTTCCGCGAAGGACGCCCGAGCGGACCGGTCACGAGCTTCGACTACATCCGCTACTCCACTCTGGACCGCACCCAGGTCGATGTCTCGGCGGAGTTCATACACCGCGCCACGCGGGGGCTCACTCTGTCCTGGCTCAACGGTGTGAAGGTAGTCGATCGCAAGGATTACCCCCTCCCGGATGACGGCATCCGCAGCAAGACCTTCAGCACCCAGGCCAAAGTGCGCTTCAACAAGATGCGCACGGTCAGCGGCTGGTTGAAGTACCGCTTCGAGAAGACGGTCGATCCCTTTGTCTCCGGACGCGGATTGTTCGAGGCACGCGGACGCGAACAACTGGCGATAGCGATACCCGAAGGCGAAGGCGCCTCGGTCCATCGCTTCATCTACTACTACCAGCGTGAGGCGCTGCGCTACCAGGACATCACCACCGACCCCAACGATCGGCACGAGGTCGAGGCCTCGGCGACATTCCATACATCCAACACCAGTTCGGTCAATCTCTCGCTGCGCGGTTGGCACCAGAGTACCAGTGATCTGGATTCGCTGGATGTGCGCTCCTGGCAGGTGAGACCGAACGTGATGCTCGCCCTGAACCCGGCTCCGTCGTGGATGTTTACAGCCGGATACTCCATGTATATGGGTAAGTCGCGCGGCCCCATTACTGTCGCCCTCTTCGACGGGTGAGCGGCCCACTTGTTTTTCGACGCCGTGAGCGTCGACGGAACCAACGACTCTTTGCTGCTCGCCGATCACTTCGGCACGATCTACAAGATGGAGGACTATCGTACCAACGGTTACCAGGTGTATCTCAACACCACTTGGATGGCCAACAGCCGGCTCACGCTCCACAGCGCGCTTCTGTACAACTGGTCAGAGGCCGAGTTGGACTTCGTGGATATGCCCCGTGTGTCCGATGAAGTTGCAGAGCGGTTGAACCATCAGGACTTCACCTTCGAAAAAATGCACACGTATTCCGACCTGAAGTATCACTTCGTAAACCTTCGGCTGGGATTCGACTACCAACTCACTCCGCGCGTCTCGTGGATGTTCAATATGGACTACTCGCATTTGACGGCGGATGAAGAGTACGTTTTCGGTGACGAGGACGGCAGTATGTTTATTACCCGCACCGGGGTACGGATCGATTTCTGAGACGATATGCCTGTCGCATACACGCTGCCGGTCGGAGGCGGGACGCGTTTCCCGCCTCCGACCGCCGAATCGGACGGGCGATGATCCAGTCGCGAAAACACGGGAACTGACATTTGCCACAGTCACCGCCGGCAACAAAATCAATTGACACAGACACTCAAATACACCAATCGTTGTAGCAAGTGAACTGATGCTCTGAGGATAACCATGCGCATACTAAGATACTGTGGCAAGCCCGCCCTTCTGAGTGTGACGCTGCTGGTACTGCTGGCGGCGACATCAAGCCATGCACGCCATCCCGACATCTTCCTGTATGACAGGTGGGGGGATGAGATCAACCCCGTTCTGGACGACGATGTGACTCAGCCGTTCTCCACGGAGATGACCTGCGGGATGTGTCACGACTACGAGACCATCACCGAGGGATATCATTTCCAGATGGGCTGGAATGTCATCAGCGACGACTACCCGGAAGATGAAGTAACCGGAGAAGATATCCACCCCTGGAGTCTCTCCAACGGTTTCATGGGACGATGGTACCCGTTCGCTTACCGTCAACTGGCAAAGAAGCAGAACAGCAGCCCTGACGACATAGACATGACGACCTACGAATTCGTCGGCTTCTCCGATACCCGCTTCGGCAATCTGCCGTGCGGCGCCTGCCATCCGGGCGGCGGCGGGCTGCAATACGATCGCGACGGGGAACGCTACGATGACATGCTGACCGATGAACCGGAGCTGGCCGAGACCTTCGACGGCGACTACTACCAGAGCAAATGGGACAAGAGCGGTGTCGTCGAGGCAGACTGCTTCTTGTGCCATCTGTCGGGTTACAACAACGAGGCCCGGATCGAGCAACTCAAGAGCGGCAACTACCAATGGGCGGTTGTCGCGGGTTCACGGATCGGTATCGTCAAGGGAAGTGTCGTGCGCGGCGACGAACCTACGGTGCTGTACAACAAGCACCTGTTCAACGCGGACGGGTCAATCACTCTCGATGTATTTCATCCGCCATCCGACGAGAACTGCCTGTACTGCCACGGGCCTTCGAGCCTCCGCAAGCGGGGCTTCTCATGGAATGATCTGGACAATACCGACGTGCACAATCAGCAGGGTGTCCGCTGCGTCTCCTGCCACCCGGCGGGGCTGGACCACCAGATCGCCAAGGGTAATGATCCGGTCAACAAGGTCGCACCGGAGCACACCGGCACGATCCTGGACTGCCAGGAGTGCCACGTTGCAGGGCAGCTCGGAGCGCCGCTGCTCGACCATCACAGCGTGCGCCCCTCGCACCTGCGAACAATCGACTGCCGCTCCTGTCACATTCCGGCCCTTGGTCGCGCCGCCGCGCATGGGGTTGTCATGACAACCGGCAAACGCACCATTTCACTCCGACCGGACAGCGCGTCCTATGCGGGTGACAAGACTCCCTGGTTCCCCGACTATCAACGCCGCGAGGACGGCCATATCTATCCGTTCAACGTAACCCTGCAGGTCTGGTGGGGAAATCGTGATGCCGACGGCATCATCTACCCGCTGTTCCTTCGAGAGGCCGAGAAGGCCTGGGCCCTGTGCGCTGATCAGATCGAAGACCACAGCGAAGATGGTACGCCGGAAGTCAACACCGATGAGGAAATCACCGCCGGCCTGAATGCGGTAGCCGCTTCCCTTGAAGGTAACGAGCGGTTTGACCGGATCAGCCCCGTCTTCATGAAAGGCGAAATGGCGTACGAGTTGGACGAGGACGGCGCCCTGATCGCTGCCTCGCTTGAAGGTACGCCGTACGAGGGGACGACAACCGTCAAGTTTGCCATCAGCCACAACGTTGTCTCGCGCGGACGTGCCCTCGGAGCGCAGGGGTGCGGAGAGTGTCACGCCAGCGACGCCCACTTCTTCAAGGGTCAGCAGGCAACCGATCTATATGGAGCGGACGGGCAGCTTGTCACCGAAAGCAACGGACGCTGGTTCGGATGTAATGCCTTCGCGTTCACTATCAATTCCTTCCATCAGGAAATCATCAGCCCCTTCATCGGTATCGGCATCATGCTGGTCATATTCCTGACAGTGGTGCACTACCATTCGTATGGTCCCAAGCGCATCACCTTCGATCCGTACTCCCACGAAGTGGAGCGCTTCTCACTGGTCGAGCGCGCCGTGCACCTGTTCCGACTGATCGCGTTCGCCATACTCACGGTGACAGGTCTGATTATCGCGTTCAACCTCCATCTGTGGCAGCAACTGCTGTTTGCCTCGGCCGACCAGATGCTCGATATCCACATCTGGTCGGGTGTCGTGTTCATTGTCACCAATCTCTGGGGCATATACCTGTGGTTCCGCGACGCCATCTTCGCCTCCTACGATAAGGACTGGGTGCGCAAGATCGGCGGGTACCTCGGATACAAAGGAACAGTCCCGGCGGGTCGGTTCAATGCCGGCCAGAAGATGTTCTACTGGTATACGACCCTCTTCGGCCTGATTATCTCGCTCACCGGCGTAATCCTGGTGTTCCGCGACTCATTCACTCTCTCGACACTGTGTATCACCTCCACCATTCATAACCTCGTGGCCTTCTTCCTGATAGCGGGTGTGGTGGCGCATGCATACCTCGGAACGGTGGCCAACCCCGGTACGTGGCGAGTACTTGTCGACGGGTCTGTAACGCGTGAATGGGCAAGACACCATCATCCGCTGTGGTATCAGGCCTTGTTGCGTAAGGGCAAGGTGCACGAACCGGAAGAGGAAGCCCGGAACGGGGAAGAGACTGAACAGCCCGATGCCCGGGCTGAGGATGCAAGCGAGGACGAAAGCCGTCCCGAAACGCGTCAGGACAACAACAAACAGAACGGCCAGGACACTCCGAAAGAGTAACGGACCGGCCTGCAAGGGTCATCGTCGGTCGAGCGATGGGCTGTATCCGCTCGTCGCTCGATCTCAACCCGAATACAGAAGAAGCGCTCCCTTCCGGGGAGCGCTTCCTGCTTGAACCTGTACGGTATCTGGTCGAGCACTCGCTATTTCTTCTCGGCCTCCTTCGATGGCAGAGCATGAATGCCGGTCTTGATCTTCGCCTGGTAATTGAAGTCCTTGGCGATAGCAGCGACCTTCTCAGGAGCATCGGCATGGTGACAGCTCAGGCACGACGTAGAATCCGGCATGATCAGGCCGTTGGCAATGGCCAGATCCCGGTCCTTCATGATCTTCATGGTCTTGTAGCCGCTGCCCGGACCATGACAGGCCTCGCATTGAACCCCCGGCAATAACTCACCGCGCTTGGTTTCACCGGTTGTATAGTACTTGATGTACTCAGGATCCTTCTTCTGCTCGTCTGTCAAGCCATCGTACGCAGTCGCGTGCTTGGTCTCAAGCCAAGTCGTGTAGGCCGGATCCTTGCCGTGACACGGACCTAAGACGCACTTGTCAACACCGATGTAATCGTATTCGGCCTTCTCTCCCTTGGCTTCCTTCTTGCCTTCCTGAGCCAGAACTGTCAGACAGAAACTGGCCGCTGTCAGAACCACGAGTAGAATAATCCAGAATTTCTTGTGCATGGGTCCTCCGTCTGGTTTTCTCCTTGTATGAATCACGATCATATTTGTTCAGTTTTTCCCAATTGAACTGTGGCCAATATACACGATGTCCTTGTCGCAAGCAACCCAAATTCCGAATCCTCGCCGCTAAGGAATTGATTGACAGCATGATAGAACTCCGCCCAGGTGCTGAATCGGCGGTGCGTTAGTCATGGAACCGGCAGGCTTTGCTTGCCAAAGCCCGGTGCAGACCTTTGATTGTCTGACAGAAGCTGTCGGCTGCCGCCTGCCGAAGTGTACCAACTTGGGTATTGCCGCCGTTTGGCCGACAGATCACATGAAGATGAGCAAGCACTCGCAAAACATCGGGCAACTGGTCGAGCGTGCTCGTGACGGGGATGAGTCGGCCTGGGCTGAGATAGTGGAACTGGTTTTACCGGTGGTCCTGGCCACATGTCGATCTATGAGGCTCAGCCGCGAGGAAAGCCTCGACATGTTCGGGCAGGTGTGCTACCTGCTGCTGATTCATCTGAAACGTATCCAGTCTCCTGACAAACTGCTTTCATGGGCCGCTACTGTGACCCGAAGAGAAGCGCTGGCCTTTCTGCGCCGTACGCGTCTGTTTGAGCAGTTTGCTGCCGGCGAGCGGACAGCCCCTCAGGGAAACACGACTTCCGGGCCGGAAACATCGCTGCATCGGGCAGAGCAGGCCGAGATACTCCTGCGGGCCATTCGAAGGCTTCCCAAACGCCAGGCACAGGTGATATGGCACCTGTTCCTTGATGAAAACCAACTGACCTATGATGAAATTGCCTGCAAACTGAACATGCCGGTGGCCTCGGTTGGCCCGACCCGCCAACGAGGCCTGGAGCGTCTGCAAACCATATTGCGATCAATGGGATATGAGTTTTAGGTATTTAACAAGCGGTATATCGCTCTTCTGAGTATGGAGGACAAGAGTGTCTGATAGTCCTGATTTCGAGCGCCTCAGTCGTTTGTTGGCTGGTGATCTTACCCCGGAGCAGGCCGCAACGGTTGAGCACCTGAAAACGATCGGCGGGGAGATAGACCCCGCCTCCGTGCAGTCAATGAGCGAGCTGGCCCGCCGTCTGTTCGCTGACTATATCAGACAGCGTCAGCATCCCGATGCCCATTTAGGCGTCAGAGTCTTCGATTCGCAGGTGATGCCCCTTCCCGAGGGCGTCCGGCCCGCTGGCGTCGACACCCGGCGGCTGCGGTACCGTCTGGATGATCTGACCCTGGAACTCTCTTTGTACCCCCTGACGCCGGAGTCCCATGAGATGATCGGGCAGATCGAGGGGGTTGATCGGACGGGTGCGCTGACCATTCGCCTTGAACAGGGGCGCCGTCGTCGGACCACCAGGGCGGACCGATTCGGTCTCTTTCGTTTCGAGCGTGTCGAAGCCGGGTCCGGTCGCCTGATCATCGAAAGCGATACCGGCGTTGTCGGTTGTATCTATCTGGATGTATGAGTATCAGCACTGACATCCTGAGGGCAAAGTCAGCCCGCGATCTTGAGCGCCTGGCTATCGGCAGTTTCGACTCCGACCCTGCCGAGTTACTCGGTGCTGCCAGCGCCGAAGTCAACCGTCTGCTGCGAACGGACCTCCGAGCCGCCCGCAACCTGGTGACACACCTTCTCCGTTTCGAAGACTTCTGGGGACAACAGAATCAGCCGCTACTGATCGCTATGCGGGCACGGGTCGCCCTGTGGGGCGGTCAGTATCGGCAGGCCATTGCCGACTACAACCATGCCCTGCGATTGCACGAAAGGGCCCGCGATTCCGCCTCCGCCGCTCGAGTGCGGATGGCGCTGATTGAGGCCCATCTGTATTGCGGTCAGTATCGCGAGGCTGTTACGGCAGGGAAGAAGGCCCTGAACTACTTCCGACGAAGCGGACAAGAGATGCAGGCCGCCCGCGCCATGACCAATCTCGGTAACGTCTTTCATCGTATGGACCAGAATCGCCGAGCTCTGAGTTGGTACGAAAAGGCCCGAGAGATCTTCGTCCGCGAGGGGGGGATACCGCTGGCTATTGTCGACTACAACCGGGGCAATATCTATGCCAACCTCAATGAGTTGTCGAAGGCCCGCAAGCTCTATCTGGCCGCAGCCCGCGTCTATGACCGGGCAGGAATGGAGATAGCCGAGAATCAGGCCGTCTACTCCGTCGCCTATCTGGCCTTTCTTGAGAGTCGCTATACTGAGGCCCTGCAGCTCTTTGAGAAAGTGTCGACCGCCTTCGAGCAGTTGGGTGACACGCGCTCGGCACTGATTGCCAGCATGGACATCGTCGAGATGGACATCCAGCTCAATCAGTACGGCTCCGCCGTGATGCTGGGCGAGTCCATAATCCCGCGATTTAACGAACTGGGCATGGTTTACGAGGAGGCCAGGACAACCTACTTCGTGGCCCTTGCCCGGCTGAAGCTCGGCGACCATGTCTCCGCGCGCCGACGGCTCGATCACGCCCGTCGCCTCTTTGAGCGCGAGGACAACAAACTGTGGCTGGGTATGGTCACGCTCGCAGACAGCGAGCTGCAGCGGCAAATGAAGCGTCTGGGTCAGGCCCTGCAACTGGCCAGAAAGGCCGAGAAACTGTTCGTAGCCAGTCGCGATCTGCGACGTCAGATCGATGCCGAGCTGGTACGGCTGGACTTGCTGTACAGGAACGACAATCTTTCGCAGGCCGTCCGATTGAACAACAGACTCCGACGCCGACGGCTCGCGGCTTACCAGCGCTATGAAATGAACCGCATCTTTGGCGATCACTTCTATCGTCATCACGACTATCGCCGCGCCAGGGAGGCGTATCGCCTGGCTGTGGACGCAGTTGAGAACATGCTCAGGGGGCTGTACCCCGACGAGGTGGGATTCTTCTTCGCCGCCGACAAGTATGAGTGCTATGCCCGGCTGGTCTCCTGCCAGAGACGGCTCGGTCGAGTGCAGCAGTCTCTGGTCACCAACCTTCGTGCCCTGTCGTTGATAAACCGCCGCGTTGTCCCCGAACGACAACTCAGACAGGAGGTCCCCGCCGGGATGCTCGAACGCATGAACCAGCTTCGCGCCTCCCTGCATCGCTCGTACCAGTCGCCACGTCCCGGCGAACGTTCGCTCGAGTTAGTATCGTCATACTCATCGCGCGAGCAGCAGTTGTGGAATCTGGAACGTCAGGCGCGGCTCCACCTGTACTCGCAGCAGCCGGCACACGCTGCTGTGACACCGAAGACCGGCTCCCTGTTGCCGCGGTCTGAGGAGACCCTTGTTACCTTCTTCGAGGATGACCAGTCAATCGGTGCCTATCTGTTTGACGATGGGGCTACCAGGTATGTCGACCTGGAGCTGCCTTCCCGCGAGCTTACAGGGCTGATTCGCAAACTCCACTTCCTGCTCGAGAGGTCCGTCGCCGCCACGACGCAGGACAGTAACCCGCAGGCCTGTGAGGCGTATCTCGAAGAACTCTGGCGACGGCTGTTCGCGCCGCTGGTGCCCTGTGTCGCTCATGGGACTCTGCGCGTGGTCCTCACCGGTCCGGTTTCGCAACTGCCCATAATCGCCCTTGGGGGAAGCAGTACAGGCTGGCTGAAAGATCGCTACAGGGTCAGGCTCGTGGCCGATCCGGCCCAACGCGCTGCAGACGCCGAATCGACTCACCGGCCATTCAATCGTGCCGCCAATGCCGTTCTGGCAGTCCCGTCGCCGACCCTGCCGATGGTCGACGAAGAAGCCGCAGCGATTGGGGCCGCGTTCCCCGGATCAACTGGCGACATCGGGCTTCCGGTTACTCGCGAGCGTCTGGCGCAGGCCCTCGAGAGTTGCGATGGGTTCGTCCACATTGCCACTCATGCCTCGCGGTCATCAGAGAACCCGGTTTTCTCGCGGCTTTTGATGAGCGATGGTCCATTCTTCCTGTTCGACTTGTTCGGAACCGGGATAAAAGCCCGACTGGTAACGCTTTCTGGTTGTCAAACAGCCGCTCCGGGGTTATACTACGGTAACTCACTTAGTCTCGCCAGGGCCTTCCAGCAGGCCGGGGCAAGGTATGTACTCGCCTCGCTGTGGCAGGTATCCGATCGAGTAGCAATGACCTTTATGACTGCTTTCTATCAGCACCTTAAGGACTCTGACAATGTTTCCGAGTCATACTACTATGCCGTTAACTATCTGCAGCGCCTCACGTCCAACCCTGCTCACTGGGGTGGCTTCGTGCTGCTTGAAGATTAGACTGTAGCGAGAACCTATGTACCGCAAAACCCCATATCTCGTTGTGGTCCTGACGCTGGCTGTCCTGATTCCCATTCTTCCTGGTGCAGTTGCGAATGCCACAACTGACGCCGTCCCCAATCAGGCTATTGTCACACTTCAGGGCCGCGGTGCCGTTGACATTATTGCCAAGCGATTTGATGCCGTCGTCGTCGACAGCATCCCCGAACTGAACGCCTATCTCTTCGCCCTGCCTGAAAAGGGCAATCTCGATTCGCTATTGCGGGGCCTGTCCACTGACCCCGCAGTGGACACTTCGGTCGAAAACGACATCTGGAACCTGCCCGAGACTGATCAGATCAGCCAGGGTTTCCCCGATGAGAATGTACCTGCCTTCGTACGCGGTGAGAGCCCGCCTGCCTACTACGAACAGGGCGCCATCTACGAAATCGGCCTGGACTCGGCGCAATTGCTGGCAACCGGAGCCGGCGTGACAGTAGCTGTCATCGACAACGGGATCGTCCGCGATCATCCTCTGATAGCGGCCTCGGATATCAGCACCGGTTACGATTTCATTGACAACGACACCGATCCTTCAGAGGCACCCGGGCTGATGTACGGTCACGGGACGTTCGTTACCGGGATCGTGCTCGTCACCGCTCCCCAATGCCGGATTCTTCCGCTTCGCGCTTTTAACGGCGAAGGACACGGCCAGCTGTTTAACATCATGCGGGCTATCATCTACGCTAAGAGCAACGGCGCCCATATCATCAATATGAGCTTCAGTGCCGGTCAAACGTCACCAATGTTGAACTCGGCTTTGAATTTCGGCGGCAACAACCAACCGCTGATGGTGGCCTCAGTCGGTAACGACTCTGCGGAGGTTGTTGTCTACCCTGCGGCCCATCCGAATGTTATGGCTGTGTCCGCCGTCAACGCCGAGGAATACCTCGCCACCTTCTCCAACTACGGCTCGTATGTGGAACTCTGCGCGCCGGGAGTCGACGTGTACAGCGCTCTGCCTGCGGCCGCGTCCGGATGGGGCACCTGGAGCGGAACCTCGTTTGCGGCTCCCTTTGTCGCAGGTGTGGCGGCTCTGTCCATGCACCATACCCCGAACCGCCCAGTCTCAGGCGTCAGGCAGCTTCTGACCGATGCCGCCCGGGAAGACTTGGCCTGGGGATCGATTGTGCCGCCTGACATTCACTATGGCTGGGGTCTTATTGATGCCTGGGAGACTCTGGCCAGTATGAGTGTGGGCGATCTTGATGGATCCGGCCAGCGTGACAGCACCGATCTGCAATTGCTGATCGCATTCCTGAATAATGATGGGGAAGACGGCGATCAGGGCAGCGTTGTCCTTCCGACCGGCATGCTGTCGCCACGATTAGCCGATGTCGACTGCGATGGGAAGGTGACTATACAGGACTTGGCCTCAATGGCAAGGCTGCTAAATACGAAACGCTGGGAAAGAGTCATCCCCTGTGTGAAGCCATAGGGACGGATTTTCCCCGACAATTCACAAAATTCTCTGCTGAAGGCCCGCCGCATGGCGGGTCTTTTTTTTCGCGAGTACAGTATTCTTTCTTCGAATCGACGTATTTTTCGCGGGTCCGCATGTCTCCTCAAGACGGAATGCGAGGGCTTCCGGACCTTGTCGGGTTTTGTGGGGTCCGTGGCAGGTAGCCCGGTGGCCTGACGCCTTCTTTCTACTTCCTTGGCTGTATTGGCCTATCTTTGGAGGCCCGTGAGCAATCACGGGCTTTTTATTATTCGCTTCGCATACAATGCCGTGTATTTTTGCCGTCGCTGGTACCTCATAATAGCAACAAAGGTAGGTTCCATCTCTGACCTGAGTGAGACCGCTTCTTGACCATTCGTAATCAACATATCTACCGAGCCGGTGATACCCTAATCGTCCCCAATTCCCGGTCACCGGTCTCGGTCCATTTTTCCACCATATTCACATCCATCCAAAGGGACTGAGATTGAGGAGGATTGCATGAGACGAGCGATCATCGTCGTACTGGCATTGATGCTGGTAGGGGCTGCCTCTGTTCACGCAGAGCAACTGCTTCAGATCGATCAGGACCACTACATCAACGAGGGCTCGCAAATTGGCCTTGTGCCCGACCGCTTTGTAGTGGTGTTGAATCAGGGGGTACGGATTAACCACGAGAAGGACATGCAGACGCCGGTTGCTCTCTCCGGCGTCGGCGGTTTCAGCGATCTCGCCCGCCAGTTCGGTGTTACCAGGCTTCGCCCGCAGTTCCCAGGCACTGATCAGGGACAACTGGCTCAGGCCGAGGGAGCCGAGCACCTCAGCCGCCACTACAAAGTGACCTTCACCGAGGGCACCCTTGAGGAGGCCATGGCCGCCTACGAAGCGTTGCCCGAGGTCCAGCGAGTTGAGCCAATCGGCATCCACTTGCTGTATGCCACGCCCAATGACGCCTACTACGATGACCCGCCCAGCGGCTTCCCCTACGACCAGTGGCACTACTGGGATACCCACGGCATTGAGGCCGATGTCGCCTGGAACAATGAGAGTGGTGATCCCACCGTCTTGGTCGGCGTGCTCGATATCGGCGTCATGTATGACCACGGCGACCTCGGCGGAAGCAACCCCCCGGGCCCGAATGATGCCAGCACCAACGGCAATATCTGGGTCAATGCCAACGAGATCCCCGGCAATGGTATCGATGACGACGGTAACGGCTACGTTGACGATGTCATCGGCTGGGACTTCGTGGAACGCACCGACTGGTATTCATGGTCCTGTGTCGATGCCGACTGCGGCGGCGCGGATAACGACCCCCGCGACGGTGACGGGCACGGCACGCATGTCGCCGGTACAATAGCCGCCATCACCAACAACGGCTACGCTGTCGCCGGTGTCGCCGGAGGCTTCGGCGATGGCACCTACTCTGGTGGCGGCAATGGTGTGAAAATCGTCCCCTGTCGCATTGGGTACCAGTTGTCCTACATGGGTTCAATCGTCGGCGTCGTCATCATGGATTACGTCGCCGAGGCCATGTACTACATGGGCAACCTCAAGGCCTCTGGCTGGAATGTCGCCTCCATCAACTGCTCCTTCGGATCCTCCAACACAGGAGGCCTTGGCGCAGCCGCTGATTACCTGATTGGCCAGGATGTGGTGATCTGCGTTGCCGCCGGCAATTCCAGTTCCAGCAGCCCCGATTACCTCGGCAGCCGCGGTGACTGCCTCGATGTCGGTGCTACCAATCAATCCGGCAACGCGGCCAGTTTCACCAACTATGGCTCCTGGGTCGATATCGCCGCTCCCGGCGAGGGGATTCTCTCCACCATCACCGATCCTGCCGATCCGACCACCGACTACATTGCAGTACTCGACGGGACGTCAATGGCCTGTCCGCATGTCGCCGGTGTCGTGGCCCTGCTGGAGTCCTACTATCCCTCGCTGTCGGCCACTGACAAAATCAATATCATAACCGACCCCGCCAATACCAAACCCTACGGCGGAACCCGCTACATTGGTGCCGGGATCATCGATGCTGCCAAGTGCCTGGCCGCTGCCGGCCCAAGCGAGAATCCACCGGTCACGGCCTTTGTCGGCTCGCCGACATCCGGCGAGTACCCGCTGACGGTCACTTTCACCGATCAGTCAACGAACAGCCCCACCTCGTGGAGCTGGAACTTCGGCGATGGTGTGGGTACCTCAACTCAGCAGAATCCATCCTACACCTACAATGCCGCCGGAACATATACAGTATCGCTGACCGCAACCAATGCCTTCGGTTCCGATACTGAGACCAAGACCGGCTACATCACAGTCACCGAGCCGGGTACGGGTGTCAAAGCCTACGCACAGTCAGATATCGTCGTGTCCGGCACGGTCTCCGGGACCTACACCGCCACCCATGCCAGTGACGATGTGCGCCAGTCGATCCGGGAAATCGAATCCGGTGGCCGACCGCAGACACGTCATTCGTATCTGGAGCACAAGTGGACCTTCAACATACCGTCCAGTACCTCATTGACGTTCTATGTCGAGGGCTACCGCAGTTCCAACAGCGAGGGTGACAATTTCACGTTCTCGTATTCGACCAACAACTCCACATTCACCAACCTGGTCACGGTCAACAGCACCACTGAACAGGCCTACTCGGCAAGTATTCCCAATTCGGTCAGCGGCACTGTCTACATCCGTGTCGTCGACACCGATCGAACATCGGGGAATCGTTCGCTCGATTACATCTACATCGATCACATGTACATCGAGTACAGCTCCGGCACGAACCCGCCGGTTGCCGACTTCAGCGGCACACCCACCTCCGGTGATGCCCCGCTGACAGTCAACTTCACCGATGCCTCAACCGGCGCCCCGACCTCGTGGAACTGGGACTTCGGCGACGGTACGGGGACGTCAACCCAGCAGAACCCGTCCTATACCTACAATACCGCCGGTACGTACACGGTATCGCTGACAGCGACCAACGCCTATGGTTCCGACACCGAAACGAAGGTGAACTACATAACGGTCACTGCACCTCCGCAGGATCCTCCCGTGGCCGCCTTCGCAGGCTCGCCAACGTCCGGTGACGCTCCGTTGGCAGTGCAGTTCACCGATCAGTCCACCAATGGCCCGACTTCCTGGAGCTGGGACTTCGGCGATGGCGCAGGGACGTCCACCGCCCAGAACCCCAGCTACACCTACCAGAACGTGGGCACCTACACGGTATCGCTGACAGCGACCAACGCCTATGGTTCCGACACTGAAACCAAAGTGGACTACATCACGGTCACAGAGCCCAGCAGCGGTGGCACGATGTACGTTTACAACATTGTAGTCACGCGCAAGAACGCCGGCCCGAATTGCAGCGGCATCGGCACGGTCTACGTCTACGATTCGAACAACCAGCCGGTCGCCAATGCAACCGTCTACGCCACCGCTACCGGTCCCGTCGGAGGCAACTTCAGCGGTTTGACTGCCTCTGACGGCTCCGTCGTGTTCGAAACCGGCAAGACCAGAAGTTGCAGCGGCGAGTTCTGTTATGAGGTAACCAACGTTACTCATTCCTCGCTCACCTACAATGCCGCCGCCAACAATGTCACCAAGGCCTGTGAAAGCGGCTGGGTGTACACCGATGGTCAGGGAGAGATGGCTCAGGTCGAGATGCCGGCCGCATACCGACTCGATCAGAATTACCCGAACCCCTTTAACCCGGTAACCACGATCACCTTCAGTGTCGATCAGCCCGGTCATGTGACACTTGAAGTCTTCAACGTTGCCGGTCAGCGGGTATCTACCCTTGTGGATGCCTGGCTCGGTACCGGTGAACACACCGCCACCTGGGACGGCACCACGGTGTCTTCGGGCGTGTACCTCTATCGTCTCACGACCGATTACACTGCCGAAACCAGGAAAATGATACTGCTGAAGTAAGCACCTTGGATTCGTGAACCTCTCGCGTAGCGAGGAGGGTATGCGATGAGGGGAGACCCGACCGGATTTCGTTCCGGTCGGGTCATTGTATTTCAGGCCGGGTAGCCGCGCCCGGCACCGGGGCTTTCTTGTTGCTTTCACAAAGTGCTCTCAATATCAACGCAGTGGAAAGCGATATCGACACACAGGACGCAGCACGATGAACACACACAAACACGTCAGCCTCAACCTCAATGTTCGCGGGCTGGGGCAGTCGGCCACTATTGCCATCAATGATCTGAGCCGTCAGCGCGAAAAAGAGGGAAAGGAGGTCTACCGCCTCGGGCTGGGACAGTCGCCGTTTCCCGTACCCCGCCCGGTAGTGAACGCCCTCAAACAGCATGCCCACGAGAAAGACTACCTGCCCGCCAAGGGACTTCCTGCCCTCAGGCAGGCGGTTGCCGATTACCACCGCCGCCGCGACGGTCTGGAGTTCAACGTCGATCACGTTCTCATCGGTCCCGGATCGAAAGAGCTGATGTTCCTGCTGCAATTGGTATACTACGGTGAACTGGTGGTGCCCACCCCGTGCTGGGTCTCCTACGTTCCGCAGGCCATCATTATCGGCCGCAAGGTGCGACTGATCCATACTCGCTATGAAGACAAGTGGCGGATGACCGCACAGCGCTTCGAACGCTTCTGCGAACGTGAAGAGGATGATCTGCGCCCCCGCATCCTGCTGATGAACTACCCCGGAAATCCCGAGGGGTGTACCTACACGCCCGCGGAACTCGAGCAGATCGCCGATGTCGCGCGACGCTACGAGGTCCTTCTTCTCTCAGACGAGATCTACGGCCAGTTGCATCATCAGGGAACCCACATTTCGGTCGCCCGCTACTACCCCGAAGGGACCATCATCAGCTCCGGTCTGTCCAAGTGGTGCGGCGCCGGGGGATGGCGGCTGGGCACCTTCGCCTTTCCCAGCGAACTGGACTGGCTCTGTGAGTCCATGGCCGCGGTAGCCAGTGAAACCTACACGTCTGTATGCGCTCCCATTCAGTACGCCGCGATTCGTGCTTTCAAGGGGGGAACCTCCATTGAACGCTATCTGTGGCACTCCCGGCGCATTCTCGCGGCACTGGCCCAGCGTATTGCCGGCGTGCTCAGACAGGGAGGCATCAGGGTTCACGACCCGGCCGGAGCTTTCTACCTGTTCCTCGATTTCTCCATGCTCTCTGACACGCTCGCCCGCCGTGGTATCATCGACAGCGCCTCCCTGTGCGATCGACTGCTCGAGGATACCGGTGTCGCCCTCCTCCCCGGAGTGTCCTTCAACCGCGACGAAAACGAACTGACGGCGAGGCTGGCATATGTCGATTTCGATGGCGCTCGCGCCCTGACCGCCAGCGAAACCATCCCCCTCGACCAGAGCCTGCCGGACGACTTCGCCGACACCTACTGCCATAACGTCATAAGGGCCGTAAAACTCCTCGTGGAGTGGCTGCAACGCTTCTGATACTGCGAATATGCCATGTTATCATGCTGCGGCGGAATGCATTAGGGTAGAGCGGAGCCATGAGGAGCAGCGCTGACGATGCAAAAATCGACCAATGTGTAGGAATTATTGTGAACTAATTCACTTGACAATTAGTAAGATTATAAATTTGCTTATGTTTAGCTGCCGGTTATCGGCTGACAAACACTGGAAAGTGGGCGTTTGTTATGAAGTTTTCGACTCGAGCACGCTACGGACTGCGGATGATGGTTGAGCTTGCCAAGGGCCCGCAAAAGGAAAAACTGGTACATCTTGGGCACATTGCTGAGTTGACCGGGCTTTCCGAGAACTATCTGGCTCAGCTGGCAATGGCTCTGAAGAACGAGGGTCTGATACTGGGTGTCTCCGGGAAGAAGGGTGGCTACCAACTGGCTCGCCCCCCACAGGAGATCAGGGTCGCGGAGATCGTCAAGGCCGCCATCGGCCCGATTTGCGTCACCGACTGCGTCAACTCGCCGGCTGTCTGCCTGAACTCGGATTTCTGCGAGACCCGAATGATCTGGGCGCTCGTGAACTACCGCATTCAGGAGACGCTCGAAAAGTACACGCTGGCTGACCTGGCAGATCGCAGCTGGATGGACCGCGTCCGCGCCGAATACCCCGATATCGCGCTGCTCTTCCCGGCCAGGCTTGACAGTGAACGAGTTGAGCCGTACGGAGGCTGTCCGATTCAGAAGGATTAAACACTATCACAACAGCGATGATGAAAGGATAGATCCGCATGTTGGCTGTGCAACTGGTGACATACATCTCAGTAGTGGTAGCCGTCGTGGCCATGCTCGTCAAGGTTTATCGCTACGCCACCGCTCCTGAGCACATGCGATGGGAGCTGTACCCGGTACCGCACGAGAAGGGCCGGGCTGACTATGGGGGATCATATCTGGAGGAACTGGACTGGTGGTCCAAGCCGCGCCATAGTGATATGGTCAACGAAATGAAAGAGATGGCTGCTGAGATCATCCTGCTCAAGGGCGTCTTTCACCATAACCGCCGGGTGTGGCGATCATCATTCCCCTTCCATTTCGGATTGTACCTGTGTATCGGCTGGCTGGTATTGCTGCTTCTTGGAGCCGTGCTGCAGGCGTTCGGTATCGACGTGGGCGCCACTGCCGGCGGACTGGGCAGAGGCATTCACTATGTCACCATGGCCCTGGGATATGCCGGGCTGATCCTCGGTGGTCTCGGTGCGCTGGGCCTGTTCTTCTGGCGGATGTCTGATGAGAACCAGCGGCCGTTCAACTCCCCTATGGAGTATTTCAACCTGATCTTCTTTGTTATCGTCGCGGTCGTTACGGTGCTGGCGTCGGCTCTGGCAGATCCTTCGTTTGCGTCCCTCCGGGCTTACGTACAGGCTGTCGTTACCTTCAGTACCGCCCCCGCCATACCGGCGCCCGTCGCCGCCGAAGTCATCTTGCTGTCATTGCTGATCCTCTACATTCCCCTGACACGCATGTCACACTTCGTAGCCAAATACTTCCTGTATCATGCCGTCCGCTGGAACGACGAACCCAACGTGCGCGGCAGCAAGATCGAAAAGCGCATCGCCGAACTGCTCAATCAGAAGGTCGGGTGGAGTGGTGCCCACATTCAGACCGGCCAAACCTGGGGTGAAGTCATAAAGGAACCGAAGAAATGAGCGAGCATCTCCGCCCGAAAGACATCAGCAAGAAGACGGATCGGCTGGTGCACGTCGATCCGGCCAAGTTCCCCAAGCTCCCGTATCCCTACGAAGACTGGGAGGATCCACCCATCCCCGAGCTCTCTGATGCCAAAAAGGCCGAGCGGGACGTGTCGCTCGACGGTGTGAGCAACCTCGTTGTGCCAATGCCGAAAACTGAGGCAGAAAAAGAAGAGATCGTGGCGAAATTCCTGGTCGGGCTGCGTAAGCTGTTCTCCAAAGAGAACAACTGGACCTTCCTCAAACCGCTCATGCTCTCAATGGACAACTGCGTCAAGTGCAATACCTGTGCCGAGGCCTGCCCGATCTTCCAGGAGTCCGGGCGCGTGGCTGCCTATCGCCCGCTGTTTCGCTCGGAGGTGCTGCGCCGTATCGTGAAGAAACACCTCACCCCCGGCGGCAAGTTGACTGCGAAGTTCACCGGCAACGATATCGATGTGAACTGGGAGACGGTATCCCGGCTGGCCCAACTGGCCTACCGATGCACCCTCTGCCGGCGCTGTGCCCAGACCTGCCCGATGGGTGTCGACAACGGCTTGCTCTCTCGCGAGATAAGAAAGCTCTTCAGCCAGGAACTGGGGCTGTCGCCTGCCGAACTGCACGGCGACGGTACCATCAAGCAGCTCGAAACCGGCTCCTCAACCGGCCTGTCACCGGTCGCCCTGATGGATCTGATCGAGTTCGCCGAGGAAGACATCACTGACCGCACCGGTCTGAATATCAAAATTCCCTTCGATAAGTCCGGCGCCGATATCCTGCTGATCCACAACGCCGGCGAATTCCTCTCCTGGCCGGAGAATCTGGAGGCCTTCGCCATCCTCTTCGAAATCGCCGGACTGAGCTGGACACTGTCCAGCGAGATGGTGGGATACGACTCGGTGAACTACGGCCTGTTCTACGACGATGCCCAGTATGCCCGGGTGACCCTCAAACACGCCGAGGTGGCCCGCAAACTGGGCGTGAAGAAGGTCGTGGTCGGAGAGTGCGGCCACGCTCACAAGGCCCTGATGGCGATCGGCGACCGCGTGTGGCTGGCCGAGAGCAATGTCCCGCGCGAGTCGTGCATGGCCACCATGGAGGATCTGATTGTCAACGAGAAAGTGATGGTCAATCCCGAACGCAACGACTTCCCGGTTACCACCCATGATCCGTGCAACATGACGCGCTCGATGGGTATCATCGAACCGCAGCGGCGCATTCTGCGCAAGATATGCCCGCAGTTCCGGGAGATGACGCCCCACGGTGTTCACAATTACTGCTGCGGCGGCGGAAGTGGCTTCGCCATCATGCAGTCACACAACTTCCCGGAGTGGAAGATGGCCATATCCGGCCGTCGCAAGTTCGCACAGATTCTCGAAGCCTTCACCAAAGATGAGCTTAAACCGTCGGTCCACAAGTATGTCTGTGCTCCGTGCTCCAACTGCAAAGGACAGATCCGGGATATCATCACCCACTTCGATGCCTGGGAGCGCTGCGGCATGCTCTATGGCGGGCTGGTTGAACTGATTGTCAACTGCATGACTGATGTGCGCGAGGGGTTCATCGAGTGGGAGGACTTCCACTAACTCGCCAAACCGGAACATGGAGCTGCATCGTTTATGGGACTATCTGACCTTTTCAAGCCCAATCACAAAGCGAGTGACCCCGAGGTGCGGCTGAGATTCGTGGAGCGCACCTCCGATCAAGAACGTCTTGCCGAAATGGCCGCTCACGACAGCTCGGTGCGGGTGCGTAAGGCGGCGATCGCCCGAATCGATGACGACAAGCTGCTCGAATCGGTCGCGCTCAATGGAGAGTATATCGACGCCCGCATTGCCGCTGTGCAGCGCATCGAGTCACAAACAACTCTCGCGAGAATAATCAAGCTCCGTCGCAACTACGACCTGATGGCCGCATGTTTCGCCCGTATCACCGACAAGAGCATTCTCGATATGATCGCCAACGACAAGGAGTACAACCTGTCGGCGAGACGTATCGCAATCGAAAACTACGCTGACGAGGCGTACCTGACCGAGAGTATCGGCAGCGCCGCCGACCACGCCGAGAAGTCGCCGGAGGAGGTGGACGCTCTGGTGAACAAGTACGGCGGCGACAACCTGGTCCGGGCGCTCAGCCGTTTCCGCGGCAGCCAAAGCGCCATCAAGGCGATGGGACAGATCATGCGCAGCGGTTCCGGCGCCTCAGAACAGGCAGCAGAACAGATTGCCCAGGGTCTGGTCCACGCCAATCACTCCATTCGGGAAGCCGCCGAGAGGGAACTGGTGACCATCAGCGACGGACAGCTCGTGGCGGTGCTGCTGCGGTTGATGGACAACCCGGAACTGGAACAGCCAATCAAGAAGGTGCTCGCGAATATTGACCACCCCGACGCACGTCAGTTCGGCTGATGCCGGCGGCCCTGCCGGACGATACTCCCGCACCGGCTGCCATCAGGTGTATCGTGAGCCTTTAACAGAGGATCTATCAGGCTATGTCCAAACTCGTGCTGATTGTCGACGATGAGGAAGATATGCGGGTGTACCTGCAGACGATCTTCCAGAAAGCAGGCTACCAGACAGAGGTCGCCGTCAACGGTGATGATGCCCTGCTGGCTGTCAGGCGGAAGGCGCCGGATGTCATCACCCTCGATATCCTGATGCCGCGACGAAGCGGATTGAATTTCTTCCGCAGCCTGCGCAAGATCGAAACCACAAAGGATGTCCCGGTTGTCGTCGTCTCGGGGATCACCGGTAACAGCGAGTTCTTTGAGCCTGCCGACCTGGACGGGCCGGTGCGCTTCCTGGAAAAACCGATCAATCCCGAACAACTGCTGTCCACCGTCAAGAGCATGCTCTGAGGATTCCACGCCATGCCCCTGCACGACAGCAAGTACCTCCAGTCTGCCTACCAGTGGGCCATCAGGTCCCTGCTGCGTGTTCTCGCCGTGGCGACGACGCTCACGGCAGGGCTGGGGATAGTGTATCAGTTCGGTGGTGTGTGGCCCGGCACCTTTCTCACGATTCTGCTGCTTTTTGCAGCCGGCGCCACTGCTCACGGCATCAGGAAGACCGCCCGCGCCCTCGATTACCCCGGTGTCGATCGCTTCTTCCAGCAGGTGCCATGCTACCTCACTATCCAGGATCGCCATCTGCGGATTATCCGCACCAACCGCCGCTTTCGTGAAGACTTCGGTGACAGCCTCGGTGAATACTGCTACAAAGTCATCAAGAAGGCCGACAAGCCCTGTCCCAACTGCCCCGTACTGCGCACCTTTGCTGATGGCCAGACACACCGCACCGAGGAAATCGCTACCACCCGCGACGGCCACCCCGCGCATCTGTCAGTCTACACGACTCCAATCCCGGATGAGCAGGGGAACATCATCGGCGTGATGGAGATGTCCACCAATATCACCGACCTCAAACAGCTCCAGGCCGAGATCGAGGCCAGCCGCGATGAATACCAGTCGCTCTTCAGCCGCGTGCCATGCTATATTTCCGTGCAGGACAAAGACCTGCGGATTATCGAGAGCAACGAAGCCTTCAACCGCGATTTCGGACAGCATCTCGGGAAGCACTGCTACGAAGTCTACAAGCAGCGCGGCGAAATGTGCCCTGATTGCCCGGTAGAGAAAACCTTCCAGGACGGCAAGATCTACAGCCGCGAGGAGACAGTTATCACTCGCAACGGCACCGAGGCAAAAATGCTGGTCTTCTCCTCGCCCATCTACAACCATCAGGGGGAACGAGTGGCTGTCATGGAGATGTCGACCGACATCACCGAAGTCAAGCGCCTCCAGCGCGAACTGACCCACATGGGCAAGACCATCGCCGTCATGGCCCACCGCATCAAAAACATCCTGATGGGACTCGAGGGCGGCATCTTCGTCGTCAACACCGGCATGGCCGATGGTGATGAGGCCCTGGTTCGGAAAGGGTGGGGCATGATCGAACGCAACGTGGACATTGTATCCCGGATCGTCAAGGATCTGCTCTACTGCTCCAAGGAGCGCGAAATGACCTTCGCCGAGATTGATCCCGCGCCTGTCGTCCAGAGCGTATTCGAGCTGTTCAGAGGACGTACCGCCAAAGAAGGCGTGAAACTGCATGCAGAGATCCCCGACTCTCTGCCCCACGGCCGGTTCGACGAGGAAGCCCTGCACAGCCTGACCACCAATCTGGTGACTAACGCTCTCGAAGCCTGTGTCAACGATGCCACGCCTGGCAAAGAGGAACACCGGATCGTTATCAGAGCGCTCCATCGGGATGGCAAACACCTGATCGAGGTCGAGGACAACGGCGCCGGGATTCCCGGAACCGTCGGAGAAAGAGTCTTCGAGGACTTCTTCAGCACCAGGGGACGCGAAGGCACCGGCCTGGGGCTGCTGGTGGCCCACAAAATTGTCGAAGAGCACGGCGGAGTGATCACCTTCTCGTCGAGTGAGGGAGAGGGAACCACGTTCCGGGCCATCTTCCCAAATCACGTCCAGCGCTCAGATTGAAGATAAATCAGTCGCATTTGTGTCGTCTTAACCGGATTTCTTGTTGGCAGCCCGGCCGGGGAGTGTTACCATATTCTCAGTAAATCAGTAATGGCGGAGGTTAGCGTTGAGCAAGAAGATCCTCATCATTGACGACGAAGACGACATTATCATCTTCCTCGAAACCCTGTTCAAGAGCGCCGGGTACGACACAATCACCGCTCGCAACGGCATTGAGGCTCTCGAGGTAGCCAGAAATGAGAAGCCGGATTTGATGACACTCGATCTTCAGATGCCCCGGAACACCGGCACCGACTTCTATCGCAAGGCAAGCCGAGAGACCGACCTGAAAGACGTGCCGGTTATCGTCATCAGCGGTGTCCCCGGACGACATCTGGCTGTCCCCAAACCGGCAGCCGTCTTCGAAAAGCCAATCGATCGGGACAAACTGCTGGCCACAGTACAACAATTGATCGGTTGACAATCGGCCAATACCGCATCTTCGAACGCACCGTCGACTCATCTTCGGTCCATCGCGCCTGACCACCCGGCTGGCGACTCGCCATCTTGCCGGTTCCGCCGCTGCGGCGTCGGCGACAGAGCCTGTCAGCAAGTTTCACATACGAATGCGTACATTTTTATTCTTATCAGTTTACTAATATTTCGCTTGTCTGTGCGACCTCTCTTTGGCATACTATGACAGGTGAAAGAATTCACATGTGCCGCCGCCGACATGGCGGCACGCGCAGGAGAAAGAGTGTATGGCCCGAATACTAACTACCGGAACTGCGGCAGCCGTGCTTCTGACGCTGGCGTTGTTCTGTTCTTCTGGTTCGCTTCTGTATGGTGCCGTTGAGCTTGAGGTCGATGATGAAACATGCCTTATGTGTCACGATGGCTATGACGCCGATCTGGCAGCCTCGGCGCATCGGCTGAGCTCGCAGGTCGACAACCCCCGCGTGACAATCGGCTGCATAAGCTGCCACCCGGGCGGCGCCGAGCACATCGATGACCCCATGCCGGAGAATATCGGCAGGCCTCAGTTCATGACCATGCATGAGATCAACGGCATCTGTGCCGGCTGCCATCAGCCACACACCGAGACCGGGACAGTCGGTTTCGATCCCCATATGGGACTGGACATCAACTGCGTCAGTTGTCACCGTATTCACTCCCGCGCCGACCAGATGCTCCGCGATACGCAAAGCGACCTCTGCGGCAAGTGCCATGTTGATGCCGTCAGTCAGTTTCGTCTGCGCACCAGTCATCCGGTGGCCGACGGGTACATCACCTGCATCTCCTGCCATGACTTCACCGGCGCCGGCGCTCCCGGCTTCGGGCATGGTGGCAACGTCAACTGCTTCACCTGTCACCCCGAGCAAAGCGGCCCGTACCGATTCGAGCATCAGGCGACCAGCTCGTTTGTCACCGAAGGGCATGGCTGCATTGGCTGCCACCAGCCACATGGCAGCCCCAACGACCGCCTCCTGAACCAGCCCACAGACCGGCTGTGTTTCCAGTGTCACGGTTATCCGCCCGGACACCGCGTCGCGCATGACGGCATAGCCGAGGGACTGGACTGCATGGAATGCCACTCTGCCGTACACGGTTCACATGACAATCCGGCGCTGCTCGATCCAATGCTGGGTACGGCCATCGGTGGCGAACCCGGCGGATGCTTCTGTCACGGCGTGCTTGACTAAGGAGGATGATTATGACCCAGACAAAACTGTCGATACTGCTGCTCGGTCTTCTCGTAGTCATCGCCTCCGGCCCGGTGATGGCTCAGACCACCACGGGAACAGTCCGCGCCGGCTACGTCTTCACTGATCACGAAGGCAATCGGAGCATGGACCAGACCGCATACAACATCTATGAAGGGCTGGCCCTGTCGCTTGAAGATCTGCGCCATGATTTCACCAGCGGGCTGCGCATCCGTGCCGATCTGCAGAATTTCACGCTGGAGAACCGCAAGCTTCGCACCAGCGTAAGCAAATCCGGGCTTTTCGATCTCTCGTTCACCCACCGGGCCAGTCGGCGGGTCTACGATTTCGGCAACGATGTCGGCACAAAGCGTCATGTTACCAACTCCACCTTCTGGGTGCAGCCGCACCGCATGGTGCGCCTGTTCGGAGGCTTAGGACTGACCACCAAAGATGGCGAGCAGTCGCCACTGGTCGGTTCCGATGTCATCAACCCGGTTGACTATGATCACACCCACTATCACGCCGGTTTACGGTTTCAGCACCAACAGCGCTACCTTCAGGCCGAATACCGAGGCACCGATTTCGAGGACAACACCGGCCGCTTCTCCGATCGCACCTCCTCCCGGGTGCGGCTGATCGCCGGAGCACCGTTGCCGGGTTTCGACAGACTCAGCCTCAGTCTCGGATTCCAGCATTACTCACATCGCCTTGAGCGCCACGATGATACCCTGATGGCCAACACCGTCTGGGGTGCGGCGCGCTACCTGTGCCCCTTCGGCACGCAGGCGACCTACTCCTTCATGTTCGACCGTGCCCGCCGTACAGGCGACTGGGTCGCCACCGACAACATCGCCCACGCCGTTTCGCTGGGACGCACCTGGCCTGCCCGGGCCGGACTGACCGTCGGCTATCGGTACTACACTAATGACGACCTGTTTGACGAGCTCTCCTCGAACGGCTACTATTTCAACGGCTGGTTCAAACCAGTCGACAAACTCACCGTCCGCGTTGGTCTCGGCTCCGAGGGCCTGAAGATCGATGATGGCCGCACGCTCACCGGCAAACGTGACCGCAGCCGCCAGTACCTCCAGGCCCGCTGGCGCGAGGATTTCGGCTACCTCCGCGCCCGCTATGAAAGCCGCCGGCTCACCTTCGATGACATCGACAGCGAAACCGACTACTCACGCGTCGCCTGCGATGGTTCACTGATACATGATCGCTATGGGCAGATTATCCTGTCCTACTCGTACAACATGGGCCAGTGGGACAACAGCGAAGGAAGGTTCGAGTTCACCGAACACGTCTTCTCTGCCGATCTGCTCAGCGCGTGGTATCATGGCACCCGGATTGGCTTCGGGACAACGTACTACCGGAGCTACGATGATGTCGATGTGGAGCGCTTCGTGGTCCGCTTCTCCGGCGACTACGAGTTTGTTCCCGGCTACACAGCACAACTGACCTACTCAGCCTACAACTACGACAATCTCAGCTTCGTCGGACCAACATACACAGAGTACTACACCGGTAACATTGTGCATCTCAGCCTGGCCTACCGGTTGTAGTCAGATAACGGCACGCAAAGACTGCACACGAGGACTATGAAGAGAACAGATCACATAGAACGAATTGAAGAAAGAAGGGAGTACGTATGAGACTACCTCTGCTCATTACTCTGGCCGCAACCCTCCTGCTGCTGGGGTCTGTTGGGTGCGAACGCGAGATTACCGGCAATGCCCAACTCGATCCCTCGGCGGCATCATCGGCATGCTTCAGTTGCCACAGCGATCAGGACCTGAAGCTGGTCCAGGCTCGCATTCAGTACGACAACTCCATTCACCTCGAGGGGGTGAACGTCAACCGCAACCACCTGTATTCCTCCAGTTATCGCGCCTGTGAATCGTGCCACACCTCCGAGGGCTTCCTTGCCAGTCTGGCGGGAACATCCACCGATGGTATGCACTTCACAGCTATCAGTTGCTTCACGTGCCACCAGCCGCATTCCTCTGTGAACGGCTTCCAGGTGCGAGTAACAAGCGCCGTCTCGCTGCAGGATGGCTCCACCTTCGACCGCGGCGCCGCCAATATCTGCGCCAGTTGCCACCAGAGCCGCCGCGATGTCAACACCACTGTCGTCGACTCCGTCACTCTCAACTCCCGCTTCGGACCGCACCACAGCAACCAGGCGGATATGCTCATCGGAAAGAACTCCTACGAATACGATGGGTTCAACTACGCCAAGTCGGCCCACTCGCTGGCCCCCGAGGGATGCGTCCATTGCCACATGAGTCAGTCGCTGTTTGAGACCGTCGGCGGACACGCCTTCAATATGCGGGATCATGACCGGGGATTCGAGAACATCACCGGATGCAACGACGACTCCTACGGCTGCCACGGCGGCACTGTCACCAGTTTGGATCACCTGGCCGAGGCCGACTTCGACTGGAACGGCACCATCGAGGGCATCCAGACCGAAATTCACGGCCTGCTGGACAGCCTGAAGACGCTTCTGATCAACGCCAATATGCTGCAGGAGACCTCTTCCGGAGTCAGTCCGGTCAACAATCGCGTTGTGGCCACCGCCGACAGTGTCGGCGCGCTGTACAACTGGCTGTTCGTGGAGGAGGATCGCTCGCTGGGCGTGCACAACACCGACTACGCTGTCGGGCTGTTGCAGTCATCGATCAACTTCATGGCGCATGGCGATCCCAACGGCGTCGGTGCACGACGCCAGCCGACACTGCTGAGCGTGCACTGATCACGCCTGACCATTCCGCGCGACTGTTTTTCGCACACCGATGGCCGGCTTCCGAGATGGGGGCCGGCCAGCGCTTTGTGGCACTGGTCGCAGGAATCAACTAATCAGCGAATGAGTCACCCGCCGGCGGGAGCGACGAGGTCCCGTCAGGCCGGTCGATCGCTTCTTCCATCGGTCTCTTTTCGCCCACGGCCGGGGCAATGGCTGGAAAACCTCCGGCTGTGAGCAGTCGCTTCGCCGATATCGAAGCCTGTCAGCTAACGGCACGCCGACAGATTCCTGTCAGAAATTGCAACCGCGTCTGCGTGGCCCCTTGTTCTCTTGTGATGTCGCCCGTGTGTGTCGTGCCCCGCTTTGTGAAAGCCCGCTACTTCGAGGTCGCCGTTATCGCCCCCGGTGTCAGGATATCCCGGCCCTCGCTGTCCTGCTGCACGTGGCTCTTCCACCCGGCACAGTCGACCGGGTGCGGTCCGCCGCTGAAGAGGTAGGCGATAAGATAGGTCATGTCCGTGACGTTGATCAGGCCATCGCCGTTCACATCCGCTTCTTCAAGGCAGGTCACGCCGGTGTATCCCTTGAACAGGTAAGCGATGAGAGTGGTCATGTCCGCCACATTGATCTTCTCCTCGAGGTCACCGTCCACATTGCCGCGGATACCGATACAGCAATCCCAGACAATCCCATGCTCGAACAGAATCGCGTGCATTTCGTCCTGGTAGCCCATGCCCTTGCTGATCCACACCTTCCAGAACTCCTCGATTGTGTCCGGGAACTTGCCCGTACCGCTGTAGTTCGTCAGCAGCACCTCGAACACGTCGGCGATCGGCACGGTCAGTTCATCGCCGATGCCGTCGCCGGAGGAATCAACCGTGGCCGGGTCCTGTCCCCATTGGGTTGAATCGCTGAACTCCTCGAGTAACGACTGGTCATCGATAATGTCCCAGAGGACACCAGCCACCGTCCCTTCGCAGAAAGCACCGTAGCAGTTGGCGACGTGTGTCACGGTGTCCACAACTGCCTGTCCAAACTGCCCCGCTTCACCCGTCTCCAGCGATATGAAGGCCGTATCTCGATGGCTGTTCTTGAAGCGTACTGCAATGCTGTCTTCTCTTGCCGCACATGCGAAGAACCAGGCAAAGCCCTCTGCTGCGGCGTTATACGCATTGGTTGAGTCGTGCCAATGGTGTGCCGCTATTGTCCCCGACCTATTGTCAAAGAACTGGTTGAATCCCGCCACCACATGTCCGTACTCATGGAGCAAGCAGGATGAGTACCAGGTTTGCGGCCACCAGTGCGCCTCGTCCGCAGAGTCCTGGACCATGATGTTATAGTGCCCGTATGGTTCTTCGAAAGCACATGAGTTCCCCGGCAAGGCATCAACTACCACTTTCAGTCGATCTGAATCTATGACTTCCATGTACAAGCCGGGGAAATTGCGCGCAAACTTCTGGGCGTCCTGCATGACATCCAGCACGTAGAAGAACTTGCTGCTGTTGTGGGCAGTATCAGCGTACTCAATCGTGTGGATGCCGTTGCCAACTTCAAAGACCGGTGGGGTTATCAACGTCACTACGTCTGAAGACATGCTGTCATCGACAACCCGGGCTACTGCACTGTCAATACACCGGATGGCCAAGAAGATGTCGAGCTTGGTGTAAGCTTCGTCCATATCGACATTCAAGATAGGCTCGGTGTGGAAGTTGCCGGCAGAGTCTGTCACGACAGTCCCCAGCGAATCGTGCAAACCGTTGAGGTCATAATCCCATACTTCAACTGTCACATTCCGCATGGGTTTGGTGACCGGTATGTGCAGCGAATAGTCGGTGTACTCCAGCTTCCCCTGCACCGTCACCCTGTTGTCGCTAATGTCGAAGCAGTGCGGCCCCGCCCAGACGGGCCAGCGTGCATTTCCGTATTCATCATCCCAGAGCCACTCACCTCCCGGCCGATAGAACGATGAATCAATGCACACCTGCCGACCGATGTTGGACTCATCGGACAGGTCCAGATAGATTGTCCAGGCCCAGGCCGACGAGTCTCCGGGCAAACCGGAGTAGTATATCCGGAAAGCCCCGAAGCCGACGGTGTCATCACCCGGTTGGTCGATATTGAAGTAGTTGACAAAAGTCTGCTCGAACCACTCAGAACCGACAGGCTGCCACTGGCCGAGAAGAGTTTGCCATGTCGCACCATCGGGGGAATAGATCCGAAAGCCGTTGGTCAGCCCGCGGATGCATGGCAGGAAGTAGTTGCTGACACGGAATCGGAACTCCACCGTGTCTGAAGCCAGGATACT
>Ga0334887_1000571_pt1 | contig 57415 bp, 66 predicted proteins | sample GraSluR1_MG_10_FD_207217 | JGI IMG/M metagenome (GOLD analysis project Ga0334887, IMG submission 207217) | Sludge microbial communities from methane-producing bioreactor in Wageningen University, Netherlands - Granular Sludge_18_07-R1 | ecosystem: Engineered > Bioreactor > Anaerobic >...
TGGTGGGTGGAGACCATCGGTTCCTCATCCCGGCTTCGGGGCTCGTCGGTGCCTTGATCCTCCTGGCCGCAGACACCGTCGCGAGGACGATATTCGCTCCCGTCATCCTCCCGGTGGGGATCATGACCGCCTTCCTGGGAGTCCCGTTCTTCATCTATCTATTCCTGAGAAAGAAGAAGGACTACTGGTGAAGATGGATGGATACGTAGATCGGCTCATCCTGGTCGGGCCGAGGGGTTCGTGCATCCCCCTCGCCGCCCATCCTCCTCTCGTCGCCCGGTTCCGATGCTCCCCCAGCCATCGATGGCCATAACCAAATTCCGGAGCCCTGGATATCATGGCAGAAGAAAAGGGATGCCGGTGCCTCGGAGATATGCCCCGCGGCGCCAGTACCCCTGGGTCAGGAAGGCTGTTGTCGTCTATCGCCACCCTTTGGCGGCGAGCGCGGCTTCTCCTGAAAGGTCACGAACCGAGTTTTGCACGCGCTAAGGATAGTACATCTTATTTAGTAATAAACTTTTCGGACATAATGCTACATATTTCGATGAGGTACGTCGGCCCATGAGAAGGCTTCCCCTACCATAGGGTAGGGGTCGCTTCCAAGACATGATCCATATAGAGAGAGAAGATGGAGAGTTAGTTATCTCAGGAGCGTTCTTCTCTTGATGGAAGTGGAGATCATGAAGACGAAAGGAGGAAGAAGGATAGACTTTTCGATGTGGCTCTTTGAGCAGAGAAAGAGAGAGGACAGGGTCGGAAGGGCTGGGTCTGAGGCCTACCAGATGTACCAGACGGGGCGGTGGCCCGCTGCCGGGACCCTCCAGGATCGCCTCGACCAGATGAAAAACGCCGGGGTGAGGGGCGCCCCCCTGAAGGCCCTGGATGATGCCTGGTGGGAGTATATCGACGTCGTCACCAAGGACGTCGCCGAAGGTTACCTCCTCCGGGAGGTGGGGGCGGTGGCGGAGAGGGCTCTATCGAAGGCTGAGGATATCGAGGAGGGAAAGAGGTACGCCATCGAGAGAGATCATATCGAACAGCTCCGCAGGCTATTGGCGAAGCTGAAAGATATATGAACTGAATCTCTCTTCTCATCTAATTTGAATCGATGCCGCCGGAAGGCTTTGAAGGTGGGAGATGGGCATGCGGCTATAACCCGAGGCCGTTATTCCAGAATAAGTTGATATATTCTTATGCCAAAAAGAGAGAGGATTCGTGATCGATAGGATCTTCCAGAGGAGAGGCGATTTTATGCTGTTTGAGAGAGTCGAATCGGAGGGGCTCGCCCACTACTCATACATCGTGGGCGACGGAAACGAGGCATTGGTTATCGATCCCCGTCGGGACTGCGACGTCTACCCGAAGATGGCGTCGAAGGAGGGGATGAGGATCACGACCGTCCTTGAGACCCATCGAAACGAGGACTACGTCGTAGGATCACTGGAGCTCTCAGCCAGGACGGGGGCTGAGATCTTCCACGCCGACGGCCACCTCAACTACAGATACGGCGAGGTGGTGGAGGACGGCATGAGATGGAAGGTGGGCAGGCTCGAGGTGGAAGCGATCTCCACCCCCGGCCACACCCTCGGCTCCATGAGCTACCTCCTGCGGGACTCCGGAGGCGACCCCTGGATCGTCTTCACCGGGGACGCCCTCTTCGCCGGGGACCTGGGGAGGGTCGACTTCATGGGGATGGACCGGGCCGAGGAGATGGCAGGCCTCCTTTTCGACTCGATCTTCGATCGGCTCCTCCCCCTGGGGGACGGGGTGATAGCCTGTCCTGCCCACGGGGCCGGGTCGGTCTGTGCCGCCTCCATAGCCGATAGGAAGTGGACGACCCTGGGGATCGAGAGGAAGCGAAATCCCAGGCTCCAGATTGAGAGCAAAGAAGAGTTCGCCCAGGATATGGCGGTCGCCCTGGAGATGCCCCCGTACTTCAAGGAGATGGAGAGGCTGAACCTGGTGGGAGCTCCCCTCCTATCATCCCTCCCCGAACCGTCGCCTCTCCCGGCGAGAGAGTTTGCGATAGGATCTGATGAGGAGATCGTCCTGGACACCAGGATGGAGCTCGCCTTCGGGGCCGCCGCCGTCCCCGGCTCCCTCAGCATCTGGCTCGGAGGCGTCCCCAGCTTTGCAGGCTGGTTTTTGCCCTACGATAAAGAGGTCCTCCTGGTGGACGAGACCGGGGACCCCGGTGAGGCGGTCCGGCGCCTCCGGCGGCTCGGTTTCGACTCCATCCGGGGCTACCTCAGCGGGGGGATGGTTGCCTGGCATACCGCCGGGATGGAGAGCAGCTCCATCGCCACGGCGAACGTCCACGACCTCTGCCTCCGCCTCGACCGCCAGGAGAAGGAGAGGGGGTGGATCCTCGACGTCCGAAGCGGCGACGAGCTACAGAAGACGGGGAGGATCTCAGGGTCCCACCATATCCACCTGACTGAGCTTCCCGAGAGGATCGGAGAGGTTCCGATGGACCGGCACGTCTACATCTTCTGCGGCAGCGGCCTGCGGGCCATGGTGGCGGCCTCGATCCTCAAGAGGCGGGGATGGAAGGATCTGACCGTCATCCTCGGGGGCCTCGCCGGCTGGTCCTCGGCGAAGTGTCCCGTCGTCAGGTAGGTGAATGTCGGAGGGAGGAAGAGATATACCAAGAGGGTCCATAATATATGGATATGACCTCATCCTCCCGGAGCCGAAAGGTGGCGATCCTCGGGGCCTTTGCCCTCCTCCTCGGATCCCTCTCCCTCATCGCCGACGAGGTCTTCGGCGATTCGGGGATCACCTACGAGGAGGGCCACCCCACCGCCTACGGCGGGGTCCAGGGCTGGAACCCCGCAAAGTCCCTGGAGACGGGGTTTAAGATCGCTTATCGTTATCTACAGGGGCGACTGAATATAGGATGATCTCCTCGCTGGCCCAGGCAAAGACGACCGGAGAAGGGGAGAGAGGGGACGGTGAAACCTCCCCCCCGGAACTGCGCCCCCTGACCTTTTCCCTCATGAGAAGGTGGCGGTCCCTTCTACTCTGAGAGGAAGCCCCTTCAGGCCCTCGCCATCCTTCTCCTTCTGATCGCCTTTCTTATCTCATCGGCGATCAATACGGTGCTCGATACCGCTATCATGGTGGCCCAGTCCGCTGCAGATAAGGAGACCGACCCCAGGGCCATGTTGAAGAACGAGAGCTCAGTGGCCAGGATCTGCAGGGCTATGGATGCGAAGATCGCGATCATCAGGTTCCTGTTGCTGAAGAGCCCCAGAGTGAAGACCGACTGGGTCATCGATCTGCAGTTGAGGGCGTTGAAGACCTGGAACATCGCCATGGTGATGAAGCCCATCGTCTGGGCCCGGATCAGGTCTCCGTTGTTCCACTCCTGCATGAATACGAACAGCGTTCCAGTCGCCATTATGAAGGCGATGAAGAGGGTATTCATGACCATATCGCGGTTGATGATCTTCTCCCCTGGATCCCTCGGGGGCTGGTCCATCACGTCCTTCTCCTTCGGCTCCATCGCCAGATTTATGACGAGGATCCCATCGGTCACCAGGTTCACCCAGAGGATCTGAACGGGGGTGAATATTAGGACGTTCAACGCCAGGAAGAGGAGGGAGGCTGTTATGGCTAGGACCTCCCCGGCGCTGGTGTTGATCAGATACCGGACGACCTTCCTTATGTTCTGGAATATCACCCGCCCCTCTTCGACGGCGTTGACGATGGACTGGAAGTTGTCGTCGGTGAGGACCATGTCGGCGGTCTCCTTGGTGACGTCGGTCCCGGTGATCCCCATGGCGATCCCGATCTCTGCCACCTTCAGGGCCGGGGCGTCGTTGACGCCGTCTCCGGTCATGGCGACGATGTGGCCTTTGCGCCTCAGGGACTCTACGATCCTGTGCTTGTGCTCGGGGGAGACCCGGGCGAAGACGGCGGCGTCCTCCATCGCCTCGTCGAGTTCGCCATCGCCCATCCCGTCGAGGTCGGAGCCGGTATAAGCCTTCGATTCTCCTGTTGCGATCCCCATCTCCCGGGCGATCGCCTCGGCGGTTATCTTGTGGTCACCGGTGGCCATGAAGACCCTGATCCCCGCCTTCTTCGCCACGGCGATCGCCTCTATCGCCTCCGGCCTGGGGGGGTCCATCATCCCTGATAAGCCTGAAAATATCAGGCCGGAGGGTGCTGCCTCTTTGAACCCGGCGACCTCCTCCTCCCTCACCGTCTTGGTGGCGAAGCCCAGAACCCTCAGGGCGTCGGCCCCCATCTGGGAGCCCATATCGAGGATCCTCTCCTTATCCGCCTCCCCCAGCTCCCTCTTCTCCCCGTCGACTTGAACCGCAGAGCACATCCCCAGGACCGTCTCCGGCGCCCCTTTAAGGCAGACCTCGACGCCGCCCTCGCTCCTGTGAAATGTGGCCATGTACCTCTTTTCGGGATCGAAGGGGATCTCGTCGATCCTGGGGAAGGCCTCCTCCAGATCTTCCTTGGGAAGGCCCGCCTTGGCGGCGGCGACGATGAGAGCCCCCTCCGTCGGGTCACCCTGGATCTCCCACCGCTCGCCGTCATCCCCCTCCTTCGACCTGAGGCTCGAGTCGTTGCAGAGGGCTGCGATCCGCAGGAACGTCGCGAGCCCCTCATCCTCTCCGGGGTCCACCTCCGAGCCGTCTACCTCGAAACTCCCCTCGGGCTTGAACCCCGCCCCGGTCACGGAGACGGTCCTGTCTCCCAGGAATATCCTCTGGACCGTCATCTGGTTGGTGGTGAGGGTTCCCGTCTTGTCGGTGCAGATGGCGGTGACGGAGCCGAGGGTCTCGACAGCGTCGAGCTTCCTCATTATGGCGTGGCGTTTCGCCATCCTGCTCACCCCCACCGCCAGGGCGACCGTTATGGCGGCAGGAAGGGCCGCCGGGATCGCCGAGACGGTCATGGCCAGGGTGAAGAGGAAAGCGTCTGTCAGTTCGAAACCCCGGTAATAGGTTATAGAGAAGGTGAGGGCGCCGGCCAGGATGGCGAGGAACATTATCTTTCTGCCCAGGTCCAATGTCCGTTTCTTCAAAGGCGTCGCCGACCTCTCGGTCTTGGTCAGCATATCGGCGATCTTTCCCATCTCCGTTCCCATCCCCGTCGAGAAGACGACCGCCTTCGCCCTCCCTCGGGTGACGATCGTTCCCGCGAAGATGGTGTTGTCGATCTCGATCTCCGATAGAGTCCCCTCTGTCGGGGGGTTGCGACATACCTCGGAGTCGACGCACTTCTTCGCTGGGACCGACTCGCCGGTGAGCATCGACTCGTCGATCTCGAGGCTTGCGGCCTCGACGATCCTCGCGTCGGCGGGGACCTTCGAGCCCGCCTCCACCAGGATGACGTCACCGATGACGATCTCCCTCGCCTTGATCCGGACCTTCTTGCTCTCGCCGCCCTCGCCTTCTATCCGCATGACGTCGGCCTCGGGCGCCGCGTGGGACATCAGGGCAGATATCGCCTCTTCGGCCTTGAACTCCTTGAGGAAGCCCAGGGCGGTGTTGAGGACGATGACGGCGAAGATGACGGCGGCGTCTATCCGCTTCTCGGCGAGGAGGGATATGACCGCCGCCACCGCCAGGACTATGATGATGGGGTTTTTGATCTGGGAGATGAGGATCTCAGGCCAGGTGGCCCCCTTCCCCTCTTCGAGCTCGTTTGGGCCGTGTTCTTCTAGCCTCCCTTGCGCCTCCTCCGAGGTGAGACCCCTCTCCCTCGATCCCAGCCGTTCGAAGACCTCTTCGATGCTGAGAGAATACCATCTGTTCTTTTCTTCTGGATCCATATGCTACGTCTCCCCATCTTATGATCAACCCTCAGCCGTCCTTCTCTGGAGACCTCTGGGTAGGACATCTGTCGCTAATATTCTAAAACTATTTCCATACCTCGGCTACGGTTTCCTATCTCCGAAAATCTCCGGATGAATCTGTCCCTCTCCCTATCCTTTAACGGGGGAGTTGATAACGCTTTCGCGGGGTCGATCTCTATCTGGCCATCCCGTCCCATCCGCCATTTCAATGGCCGATGTATGCTCCCGGAGTCAATGGCGGCCTCAGCCGGTCAGGGTGGGGTTACCATCATGGTAGGGTTAAAATATTCTATAAGACCAGATATCGAAGCCCTGCCCGTGATGGTCGGGATATATACCCCCAACGCCGGTGGTATCCCGGAGACGCATCGTATCATAGCGATATGTATATATAGCAGTCGAATTCTCGAACCCGACAAGATGACGAGATCGGCTACCAACTGGCGCGCGAAGATCCTCTCCGCCCTCTCAGACCCCACCAGGCTTGAGATCGTGGAGTTTCTGGGAGACGAGGAGCGGTGCGTCTGCGAGATCGTCCCGGCCTTCGGGCGGGCCCAGTCCACCATCTCAAAGCACCTCGCCATCCTTCATGGTGCGGGGATCCTGGAGAGGCGGATCGACGGTAAGATGACCTTATACCGGATCAAGAACCCCAGGATCATCGATCTGTTGAGAGAGGTGGACGCCATCGCCCTCGACGAGATAACAGAGCTGAAGAAGGCTGAAGAGGCGCTTTTGAGCTCAGCCGGATGATCTGATAGACGAAGAGGAGATAAAGGTTGACGAAGATCGATAAATATCCGGTCAGAGACGGACCAGGAGAAGGGATCCATTGAATCCGGAGATCGTCCTCCCCGCCCTGGCGGCGGGGTCTTCTGCCCTGATGGAGTACCTCTCGGCCCACGTCCTCACCTGCCTCATCCCCGCCTTCTTCATCGCCGGGGCGATAGCAGCCCTCCTCCAGAGGGAGGCGGTCCTCAAGTACTTCGGAAGAGACGCCGATAAGTGGCTCTGCTATTCCGTCGCCTCCACCTCCGGCACCGTTCTGGCCGTCTGCAGCTGCACCATCCTCCCCATGTTTGCGGGGATCCACCGGCGGGGGGCAGGGATAGGTCCCGCCACCGCCTTCTTATTCGCCGGCCCCGCCATCAACCTCCTCGCCGTCGTCCTGACGGCCCGGGTCCTGGGGCTGGAGCTGGGGGCGGCCCGGATCGCCGCCGCCGTATCGATGGCGATCATCATAGGCCTGGTCATGGCCGCCATCTTCGAGAGGGGTTCAGAAGAGGCGGAAGGGACGGAAGAGGCGGCCTGCACCATCCCCGCCTCGGGGGGAGGCGGCGAGGACGAGAGGCCGGGATACATCCCGCCCCTCTTCGTCGGGGTCCTCGTCGCCGTCCTCCTCGCCGCCACATCTGGGCTAGACCTCTGGCCGAAGGCGGCGGTCGTCGCCGTCCTAGTCGCGGCGGCGGCCTGGCTTTTGATGAGATACTTCACCGAGATGGAGAAGGGGTCGTTCTTAGAAGAGACCTGGTGGCTCACCAAGAGGATATTCCCCCTCCTCCTGGTGGGGACCTTCATAACGGGGATCATAGGCTACTACCTCCCCGTCAACCTGGTCAGGATCGTCTTCGGCGAGAGCGACTTTGTGGCCTGCCTGGTAGCATCGGTGATAGGCGCCCTCCTCTACATGCCGACGCTCCTGGAGGTTCCCATCGTCGGGACGATGTTCGGCTACTCGTCGGGGACGATGGCCCCCGGCCCCGCCCTGGCCCTCCTCCTGGCTGGCCCCTCCATGAGCCTGCCGAATATGATCGTCATCTGGAGGATCATAGGGTCGAAGAGGGCGGCCGTCTACATCACCCTGGTGATCATCCTGTCCACACTTATGGGGATGATATACGGTATGGTAGCGTCATGATTAAATTCCATGAACTTTGCAGAAAAATAATCTGAGGATAACCGAAGGAGTGGGAAAAATGGTGCGGAAAAGCTTTGGATTTGTGGGGCTTATGTCAGCGGCCCTCATCGTCTTGCTGGCAGGCATAGCAGCAGCGGCGACCTTCTCTCCGGCTCTGGTGGGCGATACTTACATGGACGCCTCCGAGGAGGACGAGACCTTCGCCGGAGCCGAGACCCTCCGGGCCAGCTCCGACGGCGGCGAGCCCGTCAGGATAGCCTTCCTCGTCTACAGCGAGATGGTGAAGCTCGCCATGGAGATAGAGGCCGGGGAGCTACGGGCCTACGTCACCGAGGTCGAGAGGCCGGGAGAGGTGACCCTCTACTTCTACGATATGGCGGTCCTGGAGACGGAGACCTGGAGGGATATGCCCCGGTACGACGACGAGCCCCTCGCCACCCTGAATATCCGCGAGACGGGATGGGCGATCTGGGACGCCACCGCCCTCTTAAAGAAGGCGGCGGATGAGTGCTCCGAGGGCTGCCCCTTCACCGTGGTCCTGGTGGCTGAAGGCGACGCCTCCATCGGATTTATCTCCATGGAGGGGTCCAGCGATAAGAAGGCGGTAATAGAGTACATCGCCTGAAGACGGCGGATCAACTTGAGATGGCGATCGATTGAAGACGGCAGATCGACTGAAGACTGGGCAGGGAGGGCTCCAATAGTCAAGATGGAGCGGGAGGGGCGGCGGGATCCTCACCCTTCCTCCTGCTGTCTCCACATTTAATCGGCGAGATCTGGATCATGATGCATAAGACGAACTCAAGAAGACGGGTGAAGGGATACATCATCGCCCTGATCCTATCCCTCATCTTCGTTTCGGCGAGCTTTGCCGCCGCCTCCGAGATCGTCTTAATAACCTCGCCGGGGTGCACCAAATGCGCCGCCGCCGAGAGGGTCCTCCAGGGCGTCATATCGGAGTACGACGGATTCACCATCCGGGAGGAGATCTTCTACAGCGAGGAAGGGCGCCGGATCATAAGGGAGACGGGGGCCAGGGATATGCCTTCGATCGTCATCGAAGGGACCGTAATAGGCTACCGCGACTATGGCGGTGACGAAGGGAAGCTCGAGGGGATGATCAGGGCGGCCCTGGCCGGAAAAGAGATCAGCACTTCCGCCGGGGAGGAGGGTCACGACCTCATCTCCCTCGACGGCGTCTCCCTCTCCTCGGCGGCGGCGGTCCTGGGGGCGGGGCTCCTCGCCGGGTTCAACCCCTGTCTACTGGCGGTCCTGGTATTCCTCGCCAGCATGACCCTATCCAAGTCGGGAAGGAAGCGAGATATGGCGGTGATGGTCGGGTTCTTCTGCCTCGGGATCTTCGTGATGTACTACCTCTTCGGCCTGGGGCTCTTCCGGCTCTTTCAGGTCCCCAGCTTCGAGGCGTCCTTCCGGCTGGTTCTCACCCTCATCCTCCTCGTCCTGGGGATATCCCAGATCGAGGATGCCAGGAGGCTCCACCGGGGGGGGATCTCCATCTTCAAGACGGAGTGGGCCCTCGGTTACTTCAAAAAGTCCCTGGAGAGCTACAGCATCTTATCCTACTTCCTCATAGGAGCCCTCTTCTCCCTCGTCAAGGCTCCCTGCGTCGGGGCGGTCTACATCGCCATCATCGGGATCATCCAGTCCCAGGGGTACGCCTCGTCGGGGACGGTATACCTCCTCCTGTATAACTTGGGCGTCGTCCTCCCCGTCCTGATCCTGGGGATGGTGATCGCCCTGGGGATGTCCCCCGACCAGGTCGACAGGTTCAGACACGACCACCGGGTGGCGATCCGGCTCATCACCGGCCTCACCCTGGCCGGGCTCGCCCCCCTGATATGGTGGCAGATATTGTGATTTTCGTTTGAGATTAGATGGAGACCATAAACCTGAGGTGTTATGATTGAAGAAGATTCATTATGATATGAAGGAAGACGGCGAAGAGATCAGAAGAGAGCCCTTCACCTCCGACCCGCTGATGGGAGGGCCGTTCATGGGAGGCCCCCCTCCAAGGGCGGCTACCATGAAGAGGACCTTCGAGCGGATCCCCGGCTTCAGGCGTATCTTCGGCCTCAAGAGGGTTTCAGCCCTGGTCGTCCTTCTTTTGGCCCTGGGCGGCCCCCTTGCTCCCATATCTGTTGGGAGCGACTGTGGGCCCTTCTGCATCGACTACTCCAGGCCCTACGACTCTCAGGTGGCCGCACTTACGGGATCATCCAATAAACCCGCATCCAATAACCCCGCGCCAAATAGCCCGGCCAACAACCCCGCCCCTGCAAACCCAGATCGGCACGGTATAGGCGCCTTTCTCCTCCCCATATCCGCGGTCCTGGAGGACGACCTGATCCTGGACATCAGCCCCGACGCCGAAGAGTACATCGAGGGGGCTATAAGCGTCAACTACGAGGAGTTCATCACGAAAGACGGACGGATCAGGCCCCCATCGGAGATAGCGGAGATCCTGGGGGCGGCCGGGATATCCCGGGAAGACTCGGTGGTCATATACGGCGAGTGCCTCCCCTGCGGGACCGGCCCCGTCCCGGCGACCTTCACCTACTGGCTCCTCAAGTACCTCGGCCACGACCAGGTGAGGATCCTCGATGGCGACGTCGAGGACTGGAAGGCGGCGGGGCTTTCTGTCGCCGAATACCCGGCGACGAGGCCGGCGACGGTCTACGCCCCCCAGGTCAAGACCGACCTTTACGCCAACTACAACTTCGTCAAGAGCGGGATGTACCAGGTAGTCGACGCCCGATCTGCCGAGGCGGCGGCCCCAGCATCGATACCCGGTGCCGTCAACATACCCCTGGACTCGGTCCTCGACGGCGACGATATCAAGAGCCCTGAGGAGCTGAAGGAGATCTTCCGGGAGCTGCGAACTAACAGGCCCGTCGCCGTCTACACCAACACCGGGATCCAGGCGGCGGTCTCCTGGTTCGCCCTGGAGATGGCCGGATACGACGCCGTCCTCTACTCCTGGAGGGACTGGCTGGAGAGCCACCCCGCCCTGAAGGTGGAGCTATTGGAGGCTACGGCGGAGCCAAACCCCGTCAGGGCGGGCGAAGCCGTCTGGCTCGCTGCCGTATTCTCCGATCCTGAGGCGGCGGCCGTCCGCCCCGTCCAGCTCGGGCGGACCGTCTCCGTATCCTGCGCCACCTGCGGCTTCGGGTCGCCCCAGTCCTTCGCAAAGATCGACTCCACCGGCGGGGCGGTCCGGATAGGAGGACACCCCAGCGGCGCCTCCTCCAGCCTGCCTTCCGCAGGCGCAGCGGCGGTCAGAAACCCTCTGAAGGTCACCGCCATGATCGTCGAGGCCGAAGGTGGGGAGGTGGGGAGGGCGGACCTCCTTCCCGGATCCGATGACAATTACGTCGGGATATGGAGCCCGGAGGGGCTGGAGCCGGGGGTCTACGGTCTGAACATCCTCGCCGAGCGGTCCGGCTCCACCAAGTTCTTCAGAGACGTTCTGGATATCGAGGTCTTGGGGGAATAAATACGATCAGTTCCATGGGTTCTCGCAAGAGCTCTGAGTCAGGTAGGTGATGAGAGATGGTGAAGATAGAGGTTCTGGGGACGGGATGCGCCAAGTGCAAGTCCCTGGCAAAGAACGTCGAGAAGGCGGTGGCGGAGGCCGGGGTCGATGCAGAGGTCGTGAAGGTGGAGGGTCTTCAAGAGATCATGAACCGGGGGGTGATGATGACCCCCGCCCTCTTCATAGACGGCGAGGCCGTCGCCGTGGGAAGGGCCCCGTCGGTGGCGGAGATAAAGGGGATGCTGAAGAGGTGAGAGTTCGTGATTGAGAGAGAGGATGAAGGAAAACAGGAGGGTTGCCTCTGCGCCTCCGGAGACCTCCTCTTTTTGGCCTGCGCGGGAGGCTCGAACGTCGGCCAGATATCAAACCAGGTGGCGGTGGAGCTGGCCAAGGACGGGAGAGGGAAGCTCTTCTGCCTCGCCGGGATCGGCGCCCACCTGGAAACCATGATCGTGGCGGCGAGGGAGAGAAACCTCGTGGCGATAGACGGCTGCCCCGTCCAGTGCGCCAAGAAGATCCTCGATCACGCGTCCCTTCCCGCCGCCCTGGCGGTGGTGGTCACCGACCTCGGGATAGAGAAGTCGCCTAAGCTCGAGGTCGATCCCGTCGACTGCAAGAGGGTGGTGGATAAGATCAAAGAGGTGCTTAGGGGTTAGCTCTTCTGCAGAATGGTATTTATAAAAAATTTTCAAAGATGGCCGTTTAATCTCAACCGAAGACCTCCTTGACGACCTCCGTCAGTATCGGGCCCGCCTCATCGACGACCTTCGCCTCGTAGAGCCAGCCTTTCCGCTCCGGGAGGGTGCCCGTCACCAGAAGGGCTTTGCCCTCATGCTCCTCCAGGCTTATCTCATGAGAGGCGGTCAGCTCCTCGGCTATCGATGCAGGCTTTTCGATGCGGGTCAACCTCACTGTACAGCACTGAGGGCGCGGCATCAATATCGAGAACCTTCCGTCTTTTGCTATTCCCAGAAACTTGTCCATATTCTGATCCTCCTCTGCCGTTGAACGATATCATGTTAATGCTATTTTTGATAATTATAAGTTAAATATCTTTTGCAGTATCAGAGCGTTTTTTTCAGGTATCTCAAGCTCGCAGCCCAATAAGCCTTCTATATAACCCGTAAAGCAGTATAGCTCGTCAGGCCATCTATCCCCAAAGCTTTTAACTTGCAAAATCGAACGTCCGGATCGGACCATCCACGCCTTCCGGCTTTTATGGTGGGAGATCCGTTAGAAAGAATGGGATGGATAGATATACCAAGGGTGCAGGGGATCGCCTGAGATATGGGGCTGCGAGAGGCTGAATTTGTGGACAACGAGGAATAAGGATGAAGCATATCGATCTCCATGATGTGGCGGAGTTCTCTTCCGATGGCCACGTCAAAAAGGATATCATAAAAACCCCGGGCTTCGACTCGGTCCTCGTCTGCCTGAAGGACGGCCAGGAGATTCCGCCCCACCCGGAGCCGTACTACGTCCTCTTTATAGTCCTCGATGGGGAGGGGACGATAACCGCAGGGACGGAGAAGTGCCATGTAAAACCCGGCCATGCGGTCTATGTGGAGAGGGATGCTGTCCGCGGGATCAGATGCAGTAGAAGGATGAAGATCATGGGAATAAGAGAGCCCCATCGATGAGGACCTCCTCAAAGGTGCACCTATGAAGCCCATCGAGGTCGAGGAACTCACCAAGTACTACGGCGACTTCTGCGCCGTAGATCATATCGACTTCGATGTGGGGGCGGGGGAGTTCTTCGGCTTTCTCGGCCCCAACGACGCGGGAAAGACGACGACGATACGGATGATGACGGGTCTGTCGACCCCCTCGAAAGGGACCGTGATGATTATGGGCTTCGACATATCTAAAGACCCCTTCGAAGCCAAGGAGCGTTTCGGGGTCGTCCCCGAGGCGTCCAACATATACGAAGACCTGACCGCCTGGGATAACCTGAACTTCGCCGGAGAGCTTTACGGGATATCACGATCAGAACGAAGAAGGAGGGCGGCGGAGCTCCTGGAAGCCTTCGACCTATCCGAGTTCAAAGACAAGAAGGTTAAGGGCTTCTCCAAGGGGATGCGCCGGAAGGTGACCCTCTCCATGGCGATGATCCATTCTCCGGAGATCCTCTTCCTCGACGAGCCGACATCGGGCCTCGACCTTCAGAGCACCATCAGGCTGAAGGAGATCCTCAGAGATCTGAACGGAAGGGGGACGACCATCTTTCTGACGACCCACATCCTGGAAGAGGCAAACGCCTTATGCGACCGGATCGGGATCATCGTAAGAGGAAGGCTGGCGGCCGTCGACGCCCCTGAGAAGCTGAAGAGGACGATCCAGGCAAGCCAGTCGGTGGAGGTCTCCTTCGACCCTGCCGTCCCCGGTATGGCTTTCGATCTGGAGGATCTTCCAGCAGTGATTTCGGCGGAGAAGAAGGGCGACAAGTGGAGGCTTCTGACCCAGGATCCTTCCCTGGTTGCAGCATCCTTATTCGAATACGCAAACTCCCGCGGATTGAAGATCGTCTCCATCAACACCCTGGGGCCGAGCCTCGAAGATGCGTTCCTGGCCATCGTAAATGATCAGGCGAAAGGAGACGGGTCCCGATGACCTCCCCACGAAGGCCTTCGAGGGTCCGGCGGGAGCTCCCCCGGGCTTGGGCGATAACAAAGAAAGACGCCCGGATCTATTACCTCCGGCCGGGGACGATGATGTTCGGGCTGATGTTCCCTCTATTCCTCTTCATCTCCTTTGCTGTAGGGAGGGATCTCTCGCCCCAGGCGCTGATACCTGGACTTGTGGCCATCACCATCTTCTTCAGCGCCTCCTCGGTGGGGCCGGTGGCGGTGCCGACGGAGAGGAGGATGAAGACCCATGAGCGGATGATCACAGCACCCATCTCGCCCCTCTCGATACTCCTGGGGGAGATCGCCGCAGGCGCTATCTATGGCGCCGTCATGACGGCGATCCCCCTCATCATAGGGATGATATGGTACGGCTTCACCATCGATCATCCGATAGGGTTGCTGGCGTCGGTGGCTCTGATATCCTTCGGGTTTTCGGCGATGGGGATCATGTTCTCAGCGATGCCCACAGAGAACCCCGGAGACGTGATGATGATCCTCAACTTCGTCCGTCTCCCCCTCCTCTTTGTGAGCGGGATCTTCATCCCCATAGACGAGATGGGAAGATATGGGATCATCACTCTGATATCACCCCTCACCTATGCAAATGATATGATACAATATTCGGTGAGGGGAAGCTCGGCCTTTCGACCGGAGATAGACGCCCTCGGGATCGCGGCCTTCACCCTCCTCTTCCTCTGGGTCGGGGTTACCTTGCATGAAAGAAGCCGGAAGACGGCTTGATCGCCATTTCCCTCTCCAGATATCGGGGGCTTTAGATCTGGCTTCCTCTGATCTGGGAGAAGATTCAGAAGAATGAGGAGAAGGGGGTCATCCTCCCTTTCTAAGGGCTCCAACGGGCTTAATGGCGATGACTCTTATGCTGGCGATCGACCCCTCGACCTCCTGACGCCTCTCCTCTGGCAGGCCCTCCAAGACCGATCGGCCCGTCGGGTCGCTCGTCACGCAATCCAGGGAGAAGGGTGCCTCATCGATCACCCTCACATTCTCAAACCCCGCAGACCTCATCGAGGCGAGATATTCGTCCTTCCTGGCTGCACCGGCGACGCAGCCAACGTAGGCCTCGATCGAGTCTCTGACGAGATCCGGCAGCTTTGCTCGGAGGACTATGTCGGAGACGGCGAGCCTTCCGCCGGGCCGCAGGACCCGATATGCCTCTTTGAAGGCGGCCTTTTTGTCCGGGACGAGGTTGATGACGCAGTTGGATATGACGAGGTCGACGGATCCGTCCTCCGCCGGGAGGTTCTCGATCTCGCCAAGCCTGAACTCGACGTTCTTGAAGCCGCCAACTTTGGCGTTGGCCCTGGCCCTCTCCACCATCTCTTCGGTCATGTCGACGCCGATGACCTTCCCCTTGGGGCCGACCCTCTCGGAGGCGAGGAAGGAGTCGAAGCCGGCGCCGGAGCCCAGGTCCAGGACCGTCTCCCCCTCCCGGATCGCCGCAAGAGCCAAGGGGTTTCCGCAGCCGAGCCCCAGGTTAGAACCGGGGGGGGCGGCGACCATCTCCTCTTCGGAGTAGCCGGTCTTCTCTACGATCTCCTGGGGCGTTGCGGTACCACAACAGGTCGACGAGGGGCAGCACGATCCGGCCTCTCTGGCCACCCGGCCATACCTCTCCCTCACAGCTCTTTTGATCTCGTTATCTTCCATGCTTTCACCTTCAAGGTTAACATTTTAAAAATTGCCGGCGCCCTCTACGCCCCTTCTCATCCGAAGGCCTCGACTATCCACCTTTTTATATCGTCCCTCGCCCTCCGGAAGGCCCGAAGCTCCTCCTCCTCCGACCCCCTGACAGCCGCGGGATCGTCGAAGCTTCTGTGGACGACCGTCCGGGCCTTTGGGAGCCTCGACGGAAGATCTACGTCGGTGGTGCAGACGGGGCAGGCCTGTTTTGCCCTGTCGCAGACGGTGACGGCGACGTCGAATACGATATCCTCCAGCTCTGAAGCGGCCTTGGACCGCTGGCCTGAGATGTCGATCCCGATCTCTTCCATGACGGAGACCGCCCGGGGATGGACGGCCGTCGCATCGACCCCGGCGCTGAATGCCTCATACCCCTCGCCATAGAGGGCCCTCAGGAGCCCCTCGGCGATCTGGGACCGGGCCGAGTTGGAAGTGCAGAGGAAAAGGACCTTCTTCTTCGTCCTCGTCCCGTCACCGTCATCTTCTCTTGGCGCCCCCGTCTCCATCTTCTCCAAAGAACCTTCATGCAAACTCATTATTCCCACCACATCAGTCGAAGCTCGGTTGGACCGGGCTCACCCGGATCACATCGGCGGGGCAGGCCTCCTCCGCTCCCCGGAGGCACCTTTCAAGTTGATCAGGGGCCGACCCCTCGTCCGGCTTTCCCGCGATCCTGTAATTCTCTTTTATGGAGCTGAGGCCGTCATTGGGATCTTCGATGAAGAGCTCGGGGCAGCTAGCCCAGCACTCGCCGCAGCTTATGCAGCCGCGCCGGTCTACGGTAACTATAATCATGAAACCACCATCTCCATGGAATGGATCTCAGAAAGTGAAGAACCGACCATCCCCCTCCATCATATCCTCGACGAGGATCTCGTAGAAATCTTCCGTAACCTCGGCCCTTATTCTCGCAACAACGCCCCGGGCCGCCACGTCCTCCTTGCTGGCTCGGACTTCACAGGACGGCGGATAAAACCCCTTATCACCCAGCAGATGGTAGACCCCATCCCCGGCGAGGTAGAGCTTAGACCTCTGCGACCTCGACAACAGCTTCATGCAGAGCTCTGACCGTTCGCTTCCCGGCGGCTCTGTCAGGAGAAATATGTCCATCGAGATCACACCTTCAGAGCAGGATCAGGCAGTCCGACTCTTCCACCGCCTCCAGGAAAGCCTCCTCGTCGGCGAGCTCCGCCGTCTCGACGAGCCCCTCACCGAAGAGCCCCCTCTCCAGGACCGAGGGCTCGTGGGCGACGACCCTCATCTCCCCGTAGGCGTAGAGGATGTCGGCTAAGTTTGGCATGGAGAGTGGTCGCGAGTCCTGGCCTTTCAGGGCGAGGTAGACGCCGTCGCCGCATAGCCCCACCGTCACCTCCATCCTCCCGATGCTCACCGCCGCGGCGTTTAATAGGCCGAAGGCCTTCTCGCTGCCGTAAGGGGCGCAGTCGAGGAGGTAGAACGCCGACCCTACCGTCATAGAGATATCACCCTCTCGCTTCCGGCTATCATCTCCGGGAGGTCGTAGAGGCTGGTGATCTTTATCCCGGCGTGGTAATCCTGTGAGGAGCCGTCCTCCTCAGCCGCATACCCCCGGGCGGCGGCGCACCGGGAGCAGGCCCTGATCACCGCCCCCTCGCGGGCGAGGTCGGCGAAGAGCCCCCCCTCGTCGGCGAAGAAGGCGGGGTTCTGCCCCTTCCGGGGTATGTGGACGGCGTCGAGGTAGAGGAAGATGTTTACCCGATGCTTTTTCAGGGCTGCTCTGGCGACCTTGTAGGCTATCTGGGCGTCTTCGGAGATGTAGGGGCCGTCGGTGAGGATGATCGTCAGGGTCTTCAAGGGAGCCTCCGGCTCAGATGTACTCGGCCATTACCTGGAGGTGCTCGAGGTTCTGCCTGTACTTCGGATCCTTGAGGGGGTTGCACAGGTCGAGGGATACCTCCCCGCTCATCAGGCGGATGGCGAAGGAGTAGCAGCTCTGCTCGCCGCACTCGCCGCAGTTCGTCTGGGGGAGGTATTTGTAGATCTCCATCGGCTCGACCCTCACCTTCTCTCGAGGGGCGGGGGCGACGCCCCTGGCTATCGCCTCGTTGATCGTCTCTTTCAGCTTTTCCAGGTTCTCCCTCGCCTCGGCCTCGTCTTTTATCATCGTCATGGTGACGTTTCCCGTCCCGTAGAGAGTGGTGAGCACGTCGCCGCGCTGGATGATCAGGGCGCCGATCCTCTCGGAGTACCTCCCCCTCGGGAATAAGGGCTCCAGGGCCTTGAGAGCGCCCCCCAGGGGCGGAGCCATGTTGGCGATGATCCGCAGCTTCGTCGTATCGGCTATGCAAGGGAGAAGCTGCCTCACCTCGGCGATCTCCACCGGCCTCGCCCCGGAGAGATCGGCCTTTTCTGCCGGCGTCTCTTTCTTTCCCTCGAAGAAGTTCTTGCCGAACTCGCTCAATCGGACCATCCCTTCCGCCACCTCCACGAGCCCAGCCTGCTCCAGTATCTTGAGGTGGTAGTCGAGCATCGACTTTCCAGCCGCCTCCCCGATCTCAGCGACGGTCTTTTCGCCCCCGGCGAGGAAGGTCATCATCTTCCTCCGCGGGATGTTGGCCATGGCGTTGCTGACCATCTTGATCTCTTCTGGATTTCCCGGCATCTTCTACACCTGCCATATATTTTTCCATCTTCCGCTATATATTTTTGGCCGCTACCAGAGCTTGTAGCCGAAGTATCGGGCCGCATAAACGAGCCCGGTGACTATTATCATCACCCCGAAGACCTTGACGACCGCCTTTCCGAGGGAGAGGTAATCCTCTCCGAGCTTTCCGCCGAAGGACCTGCTGAAGGTGGCGATGGGGATTATCGGGACGCCGTGGCCCACCCCGAAGACGAAGAGCATCAGGCCCCCCGTCAGGACGGATATATCCTGAGAGATAAGCCATATCAGGGCGGGAAATACGAGGGAGATGGCGCAGGGAGCCCAGCCGAGGGCGAAGAAGACCCCCAGGGTGAAGGCGCCGATGAAGACGGAGTGCTTGAAGAGTCCTAAGGACAGATTTACGGCCCTCTCCATCAGACCCTTCTTATCCCGGATCTCCTCGGAACGGCGGAAGGGGAGGCGGGATGTTACCGGCTCCAGGATCTCGCCGATCGGCCTGAAGACGTTGATCCCCAAGATGACCAGGAGGACCCCGGCGGCGAGGTCGAAGAACCTCGAATCCCGGACGAAGACCCCCAGGTTCGATATGAAGAGGCCGATGATGAAGAAGACCAGGGCCATCCCGAAGGTGAAGGCGACCCCTATCAACAGCCCCTCCCTCGCAGAGGAGCCGTAATCGGGGTCGTCCTCCAGGACCCTCTTTCTCCGGGAGGTCATGATGTAGGAGAAGATGGCTATCAGGAGGGCGAGGGAGCAGGGGGAGAAGGAGGTGACTATCCCCAGGGCGAACATCCCCAGGAAGGTGATCTTCTGGACGGAGACGCTCCCCTCCATCCCTTCCCACTCCCCCCGTTCCAGGGCCTCGATCTTGGCCGATAGGGTCTGGGCGCTCTGGATCCCGTCGATCTCGCCCCTGCCCAGCTGGTAGACGTGGTAGACCCCTGCCACCATCCCCTCCCCGTCTATGAGGAGGATGGTGGGGTTGGAGAAGCCCCCTTCGCGGTTGGTGAAGTCGGCGTACCTTCCTGCTATCCTGAAGGGCTCGAACTCCTCGGCCCAGATCCAGCCGACCTCGGCGTCCCACCAGCTCTCCGAGAGGGTCTTTCCGTCCTTTGAGAAGGGGTTCTTTCGCAGGTTCAGGGTTATGAGGTTCGTCTCGGGCTTATCTTCCATGAGCCTCTGAAGCTCGCCGATCTGGCCCGCCAGGGCCTTCTCGCACTCGACACAGAGGGGGGTTTCGATATTCGTGATGTGAAGGACCACCACCTCCCCCTCGAAGTCGCTGAGGGAGAAGTTTGGACCGTTTACCGCCTGGGCCTCGAACTGCGGCGCCTCTATAGGCTCCTGGTCGGCCCCTAGGGTTGGGTTGAGGGAGAAGAAGGCGGCGAGGATGATGATGAGAGTTAATAGACCTACTACCAAAAAATGTTTGTGATCAGACCTCATCTCCGATCACGCGTCCCAGCCGCCGACGTTCTCACCGTGAAGCTCGATGGCGTCTCTGACGAGGGATCGAAGCCATTCAACGCTGGTGGCATCCTCGACGCTATGCCATGCGACGACGACTTTGCCGTCGGAGCCCTCGACGAGGGTCAGAACGATGGTCAGGGGTATGTACTGCTTTCCTCCATCGGGATCGTAGACGTCAAAGAGCCCTTCGGCCCTGAAGTCCCCGACGTTCACGATCAGGTTCTCGAAGGCGATATCGTCGCCATAATCCTCTAAAACGGCGTCGGCAGCCTCCTCCTGGTCGGTGCAGGCCCGGCAGTTGGTGCTGTGGTCGAGGATCAGAAGAGGTCTATCTCTGAGAATATCCAGGACCCACCGGGGATGAGGGACCTGCGATCCTGCGTCGGGATGCCGATCGGGATAAGCCGTCCACCAGTCGTCGGGTCCAGACCCGACGGATCGTTCCGCTGCCGATGCGACCGCCACAAGGCCGACGGCCATGATGATGCCCAAGATCAGGGCGCAAGACTCAATTTTAACCGGATGCGAAATATCTACCAACTCCCACTCTCGATTCTTTGCCCTACTCCTTCTCACACCTTGGACCTGGCAGACCCTCCTTTCAGGCGCCCTTCAGAGAGGATGTATCAATATATATTGATATATCACCGCTACTTCATCGCAGCGACCTTCTCCGGTCCTAAATCCGGGTAGCGGATATTTCTATTTATAGTTGTTGGAATGAAGAATCCAAAATCCCCATATAATCCGGTTTATACATCGATACGCCAGCATGATGGGTTTATATCTCCCTGAAATTCCACCGATACGACCTCTCTACCCCGGCTTTTAGGGATATATCTATGGAGAGTCGATATCCTTATATATCGAAATGGTTTGATACGACAGTGGTGAGCAGGTGGAGGGGTCAAGGGCGAAAACCGAGATGAATTGCGATATCTGTGGCCAAGAGAGCCGGACCCTCTTCAAGGTTATGCACCGGAATAGGGGAGAGGTGAAGATCTGCGAAGGATGCCTGATAGATGAGAAGAAGATGCTCCTCCCGTCCAAAAGATGCTCCTGCTGTTGAGCAGATGGATATGACCGAATCCTCCGAACCCCTGGACCCCTCCGTTGAAAGGCTGGCAAGGCTAAAGGGTGATAAGTGCAAGGCCAGGATCGCCGCCGACAGGCTGAAGAGCCTCACCAACAGGATCGACGAGGGAGAGATCGCCGCCGAGGCCGAGATCTTCAGGGCCATCTGCGACCCCTTCAGGCTATCGGTCCTCAAGCTCCTCAGGGACGGAGAGCTCTGCGTCTGCGAGATCATGACCGCCCTCGACCGGCCCCAGTCCTCCACATCTCACCACCTCTCCATCCTGAAGAGGGCGGGGCTCGTAAAGGAAAGAAAAGAAGGTAAGTGGTCCCGATACCGCCTCGCCGACGGAGCGGTGATAGAGATGATGAAGCTCGCCGAGATATTGAGGGTAGGATGACAACTCTCTTGAGGGATGGTGAATGGAGACCAAGCTATTGAGCTTTGGGGCGGTTCTGATTTCGGTGATCGCACTATTCGGCGGCGCTGAAGGAGGATGTAGATCCTGCGGTGGAGGCGACGTCGCCTGGAGCGGCGAGACCTGGCTCGAAGGAGTCCTCGGCGGTCCGTCGAGGGCGGCGACGGATGTCTCCGCAGCGGAGGCCGGGGTGGCTGCCGATGTGGCAAACGTCGCTGAAGAGCCGATCATCCCCGAAGAGCCGATCGTCGTTGAGGCGGATGAACTATCGACGGAGGATCTCAGCTCGTGGTCCATATCCGCAGAGGAGCTCCGGATCAGGCTTGATCGAGGGACGAAGCCCGTCGTAGCCTACGTCAGCAACATCCCGCCCCACGGATCCTACATAGCCGGATCGATCAAGCTTCCTTCAAAGAGCCTCATCACCGGCGACGGATCCCTCAGGTCTCCAGAGGATATGGCGGCGGTCCTCGGGAGGGCGGGGGTCACCGAGGAGGACGGGCTCGTATTGTACGGCGACTGCTTCTCCTGCGGGGATGTTACCTTCGTCTTCTGGATCATGAAGTATCTCGGCCACCGGGATGTGGCGGTCCTCCTGGGCTACGAAAAAGAGTGGTCCTCCGCCGGCATCCCTCTATCCGGGGCGACCTCGGCGAAGGCCGAAGCGGTCTACACCCCCGATCCCAGACCCGGCCTGATGGCAGATTACGGATCCGTCGCCGCCGGGGTGTATCAGGTCGTCGACGCCAGGACTCCGGACCAGTATAAAGCGGGCCACATACCAGGGGCGGTGAACATCGACTACCACCGGGTGATAGAGGGGTCCTGGTTGAAGAGCGACTCCGATCTAGCCGAGATCTTCGCCGACCTAGACGAGGATAAGCCGGTGGCGGTCTACACCAAGAACGGAGGTGCCGCCTCCATCGTCTGGTACGCCCTGGAGCTTCGGGGTCGCGATGCCAGCCTCTACACCTGGAACGACTGGCTGGGCCACCGGAGCTGAAAAGAAGACAGGGGCCTCCGCCCCAGACGGCATCTTTTTGTTGCTGGGGCGGGGGCTTCTCTGCCGCTGAGCATCTAAATCTTCCCCACGGCGATTATGTAGAGGGGCGCCTCTTCCTGCGGCATATTCAACCCTCTCTTGACCCCTCCGTCGTCGAAGGCCCCCACCGGTACGGCCCCGAGGTCGAGGGAGGCCGCGGCCAAAAGGACGTTCTGGCCGGCGTGGCCCGCTTCCATATGGACATACCTTTCGCCCCTCTCGCCGTATCTGCCGGTGGTCCTCTCATAGACCGCGGATATCACCAGGAGGGCGGGGGCGTCTCTTACGAAGCTCTGGCGGAGGGAGGCATCATAAAGCCGGGGGCGAATGTCCCCTTCCCGCACCATCGATAGCTCGTGATCATGGGGTCTGTACCTGTAGGCCCCCGGGGGGATATCCTCCACATCCCCGGCTACCAGGTATACCTCCAGGGGATAGAGCGCCCCCGCCGAGGGAGCGGTCCTGAGCCCCCTGGGATCGGTGACGCCATAAGCTGCCCAGAGGATCTGGGAGACCTCTCCGACGGCGAGGGGCTCATCTGAATAAGCCCGGTGGGACCTCCTCTTCTGCAGGGCGCTCTCCAGGGGCACCTCGCCTATCCGATCCGGCTCGGGAAGCTTTATCACATCTCCAAGAGAAGCTGAAGAGGGCTCACCGTCCCCTCCAGACTGGAGCAATATAAAGGATGTGACGACCCCAAGGGATATCACCACAAGAATCTTCACAATAGATATTCTCTCCATAAAACGTCTCCTCCAAATACCATCCCTCTCCCAAATGCCATCCATCTCGCCCCTTTAGGGCTCGATCCATTCGACGGAGATCTCGCCTTCGAGATCGATGAGGGCGGCGCGCCCTTGCCGCAGCTCCCCGACGTTGACGACCCTGGTGGAGCCGATCCATCCCTCCCCCCGGTCCTCGTGGATGTGGCCGCATAGGAGGAGGTCGGGGACCGCCTCCTCGACGAAGCGGCGCAGGCCCGCGGAGCCGCCCCTCTCGCCGTTGTATATCAGATCCCTGGTCCCCCGGGGAGGCTGGTGGGTGAGGAGGACCCGCCGGGAAGAGCCGGATATCCTTCCCCAGAGACGGGTCAGGGATCGATATACATCTTCATCGGAAGAGTAAAAGCGGTTTGGGTCTGACAGGCGCCTCTCGTCCCTGGCCACCATCCCGCCGAAGCCGATGAAACCGCAGTTCCCAAGGACCCGAAAATCACGGTGGACCATCAGGAGGCCGGCCTCCTTCCAGACCTTCGGCGCCGTCTCCTTGGGGTCCATATTCCCCGGAACGATCAGGACGGGAGGTCCGAGGGCTGCGAGGGCCTCGGCGACGGGGCGCATCCGGTCGGGGGGGTCGAGGTTGTGGAGGTCGCCGCAGAAGGCGACGACATCGACGTCGGCCCCCTCCAGAGGGTGCAGCCTTTCGGCGGAGCCGTGGAGATCGGCCATGGCGAGGATTCTCAAGAGATCACCATCCTGTAGATATCCTCTTAGACCTGATCTATAAATTATTTATCTGGACGCCCCCCCCGCAGCTCCGGGGCGCCCTCCCCGGAACCGGCCCTGGAAACGAGGGGCTTCTCCCTGATGAGTCGGGCCGCAGGATGGGTCGGGCCGGGGTAGGTGGGGCGGTGAGGAAGACGGGCTCGTTCCGGCTCAAGAGGCGGCGGGGGGATAGAATATTCGAACACCCGATCGGCTCCTTTTTTAATCGGGATAGTCCATGATCCTATCATGTTCGAAGAGATCGGAGCCGTCCTGAATCATGCAGAACCTGAGTCCCTTCAGCACCTAGCCCTCTTCAAAGACAGCATAAGCCAGATCCTCCTACGAAAGGGAGAGGAACCGTCGGATTATTTCATTCCCGAATACTCCCACTACATTGTCGTCCACACCCCCCTGGATATCGAGCCCTCGGTGCAGAACCACGAATGGAGCCGCCGCTTCTCCAGCCGCTGCGGCGTCTCCATCGTCGAGAGGATCACAGACCGGGGCGGGGCCAGGAGCGGGAGCGGGAGCGTGGACAGGGGTGGGGACGGGGGCAGCGGCGAGGATGGATATGAAGGCGGAAACAGCCCTATATACGTCAGGGGCCTTATGGCGGCGAAGGGGTCGAAGGTCTATGCGATCCTCCCCTACACCCACATAGACTCCGCCGCCTCGAAGGGGGCGAGCTTCCCCGAGTTTCGGCCCGTCTCCACCAGGAACCGGATCTGGCCGGAGATCCTCCCGGAGATTGGAGGCGGTAAGATCCTGGACGTAGGATGTGGATTTGGGAGGCTCACCCTCGACGTCGCCGAGCAAAACCCGGACTCGCAGGTCTTCGGGATCGACGTCTACGACCCCCTGATGGCTCAGGCAGAGATGAACGCCGAGGCCCTCGGAATAAGAAACATCGATTTCAGGACCGCCAGCGCCTACCTCCTCCCCTTCGAGGAAGGCTCCTTTGAGATGGTTTACTCCTTCTTCATGCTCCACCACCTCGAGGATATCCCGAAGGGGCTCTCGGAGATCCGCCGGGTCCTGGCCTGCGGGGGCCGATACCTGGCAGCTGAGCCGCTGGGCCACCACCACGGCCCGAACTACTCCGGAGCGGAGTGGCTGGGGATCTTCGAGGAGGCGGGATTGTCCGCCGAGGCGGAGGAGAAGGAAGGGGCGGTGATAATCAGGGCCCGGAAGGGAGACCAGAAGATCGAGAGATGATCCCTCGTCGAAGGTGGGATATTCGGTGCAAGAGGGCGGCTCACTCCTCAAGCCGCTTGTGGAGCTTTTGCGCCTTGTCGATGGTCGTTATCTCCAGGATCTTGACCAGCCCGTCCTTCTCGCAAATTTGATAAAAGACGGTGAAAGATCTGCCGATATGCAGTCGATAGAGCTTGTAGTCCAGATGCAGAAGCTCCTTATCGGCTCCCAGGCCCGGGTAGGGGTCCTCGGAGAGAGCGCGGCACTTCTCCTTGATGAGCCGCTGGCTCTTCTCCGGAAGCTCCGATAAGTATTTCAGAGCTTTCCGATCGATCATCACCTGGCGGCTCAAGGGGGGAGCTCCACAAAGTCGCCCTCATCGGCGATCGTCTTCAGATGCGCTATCAGACGGGCCTTCTTCTCGCGCTCTATCATCTCTTCGAGGAGCTGGCTGAAGGTCTCTCCCGGCCTCCTGAGATCTGATAGCTCCGCCCATACGGACTCGGTAACGGCCACCCGCTTGGATGCAATCATGATTATATTGTAAAGGTTGTAAAGCTGATATAATTTGTGGCAGGCCCAAAGGATCTCATCAACCTTTTGAGGCGGACTGCGGCGGCCCCTTGGCGCTGGAGGGCGGGCGGCGCCCAAGAGCTTGTGGACGTCTGACCAGCTCGTTCCAGGAGACTGGTGAGAGCCGGGACATGAACCTAAGCCTCGACTGGCGCCTCGGGAGCTTCTATCTTGTGACCTTCGATCGGCGGTATCGGCAGATCGAACCTCAGGCTCAGGGCTATCCAGTCCTCTATGGCCATCTTAAGGTTCTCGCGGCACTCTTCGGAGGTCTTGCCGGCGGCCCAGACGCCTTTCAGCTCGGGGACTTCGCCGTAATAGGGCTGCTGGTCATCGATGACTTCATAGACCGCCTTCGACATAGCCGCCTGGATGTACCCGCAGAACATATCAAGGCCTTAATGGATCGTATAAGATATAAATACTCGTCATCGTGGAGATAGATGTCGATTCTCAACTTGGGCCTGGGGATTACACCGATTCAGATGGCGTGGGCATCTGGGAGACACCATTTTATAATGTCAAACGAAGTAGGAAGGTTTTCAATGAGTACTGGCTCAAGGGAACATTATATCTCAGCATATATCTCAATATAGATGGAACATGTAACAAAACCAACTTCCTTCGAGATGACCGCCTTTGACCCACCCCTGGCACGCCCTCACCGCCGACAAGACCCTGGAACGGCTCAGCTCCGGCAGAGAAGGCCTCTCCTCCGAGGAGGCCGCGCAGAGGCTATCGGAATATGGACCCAACCAGCTCGAAGAGTTCTACAAGCCCTCCAAGCTCCGGGTATTTCTCCGCCAGTTCGAGAACTACCTGATCATAGTCCTCATCTTCGCCGCGGGGGTATCGTGGATCGCTGGCGAGACGACGAACGCCTACGCCATCCTGGGGATCATCTTCTTCATATCCCTCATCGGCTTCTTCCAGGAGTACAGGGCGGAGCGGGCGATGGAGGCGCTCCGGGAGATGGTCGCCCCGGAAGCGAACGTCCTGCGGTCCGGGAGGATGACGAGAATCCCCGTCCGGGACCTCGTCCCCGGGGACGTGGTATACCTGGAGGCGGGAGACAAGGTCCCCGCCGACGGTCGGGTGATCGAGGAGACGTCGCTGCAGGTCGTCGAGTCGTCCATCACCGGCGAGTCGGTACCGGAAGATAAGTCTCGGGCCGCTTTAGCCGAAGAGACCCCCCTCGCCGACAGGACGGACATGGTCTACATGGGGACGATCGTCGTCTACGGCAACGGTAGGGCCGCCATCACGGCGACGGGGATGGATACGGAGCTGGGCCGGATATCGGGGCTCGTCCAGAGGAGGCCCGAGGAGCCGCCGATAAAGATCAAGTTTCAGAGGCTGGCAAAGCAGCTCGCCGTCGTCGTCCTCGCCGCCTGCGCCATCATCTTCGCCGTGGAGGTGAACCGGGGCGCTCCGGTTCTGGACACCCTGATCATCGCCGCCGCCCTCGCCGTCGCCGCCATCCCCACCGCCCTCCCCTTCATCACGACGATCACCCTCGCCTACGGAACCCAGATCATGGCGGGGAAGAACGCCATCATCCGCCGCCTCCCCGCCGTCGAGACCCTCGGCTCGACGACGGTGATCTGCACCGACAAGACCGGGACCCTCACCCGGGGTGAGATGATGGTCAGGAGGATCTGGACGGGCCGGGAGGTGGAGGTGACCGGGACCGGCTACGACCCCGCCGGCACCTTCCGCCTGGAGGGCGAAGATCTGAACCCATCGAAGGATAGACACCTATCAGACCTCCTCGTCGCCGGGGCCCTCTGCAACAACTCCAGGCTCGAGGAGGGGGCCGACGGCTGGAACGTCATCGGCGACCCCACGGAGGGGGCGCTGATCGTCGCAGCCTCGAAGGCAGGGGTCCTGGAGTACGTCGAGGGGTGGTATCTCGGGGAGGTCGTAGAGTTTCCCTTCGACTCGGAGATGAGGAGGATGACCACCGTCCACCGATCCACCGATGGGCTCACCGTCTCGATGAAGGGAGCGCCGGAGACGGTCCTAGCCTTCTCCGGCAGGATCATGAAGGACGGCTCCGAAGAGCCCATAGGCCCCGAAGACCGCCTGCGGGCCTCGAAGGCCTCCGACGAGATGGCAAGCTGGGGGCTGCGGGTCCTCGCCCTGGCGGGAAAGGAGATGGCCCCCGGCGAACCCCTCGACCGGGAGGCCGTCGAGTTGGATCTGACCTTCCTCGGCCTCGTCGGGATGATCGACCCGCCCCGTGAGGAGGCGAAGGAGGCGATAGCGGTCTGCAGGACCGCCGGTATCAGGCCGGTGATGATCACCGGCGACCACAAGCTCACCGCCTCCGCCATCGGCCGGGAGCTCGGCATCTTGAATGAGGGCGGCCGGGTCCTGGAGGGGACGGAGCTGGAGGAGATGACCGCGAGAGAGCTCGACGACGTCATTGAGGAGGTCTCGATCTTCTCCAGAACGACGGCGGAGCAGAAGGTGAGGATCGTCGAGGCCCTGAGGCGGAAGGGGCACATAGTCGCCATGACCGGCGACGGCGTCAACGACGGACCGGCCCTGCGGACCGCCGACATCGGGATCGCCATGGGAAAGACGGGGACAGAGGTCTCCAAGGAGGCCTCGGATATGGTCGTCGCCGACGACAACTTCGCCACCATCGTCGCGGCGGTGGAAGAGGGCAGGAGGATCTACTCCAACATCAGGAAGGCCTCATCGTACCTCTTATCCTGCAACTTCGCCGAGGTGATGACGATATTCATCGGCGTCATGCTGGGGCTGCCCGTCCCCCTCATCGCTCTCCAGATCCTCTGGATCAACATCGTCACCGACGAGTTTCCGGCCATCGGCCTTGCCGTCGAGCCGCCCCACTCCGACCTGATGAAAGATGAGCCCAGAGACCCGGCCGAGCCGATCCTGACGAGGGGGCTCTTCCTCTATACCCTGGGGATATCGACGGTGATATTCATCGGTACCCTCGGACTTTATGCCAACGCCCTCCGGGGCGGCGTCACCATCGAGGAGGCGAGGACGACGGTCTTCGCATCCCTCGTGATCTTCGAGATGTACAACGCCTACAACAGCCGATCCCTCCAAACCTCCTTCTTCAAGATGGACCCGAGGACGAACGGCAAGCTGATCCTGGGGCTAGCCGCATCCCTGGGGGGCCTTCTAGTGGCGATATACCACCCCTTCATGCAGAGGCTCTTCGAGACCGCCCCCCTCGGCGGCGAGAGCTGGGCAGCCATCGTCGTCACCGCCTCGGCGGTGGTCCTGGCGGCGGAGATCTTCAAACGGATGGAGCTTGCCGAGAAGAGATCCCCCGTCCGCTGAGGCCTCCGGTCCCCTGACCCGCCATCCTGGAGGAGTTGGCAGATGGCGACGATGGAAGGCGATTTGGTGGGTATGGAGGGGTATGGAGAAGTTGGGATCCGCAGATGAATGCATCGGCGTGGATATGGGGATGATCGTGATGGAGATTAAATAGATGGAGACGAAGGAGAGGGAGACGAAGATGATGGGGAAGAAGGAGATGGACGGGATCGGGAGAAGAGGTAGAACCTCGCCTCCCCGAAGTTTACGAGGGTCCGGGGGAGGCCAGGGATCTCTGCCACCTCCCCTGCCAGGTCCCTCACGATCAGATCCGCTCCCACCTCTTTGGCCACCTTCCCTGCGGCGATCTGGACCTCCAGGGGCGGCCTGATGGAGTAGATGAGGGAAGCTCCCCGGTAGAGATCGAGGTCGGGGGAGAATATGTCGTCCCCGATGACGGCTATCCCCTCCACCGTCCGGGACTCCCTCTCGGTGGCGACGAGATCGACGGCCCCGGAGAGGTAGAGGGCGACCTCGGGGGCGGAGCCCACCCCCACCTCCACCACCTTCCCCGAATACCGGGCCAGGATGAAACGGGCGAGATCCTCCCCGCCCCTGATATACTGATCCGACATCTCTCTCGACTTTACAGCCCCAGCTTCTCCAGGGCGATCATCGCCGCCTTCTCTCCCGATAGGAGCATCCCGCCGAAGATCGGGCCCATCCGGGGGCCTCCGGCGACGGCCGTCGCCGCCATCCCCGCAGCTATGAGGCCGGGGTAGACCTCCTGGGTGACCTCGACGACGGTCCTCTCCCCGACGTCGGCCCACATCGGCCTCTCGCCCGGGACCCCCAGAGACCCGACCTTCGCCCCGGGGATCTTCCTCTGGACGACCTTGCAGACGCTGGCGTCGTGGCCGGTCCCGTCGATGACGACCTTCGCCCTGACGGAGAGGGGGTCGACGTGGAGCCGGGTCCTCTCCACCGCCTCCCAGTTGATGACGAGGCCAGCGACCCGCTCGTCCTCCCGGATCATGACGTCCTCGACGGCGACGAGGTTTATGATCTCGGCCCCGGCGTCTATCACCCCAGCCGTCAGCTTCGCCACCGTCTCGATGGAGCTGGCTACGTAGTAGCCCTCCTCGTACTCCCGGTACCAGACCCCGAACTCGTCGAGGATCCTGCATCCCTCCTTCTGGACGACGATCCGGGGGAACATCATCCCCCCACCCCAGATGCCGCCGCCGACGGAGAGGTTCCTCTCGAAGACGACGGTCCTGGCGTCGGCCTCGGCGAGCTTCTTTGCCGCCACCAAGTTGGCGGGGCCAGCGCCCACCAGGGCGACGTCGACGTCGGTGGACCTGAGAAAGGCCTCTATGTAGGATTCGACTATCGCCTTTGTGATCGTAATTTCATCAAGCGCCATGGATGGGCCGTGGTCTCGATCGGTGATAAAGATATCCTTCCTGGAAATTGTTATCTACCCTGCGACCATCTCATCATCGTCCAGAAGGTTTCGATACGGGATCGTTCCTGAGGCAGGGCGGCCTGCCCAAACCTGGACCCTGGGGTGGATCGTTGGAGCTTATATCGAAGAGAGGCAACAGGTCAGAGGAGATGAGCTACTCATACGACGGCGATGAGTTTGGCGACCCAAAGATCCTGGTGGTGGGGTGCGGGTACGAAGGCTGCATGATGGTGACGAGGCTCGCCGAACTGGGACCATCCGGCGCCGAGACCCTGGCCGCGGACACCGACCGGGGCCGGCTGAACGGGACTAAAGCCGACAGGAAGATCCTCATGGGGGATGGGATAGCTGGCGGCGGCGCTGATGGCGATCCGGGCGCTGGAAAGAATGGCGTGGAGGGCTCTAGGCAGTCCCTGGAGGAGGCTCTCGGGGGCGCCGACCTCGTCTTCGTCGCCACTGGCCTCGGGGACGGCGCCGGAGGAGGAGCGGCCGCCGCCATATGCGAGACGGCAAGAGATCTGGGGGCGACGACGGTAGCGATATTCGCCCTCCCGCCCGGATCAGATGATGGGGGTGACGGGAGGCAGCCGGATGCCCTTCCGGATATAGAAGGGCTGGCGAAGTCGGCTGATACCCTCATACTCCTGGACGCCGGAAAAGTCCTTCAGATGGCACCGGACCTATCGGCGGATCAGGCCCTCTCGGTGATCGACCAGCTGGCGGCAGAGATCGTCAAGGGGATCGCCGAGACGGTGACGGAGACCTCTCTCATAAACCTCGACTACGCCGACCTGAAGACGATCGTATCGAGGGGCGGCATCTCGGCGGTGCTGGTGGGGGAGTCCGATTCGAAGGAAGGTCCCGAGGAGATAGTCGGTTCGGCGTTGACCTCTCCCCTCGCCGACCTGGATACAAGAGGTGCCACCGGCTGCCTCCTCCACATCACCGCAGGCTGCGACCTCACCCTCAGGAAGGCGGCGACCATCGCCTCAGTTCTCACAGGTCTGATGGGACCGGGAGGAAACGTCATCTGGGGGGCGAGGGTGAAGGAGGGGTTTGAAGGAAAGATACGCATCCTGGCGATAATGACCGGGGTGGGGATCCCAAACGCCCCCGGCCAGAAGAAGATCTCCCCGGGAAGATGAATTCTATGGCGGCCGAGATTCAAGGCGGCGTCTCGGGCCTGATCCTGAGGAACTTCTCCTCCTCCCCCAGGGTCATGGTGGCGTCGACCCCCATCTTGGTGGTGATCCCTTCGACGGACCTCGGGTCGAGGGTGCTCCCCCGGACGTTGGGATAAATGACTGCGTCCTCGTCCCCCTTCACCCGGGTGGCGACGGCGTACTCCAGGTCTTCGGGGCTGTAGATATCGATATCTTCGTCGACGACGATGACGTGTTTGAGGCTCTTATGCGCCTCGAAGGCAGCCTCGATCACCCTTCGGGGCTCGGCCTCGTCCCTCTTTCTGATCTGGACAACGGCGTGGAGGTAGGAGCACCCCCCCTCCGTCAGGAGGACGTTTCTGACGTCGGCGACCCTGGAGGCCGCCCTGAATATCAGCGGCTCGTAGGGGATCCCCATCAGCATCTTATGCTCCCCCGCCGATGGGAGGAGGCCGTGATAGATGGGAACCTCCCTCATCAGCATCTTCGTCAGGTGGATCACCGGCTCCATCCTGGGGAAGTCCCTCGTCCCCGTGATGTCGACGAAAGGCCCCTCGGAGGCCCTCTCGCCGTCGATGTACCCCTCGAAGACGATCTCGGCGTGGGGGACAGAGATGCCGTTGTCGAGGGGGACGAGCTCGACGGGATCTCCGGATAGGGCGCTGGCGTACTGAAACTCCTTCCCCAGGGGGACCCGGGTGCTGGCGGCGATCAGGACGGCGGGATCGACCCCTATGGCGATCCCCACGGGTAGCCTCTCCCCGGCGATGAGGGCCTCCTGGAGGAGCATGTGGGTGTGCCTTCCGGGAACGAGCCGGGCTGCAACTCTCTCTTTTCCGATGACCATCATCCGGTGGACAGCGGCGTTTGTCTTTCCGCCGAAGGCGGAAACCACTATGCCGGCGGTGATGTAAGGGCCGCCGTCCCCCCGAAAGTGAGTGAGGATGGGAAGAGCTGTAAGGTCGGGGTCGCTGACTACCTCCATGAACGGAGATGAGTCCACCTCCCGGATCCAGCCGCCCTCAAGGTCGATCCCGGCGAGGTCTCTCGCCATCTCCTCCTTTGAGGTCGATAGAGCCCTGGCCAGGAGGTCCCGGGTACCCAGGACGTTCATGCAGCATTTTTTGCCGTCGACGTTGTTGAAGAGGATGGGACCGGCTCCGACGGAGAGGGCGGAAGCCTCCAGCACCGGCGATACGGGGCGATCCACCTCCAGGAGGAGGCCGGCCTCCTGGAGATCGTGGAGGAAACCTCTGAAGCTCATGGGAGAGGAGACGCCACCCGCCGATAAAGACCTTTCCTCCTTAGACCAAAAGGACGGCGATGGCACCTGTTATGAATATACCGTCGAAGGTCCCGGCGCCCCCGATGCTCGCCACCGGCGCCCCGAGGTCGGCGATCCTATGGAGGTTGAGGATGTCGGCTCCGATGAGGGTTCCCAGGACCCCCCCGACGTAAGCGGTGACGAAGCGACATTCGGGTATGGGGCAGAAGGCGGCGGTGAGGAGGATGGCGGATAGGGCGGCGGCGAGGGGAGGGATGAAGAGGGGGGTCGCGATCCCCAGCCCCCTGATCGGCCTGGCGACGGCGTGGGTCACCAGGGCGACGACGGCGATCCCCGCCAGGGCGACGGCGGCGACGGAGGGATAGGAGATGAGGAGGTACGCCGATACGAAGATAGGGATCAGGGCGCCACCGACGTTCACCGCCACCGTCGTCTCGTTCTTCACCGACTTCACCACCGGCATCCGATAGACCAACCCAAAGGACCTGACGAAGGTCTCCGTCACCACCGGGACCTTCGACCTAACGGTGAAGAGAGGAAGGTTGATCCCAGCCCCTATAAGGGAGGCGGCGAGGAGGAGGAGGGCGTCGGACCAGGCGAAGCCCATCTTGGCGAAGGCGGTGGTGAGCAGGCCGAAGAAGAGGAGGGCGACGGTCGCCCAGAGGACGGCGGCCAGGAGGAGGATCGCCAAGATCCCGAAGGGGAGGTAGATCATCCGGTGGTTCATGGGATCGAGTCGACCTTTCGAGGTATAACCTTTCGTCCTCGGCCCGGGGATGGACCCCGGGCAAAAGGCTCATCTAACTCAAGATAAGAGATTCGGCCTAACTGGTCCAAAAAGGTCTCGGGGGGCGCTGAGGAGCTGATAATATGAAAGAATCTCTCGCCGACACGATCAAGCACAGGATAATGGTGATGAGCGGCAAGGGTGGCGTGGGGAAGACGACGGTGGCCGTCAACCTCGCCCTGGGCCTCGCCTTCTACGGGAAGGAGGTGGGGATCCTGGACGCCGACATCACGGGGCCGAACGTCCCCAAGATGCTGAAGATCGAGGACGCCGGCCTGACGGGGGGTGGAGAGGACGAGACGGTCCACCCGGCGGAGATCCCCATAGGCCTCGATAGCGGGATCAAGGTCGTCTCCATGGCCTTCCTCATCGGGAAGGAGAGCCCCGTCGTCTGGAGGGGGCCATTGAAGATGCAGATCCTCAAGCAGTTCATTGAGGGTGTGGCCTGGGGGAACCTCGACTACATGCTGATCGATCTCCCCCCGGGTACGGGCGACGAGCCCCTCACCATCGCCCAGCTCCTCCGCCCCGACGGGACGGTGATAGTCACCACCCCCCAGGACCTCGCCCTCATCGACGCCAGGAAGGCGATCGATATGTCCCGGTCCCTAGGGGTCCCGGTCCTGGGGATCGTCGAGAATATGAGCGGCCTCTCCTGCCCCCGGTGCGGAGGGTCGATCGATCTCTTCAAGGTCGGCGGCGGGATGAGGGCGGCGGAGGAGCTCGGGGTGCCCTTCCTGGGGAGGATCGAGATCGATCCGGCTATATGCGAGAGCGGCGACCGCGGCACGCCCTTCATCCTCGCCGCCGCCTCGAAGAACGCCGAGGCCTTCGACGGGATCGTAAAAGAGATCATGGCCCGGTCCCGCGGGGAGGAGGGTCGAAAGGGAGGAGACGGAGCCTCCTGATACGGGATCCCCGACAAAACGAGGAGGGGTCAGAGGGGAAAGCCTCCGGCCCCCCCGGAAAGATCCGGCCGCAAGAGTGGTCACCACTTCCCAGACTTGATGACGTTCAGGCTCTCAACGACCTTCGCCGCCGCCTCCTGGCTGAGCTTGTGCTTCTGGCAGATGGTCAGAGCCCTCGATATCTCGTCCTGCTCGTCAGACCCGGCCCTCTGGGATACGAGGACCTGGGCTGCTGCGTAGCCCTTCTCCAGGAGGGCCATCTTCACCTCCTCCAGAAGGGCTGTGTTCATGCATAGCGGTCCGGTCCCGATCTCCTCGACGACCCTGTCCATATTCTCCATCTCTTTCGTCTTCACGCCTTTCACCTACTCGCCATTATCCTCTTGCCATACTCCGACTTTGGATGAATCGACCCCTCAGATACCGTCTCATCCTGGCTTCATCCTCCGGGGGTCCCTTCTTTCATCCCGCTGGCTCTTTGAACATCTCTATTTTATGGAGCTCTTCCGTTATAAGAACTTGGGTGACATAGAGGGGTGGATGGATGGGAGCGAGGAGGGGAGGGGGATGAGATCTTGGGTGATGGGGGGAGAGAGGGTCTCAGGAGGCTGTGAACCCACTCTTCTCCCCTTGAGGACAGCGGTCTTCCGGTATTGGTGCAGGCTCAGGATTCTGGATTACGATGTTTCTGTAGGGATAGGGTATCTCGATCCCTTCGCGGTCGAACCTCTTCTTCACCGCCTCTCTGATGTCGCAGCCGGTGGTGAAGGCGACGTCTCTCTTGGGGACATCGAAGGTGAGCCGCAGGTCAACGGCGAAGTCCGCCAGGTCGGTGACTCTCACGGTGATATCGCGGTCCTTGAGGACGAGGGGGTGGCGCTTAGCGACATCGAGCATGATCTCCCTCGCCTTATCGATATCCGCGTCGTAGCCGATCCCGACATCGACCCGCCAGGTTATGATGGGGTCTATTATCGACCAGTTGACGATCGGCTGGTTTCCCATGATGCTGTTGGGGACGAAGATCCTCCGGCCATCCCAGGTCCTGATGGTGGTATGCCTGAGGGTGAGGTCCTCGACCTGGCAGTACTCGTTCTCGAAGTTTATGTGGTCCCCCACCCTGAAGGGGTGGAAGACCGCCAGAAATATCCCGGATATGACGTTCGCCAGGGAATCTTTTGCGGCGAAGCCTATGGCGATGCCGGCCACCCCCGCCCCGGCGAGGAAGGTCACCGCGATCTTGCTGAGGGGCGGTATCTGGAATATCACTATGACGAAGCCGAAGATGTATATGAAGGCGACGAGAAGCCTTCTGATGATCGTCCGGAATGTCATCTCCGTCTCGAAGTCGATGCCTGCCTTCCCCCCGGCCCTCACTCCGGGGATCTGGAAGGCGAAGGCCCTCTCCACAATCTTGGCCGCGAGGTGGGTGAGGATCAGGATCACTATGATCGTGACGATGGTGGTGACCAGGGAGACGATATCGATCCCCAGGGTCGCGTTTAGATGATCGACGAAGGTGACCATCGAAGACTGAAAGCCGTCTCCTGAGAGCTGGGGCGGGATCTCCGATGAGAGCTGGGCGGGGAGGTCTGTGGTGAGGTTAGATCCGTCGAGGTCAGCGGCTGAGACCTCCGGACCGAAGTCGCTGGGGAAGGTGTATTGGCGGAAGATGTCCTCTTCCGCAAGTGAAATTTCGTCTTCTTCCATTGAGATGGATTGGTCAGGTCAAAGGTTTATTAAGGGTTCGCCATCGCCCCTCCGGGGATGGGTGGGGATCGTCTCCGGACCGGCCCCCCACTCCTCTTGCGCCCCCTTCATGATGGCGGCGCCGATGAGATCATAGCGACCGGCCATATAGAAATGGGGGCCTGGGATCCATCCTTTGGGGCTTGCACCTCCGGTACCAGGACCCAAAAGGATCTTCAACCTCTACGACGAAGGTCATCCCCGTGGTTCTCCGCGTCCAGAAGAGAGGGGTTAGGGTGCTGGGGATAGCCGAGAGCTTCCGGATGACGGCGCCGGAGTCGATCCTCGCGGGGGTGGTGATGCGAAGGGACCTGCGGGTCGACGGGTTCGGTTTTTCCAGGATATCCGTCGGAGGCGACGACGCCACCGAAGGGATCCTGGATATATACAGAGGGCTGGAGAGGGCCGACATAAACGCCCTCCTCCTGAACGGATCGGTGATAAGCTGGTTCAACATCGTCGACCTCGACCGCCTCCGGGAGGAGACGTCCCTTCCGGTGGTCAGCCTCACCTATCAGGAGTCGGAGGGGCTGGAGGGGTGCATAAGAGAGCGTTTCGCCCATCCCGATGAGAAGATCGATATCTACAGGAGGCTCGGGCCCCGGGAGGCGGTGAGGCTGAAGACCGGGTTTCTGGTCTACGTCAGGAGCCTGGGCGCTACGGCGGAGGAGACGAGGGGGCTTCTCAACTCCTTCACCCTGGAGGGGAGGGTCCCCGAGCCCCTCCGGGTGGCGAGGCTCCTCGCCAGGAGCATGATGAGAGGTCAGATGGTGGGGGCCGATCCGCCGGAGGGATGAGAAGAGGCAGTCCGTGAATTTATGGGGCGCGAGTCTGGAGAGTAAGCCCCCTTCTGTTCGTGCCTTTCGGCATTGGCGGCATTCAGCTCAGCGCCATACCCGGGCGTTGGCTGGACTCCATCGATCGCCCTTATTTTGGCTTGCACCCGCAGGGTTTCGCCGTTTCATCCGCCTCCCGCTCGACCTCAGCCTTCCGGCATCATGGCATTGGAGCGGTGCGGTATCGTTTCTGTGCCAGAGCCAGAGCTCTCGCCCTACACCCAAAGGGGTGTCTGCGTGTCCAGAGGTGGGGGGACTTTCCACACCGGCGAAGGGTTCGCCAGCGGCAGCCGCCCTTCCACTCTCGCGCCCGGCGCGGATAGGGGATGAAGATATAAAAAGCCTTTGAGGCAGGGTGGACCGTCGGACCGGGGAACGGAGAATAGAGGATCGGTGAACGATACTGAAAAAAAGGATGAGGTGGAGAAGACCGGCCTCAAGTCTCCCCTATCGCCCAGACGGAGAAGTTGTCGAAGCCGACGGTGAGGTTTCCGCCGCCGCAGGCCGTCGTCCCGGCGATCAGCCCCACGTTCCCTTCGGGGAAGGAGCCGTCCTCATACTCGGCGAGCTTGACCCCGTTGGCGTAGAAGGAGATCGTCTCACCCTGCCGTTTCACCTGGACGAGGTTCGTCGCCTTTCCAAGATTGATGGCATCGGCCTTTTCCCAGGGGTCGTTTCGAGTCCAAGACCCCTCCTCCCTCTTCAGGAACCTGTAGTACCCGTCCCCGGATATCAGGAAGAGGTAGTAGTTCGACCAGTTCAGCCATCCGGTCATCAGACCGTAGATGTTATCGTCAGGGCCGCTGATGGGGGTCGCCTCCACCTCCAATATGGAGTCGCCGAAGGACCTTCCTGATTGGACCCTCCTCCACGAGTCTGCGGGGATGACGTTTATGATGTACCTCCCGTCCTGGTAGCTGAAGCTGTGGTTCTCGTCCGAGGAGCATCCCCACGATCCACCCACCTTGGAGGTGGAGAAGTCATCGAGGAAGAGGAGCTCCCCCTTCAGAAGATCTGTAGAATCCCCCTGGCCTGCAGCTTGGGAGACGGACCCGAGGGCTGCCAGAATAAGGATTGATGGTATCATATACGAGAGTTTCATCGACCAAATCCTCCTGTTTCACCATGAGCTGCCTTGAGGGCGGCCGGGAAGGGCTCCAGGCCGCATCTCTTAGATCTTCTTTTCCCCGCCGATTATTAGTATCTGCTCATCGGGTCGGCCCGGATCCTCCAGGAGGATGGCGGCGATGAGATGGGAGAGGTATTTCTTTGAGCCGTCGAGCCGCCACGGAGAGACCGGTTGGAGATGATGCCCGGAGATCCTCTCGATCAGATCTTCTCCTCCCGGCGGGCCCTCTCCGCCAGCCTTCCTATCCATATCGTCGCGACGACGGCGATTATCGTCACCAGGATCGCATAGCCCCACATGCCGTAAGATGCCATGAAATGGAGGTGGCCGCCTTCTGCAAAGAGAGACTTTATGGCGTCGTTCCACGCCAAAGCGGCCACGAGGCCGAAGGCGGCGGTTATCAGAGCTGCCAGCTTATCGATAACTTCGGATTTCATAGGATGCACCCGCCGATTCCAGATATATCGTCCAGGCTTTGGCGTATGGGATTTTATAATTTCGTTATTTTGCCTGCCAGGGGCCAGTCCATGGAAGGACCGCAGTTCGTACCTCCTCCGGGACCGGAGGATTTCAATGCACAATCCTTATATATGACGTCGATATTTAGACAATATAGTACAAAATCATACATTATGGTGATCCGATGAAGTACCTGCAACAGATCGTGGAGGGGAAGGACCTCTCCGTATCGGAGGCGGAGGCCCTCCTCGGGGAGGTCTTCGAGAGGGCGACGGACGGAGAGATCGGGGCGCTCCTCGTCGCCCTGAAGATGAAGGGGGAGTCGGTCTCCGAGATCGCGGGGCTCGCCCGGGCGATGAGGTCCTCGTCGTTGAGGATAAGCCCCCGGGTCTTCGGGCCCCTCGTCGACACCTGCGGGACCGGTGGGGACGGCACCAACACCATAAACGTCAGCACCGCCGCCGCCATCGTCGCCGCATCCTGCGGCGCCTTTGTGGCCAAGCACGGGAACTACGCCGTCAGCTCCGCCTGCGGATCCGCCAACGTCCTCTCAGAGCTGGGGGTGGAGGTCGCCCCCGGTCCCGAGCGGGTCTGCGAGGCGATCGAGACCCTGGGGATCGGCTTCATGCTCGCCCCCGTCTTCCACCCCTCCATGAAGAGGGTCGCCTCGATCAGGAGGGAGCTATCCATGAGGACGGTCTTCAACATCCTGGGACCCCTGACAAACCCCGCTGGGGCGCCTTTCCAGCTGATGGGGGTCTATGACCCAAAGCTCTGCGACAAGCTCGCCGCCGCCCTCAAGGTCCTGGGGGCGGAGAGGGCGATGGTCGTCCACGGCTCCGGCCTCGACGAGATCACCAACACCGGTCCGACTAGGATCTGCGAGCTCCACGGGGGGAACCTCTCAAGCCGGACCGTCACCCCAGAGGACTTCGGCTACACCCTGGCCGATATCGGGGATATCCGGGGAGGGACCCCCCAAGAGAACGCCGCAAAGCTGGTGGAGATCCTATCGGGGGAGAGGGGCCCCTGCAGGGACGTCGTCGCCATGAACGCGGGGGCCGCCCTCTCCGTCTCGGGGATCGCCGAGACGCTCTTCGACGGAGCGAGGATGGCGGAGGATGCCATCGACTCAGGGAGGGGCCTGGAGAAGCTTAAGAGGATGGTATCCTCCTGCGGCAGCCCCGAGAAGCTGGAGAGGTTTCTGTGACGAGAGCGAAGATCTGCGGGATCAGGGACGCCGCGGCGAGGGACGCGGCCGTCGCCTTCGGAGCCGACGCCGTCGGCTTCGTGGTGGAGATCCCCCGGTCGAGGAGGTCGATCGGCCGGGATGAGGCGAGACGGCTGATCGAGGGGCTACCCCCCTTCGTATCGAGCGTCATCGTGGTGGAGCCCGACTCCGTGGCTGAGGCGGCGAACCTCGCCCTGGATACGGGGGCCGACGCCCTCCAGGTGAACGAATCCCTCAGCCTCGAGGATCTCTCGACCCTCGCCGATATCGTCCCCCAGAAGCTGGTGGCGGCGGTCCCGGCGGCTCCGGGGATCCTGGACCGGGCCCTGGCCCTCCAGGAGGTCGCCGACGCCCTCCTAGTCGACAGCTCCGAGGGAGGAGAGCTCGGCGGGACGGGGAAGGTCCATGACTGGGAGCTCTCCGCCAGTCTGGTAGAAGATATCGGCGTCCCCGTCATCCTGGCGGGGGGGCTCGATCCCGGCAACGTCGCCGAGGCGATAGATACGGTCCGACCCTACGCCGTCGACGTATCCTCCGGGGTCGAGACCGGTGGCTTGAAAGATCCGGAGAAGATCGAGGCGTTCCTCCTGGAGGTGAGGGGTTGTCGATAACCTCAGAGGTCTTCCCCGGCCGATCCCGGAAGGCCCGGGATGAGGGTCCCCTTCCGCGGCTCTTCGAGGTGACCGACCTCCTGGACCCGGAGGCTCCCCTCGCCCTCTACTCCGCCCTCCGACAGGAGAGGTTCCCCTTCCTCCTGGAGTCCGTCGAGAAGTCGGGGGATAGGGCCCGGTTCTCCTTCGTCGGAGCCAGCCCCTCCGCCGTGGTGACGGTGACGGGGAGGCGGTTTGCCATCGAGATATGCAGCCTGGGGAGGGGCCTTCAGGAGGCCTTCGTAGAGAGGCTGGCCGCCACGGCGGTGATAGACGGCGAAGACGGATCGACGATATGCGGGGAGATCCGGCGGGGGATGGATCTCTTCGATCTCCTGCGGTCCGCCCTTCCCATCGGCTCCGGCCCCTCGAAGTTCGGAAGGCAGGCCTTCCTGGGGGGAGGGATCGGCTACCTAGCCTACGATCTCGTCGCCGAGAGGATAGACCGGCCCAAGACCTCCGCCGCCCCCGACGCCAAGTTCGGGATCTTCGAGGAGAGCTTCGTATATGACCACCTGACGGGAAAGGTCTCTATCGCGGTCGCCCCCCTCATCGCCGGGGAGGACCCCGAGGAGATCGCCTCCGGTATGGTCGGCCATCTCGAGGAGCTGGACCTGCAGGAGCCGCAGGCCGTAGATCTCGATCCCATATCGGTGGATTCAGACCCTGCCGCCCCCTTCGAGGAGTCGGTCCGAAAAGCTAAAGAGGAGATCCTGGCAGGGGAGATATTCCAGGTGGTCCTCTCCAGGAGGACGAGGGTGAGGCTAAAAAATCCCGACCCAGTAGCCCTCTACAAGAGGCTGCGGGAGATCAACCCCAGCCCCTACACCTACATCTTCGAGTTCGAAGATCACGCCCTGGTGGGGGCATCGCCAGAGACCCTCTTCAGCCTACGGGACGGGATCGTCACCACAAACCCCATCGCAGGAACCTGCCCCCGGGGCGGATCCCCCGAAGAGGACGACCTTCTGGCGGCGAAGATGCTGGCAGACGAGAAGGAGAGGGCGGAGCATGTGATGCTCGTCGACCTGGGGAGAAACGACGTCCGCTCCGTCTCGAAGGCCGGCTCGATCATGGTGGAGGAGTTCATGTCGGTCCTCCGATACTCCCACGTCCAGCATATCGAGACGACGGTCCGGGGGACGCTCCGGGACGGGTGCGACTCCTTCGACGCCGCTAGGGCGATATTCCCGGCAGGAACCCTCTCGGGAGCCCCCAAGATCCGGGCGATGGAGATCATCGACGACCTGGAAGGGAGATCGAGGGGGATCTATGGCGGCGGTGTGGGCTACTTCTCCGCCGACGGCTCCGCCGATTTCGCCATTGCCATCAGATCCGTCGTCCTGGAGGGGGACTCCGCCTTCGTCCAGGCGGGGGCGGGGATCGTCGCCGACTCCGACCCCCACCGGGAGTTCCTCGAGACGGAGCGGAAGATGGCGGCGATGAAGCGGGCCCTGGGGGTGGCGGCGTGACGGCAAAGACGATCCTCTTCATCGACAACCAGGACTCCTTCGTCTGGAACCTCGTAGACTACGTATCCCAGTTCCACCCCGAGACGGAGGTGGCCTCAAACAGGATCGAGCCCTCCCAGGTGAAGGAGATCGACCCCCTGGGGATCGTCATATCCCCGGGGCCGGGCAATCCCGCAAACCCCAGAGACATCGGAAGCTCTATCGATGTGATGAGAAGGTTTCAGGGTACGCCGATCCTGGGGGTATGCCTCGGCCACCAGGCGATTAACATCGCCTACGGCGGGACGATCGAGAGGACCGACCCCGTCCACGGCAAAGCCTCCGAGGTATTCCACGACGGCCGGGGGATATTCCGGGGGCTAAAAAGCCCCCTCCGAGGGGGGCGCTACCACTCCCTGGCGGTAGAGACCCTCGGACCGCCTCTGACGGTCACGGCCACCACCGCCGAGGGGGTGGTGATGGGGATAAGGCACAGATACCTCCCCGTGGAGGGGGTCCAGTTCCACCCCGAGTCGGTCCTGACCCCGGAGGGAAAGAGGCTTATCGCCAACTGGCTGGAGGGGCTCGTCATATGACCTCCCAGGTGGTGAGAGAGATCCTGAGGGAGACGAGAGAGAGGCTCTCGGCTTCTACCCCTCCCACCGATCCGATGAAGGTCAACGACCCCCGAAACCTACCGGCCCGGGCGGCGGACCTGCGGTCGAGGGGTATATCCCCCATCATCGCCGAGATCAAGCCCCGGATCCTGGGTAGGTCCCTTCTGCCGGAGGAGGTGGCGGCGATGGCTCGCAGGTACGAGGCCGATGGGGCTTGCGCCATCTCGGTCCTCACCCAGCCGACCTACTTTCTCGGGTCGCCAGAGAACGCGAAGTCGGCTAGGGAGGCCTCCTCCCTTCCCATCCTCAGGAAGGACTTCATCCTGGAGGAGAGGCAGCTCGACGAGGTGGGATGCGACCTCGTCCTTCTCATCGCCGCCTTCTCAAAGGACCTCGACGGCCTGGTGGAGGCGGCAGAGGCGAGGGGGATGGAGCCCCTCGTGGAGGTCCACACCGAGGAGGAGCTCATCGCCGCCCTCAAGACCGGCACCAGGATGGTGGGTATAAACAACAGGAACCTATCGACCCTGGAGGTTAGCCTCGATACCTTCGAGAGGCTGGGGCCGGTGGCGAAGGGCACGGGGCTCTTCGTAGTCGCCGAGAGCGGCATAGAGACGAGGAAAGACGTCCTGAGGATGGAGGAGGCGGGGGCCGACGCCCTTCTCGTCGGAACCTCCCTGATGCGGGAGCCAGCGCTCCTCCCCCACCTCAACGGAGCGGCTCGGCCCTGAGGGCGGAGGAGATCCGGTCGGATGACCATATAGAGATGGGAGCTGATGAAGATTTGATGAAGATCACAGATGCGTCGATGACGAGGTTTGGGAGGTTCGGCGGCCAGTTCGTCCCCGAGACCCTTATGCAGCCGCTGAAGGAGCTGGCGGAGGCCTACAGCCGCCTCAAGGCGGACCCGCAGTTCCGAGGTGAGCTTTCGGCTCTTCTCTCAAACTACGCCGGAAGGCCCACCCCCCTTTACCTGGCAAAGTCCCTATCCAGGGAGCTCTCGCGGAAGGTCTACCTGAAGAGGGAGGACCTCCTCCACGGCGGAGCCCACAAGCTCAACAACGTCCTGGGGCAGGCCCTGGTGGCCAAGGCGATGGGGAAGACCCGGCTCATCGCCGAGACGGGGGCGGGGCAGCACGGCGTCGCCTCCGCCATGGTGGGGGCTAACCTCGGCCTCGATACGGAGGTCTACATGGGGGAGGTGGACATCGAGCGGCAGAAGATGAACGTCTACCGGATGGAGCTGTTGGGGGCGAAGGTGATCCCGGTGAGGTCGGGGTCGAGGACCCTCAAAGACGCCATCAATGAGGCGATGAGGGACTGGGCGGGGAGCTACGAGACGACCCATTATCTGATGGGGACGGTCGCTGGGGCCCACCCCTACCCCCTGATGGTGAGGGAGCTACAGTCCGTCATAGGGACTGAGGCGAGGGAGCAGATCCTCGACGCCGAAGGGAGGCTCCCCGACTCCGTCGCCGCCTGCGTCGGCGGCGGGTCCAACGCCATGGGGATCTTCTCGGGCTTTCTCCGGGACGAGGCGACGAATCTGATCGCCGTAGAGGCGGGGGGGAGGGGGACCTCCTCCGGGGATAAGATCGCAGACCACGGCGCATGTCTCAACTTGGGCGAGGACGGGGTCCTCCACGGGGCGATGACCAAGATCCTCCAGGACCCCTACGGCCAGATCCTCGAGTCCTACTCCCTGGCCGCGGGCCTCGACTATCCCGGCGTCGGCCCTGAGCTCGCCCACCTCGTGGAGGTGGGGAGGGTCACCCCCGCCATCGCCGACGACGGCGCCGCCCTGGAGGGGTTCAGGAGGCTATCGGTCCTGGAGGGGATCATACCGGCCCTCGAGTCCGCCCACGCCGTCGGCTTCGCCCTCAAAGACCCCGAGGCCCTCGGCGAGATCACCATCATCAACCTCTCGGGGAGGGGGGATAAAGACCTCACCACGGTGATGGAGCACGAGGGGAGGGGAGGGATATGAGGCTCGCCGAGGCCTTCAGCCGCCGGCCGCTCCTCATCGCCTATATCTGCGCCGGCGACCCCAGCCCCGGGGCGACGGTGGAGATCGCGCAGCTCCTCGCCCGATCCGGGGCCGACGTGGTGGAGCTGGGCCTGCCCCACTCCGACCCGATAGCCGACGGGCCGGTCATCCAGGCGGCGGCGATGAGGGCGATCGAGGCGGGGATGAACACCGACGTATACTTCGATGTCGCCTCGAAGATCCGGGCGGAGGTCCCCCTCGTCTTCATGGGCTACTACAACATGATCTTGCGCCGCGGCCTCGAAAAGTTCGCCGGGGACTGTGCGGATAGCGGGATCACCGGCCTCATCGTCCCGGACCTGCCGCCGGAGGAGGCGGGGCCCCTCCGGACCGCCTGCGAGAAAGCCGAAGTCGACCTGATATCCCTCGTCGCCCCCAATACACCGACAGAGAGGATCCCCTACATCGCCGAGGGCTCCGGCGGCTTTCTCTACCTCGTCGCCCGGGCCGGGGTGACCGGCGCCAGGGCCGACCTCCAGGAGTCGACGAAGGCCCTGATCGAGAGGGTGAAGACCCCCCTGCCCAAGGCCGTGGGCTTTGGGATATCGACGCCGGAGCAGGCGGCGGAGGTGATCCGGGCCGGGGCGGACGGGGCCATCGTCGGCTCCGTCTGCGTCGACCTGATCTCGAAAGGCGATCTGGCGGGCCTGGAGGACCTCATCCGCCGGATGAAGGCCGCGATCCGGGAGGCGAAGTCCGCGGAGAAGGTGGAGAAGATGGAGTCGGCGAGAATCTGATGGGGAAAAGGAAGTCCTGTATATCGAAGAGAAAAATCGGATGGGTTGGGGCGGCTGCCCCTCCCCGCGAACTCGTTTTCTCTAAAGGTCTGCCTTTACTCCTCTCCCCCTCAGACGGTGAGGGTGTAGGAGTAGCCGCTCCTGAAGAACCGATAGTATGACCTCAAGTAGCCCGGGCTCGTTATCCTGATGCTGTGGTACTGGTCGCCGGGGACGGTGAAGCTGACGACCCCGTCGAGCCTTCCGTCGCTTATGTCCCGGTACTCCTGGACCCCGTCGACGTTGACGGTGAAGCCGGTGAGCCAGCTCGACCTGACCGTAACCCTGGAGTAGGGCGGGATCGGTCCGGGGACGGGGCCCGGCGGCCAGGCTCCGGTCCCCACGTCGATGATCACGGGGTTGGAGGGCTGATTGTTGACGACGAAGAGGAGGATATGCCGGCCGGGCTCGTCGCCGTGGAAGGCGATCCTGGTGTAGCCGGGCCATAAGCGGTAGGTCTTCTTATCCACCCTGCCGCTCGGGTATATCTCGTAGAACTCCGCCGATCCGCCGGTGGAGGAGTAGGCGAGGAGCTGCATCCACGCCCCCAAAGGACAGTAAGCGTACTGGGTCCAGGACCAGGTCCCCATGATCCAGAGGGCGTTCGTCCCGAAGTATCCGGTTCTGAAGGCGGAATAGGAGGTCGCCTCGCCTCCGAAGTAGACGGTGGAGGGCTCCCTGCCTGATAACGAGTACTGCTGGATCTCGCCGAAGGCCGGCTGCTCCATGCTGTAGTACGCCTCGGCTAGGCCGGAGGGGGCTGAGGGTCCCGTAGGCCCCGAGGAGTCCGGGCCCAAGACTATCGATCTCATCACGGTACCGGGCATCTCGCCCTCGCCGTAGGCTAGATCGAAGCCGGGACCCAACTCCTCTCCCTCAAAGTCGGTCATCAACTCTTCGGTCCACTGGCCCGCGGCCAAACCTATCGATAATAATAGCAGTAGGGAAATCAAGGCATCCTTCACGGTCAAGAGGAACACCCCCGATCCTCCTTATGGCCCTGATAGTACAAAAAGTTTTGGAGTGATCCGGCGGTGGCGGAGGAGGGACGGACCCACTCTTCCGCCCCTCAGTTTACATCGACTCGAGAGCCGGGATCCCCAGGGTCTCCAGGGTCGCGCGGAGGCAGTTTCGCGCCGCCTTGACGAGGGCGAGCCTCGCCTCCTTTATGCCGGGGTCGGCCTCCAGGACGGGGCTTGACCTATAGAACTGGTTGAAGGCCTCGGCGAGCTCCCGGGCGTAGGTGGCCAGCAGGTGGGGCTTCAGCTCCCGGGCCGCCACCTGGACGGCGAGGTCGAACTGGGAGATCTTCCGGATCAGTTCCGTCTCCTCGAGGCTTATGAGGAGGGATGGGTCGAAGTCGCCGAAGGCTCCGGCCTTATCGAGGATGGAGGAGGCCCTGGCGTGGGAGTACTGGATGAAGGGGGCAGAGAGCTTCTCGAAGTCGAGGGCCGCCTTCCAGTCGAAGACCGTCGCCTTCTCCGGGGATACCCGGACGACGTCGTACCTCACCGCCCCCAAGGCGACCTCCTTGGCCACCGCCCGCCTGAACTCCTCCCCCTCCTCGGGCCTTCGGACCGTCACCTCCTTGAACGCCTGGGCCTCCACCTCGTCGAGGAGCTCGTCGGTGGAGATGAACTTGCCCTTCCTCGTGCTCATCGATCCTGTCGGAAGAGATACGAACTCGAAGATGACGATCTCCGGCTCCCTCACCCCCATCAGCCGGAGGGCGGCCTTGAGCTGGCCTGAAATAAGCTTGTGGTCAGCCCCCAGGACGTCGATCATCCTGTCAGAGACCTGCGCCTTCCATCTGTGGTAGGCGAGGTCTCTTGTGGTGTAAAGGGACGTCCCGTCAGACCTCTTCAGTACGAGCTTCTTCTCGAAACCCTCGCCACTGAGGTCGAGCTGGAGGGACCCCTCCTCCCAGTCGGTCAAACCCGTCGCCTCGAGGCTCTCGAAGATCCGGGCCGTCGATCCGTCCCGGACGAACTCGCTCTCCCACCGGTACGAGTCATGGCGTATATTCAGCCTCCGCAGGGTCTCCTCGATCCCAGACAGGGCGTAATTTACCGCCTCCCGGAACATCTCCGCCGTCTCCGGGTCCCCACCCTCGTAGAGCTGCATCAGCCGATCTACCCCCTCCTTCAGTCCCGGCTCCGCGGCGAGGTCCTTGTTCGCCTGGATGTAGACTTTGGCGGTGGCATGGTCGGCCTTCGAGCCGTCGAGGGGATACCGGCCGCATCCCCAGACGACGATGGCTATCTGCCGGCCCATGTCGTTGACGTAGTACTGGGCCTCCACATCGCAGCCAGCCCGCCGGAGGATCCTCACCAGGGTGTCGCCGATGACGGAGTTTCTTATATGACCGACGTGGAGGGGGCCGTTGGGGTTGGCGGAGGTGTGCTCGACGATCACCCTCTCTGACATCGACCCTGTCCAGCAGCGATCTCCTTCAGCCTCCAGGACAGCCGAGTCGAAGAACCGACGGCTGGCGAAGAAGTTGAGATAAGGACCCATCGCCTCGACCCGGTCTAACGTCCCCCTCCCGTCGAGGACGATCGCCTCCAGGATCTTCTGAGCGATCTGCGCAGGCTTTCTCTTGAGGACGGGGGCGAGCCTGAAGGATATGGTGGAGGCGAGGTCGGCGTGGGGGCTCGTCTCCAGCATGAGATCGTTTCCGTTGACCTTCCCGTCGGTCTCGGGCAGAAGAAACCCGCATCGATCCAAGGCGTCGCGCAAGAGCGACTCGACATCTCTCCAGAAGTCCAGGAACATGAGAACATCACCGTACGACTCGGGGGAGGGAAGTTCGATATACCGATATAAGCGTTCCGACGCCGCCTACCGGGAAGGCCGACCCCTCTCCTGGGGGCGGAAAAGCATAATATAATTGAGCCGGTTTATACATCCATCGGAAAATGGGGGAAAATCGATCATGAAGAAGATTCTGGCAATTCTTGTGCTGATATCGGCCTTCGCCTCCGCCTTGGCCGCCGCTTCCGCCTCCACCGGCGGCTCCGGCAAGGTCGAAGCGATCACCATCATCAGCCTTCCCGTCGACTCGGTGACCATCTATCCCGACGGCCTCGCCACGGTCAAGAGGACCGGAGAGATGGAGATGACGGAGGGGGTCCACCAGCTAGTCGTCGACCTGCCGACCTCGGTGGATATGGACTCTGTGAGGTTCTCGGCGACGAACGCCTCCGTCGAGAAGGTCGTCCGCCGCGACAACCCCGAGTACACCCTAAACGTCTCCACACCAGGGGTCCAGAGGTTCGACCTCGTCTACCTGATGCCGCGGGCCGGATCCTGGCGGCCGAGCTACTCGGTCCATATCGAGGACGAGACGGTCCTGGTGTCGGCCCTGGCCGTGGTGACAAACAGATTCGGAGAGGATCTGGAGGCGATCAGGCTGAAGCTCGTCTCCGGCCCGCCCCAGGTCGAGGCCGTCGAACTCTTCAGGGCCTCCCGCGGCTTCGCCGACTACGCCCTCGAAGAGGCGGTGGCTGAGCGGGCGGCCTTCGTCCCCAAGGCCGCGCCCCTCCCAGCCACCGGGGAGCTGGAGATGCTCTACATCTACGAGCTGCCCGGTCGAAAGGACCTGGAGATGGATAGAGAGGTGGGCTTCCCCTTCATCGAAGAGACCGTGCCCATCCTGAGAAGCTACGTCTGGAACGCCTACATCAATAACGAGGGACCTGTGACTGAGGTGATAAAGGCGAACAACACCATGAAAGACCCCTGGCCTGCGGGGTCGGCCCACCTCTACAGGAACGACGAGTACGTCTCCATGGTGGAGATCCCCTTCACGCCGACGGGGACGGAGGCGCAGATCAACGTGGGGTCCTCCTCAGACCTGAAGGTCGCAAGGAAGCTTGCAAACTACACCACCTCGGAGGAGATAGTCGCCGTCCCGGGAGCCGGTAACGCCACCTCGCCGATGAAGGTGACGACGGAGACCTGGACTTACCAGCTGACCATCAAGGTCAACGTCGATCGAAACGCCACGGTGGAGGTCTCGGATACGAAGCCGATCCGGGGCGAGATGGTCTCGGCGGAGCCGAAGCCTACGGAGACTACAGCGACGGCGCTGAAGTGGGTCCTGGAGCTACAGCCCCGGGAGGAGATGACGATCGAGTACGCCTACAGGATTGTGACAAGAGAGTTGGTGGCGAGCAGCAAATGAGGCTGTCGCCACCCATTTTTTTTACAAGCTTCACTCGATGGGGACGGCCTTTGGCTTCACCACGATCAGCTTGGGGAGGTGGACCTCTAAGACCCCGTCCTCGTACTTTGCCCTCACCTGCTCGGGCTTGATCTCACTATTGAGCTTAACCCTTCGGCTCGTCTCCGCCTCGGCCCTCTCCCTGGAGGTGTAGGTTCCAGCAGGCCGTTCGAACTTCGCCTTTATGGTCAGGGCGTCCTCCGTCACGGCGAGGTCGATCAGCTCCTTCTTAGTCCCCGGAAGGTCGATATATACGACGACCTCTTCGGGGGAGTCGATGACGTCTGCGGCTGGGAGATCCCCGGCCTCGGGGAAGCTATCCGCGACGTCTCCGAGGACCTTCCTGAAGACCTCTCTTGCCTGGACCGACCTCTTCATCGATTCCATGACGGCTCTGCCTACCATCCTCTCTGCATCTTCTCTCATACAAAACACCTCGATCTTGTAGCGGAATTCCCGATGAAATCTTCAACCTTCCGATCTCTTCCTCGACCTTTGGAGCCTGGGGCCTGGAAGGTTCCTCCCAAAGCCGGGCTTTGCGAGAAGCTCCCCGTCCGCAAAGACGACCTCGCCCCGGATCATGGTGATCCTGGGGAAGATGGCCCGCCGCCCCTCGTAGGGGGTCCACTCGGCGCCGCTGTGGAGCCTGTCGGCCCTGATATCGCTGGCGCCCCGCGGATCGATGACGACGAGATCGGCGTCCTTTCCCCGGCAGATCCCCCCCTTGGAGGAGAGGCCCATGATCTCGGCGGGCCTTTTGGAGAGGGCGTCGACGATCCTCTCCAGGGAGATGAGGTTGGACCGAACTGCCATCAGCATCAGAGGTAGCATCGTCTCGACCCCAGGGACCCCGGGCGGAGCGTCCCAGATCTCGTCCCTCTTCTCCTCGGGGAGGTGGGGGGCGTGGTCCGAGGCGATGGCGTCGATCTCCCTCTTCCGGAGCCCCTCCCAGAGGGCGTCTCTGTCCCGGAGGTCCCGCAGGGGTGGGTTCATCTTGAGGAAAGTCCCCTGCATCCGCCAGTCCCGTCTCGTAAAGAGGAGGTGGTGGGGGGCCACCTCGCAGGTCGCCATCTTCCCCCTCCCCTTGGCAGCCCTGATATGGTCGAGCCCCTCGGAGGTGCTGAGGTGGCAGATGTGGAGTCTATCGGCGATGGAGAGGACCGCCTCGATCGCCTTCGCCTCCGCCAGGTTCGGCCTCGCCGATGAGTAGAGCTCCGGCTCCCTCCCATCCCGGAGCGGCTCAGAGCTCTCGCGGATCACCCCGGCGTCCTCGGCGTGGATGGTGGGGAGGAGCCCGGCCTTTGCCGTCGCCTCCAGGATCCGCCGGAGCTCTTCTCCGCTGTGGTCGTAGGTGAAGATCTCGCCTATCGCCGATGCACCCAGATCTGCCAGCCTCTTTACATCCCCCGGCCCGCCGTTGAGGCAGAAGTCGACGACGGAACGCCTCTCGGATATCTCAAGCTTCATCCTGTAAGACGGGCCGTCGACGGTCGGTGGGTTCGTATTCGGCTGGTCGACGACGGCGGTGACGCCGCCGGCAGCGGCGGAGGTGGAGCCGGTCTCCCAGTCCTCTTTATGGGTGAAGCCGGGGTCCCGGAAGTGGACGTGGATGTCGATCGCCCCCGGAAGTACTATCATGCCCCGGCCTTCGATCGTCTCCTCCGCATGATGGTCCCCCCCCAGGGCGGCGATCTTCCCGTCCCGGATCCAGATGTCCAGGCTCTGGAGGCGGCCGTCTACGTAGACCCTCCCGCCCCTGACGACCCGGTCCATCCCGGTCATAGCTTGTATCCGAACTTTCTGAGCATCGTCCTTCTATCGGCGACATCCTCCTCCGACTCCGCCCCCTTCGGCGAAGAGCCGTCGATGACCCCCAGGATCCCCCCGCCCTGCTCGGTCCTCGCCACCACCACCTCCACGGGGTTTGCGGTGGCGCAGTAGACGCCGCAGACCTCCTGGACCGACTTTATCGAGTTGAGGACGTTGATCGGGAACGCCTCCCGGAGGAGGATGACGAAGGTGTGGCCGCACCCCAGGGCCAGGGAGTTCGCCCTCGCCGCCTCGACCAGCTCCGGGTCGTTGCCCTCGCACCGGACGAGGCACGGTCCGCTCGCCTCGGAGAAGGCGATCCCGAACCTGGATTTTGGAGCGGTTCCCGCCACCGCCTCGTAGAGGTCTTCCGCCGTCTTGATGAAGTGGCTCTGCCCCAGGATCAGGTTCGAACTCTCGGGGATGTTCATCCTTACCATCTCAAGATCCATCTATCAAATCCTCCCTGACAGAATATGGTGGTCCTGGATGACTTATATCTATGGCTTGAGGGCGGATATCTTCCGGCTGGATCTATGCCGGAGAAGGGGATGATCAGAAGGACCGCGACCCTGGAGTACGGGTCGGTGGGAGGGAAAGGGATGGTCAGAAGGACCGCGGCTTGGAGGTCCGGGTCGGTGGCTGCGGAAGGGGAAGGAACGACACTTATATTTAATCTATAATGGAAAGAGGAAGTCGGAGAGCGGAATGAGAAAGATCGAATACTGCCCCGTGAGCATGAAACAACTTCTGGTGAAGATGAAAGACACCAGCGAGCTGATGCTGGATCTCGGATACTCCGCCGTCCTCTACGACGACGACGACCTGGCGATGGAGGTCATCAGGCTCGAGGAGATGATGGACGTCTACGACTACCACGTCCAGATATCGGCGATGCTCGCCGCCAGGACCGTCGAGGACGCCGAGGCCCTCTCCGGCGTCCTCCAGATAGCATCGGCGGCGGAGATAATCTCCAACGCCGCCGGAGATATCGCCAGCATAGTCCACCTGAAGATGGGGATACCCTACGAGCTGAAGAAGGACCTGAGGCAGGCGGAGGAGACGGTGGCCAGGGCGGTGGTGGGCGTAGATTCGAAGGTAGCAGGCCGAAAACTCGACGACATCTCCTTCGAGACGGAAGGCGGGATGGTGGTCATCGCCATAAGGCGTGGCGAGAGCTGGATCTACGATCCAGAGCCGGATACCGAGATCATGCCAGGAGACATCCTCTTCGCCAGAGGCCACGATGAGGGGGTCCCCCTCTTCCTGGAGATGACCACCGGCAGACCCCAGGTCCCGAAGACCTACCAGGAGACCGGGATAGGCCAGCTGGAGAGGGCCGTCGACATAATCGTCGAGATGAAGAACAGGTCGGAGCTGGCGGTGGGGCTCGCCTATACCGCCGTCCTCTTCGACAGCGAAGAGGTGGCGTTTGAGGTCGAGGAGATCGAGCAGGAGATGGACGAGATGAAGTACGAGCTGCAGCGGTGGGTCCTGCGGGCTGCCAAGCACGTCGACGACATCGAGAACCTCCGGGGGCTCCTCCATCTAGCGGTATCGACGGAGATCATCAGCGACGCTGCCCTCAAGATAGCCAACGTCGTCCTCCACGATATAGAGCCCCATCCGATCCTGGCGATGGCCATGAGGGAGTCGGACGAGGTTATAACCAGGGTCGAGATCGCACCGGGGGCCGAGATGGACGGAAAGACCCTGGAGGACCTGGACCTGGAGACGGAGACGGGGATGTACGTCCTCGCCGTAAAACGGGGTGGGAGATGGACCTACAACCCCAGGGCCAAGGTGAGCCTGGGGGCAGGAGACCTGATATTCACCCGCGGGAGCAAGAGCGGCGAGGAGCTCCTCCTGAGGATGAGCGGGGCCAAACCCTCATAACCTGCCGACCCCGCCGAGGATTGAGGGGCTTTCCCGGGAATAGCCAGCTGGTTGCTACCTATTCTACCTCTTTTTTCCTCTGGAACTTTCTGCGGAGGACGATCATCGAGGTGAGGAAGTAGCTGGAGGAGAAGATCGCCGCCGCAAAGGCCGCTTCTCTGAGGCTAGGGTCTCCGATGTAGTCGAGGTAGAGGGTATAGGCGAGAAAGAAGACGACGCCGGCCAGCAGAGCTTGGCTCGCGACGCTGCGCCTTTTGAAGTTCGTAAGGATCCTCATGGGTCCACCCTGGGAGCTAAAGGTACTTCACCTCTTCGTCCCGGACGGGTTCGACTTCTCTGATCTTCCCGGTCCTGGTCATGTAGAGCCTCGTCCACCAGACGGTGGTGAGGGGCGATATGACGAGGACGCTCAAGATCCCGGTCAGCATGGAGAAGAAGGCGCTGGCGGTCTCAGATCCCGAGAAGGGTACGCCCAGGAACTGGATAGCCATGGAGACGGCGATGACGACGAGCCAGATGAGAAATACGTCCATCTTGTTGGACAAGAAGAACCTGATCCCTGATCTTATGGCCCCGATGGGTCCAAGGCTGCTTAATACCAGGGCGTAGGGGACGATCGCCAGGGCGACGGATATTATAAAGCCATAGAATATTAAAAGTAATACCCAGAGGATGATGGGACCGAATTCGGGTTCATTTGCCCCCAAGATCCCCATCAGATCTGATAGGAAGGGGAGGGAGAGGACGAGGCCCCCGGCGATGATGAAGAACATCATAAGAACCTCTGCGATAAAGAGGTTCAGATAATGGCGCCTCCCGGAGGCCCACATCTCCTTGGTGCTGGTCTTTCCTACATCGGTAGCCTCCCTCGCCATCCCTATCGCCCCGGCGGTGAAGAAGCTCAAGGCGAGGTATATCAGGAGGATCCCACCGAGGAGGATCGCCGCCGCCATGCCGAGGTTCGTCGCTGAGGAGAGGAGCTCTGCCAGCTCTTCGGGAGATTGGACGTCCCCTGTCGTGGAGAAGAGCTCTGGGGAACCGGTGATCAGAGGATAAAAGGCAGAGATCACCATGACGACGGCGATGACCATCATAACGACGATCATGAGGACGAAGGGGAGGGCGAGGTTGAGGTTCTGCCTCCAGGTCTCAAAACCCCTCCTTATCAGGGTTCCAATATCTTCGTACATACGGATATCACCATGAAGCCGGATGTATAACATTCTTTCGAGAGGTCTGCCTTCGAAGGGCGGGCGAGGGTCGACCGGGCGCTCCTCTGCCGAGACGTCACCCCACCATATCCCACAGCTCGTCTCCTACGTGGTGGACCGATTTGACCGCCTTACCCGTGCCCCTCATCTCCGGTCCGGGGATGAGGGCGACCCCTACGGCCAGGGGCTTGTTGTGCCTCTCCTCGACTATCACCACGGAATCTCCGGGGACGATATCAGGATCTGCCTCCACGATCCCGGGGGCCATCACATCGGCGCCGTTGACGATGTAGCTGACGGCCCCGGAGTCGACGACCACCACCATCCTCCTCTTTGGCGGAAATTCGATGGCGCCCCGGACGGTGAAGTAGGGCTTCCCCTCCAGCATCATGAATACGGGCCTCCCCTTCAGGAGGATCAGGTTGAAGTCGCCGTCCGTCTCGGCGACCTCGAGGGGGAGCCCTCTCAATGGAGATGGATCTTCCAGGAAAGGCTCGATCAACCTCAGGATCTTCTTCGATTCGCTCTCCTTGAGGTGGTGCCTGGATTTGATCTTCATAAAACCATTATTCCCCGACAAGTTTAAATATGCAACGTGCAAGTCTCGCCATAGCTTTTGTCTATCCGACTGGAGAGAGGCCGATGGCTCAGAGACCCCTTGATATTTTAAATGAATCGCTGAACGGGCCCGTTATAGTAAAGCTCAAGGACGGAAGGGCGTTTAGAGGAGAACTTCAGGGCTACGACATCCACATGAACCTGGTCCTCGACAACACCGAAGAGATCAAAGACGGGGAGGGTTCCAAGAAGCTGGGAACCGTCGTCGTCCGAGGAGATAACGTAGTTTACATTTCACCGTGAGGTCAAATAAATGACAAAAGGCACCCCATCCATGGGAAGGCGCCAGAAGAAGACGCACGTCAAGTGTCGTCGCTGCGGCAAGGTATCCTATAACTTCCATGAAAAGGCCTGCGCGTCCTGCGGCTTCGGCAAGTCCAAGAGGCTCCGGGGCTACGGCTGGCAGAGATATAGCAGCAATTACGGCGGAAACTGAGCGGAGGTCCGGGTTGCAGGACAAGTGCGGCGTGGTGGGGATCTCCTCAGGGGATCCGTCTCGGAACGTTGCCAAGTCGATCTATTACGCCCTCTATGCTCTGCAACACCGGGGCCAGGAGTCGGCCGGTATCTCCGTCTACGACGGGAAGGTCGTCTGGACCCACAAGGCGATGGGGCTCGTCGCCGAGGTCTTCAACAACGCCCGGATTGAAGCCCTGGGTGGGGCCACCGGCATAGGCCATGTCAGGTACTCTACGGCAGGAGAGTCGGCGCTCAAGAACAGCCAGCCCATCCTGGTGAAGTACAGGGAGGGCTCCGTCGCCATAGCCCACAACGGAAACCTCGTCAACGCCGGAAAGCTCAAAGAAGAGCTGGAGGCGGAGGGCGAGGTATTTCACTCCACCTCCGATACCGAGGTGATCGCCCGCCTTTTTGTAAGAGCGATGCTGGAGCGGGAGGACCCCGCCGAGGCGGTCAGGACGGTGATGCGAAAGGCCGTCGGCTCTTACTCCGTCGTCATCCTCGCGGGAAACCTCATCATAGCGGTGAGAGACCCCCTGGGGATAAAGCCGCTCTGCGTCGGCAAGACCGACGACGGCGTCATCATCGCCTCCGAATCCGTCGCCATCGACACCCTCAACGGGAAGCTCGTCAGAGACGTCAGGCCCGGGGAGATGGTGATCGCCAAAGATGGGGACGTCCGGTTTTACCAGCTCTCTCACCAGCAGTCTCCGGCCCATTGCGTCTTTGAGTACATCTACTTCGCCAGGCCCGACAGCATCATGGACGGCAGGCTCGTCTACGACGTCCGGGTCAAGATCGGGGCAGCCCTCGCCGAGGAGCACCCTTGCGATGCCGATACTGTGACCCCCGTTCCCGACTCGGGGATCACCTTCGCCATCGGATACCACCAGAGGTCCGATATAAAATACCGGGAGTGTCTGATGAAGAACCGCTACATAGGCAGGACCTTCATCATGCCCGGCCAGGAGCTGAGGGAGATCTCCGTGAGGCTTAAGATGAACACCATCCGCCCCAACATCGAAGGAAAGAAGATCATCATGATCGACGACTCCATCGTCCGGGGGACGACGAGCCGGCGGATCGTGGACATGGTGAAGTCAGCGGGGGCCGAGGAGGTCCACGTCCGGATCGGAAGCCCCCCCATCCTCGCCCCCTGCTACATGGGGATCGACATGGCCTCGAGGGACGAGCTGATCGCCGCCCACAAGACCGTCGCCGGGGTCGAGGCGGTGATCGGCGCCGACTCCCTCGGCTACATCAGCCACGAGGGGCTGGTCGAAGCGATCGGCCTGCCCCGGGAGAGCCTCTGTATGGGATGCCTCACCGGGGTCTATCCGATCGAGATCCCCGGGGAGGTCTGCCGCCTCGGCCAGACGAGGATCACGGAGTTCATCGAGGAGTGAACTGTGGATTATACTCGAAAACAACCATTTTCGGATTCTATCACGCAGAAGCCTGATGCAGGTTTTCTACTTCGATTGCTCTTTAAGTACTCTCAATCTCTCCTCAATTCTACGCTTTAATTCATCTAGACCTTCTTTATTGTTTAGATAAGGTATAACTCTGTGATGTATAAGATCAAACGGCACATCACCGATATGTTGAGTAATTGGTATTACATGTTTCCCTAATGTATGAGCTATGCCTACTTCATAAAATACATTTGGATTTTTCCCTGAAAAATCTACGATCCATCGTTCCGCACTAACGGTCTAATTTCCAAACATTTTCCCTATAATTTATAGCAAAGATTTATTAAATATCCCGTTATATGCGGTTTTTTAGGGGTAGCATCTATGGAGATAAGGACTCTTC
>Ga0334887_1000581_pt1 | contig 57054 bp, 60 predicted proteins | sample GraSluR1_MG_10_FD_207217 | JGI IMG/M metagenome (GOLD analysis project Ga0334887, IMG submission 207217) | Sludge microbial communities from methane-producing bioreactor in Wageningen University, Netherlands - Granular Sludge_18_07-R1 | ecosystem: Engineered > Bioreactor > Anaerobic >...
GTTCCTTCGATTCTGACCTTGATTGTCTCCATACGTAACACCCTCCTTAAAAGATTAGGTTTTATATTGCCAGCCTCTCTTGACCGAATAACGATTCGTAGGCCTCGCGGTCCATTGCCCTCAGGCGACCCGCCAGGGACCGGATCCTGTTCACATACTGCGCGACACCGGCGCGGTACTCCTCCCTGGTCTCCGGAAAGTAGAACCCGGGAGGATTTGCCGTGGAGGAAACCACCAGGATGCCGTGATGCTCGGTGAGATGCTTGATGATCTGCCGGACGCGCACGCCGGAGATCCCCGTCATGGCCGATAGTGTCTTCTCACGGACGGCGTTCTTCCTGCCCTTGCGGAGCAGACCGAGGATCAGCTTTTGCTCCTCCGTCAGAGCGGGCCTGTCAAAATCAAAGGAGAGTTGATCGGGCACGGTCTTTACTCTCTCTCTCTCTCTCTCTCTCTCGATGAAGCCGCTGTACGTCCCGCACATCAAACACTTCCGGCCCGTCTCGGACCACCTGTCGGGCACGATGTTGCCGGAGTTACATTTCGGGCATATCAGCATCGTTTCTCTCCTTCGGATACATACGCTCCACGCCGCACTCCTCGCACCGGTAATACCAGTACCAGGAGTCCTGAGCGAAGCGCGTCATGGGCTTTCCGCAGATCCAGCAGTCCGTTGTCAGTTCCACGTTGCAGGTGTCGTCATTCATGATCGATATACTCCCGAGATCGGTTATTGCCGGATCCCGCAATTGCCCTCCTCCGGCGGGGAGAGGCTTGGAGGATTTTGTGAGATCTTTGCCGCATTGCGAGTGACGGCGGTTACGGTTATTGTTGTCTGTGTTCACCATCTGATCAGTTGCCCCTCAAAAGGCAATCCGTCTTTCATGCCCATCACTGTTTGCTCCCTTCGCCATGGCACCCTGCGGATCAGTATGTCGTGTCCCGAATTCCGTACAGCACGGTTTGCCACCTTTGATGATCCATTGCGGCACGTAGTTCCCGGAAAGAGCCTTGTCGTTTATTGGACAGAGCAATTCCGGCCTTATATCGTCCCGATCGTAATGTTCCCAGAATTCCCTGTTCCTTTCGCACTTGTCACAAAACTCGGCTTCGAAATCCATTCCTTCGGTACCGCAGGACGGCCTATAGAGCTCGGGCACCATCGCGGATTCAGAGCTGTTGTCTTGAGTCGGGCAGAGCTTTTTGAACATCTTCAGCAGCTCCGCCGGATCACGTCTCTTCCGGTTTTTCGACTTCATCTGAGACCTCCGTATTATCCTTCTTCAGCCTGTAGAACACCATGTCACCGGTCTGACGGTCCTGCTGCGCGTAATCAAAGGAAGGGATTCCGACGAGTTGATGCAGGGGGAAACTGTCCACGAGAACGTTGTAGGCCCAGCACTTGAACCTCCGGCCCTTGAACCTCTCGAAACTCGTGCGGTGCACCTCTATGGACCTGCTCCCCGTCTTTTCAGCCTCTATCCTGGCAACAAACCGCCGGGCGAGACGTATCTCCTTAGCAGCGATGAGCGGCAAGAGGACAAGGAACAGCGGCAGGACCATCAGCGCCATGATCCGGATCATCAGGAACCATACGGGTTCGACGAGATCCAGGAGCGCGTGGAGGACACCAGTCACGTCAACATCCCGAGGAAGACGAAACCTTATGAGCTCCCATACGGACATCCTGGCCACGTTCTCCTTGCAGTCCGCGATCCGGTTACCGTCCATGATATAGTCCTTTTTCATTCTCGTCCTGGCCTCCTCATCGCCGGCATTACCGGCGGACCATTTTCCTGATGTCAGGAAAATGGTTTCGGCCTCATGTGGCGGCGTTAGGCAGGCTTCAGGTACTTCTCTATCCGTGGTTCTATCCAGTCGATATACGCATAGAGGGCGTCGAGTTTTTCCTTTTCTGTGGGAGCTAAACGTATACCGGGCACCAGCCAGGTCTTGTTGTCATACGCGAGCGTGGCGGTGGCATGGATAAGTTTTCTTAAGGGCTTCTCCGGTCCCGAAGTGATGGGGAGGGCTCCTTTCGGGACTTTCTTCCCCACGTGTATCTGTCCGCTTGCATAGCAGTATGCTGTCTTTATCATGCCGCCTCCTCTTGTGCCTGGGCCTTTTTCTCTCCTTCCTTGAGGAGCTTCTTTACCTGCTTTTCTATTTCTGAGTCGGTCGGCTCGGCGATCACCACATCGCCTGTCGCCTCCACGGTGATGCCGAGCTTCATGAGTTCCGCCACGTCAAGCTGTTTCAGTGCGGACTCGACGGGTTTCTCCACTGTCTTGATGAGAAGGTCGACCTGATCTGCGTGGTGCTTCTTGATGAGCTTCACGACCTGGGTGTCGTCTTCCCAGTCGAGTTTTCCCTTGCCTTTGCGGAACCCACACCTGACGCCATGCATGATAATCGAGCGGGGTTTTACGAAGATTTCCGGGCTGTCCTCGATGGCGCCTTTGAGCGCCTCTTCCTTCTCCTTTACGATATTGACCTGGGATTTCATCCCGGGAAGATACTGCCGAAGCAGGGCTTCCTGCTTGTCCTTCAGATCCTGCAACGTGTCGCTTAGGCGCTGTCTCGCATCGCTGAAGGTCTTTGCCATTGTGTCAATCTCTCCGAGTGTTGCCATATGTCCTCCTTACTCGTTACTTTGCTCAACGATCTTCCAGATCCTGTCCCCGTCCACGTGGACCACTACATGAGGCTTGTTGCCAAAGAGCTTTTCAGCCACCGCCTTGGCTGCGGCCTTCGCGCATGAGGTACGGGATGCGGTCTTGCCATAACACCTGGCTATGTAGGCGCCGGCAGCGTAACGGACTGTTATTGCTATCGGGTCGTTTGTCGCCATGGGGTCCTCCTCAGTTCACGTCTTTCGGCACGATCGGGAGCGTTCCCTCGGGATCCTCGTGCTGCTTCTCGTACTGGTGGTTATCGATGGCTATCCCGTCCGTCTCGTAACGGTCGATCACCCGTCCCGTATCATCCATGATGCGGATGACCGCCGCGTCCTTCCATATCTCCAAGGCTGCTTTCACTGCTTCACCTCCGCTTGGGCCGTGTATGCTGTCTCATCGCCCAGGAAACGGATCCCCGCGATGGTGTAGCCTCTGGGTGAGAACCGAAAACCAATATCGGCGATGTAGAAGGGCTGCACCTCTTTCATCCCCGCGCGGATGCGGGAGGAGATATGATTGGATGCGGCCTCGTAACCCGTTTCAAAACCGCGTTGAAATGAGCGCTCTCCCCGGGCCTGCCAGCCGGCGAAGAACACCGTCGCCAGGAGAAGGGCCCAGAAGATGTTTCGTGCTATCTTCTTACGTCTCATCATGTTTCACCTCGTCTCACAGGTTAAGGGGACAGCCCTTGCACTTTTCGGGCTGTCTCATCCGGTGCCTCATGTTTCTTTGCTCAGCCATACACCCCTCCTCACGCACCGCTCGCCTCGGCTGCCGTACCCTGCGCGTCCTGTCCGAGCCTCTTCCTGAGGACCGTCGTGATCGCCTGGCGGGTCTTTTTGTATGTCTCATCCTTGATGGTCCCCTGGTAATCGTTGATAACAAGCGCCAGTGTTGAACGCGGTATCCCGGTCTCGCGGGAGAGGTCGTTCTCCGACATGCCGGCGGAGCGGAGGATCTCTTTCATGCCTCCGCCGTGGCAGTCCAGAACCTCGATGGCCGTCACCTTCGACTGGCCCATGGCGAGAGCCTTCCCCATGACGGTTATCACCGCCTGCTGGAGATCGAGATAGTTCCTTGCGGCCGGCAGCCGCGACAGGGCATCGACCGCGGCCGCGTCGAAGTGTTCGCCCACCGTGGTGTTCACATATTCTCTCGCCTCCGTTGTCGACAGCCCCTTCATAAAAGCCGAATCGCTTCTCAGCCTGACCTCGTCGACGCCACGCTTGCGCATGGGGTCGTATTGCCCGACGAGAACCGGCGTAAAGAGCGGCCGCGTTCCCGCCCACTCCATCTCAAGGAGGGTCTTCAGGCTCGCCAAGGTCTGGCCGTGCAGCCGGTGGGCCTCCTCGATAAGGAGGACGACGTTCTTCCTCTGGGCCGCCTCACCGAGGATCCTCCGCAGCTGGCGTTTGCGGGTGTTCGCCGCGCGCTTCACCGGCTCGTCGGAGAGGGTGAGGATGATGTCGTGCTCGATGTTCTCGATGGTCATCTTTTCCTTGAATGAGCGCTCCGTGTGCACCAGGGCGATGTTCGACATCCCCTTGAGGACGTGCTCGATCGCCCACGTCTTACCGGCGCCGCGGTCGGCGACGATCGCCACCATGCGTTTTGAGCTGATTGCGAGGGTTAGGAGCTTCCTCACCCTCAGGACATCGGCCGTCTCCATGAACCTGGCCGGGAAGGGGTCTTTCGCGAAACCGTAATCCGCGAGGACTTCCAAACGAGTCATAATTCTCTCCTCCTTATATGGATAGTGTCTGCCGCTCCATCTCGCCCCGGATTTCCAGGGCAAGATCGACAACGAATTGCCTCTTTAAGCCGTTTTCGATGATAAGCCGCGAGATGTCACCCCAGTCGTCGCCGGAGACAGATGACCCGACGATCTCAAAGAACTCATCCCGGGCCTCGGCCAGGGAGGGGTATGCGGTTATATCCAGGGGGTTCTCTACCTGTCTCTCTTCACGGGATCTCACCGGGAAAACGCTCACATTCTCATCCCGCACCTGGGCGTCCTTCTCGTAGAGGCCCTTGAAGGGCTGTATCCTGTAGGTCTTCTTGTATTCTCTGGCTTCTTTGCGGGCGGTCTTCCCGGGAAGGGCGTTGTCGGTCCTGATCTCGTCGAGGGCCGGCATGGAGTAAGGTGTCACTGCATAGCGCCTGTGCGTCTGGATGTCCTCGGCGATCATCTGTCCGCCAGCGATACCCTCGTAGACATACACCCACGAGTCGTACAATCCCTTGACGAAGTACGTGGTGTTGTCGAGGCTGAAGGTGCCGTCAGCCTCCACGTGCCGGCGGGAACGGTGGAAGGCGGTATCGAAGGCGCTCTCGTCGATGTCGACAACCCCGCCGTCCTGTATGACACCGAGCCAGATTTCTTCCTTCGTGGCCGCCCTCGTGGGGTGCATGGCACGGTTGAGTCTCACCGTGTAATTGATGAGCCGCTCGGTGATCTCGCTGAGGGTGTATTCCCGGGACTCCCAGTTGGGATCCATCAGGAACTCCAGGGATTCAAAATTCGTCCAGAGCTGCTTCCATTTGATCTCGATCTTGCCCGTGTCCTCGGGGCTGCCCGGTTCGTGTGTCTTGATCTCGACGCCTATGCGCTGGAAGAACTCCGTCGTGACCTGTGCCCTCGCCAGGGGTCCGTTGTCCATGTAGATCCTCGCCGGCAGGCCGCGGAAGATGATCCGCTCGTCGGATTTTCTTGAGAAGGCCCACTTGGAGAAGGCCAGGGCGTCGGCGGAGGACTCACCGGCGGACACGAAGGCCTTCGCGAGCCAATACCGGCTGCAGTCATCGACCAGGCCGTGGTACCACAGGCGCATGTTCTCGTAACGGTCCTTGTTCTTGTACTTCTTGGTCCCGCGGATCCGCAGCACGGGTTCCCCGTTCTCGATGCGGTGGACATAGAGATACTCCGACCCGGAGACATCGTACTGGACCTGTTCCATGGGCCGGCGAGCTTCGAAGCGGAGAACCCTGCCGTCCTCGTCGAGGAGCTGCATCTGCCGCAGGACACGCGCGAAGGTCGCCGGATGGATCTCGGCGGCCTCGGGCGGGAGTATCCCGTTAAGGAGGGCCTTCTCCACGACGAGGCGCAGAGGGGGTCTTCTCGCCCCGCGGGGCAGGAAGGCGTACATGTGAGACAGGGATCGGGCGTATTGATCGAGGCTCGGTGTCCGGGGTATTCCCTTGCCGGCGCGCTCCTTGCGCTGCGCCGGCTTGAAGCCGAAGGCCTTGAACCTGCGATAGAGGGTCATGAGGGAGATGGAAAGCGTGTCGGCCCATTTTTGAGCCGTGAAGCTCTTCTGGCTGTGGGGGGCAGCTATCCACTCATTGTACGCGCTTGCCAGCATGATGTTGTCTATCTCCCTCATGGGTCCTTCTATCTGCCTACCGCTCGATAATCGCGTCTTTCAGGGCGTTGACGACGTTCGCGAACTGCGTCTCCATGACGTTGATGGCGACGAGAAAATTGCGCTTGGCGACGAGCTCGTTGTCTGTCTCACCGAAAGCCTTCCCGAAGTCCAGGCGGCTCGCCAGGGTCACGATCTCCGTTACCTTGCCCTCGATCCCCCTGAATATCTCCTGGAAGTGCTCGGGAACGGTCGGGTCGATGACCTGGGCCTTGAGGTCCTTAATCTGTTTGCGGTAGTCCTTCACCTCCGCCGCGTGCTCCTTCTCCGCCTCGGCGAGTTCCCGCCCGACCTTCTTCGCCTCCTTGCGGGCGCGATCGAGGACGTCGGCGACGAGCTCCATGATCTCGTCCTTGTGGTCGGCGTCGAGGGGGACCGTCTTGCCGTCGATGGTGATGGCGTCAGAATTAACCATTTCGGTTAATTCTGGATTATCTGCTAAAACGGCTCTGGACAGGCGTTTAACCTCGGATGGGGTCCAGCCCAATTTAACCGTTTCGGTTAAAAACTCGTCTGCGAAGACGGATAGTTCCTGCAGATTATTGTCGATCGTCCGCCACGATTCCCCGCAGGCTTCACAGAACATCACCCAGGTGTCAAGGCCGCGCATCTTCTTGTAGATCCGTCCGTCCTTGACCTGCTTGAGCCAGATGAGCTTCATGAGGCGCTGCTGGCGCTCGTTGAAGGAGGCGCTCTGGATCCTGCCGAGCATGGTGCAGGTATAGGCGATGGCTTCTTTCTCCTCCAGCTCCTCCTTGTCCCTGAGCTTCATTTGCAAGACCTTGAACTCGATCGCCTCGTTGTTCCTGGCGTCGACGTCGTTCTCCGCCTCGATATCGATTATCTTGGGGTCTGGTTTGCCGCTCATTATTCCTCCTCTCCTGATATTGTGGTATCCCTGAGGGCCTTTTTCGCCCGTTCGATGGTCTGTTTTTGGTAGAGCCGGTATGATTTCCAGGCCTCGGCGATCGCCTCTCCCGGGACGTAGCCGCCCTCGATGGCAGTCACGAACCCGCACTCCTCCAAGGTCTTGAAGGTCCGAAATGCCACATCTGTTGATATGCCAAGGAGCTTTGATGCCTCGACGACGTTTGTGGGGTCGGCGCTCGCCGCCATCTCTTTGATGAGCATGCATGCGGTGTAGACGGAGTTGATCCTGTATCTGTTCTCTGCCATGTTATCTCCTACCTGTGTTTGATACCGAGCTCGCTCTCTATCCGTGCGATCTCCGTGGTCAGAGTCATCTGCTGCTGCAGCAGCTTTGCAAGCCGCAGGTGCATCGAGTCCTCCGGATCGACAACGTCGCAGCTTAAGGGGGCGAGGAGTACCCGGAAGGGCTCCAGGCTGCGGGTTACCGCCGCGAAGGCGGTGAGTTCCTCGGCCCGGAACCCGTAATCCAGGTTGGCGCTCGTGTATTTATCGAGCATGTCCTTGCTGAGATTGCGGCGGGTGAGTTCGCTGATCTTGGCGGCCACCTGGTACCTGGAATCCTTGCAGGCCGAGAGGGCTTTCGTCAGGGAATCACGAAACAGCATGCTCAGATCGAGGGCGCCCTCGGATATCTCGGTGTCAAAGAGGTTGCCCTGGCCGGATAACACGGTGTGCAATTTTTTGTTTCTATTTGACATTGCATGCTCCTCAACGTTTTGATACAATCAAACTGTGTTTGATTATTGCCATATAGGTTTTGTGATTCATTTGTCCTTCCTGGCGCGTGCCCTGGCGGGAGGTTCCTGATGACCGGCGCCGTTATTGCCGGGGTCTTTACCCTCTGTGCCTGCGGAGCCACTGTCTGGCTCCACTGGAAGCTCAGAGAGGAAAAATTCAAAGAGGCGGTCTATGAGAGTAAACTGGCCTTTTACAAGGAACTGGCAGTCGCCGTCCACAGAACCGCCCTTGCGTCCGCCGAGTTCAGCCTGAGGCGCTGCAAGCCTTCCGTGAAACTGATGGACCCGTATGCAAAACCAAAGGATTTGGGAGAGGAGGCCAAGAAGCTCGTCGACCTTGCCGGCGGCGGACTTTTCATCGCCGAGCCGGTGAACGTAAAAATCCAGGAGTTCTGGCTTGAGAGCCAGAAGTCGTTTTTCGAGTATATGGCCGATCCGAAAAAAGTATTGACCCTTGACCAGTTCTCCGAGACCGTGGCCGCTGTAGAGAAAAAGTACCTGGAGGCCATCAACGCGATGCGAAAGGACCTTCAGGTATCGGCGATAGAGTCTTCTATTCTTAAGATGTTTCAGGTGAGTACAGAGGCGGTTGAAGGGGCTTGGATTGAGAAAGCCGGAGCTGAAAAAGTAGATGGTTAGAATGATACCAAGCAGGCACACGCTAACGGTTATGCCCATAATAATGAGTGTCCGGTCATCTGGCGTCAATAGTGCCTCCCGTGGGGTTCTTCGTTTTTCCCTTATCCGATCTCTGGCGTCTTGGCTTCCCCGTCGAGCTGCAGGGTTTCCTCTCGATGCCAAAGGCCTCGCGGAACCTCTGTACCTTCCGGTAGACCGTCGCGGGGCAACAACCCCGTCGCTTTGCCTCTTCCTTGACGGCGGCCGCGGTGATTGCGCCGTCGGGCAGCTTGGCGATCTCCTCGATGGGCATGATGTATGTGCTGTGATCATAATTACCCAGGAGCATGGCCTTGACGATCCGGTTGCCGTCCTTGGGACCCAGACGGCGCTTGATCTCATACATGTGAGACTCGGTAAGGGGGATCTCCTGGTTCGCCGGCGTCATCTCCAGGCCCTTGCTGAACTGCCGCGTCTGGAAGAGATCAAGGATCTCGTCGTGGACATCGAGGGCGTTCGGGGCCTTCGACAGCATGCACAGGCGGAGGGCTCCGGCGGGGACGGAAAAGAGGCGGGTCTCGCGCTCATAGCTGTACGGTTTGTCCCCGTTTTTCGGACGGACCATCGTCATCAATTTAATGACGATGGTCTCGCCCGGTTTGAAGCGTTTTTTATACCTGTTGAAAAGGTTGTTGACGATTATTCTTGGCTGTTCATAGCCCAGTTTTGTGCCCAGGGTCTCCGCATCGATCCACTCGCCCGCCTGGTAACCGAAAAGGCTGATGTCATGCCGAGACGCCAGAACCGGCAGGTTGTGGTCTACATCTGGGTGTTGGTCCATGTTCTCCACCTCTATGCCGCCCTTCTGCGAGGTTTCCTGTCCCAGAGGTCCTCATACGGGACCCCACATGCGTCGGCGATGGCCAGCTGTACTGGTCTTGACGTGACTTTCCGATGGATTACCTGGGAGATCAACTCTGGGGTAACACCAAGGGTGTCCGCAAAGGCGGCCTGGGACCGATATCCGTTGATGGCGAGCAACACCCTAATATACTGGGGCGGGTCCTCTTTTTTTAGCTTTTCGAGCTTAGCGTTGTTAATCATGAATAGAGTATATCCACAGTCTGCAACATCTTGTCAAGATAATAATCCACAGAGTGTGAACAGCCGCCATGCATACTATTAATGAGATTTTAGACACGATTATTAAGTCTAAAGGGCTGAAGAACGACACAGCTCTCGCAAAATTATTTAAGGTCAAGCCTACTACTGTTTCAAATTGGCGAAAACGATCTACTATTCCCTACAACCTGATTATTTCATTATGTGAACAGGAAGATTGGTCGTTGAATTGGTTACTCACCGGTCAAGTCGAAGGAGAACATATTAAAACTGGCGAAGACAGGGGTCGTATTATAAACACGAAGCCCAAGTCCACTGAGCAGCACGAAGATCGGGAGCCCCACGCATACGGTCCATACAACCCATATGGTCCGCAGGAGTTAAACAAGACTCTTAAAGAATTCAAAGCGGATTTTGCGCGAGAGATTTTAGGGGCGGAAAGCCCCGAGAATTTTGACAAAAACGTTCCAAAGTGGAAAATAATAGCTAAGCTGGCACTCGTGCACAATAAATTCCCTGAACTCCAGGCAATTCTTGAAGCTTTTCTTGAGGTTATAACCTCTGACAACGAAGGTATGAAGCTTGCGCTGACACAAAACACTCTTATGTTTCAGCAAGCCGTTCGTGACGGTCAAAAAGTTGCAAAATTGGAGTCAGACATTGAAGATATTAAAAAAGTGTTAAGAACTCGTGACACCGACTTTAAAACCCAGGGAACACCAGGGGAGAGCGAACATCCAGAGAACAAACAACATGCGGGCGGGAAACGATGACAGTGATAGACGGGGGCCGGGATGACCAGGCCGAACCGGAGAGCGATTACGATAGATGGGACAGGATCCGCCGGCGCGGCATCGCCGTCATCTTCACAGATCCGCTACGTTTGTTTTGGCTTCACGATTTGATAGAATGGCGCATTAACCGTTCTTACCAGCAAGCACACCTTAAGTCATAATTCATCATTAGGGCGGAAATTCATCTATGTAGTCTTCTCAGGGGGTATACAAGGCCAGTGTATGTCATTTTAATACTCGGGATAGTGGTAGCGGCAATAATGTTTCCGTTCATCTGGCTATATGAAACAGTCGGCGCCGCCTTCTTCTCTCTTATAATGCTGTGTTTAATTGCAGGTGGCATCTATCTCAGACGTGTCTTACTGAAGCACAGATATTTAGAACTTCAGGTCCTGGCGCTCAAAACCATCAGGTACCCTGTGGTGACGGCACGAGCGAAGGCAATTAATATGTGGCTGGCAGGGAAATATCCCGGCTGCGTTCCCTTAATTAGAAATCTTCAAATAATCAGGGACTCCTTGGATATTGCACTGACCAGCAAAAAGATGGATATAGCCGAATCACGCATGAAGTTGGCATTAGATCGGTGGCAAGAATCACAACAGGAATATGGTGGACTTCTTGCTCCAGAAACAGCCGACCTTATAGCCTCTGTGATTGCGGAGACACATAACCTATACCACACAACCCTATATTTGAATATGGCCGGAGCACATTTAGAGAAAGCACAAAATCTCAAGACTGAGAAGGGAAGGGCAAAACACAGAGATCTCGCAAAAGTAATCATTCAAGATGGTCTCAACGATCCGTTAAGCGATAAGGCAAAATTAACAGAAGTGCTCAACCAGGTTAATGATAAATAGCGTGCGGACAATATTGTGATCGCCCGAAATACTAAAATCAAAACCCTTTTGAAAGTAAGATTAAGACGCCCCCTTTTCCAGACCCTGTAAGATTAGTTAAGAAACAAAATATAACATTTCAATGACTTCCAACTTTCACACCCCCCAACAGCGGAAACGAAAAGGAGCATGGTCGCGGCATTCGCCACAGCCGCGGCAACCTGGGGGAATGAAAGGTGGATCCTGGGATGCCTCAAATAGATGAGAATGACGGCCGACGCGATGAGACTGCGCGAGCCCGCTATCGCGATGGGGTTCCAGTCGATCACCTTGATGAACAATCCGGCGATGCTCCAGAGAATTGCGGTTGCCGCCATTGCGGCAATACCAGCGCTCTTGCTCGGGTGTTCCATCTAGTATCCCAAATCGATCATCGGCAACCTCGGCGCATATCGTTCGTCCCAACGGCTGGCGCGCGGACATTCTACGATTTGCTGGATACTATTACTTTGAGATGATGGGTGTCAAGGACAATGGTTGCGGTATGCACGGTCCCAATCCGACACAATCCCGATCGCGCCCTCCCCCCGGTGGGCGATGTCCGTTACTTCATAGCCCGGACCGCGGGCAGGAACCAGGCGCCTGCGGCCTTCATGTCCGCGATCGCCTGAGCCGATGTGTCCGGAGCCACGCCCCGGATCAGGTCCTCGATGACGACAACGGAGTAACCCAGGTCAAGGGCGTCCATCACCGTGGCCTTGACACAATAATCGGTGGCTATGCCATATACAATGAGGTGCGTCACTCCCAGGGCCTTGAGGATCCCGTCGAGTTCGGTGTTTGCCCCGCCGTCGTCGCGGAAAGCGGAATAGCTGTCATAGTTTGGATTCTGGCCTTTCTTCACCAGTTCGTAGAATAGGTTGTTATCGACCATCGCGCGGGAGTCTCCGGCCGTCTGGACGCAGTGAGGCGGCCAGAGGACCTGTGTCCTGCCATCAGGGAGTTCGATCACGTCGAAGGGCTGAGACCCTGGATGGTTGGTGTAGAACGAGATGTGATCGGCCGGATGGTAGTCCCTGCTCCCCAGCACCTTCACGCCCATATAGCGGAACCACCTTGTCGCCCACTGCACGTCGCGCACATAGGCCGCGTTGGCATCGGCGACGGCCAGGGCGCCGCCTTCGACAAAGCAGGGCTGAACATCGATCACGAGCACAGCCCATCGGGCTCTCGAAGGTTGGTCGTTCCCGTGAGCCCAGAACGGGAAGACCGTCGCCAGGATAAAAAGCGAGATCATGAAAAGTTTAGCCATAAACCCCTCCTTGGTTTGTTTTGATAGCGGACCTCATGGTTTCGATTGCGCCGGACGAAGATGCCACCCTCTCTCAAGGGTATGCGGTCAGGGGTGCCCGGTCAGTCCCGACAGATACGTGCCTGGGCAGGTGCAACTGAATGACGGATGCCTTCTTCGACCCGTCGAGGTGATCCGGCGCGATGCTGAGCTATCTCTCTCCCGAATACCAGCCTGTTACTTGCTCATCTAGCAGATTACCCGGTTCCTGTCAAGACAGCCACGAGTCCTGTCTGCTCAAGATCGCAGGCTTCATTGGAGTGGCGGAGGCGTACGTGTCGCCCCTTCGCCGCTCGTTCCGGGAAGCTCATGCTTACCCAGGCATCGGATATTTGATAAAATAGGGATATGTCCGGAGGTGGAACCATGTCTACCAGATCATTGACAATGTGTTTGGCGCTGGCAGCCCTGATGTCTGTCGCGTCCTGTGCTTCGATAGACTGCGCGTACGACGTCAAGGCGCGTCCGGAGCCCATTTACCTCGCCGCTGAGGAAGGTGTGTTCTACGGGCAGAACTACACGGCGTGTTTCGTGATAGACGGCATCATTCACAAGGAGTATATACCCGAATGCGCTTACCGGTATTACTACGACAGGCAGAACCGGCGGCGACCCGCCGCACCTGCCTCGTGGCAATGACGGCAGCTCTTTCGGAGACATTCCCCGCGTACCTCACGTTCGGAGGCTTCCCGCGGACATCCAGAACCTGAAAGGCGGTTGGGGAGTCCCTCTGCCAGAGGGGAACGCCGTCTTCTTCCGGTCCCCGGCTTCCATGCTCCCGGAGTCCATCCCTGAACGCATCCGCTATCCTTGTTCCTCCGCAGGTATTTCAGAGTTGACAACGGTACTGCCTGTGATAACATCGTTTATGCCTTTGCATCGGTGCATCGTCGGTCTCACACAACAGGACGCATGAAAGACCCGTCGAGAACGACCCGGGAACTACTGGAAGAGATAGCCTCTTTGAAGGGGAGGATCAGGGAACTGGAGCGCTCGCAAGGGGTGAGCGCGGTCAGGGAAATGCCTCCGCCGGAAGGTACCGCCGGCCGCGAAGAACCCGTCTCCGACGACGGGGACCGCAACGGGAACAAAGGGCCGGTGGAGTCGTTGAAGTGGAAGGCCGCCCTTCTCGAAGCGCAGACGAACACATCCATCGACGGCATCCTGGTGATCGATGAGAACCAGAGAAGGCTCGTCATCAACCAGCGTATCGTAGAAATGTGGGATGTTCCTCAACATATCCTGGATGACGACAACGATGAAGCCCTGCTCCACTACGTGGCGGGTCTCGTCAAGTACCCGGAACAGTTCCTCGGAAAGGTCAATTACCTCTACGACCACCCCTGCGAGACAAGCCGCGACGAGATAGAGTTCAAGAACGGAATGGTGCTGGACAGGTACTCGGCGCCCGTCCTCGGCGAGGATGGTTACCACTATGGCAGGATTTGGACGTTCCGGGACATAACGGAGCGCAGGCGCACTGAGGAGGCGCTCAGGGAATCGGAGCGCAAGTTCCGGGACCTTGCAGAGAAATCCATAGCGGGCATCTTTGTTCTGCGGCCGGACGGGGTGGTACGGTACGTCAACGCCCGGTGTGCCGACATATTCGGATACACCGCCGAGGAAGCGATCGACAGGCTGAGCGTACGGGACGTGGTATTCTCCGGAGACCTGCCCCTGGTACAGGCCAGTATCGGCAAGAGGATCTCGGGAGAGCTGCCGTCACACCGTTACGAGTTCAGGATCATCACGAAGACCGGGGACATCAGGTACGTCGAGGTCTACAGTTCCTACACCGTGTACGAAGGAAGACCGGCCATCATCGGGACCATTCTGGATATTTCGGAGCGTAAGCGCGCCGAGGACGCCTTGCTGGCGAGCGAGGAGAGGTTCCGCACCTTCTTCAACCTTCCCATCGTGGGTTTCGCGATAACCGGAGCCGACAGCAGGTGGGTCCACTTCAACGACAGGCTCTGCGAAATGCTGGGGTATTCGCGAAAGGAACTGGAAAAGACGACCTGGATGCGGATCACACCGCCTGAGGATCTCGCCAGGGAGAGGCCGCTCTTCGAAGACGTGGTGAAGGGCAGAAGAAACATCACCGGCATCGAGAAACGATACATCAGGAAGGATGGCTCCCTTGTCGATGTCTTCGTCTCCACCCAGGTGGTCCGAAACCCCGATGGCTCGGTGGCCTATTTTGCCTCCATCATACAGGACGTAACCGCCCAGAAAAGGGCTGAGGGAGAGATAGTCAGGGAAAGAGAAAAACTGAGAACCCTTTCGGATAACGCCCCCTTCGGGATGGTTCTCACCGACAAAGATGGTCATTTCACATACGTCAACGCCAAGTTCACGGAGCTCTTCGGCTATGAGCTGCCGGATGTCCCGGACGGCAGAACGTGGTTCAGAAAGGCCTATCCTGATGTCGAATACCGGCATGCCGTCATCTCGACCTGGCTCAAGGACTTTGAGGACACCGGGCTGGCCGAACGGAAACCGAGAGTGTTCACCGTCACATGCAAGAACGGGATAAAGAAGATGATCGAGTTCATACCTTTGAAGCTCGCATCGGGGGATTATCTCATGACCTGCGAGGACATCACCGAACTGGTGCGGCTGGAATCGCAGTTGCGCCAGGCCCAGAAGATGGAATCTATCGGGACCCTTGCGGGAGGCGTCGCCCATGACTTCAACAACATCCTCACCACCCTCATCGGATATGCCTCCCTCATACAAACAAAGATGGACAGAGACAACCCCTTGCGCTCATACGTTGACCAGGTACTCTCAGCCTCAAGGAAAGGCGCCGACCTCACACGGAGCCTTTTGACCTTTAGCAGACAGCAACCCGTCACACTTCTCCCGGTGGATCTCAACGACGCGGTAAGACAGACGGGCCCTTTGCTTAAGAGGCTCCTTACCGAGGACATTGACCTCAGTACGTCATTCACGGGCGAGGACACGGTGGTCATGGCCGACAGGTCGCAGATGGACCAGATCCTCTTCAACCTCGTCACCAACGCCAGGGACGCCATGCCCGAGGGCGGGAGACTCACTGTGGAGACCGACATCGTCGATATGGACAGCTGGTTCATCGAGGCCCACGGGTTTGGGGCGCCGGGCCGCTACGTGCTGATGACCGTTGCCGATACGGGAGAGGGCATGAACGAGGCGACGCGAGAGAAGATCTTCGATCCCTTCTTCACCACGAAGGAAACGGGCAAGGGGACGGGGCTGGGCCTGGCGACCGTTTACGGCATCGTCAAGCAACACAGCGGCTACATCACGGTGTATAGCGAACCGGGAAAGGGAACTGCCTTTCACATCTACATCCCGGCGGCAATGACGAAGGTCGAAACCGTGATCGACACGGCGGTATGCACGGAAGGAGGAAAGGAGACGGTCCTCATAGCGGAGGACGATGAAGGAGTGAGGAAGATCATGCGGGAGGCCCTCGAGGATTATGGCTACACGACCATAGAGGCGGTGGACGGACAGGACGCGATAGAGCAGTTCGAGCTGCACCACGACATAGACCTCGTCATCCTCGACTCCGTCATGCCGAGAAAGAACGGCAGGGAGACCTTCGAGAGGATACGCGCCATAGACCCCCGCATCAAGGTCCTCTTCATCAGCGGATACACGAGGGATATTGTCCTCGACAAGGGGATCAAGGACAGGGAGTTCGACTTCATCCCTAAACCGCTCATGCTCGACAGGTTCCTGCAAAAGATCCGCGAGATACTGGACAGATAGTCCAATCCCTTGAACTCTTGAACTCTGGAACGGGCTTACTTCTTCAGCGCCTTCGCGTAGGCGAACACGGCCTTCACGTAGCTGTCGCAGCGATTGTAGGCGTAGACGGCCTGACGGTTCTGTTCGGGTTTGCCCTTTTCCCAACCGTGGCTCCTGAGGTAACTGGCGACGCTGGCGACGGCATCGCTCATCGAAAAGAGGTCGATCCTGCCGTCCGAGTTGCCGTCCACTGCAAACCTCACGTAGGAAGAGGGGATGAACTGGGGGATCCCGAAGGCGCCTGCCCAGGAACCGCGTATCGAGAAGGGGTCTCTGCTCTGCTCCCTGCAAAAAGCGAGAAGCTCGGCAAGCTCCTTGCGCGCCCATTCGGAGCGCCGGTTCTCTATGACGGCCATTGTCGCGAGGCTGTTGAGAACCGGGTAGATACCCGTCGCGGAACCGAAATTGGTTTCCACCCGAAGGATCGCCACTATGATCTCCCTGTCTACACCATACTCTTTCTCCGCGGTCCGCAAATCGTCCCGGTATGTCGCCAGTATATTCCTGCCCCGTCTTATCGACTGCTTCGTCAGAAGACCGAACCTGCGGCCCATATAGTTCAAGCCCTTTCCCGTTCGACCAACTATTTGCGGATACAGTTCGAAGCGGCTGTCCGAGAATATCCCCTTGAGCTCCTCGCGCGCAAACCCCTGTTTCTCAAGGTCGCCGACGAGCCTGTCGAGACCATCCCGGTAGGCGGGATCGACGCCGGCATGGACGGTGCCTGAGACAAGGAGAAGGAAACCAGCCAGAGCGGCGAATATCGCGGTCCCTGATCGCATTTCCGCCATCAATCGTTGCGGCAGGAACACAAGACCGGTGACCGTAAGAAGTACGCGGTGCGCCCTAATGGTTCCCTCCCGCGATCCTTGTGACCATCGATCTCAAACCTGCGGCATGATCGTTCTTCACGGATCTCGCGATGAGAATGTCGGAAGGACTCACGCTCTTTCCATAGTATGCGTTGTTCAATCCATCCCTCACCGCAACGACAGCACCCTCAAGGGAAACTCCCCCATACAGGCCTTTTGACCGGGAAAAACTGATAATATCGGCACTCAGGTTGGCTGTCGCCGCATCGGCGCCCGCACCGACAGGCCCCACAGCTATGCCCACGTCCGCGCCGAGTTTTACACTGCTTGAAAGGAGCGCCATGACCCCCCGTTGTGTCATCGCGAGAAGGACCACTTCCGAGGCATCGCCGCCTATCTGGAGACCGAAGCTTGCCTCGCCGATGGTATAGAATGCCGGTCCCACCCAGTCTCCCTTGTTCTTGTCGCGGACCAGAAAGACGCCGCTCCCGCCGGAAGCGCCGAAAATGAAGGCTCCCCTGAGTACCTGGGGAGAGACGAAGATCCCCTCAGCATACTTCATGAGATTCCTGAGTCCTTCCATCTCCCTGGCTCCGGCGATAGACTCCAGTGTCATCCGGGCCCTTTCCACAAGTTGCCGGGCCTGCACGCCGTCATCACAGAACGCGGGTGCCGGCCCCGGAAGGACTCCACCGAACGGGACATACAGAAAGATACAGAAAACCGTGACAGAACAAACCGACAGACGAAAGATCGCTTGCCTCATAGAGCACCCTCCCCGGCGTCTTCCCACGGCACTGCCCCGAGCCGCGTCCGACCGCCTTTGCGTAAAATGGTAAAGGAATACTTTTTCCTTGTCAATGCCGGGTGAACCGTTTTATGATTGCATTATACATTGGATTCCCTGAAAGGGAACGGATCAATTTCTACTGCCTGGTTTTTATCTCTTTCTCCTCCCATGTTTCACGGGATAGTCCGTTCGGAACACGCTATCTCGCTTGAAATATGAAACACAGTGTAACCCGAAGGGGGTATTGGCCATGAACGGCAGCAAGCTGTATGTAGGCAACCTGAGCTATTCCGTGACAGGCGAAAGATTGAGGGAGCTGTTCTCTGAGTACGGGGAACTGGGCGAAGTAAGGGTTATAGAGGGAAAGGGTTTCGGGTTCGTCGAAATGGCAACGAGAGAAGGTGCGGAAAAGGCAAAACAGGCCTTGAACGGAATGGATTTTGAGGGCAGGACATTGAGGATCGACGATGCCCGGCCGCAGAAGGAAAAACCGAGGGGAAGGGGGCCGCGCCGCTACTAAGGGGTGCGCATTGCGGGAACGCGACACGGGGCGGTGAAGAATACACGACATACACTACGGAGGCTCCAATGGCATCAGCGAAAACAGGCGATACCGTCAGGGTTCATTACACGGGAACGCTCTCGGACGGGAGCGTCTTTGATTCGTCGCGTGACCGTGAACCCCTCGAATTCACCATCGGCCAGAGCATGGTCATACCCGGGTTCGAGAACGGCATCGTCGGCATGAGCGAAGGGGAGTCGAAGGAGATATCCATCCCTGCCGGGGAAGCCTACGGGACCTACAACGAGGACCTCGTCGCCGCGGTGCCCCGCTCGCAGGTACCCCCCGAAATGGAGATCACCGTGGGAATGATTCTCCAGGTCCGATCCCCCGAGGGCGCGCTGGCGCGGGCGATGGTGAGGGAGATCACCGACACGGAGGTCACTCTCGACCTCAACCACCCGCTTGCAGGCCAGGACCTCGTTTTCGCCGTGGAACTGGCAAAAATCGTATAAAACAACTGCGTTAGAACCGTTGGAACCGTTGGAACCGTTAGAACCGGTCGAAAATTTGGCAGTGAAGAGAAAGTCGTTAACGTTCTAACGGTTTCATCTGTCTTCCTTGACTTGCCGGGTAAAATCGGGTTACAAGAACTAAACCGATCACGATGACGACCACGGGGTATGGAGGCTTCGAAGATGCGGGCTAAGACCAACGACAGGGTGAAGGTCCACTACAAGGGCTTTCTGAGAGACGGCACCGTCTTCGATTCTTCTCTCGGCAAGGAACCCTTCGTCTTTGTCATAGGCGAAGGTTCCGTCATACCGGGATTCGAAAGGGGCATCGTGGGTATGTGCGCGGGAGACACGAAGACGATCGCCCTCCCCCCGGAAGAGGGGTACGGCCTCCGTAAGGAGGAACTCTGCGCCGTGGTGGCAAGGTCCCGGATCCCTTCCACGATCAATCTCCGGCAGGGAATGAAACTGGAGGTCCAGTCTTCAAGCGGGACCTCCGCGCAGGCCGTTGTGCTCGAGGTGACCGATTCGGATGTTACGCTTGACCTCAACCACCCTCTGGCGGGGAAGGAACTCCTCTTCGAACTTGAACTGCTGGAGATACTGCAGAGCACCAACCAGTGACAGGGTTGCGGCGGGCTGGACGGTCCCGTCTTTCTTCCTTCGTTCTCCGGGATCCCCTCCGTCCGACTATCATCCGATCATGTGAGACATCCCCGGCAGAGGGACAGGAATGACAGCGAAGGTTGTTCGTTTCTTTCAGGCCGCAATATGGGACATGAGGCTCGCGGACCTTCCCTTTCCGAAGGCTGCGCTGGTCCGCGGGATCCGTATTGTCGTCATGGCCGTACAGAGATTCCAGGCCGATCATTGCCAGCGCAATGCCTCGATCCTGACCTATTATTCGCTGCTCAACATCGTGCCCCTCTTTGCGGTGGTCTTCGCGATCGCCAAGGGGTTCGGATTGGAGAAGCTGATAATCCGGCAGATCATCCAGCTCGGCAGGGACGCTGACTGGCAGGCCGATGTCACCGCGAGGATGATCCAGTTCTCCCGTTCGCTCCTCTACCACGCAAAGGGTGAGGTGATCGTCGGCGTTGGCATCATTATTCTCTTCTGGACCGTCATATCCATACTCGGCAGGATCGAGGATAGCTTCAATACCATATGGGGGGTCCGGCAGTCGCGCACCATCATGCGCAAGTGTGCCGATTACCTGTCCATGGTCGTTCTGGGACCCATCCTGTTCGCTCTCTGGAGCAGCGTGAACCTGCTGGTCGTCGGAGAGGTCAACGGCTTCATGAGCGACATAGGCTTCATCGGTCCCGCCACCCTCTTCCTGCTCAAGCTCCTGCCCTATTTCTCCATCTGGATGCTGCTCCTTGCCCTCTATCTCGTCATGCCCAACACGAGGGTTCCCGTGAGGTCAGCCGTCATGGCCGCCTTCGTTTCCGGCACGCTCATACAGGTGGCCCAGTGGGTCTACATCAAGCTCCAGATAGGTGTATCGACACAAGGCGCCATCTATGGAAGCTTCGCCGCCGTCCCTCTCTTTCTCGCGTGGCTCCAGATAAGCTGGATCATCGTCCTTGTCGGGGCGGAGATAGCCAATGCCGCCGAGAATCAGGAGACCTACGGGTTCCATCCCGATTATTCCCGTGTCGGTGAGGCCAGGCGCCGTCTTCTCATGCTCAGGATCTCCCATCTTCTCGTGAAGCGATTCGAAACGGGAGAGAAACCCCTCACTGCCGGAGAGATCAGCAGGACACTCAGGATCCCCGAGCGTTTCGTCAGGAAGATCCTTGCGGACCTCGTCGAAGTGGACCTCGTTTCGGAAATAACGAGAGGACCGCGGAAGGAATCCCGCTTTCAGCCGGCACGGGCGATCGCCGACATAACCATCAAACAGACGCTGGACGCCTACGAAAAGAACGACTCCGGGGAACCCGTCCCCGAAAACGACAAACTCGCCCTCTCCCTGAAAACCCTCCTCGACACAATGGAAGCCTCACCGGCGAATGTGAAGCTAAAGGAGATATAGAGACGCACACGGGTCGGCACTTCGGGCAAAGGGGTCGACCCCTACCCTATCCTTGACAGCTTCAGGGCTGACACGTAGTATCTAAGTATTGAAGGGTACACCTCGATGATCGATGAAACTGCCCTTGCGGTGTTGAGGAAAAGGTATCTCGTCAGGGATGATGCGGGCACTCCCCTGGAGAATCCGGAAGGCATGTTCCGCCGCGTGGCGGACCACGTCGCCTCCGCCGACAGGCGCCTCGACGGTAAGTCCCGTCAAAGGATCGCCGATGCCTATTTTCAGATGATGAACAGCCTGGAGTTCCTGCCCAACTCACCTACCCTCATGAACGCCGGACGGCAACTGGGGCAGCTGGCGGCCTGTTTCGTTCTGCCCGTAGAAGATTCCCTGGACTCCATCTTCGAATCCGTCAAGGAGACCGCGAGGATCCACCAGAGCGGGGGAGGCACGGGCTTTTCCTTTTCGAAGCTCAGGCCCAAGGGAGACGTTGTAAGGTCGACGATGGGAGCGGCCAGCGGACCCGTTTCATTCATCAAGATCTTTAACATGGCCACGGAAGTCATCAAGCAGGGCGGCGCCAGGCGGGGCGCCAACATGGGCATCCTCCGCGTCGACCATCCCGACGTCGAGGAGTTCGTGACCATTAAGAACGATCCCGGAGAGCTCAACAACTTCAACCTCTCTGTGGCCGTGACGGATTCCTTTATGAAGGCCTGCCGTGAGGACGGGACATTCCCCCTTGTCAATCCCCGCAACGGCCGGCAGGTGAGAAGGCTCCCGGCGCTCGCCCTGCTCGACCTCATCGCGAACTCGGCGTGGCAGTCGGGCGAACCGGGGCTCGTCTTCCTTGACACCATCAACAGGGCAAACCCCACACCGCACGTGGGTGCCATAGAGGCCACGAACCCCTGCGGGGAACAACCCCTTCTGCCCTACGAATCCTGCTGTCTGGGTTCCATCAATCTTGTGAAGTTCGTCCACGGCCAGGACATAGACCGGGAAAGACTTGCCAGGCTCGTGCACCTGGCAGTGCGCTTCCTCGATGACGTCATTGACGCGGGCAAGTATCCTCTGGCGATGGTCGAAGATATTACGAAGGCGAACAGGAAGATCGGGGTCGGCGTCATGGGCTTCGCCCACATGCTCATCGCCCTCGGCATCCCCTATGATTCCGGAGATGCCCTGAAGATGGCCGGCAACATCATGGGTTTCATACAGGAAGAGTCAAGGAAGGCCTCCCGGGAGTTGGCCGCTGAGCGAGGCGTCTTTCCCAACTACAGGGGAAGTCTGTGGGAAGGTAAAAACCTGCCGCAACGCAACGCCACCACGACCACAATCGCGCCGACAGGCACGCTGAGCATCATCGCCGGCACCTCGAGCGGCATCGAGCCCATCTACGACATCGAGTACTCCCGGATCATCTTCGGCGGCCTCAGCGTCCATGTGGTGGACCCCCTGTATGGAAAGATGAAGGACACGATGGACCCCTCAACCCTCAAAAACCTCTTCAGGAAAGCCCACGACGTGAGCCCCGACCGGCACCTCGCTGTTCAGAAAGCCTTTCAGGATCATGTGGACAATGCCGTCTCAAAGACCATCAATCTCCCCGCGGACACGACGCCCGAAGAGGTGCGCTCCATCTTCCTCAGCGCGCACGCCATGGGCCTTAAAGGCATCACCGTCTTCCGCGACACCAGCAGAGAGGCCCAGGTCCTCTCCTGCAAGTGCTGAAGCGCGCTTGCTCCCCCCTGTGCTATACTTACTCTAGAAGGCGCTTGCGATGCAACCGGCGAGGTGATGGGCAGGAAGATCGCTGGTAAAGGAGGTCAGACGCCATGCTAAAACCAACAAAGATCCTGGTGCCGACGGATTTTTCGGAGTATTCCGACAAAGCCCTCCAGCAAGGCATTGACATTGCCCGGCAGTACAATGCCGAGGTTTACCTCTTCCACGTCATCCCCATGGAACTCACACACGCCGTCGTCGATTACGCCATTCCGATGGAAGCGATAGAGAACTTCGAGAAACAGCAGATGGAAAGCTCCATGGAGAATATGAAAGCGCAACTGGCCAGGTTTCCCAAAGCCGGGGAGGTGCAGGTCTTCATGGAAATCGGGAAGGGGGTGGCCTACGAGGAGATCCTCAAGGAGGAAAAGAAGAAAGGCATCGATCTCATCGTCATCGCCTCCCTGGGTAGAACGGGACTCGCGAAATACTTCATAGGCTCCGTATCGAGAAACGTCCTCAGACACGCCAAATGCCCGGTGCTGCTGACCAAGTAATAAGGCGGGTAATGGGTAATGGGTAATGGGTAATGGGGAAAAGGAATAGCAGAAACGAGTGGCTGGTGGGCAATCCATAGTTGCTCGCTATCCCACCTATCACCTATCACCTATCACCTGTTACCCATTACCCGTTTCTTTTGTGTATTTTCCCCCTCGCCAGCGATGCGAAGATGCCGAGGAAGGACAGGCAGGCGAAGATGAGGAAGGTTGCCTTCGTGCTTTGCAGGAATTGTCCGTAGTATTGCTGCGTTATCTGGATCCTCCCCATGAAGAGCATGAAGACGAACATGACGATGCCCATGCTGAGCGTCTGCCCGATGACGCGCATCGTCGCCATGGTGCCCGAGGCGACCCCATAGAACTTCTTGTCCACGGAGCTCATGATCGCGTTCGTGTTGGGAGAGACAAAGAGGGCGAAACCGAACCCCAGGAAGAGAAGGTTGAGGACGACAAGCCAGGTACCGGTGGTTTGATCAAGGAAACTGAAAAAAAGGAGGGCGATCATGAGGGAGACCATCCCCATGGAGGACACGATGCGGGGCTCCACGCGGTCCGACAGCCTTCCCGTAAAGGTCGACAGGACTGCTTGCATGAGCGGCTGCGAGACAAGGACAAGGCCTGCCGCCCGGGGACTGAACCCCTTGATGTACTGCAGGTAGAGACTGATGAGAAAGGAGACGGCAAAGGTGGCGCTGTAGTTTATGAGGGCCGCAAGGTTCGAAAAGAGAAAGACCCTGCTCTTCATGAAAAGGCGCATATCCAGAACGGGATGCTCGACCTTGAGCTCCCAGACGCCAAAGAGAAAGAGCCCCGCAAGACCTCCGGAGAAGAAGGAGATACCCTTCACCGAAGGGAGGGAGGTGAGGCCGTACATGGCGGCCGTGAAGGCCACGACGTAAAGGATGGAACCCGTGATGTCGAAGCTTTCACCCTTCGCCTCGACCCACTCCTCCCTGATCTTCCAGAGTATGGTCACGACGACGACCATGCCTATGGCAACGTTAGTGAAGAAAAGGCTTCTCCAGCCGAGAAGGTCCGTGAGGACGCCCCCAATGAAAGGCCCCGATGAAACACCCACGTAGACAGCCGTTAGAACGATGCCGAGGGCCTTGCCCCGCTCGCTCGCCGGGTAGACGGAGGCGACGATGGTCACGCCCGTCCCGAATATCATGGAGCTGCCCACGCCCTGGACGATCCTCCAGAGGATAAGCTCGGACCCCGAGGTGGAAAAGGCAGCAAGAAGGGAAGAAAGGTTTATGAAGACCATTCCCCAGAGGAAGACCTTCTTCCGACCGTATATGTCTGAAGCCCTTCCCACGGGGACGAGGAACGCAGCAGCTGAAAGAAGGTATGCAGTCGCCACCCAGCTCAGCGAGATGGCATCCATCGTGAAATGCTCCCCTATCCGCGGCAGGGCCACTGTAACGGAGGAAGCGGTGAAAGGTCCGAGAAAGGAACTCATTACCGCTGCAAGGAGGGTGTTTCTCTTGAGGCTTGCCTTAGTGTCCATAGGGTGTCATCGACCTTACGACAGCCAACTATACCACGGAAGGTCCGGGCAGGGAGAGTCTTTTCGCGGAGAGCAATGTGGAAATATCGGAAAAAGAGTTGACTTTTCCCCCATTCTTCGCTAAGTTTGCGTTCGAAACAAATACATAACCTGTGCAGAAAGGGGTCAGTATCTATGGGCAAAGGTGATAAACGAACCAAGAGAGGAAAGATCTGGCGCGGGTCTTCCGGCAAGACGCGGCCCAAGGGAAAGAAAACCAAGACGACGGAAAAGGCAGAGAGATAGTCTCAGCCGGGGGCCGCCGGCCCCTCATTTTATCCCGAGAACGCCTCCAGAGTCTTTCGCGATCCCCCTCGTGAGATCGGCAAGAGCACGGCTCATCGCATCATCCGCCCCGGCGTCGCCAGGCTTCCCGAGAGGCGTCGAAAAATCGATATCCTTCTCCACGACCGGGGACATGCCGCCCGGGCCGTAGATGGCCCATCTCCCCCGCGTTTCCAGAACCTCGAATGTCGAGACCTCGAACACCCTCAGGTCCACCGCTATCCGGTAATCGGCATTCTTCCCCCGCGGATCGGCGGCCACTTTGATCCCGTAAGGAGTGAGAAGGCGCCTTAAGTTCTCGGTGACCACCTGCGGGATCTGCCGTTCCAGGGTACTCGCCTTCCAGTCCGCCGCCGAAATGTTTGCCGCGTTCATCGTGGAATTCACGACTGTGGCGGCGCGGGTGATATATCCGGGAACATTCACGGGACCCACGGCCACGACAGGCCCTTTCCCCTGCTGCACCGTGTAATGGCCGGCGGGCGTCGCCATGGGGACAAGCCCCGCAGAGCTCGACCCCGTCCCCACGGAAACCGCGCAACCGGCCGACAGAGCGAAGGCGAGATAAGCCGCGAGCAGCCCGGTCCTGATCATTTGATACCTCATTTCCTCAACCTCCCTGTAACCCTCGTATTATATTCTCCTTTCATCATCCATTCCATATCTTTCTTCCCGGATAACGAAAGGGCCTGTGACGAGGCGAGGCTTCTTAATATCTTTGTCACAGGAGAAAAAATGATATAGAATACCGGGGAATATGGAAGGATCTCCCGGAAGAACGGTCCCGGGGTTACAGGAGCGCACACCATGAACTATGTACTTGCCGTACTCGCTGTCGGGTTTATCATTCTTATCCATGAAACGGGGCACTTCGTCGCCGCGAAGCTGGCGGGAATTCCCATTCGGACCTTTTCCATCGGTTTCGGGCCGAGACTTTACGCGCTGAAGAAAGGCGGTACCGAATACAGGCTGTCCCTCATACCCCTCGGCGGGTACGTCATGCCTGATATAGACGACGAGAAGGCGTTCTTCGACCTGCCTGTCCTTCGGCGGATGGTCCTGGCAGCCGGCGGTCCCGCGGCCAGCATCGTGCTGCCCTTCTTCTGCTTCGCCCTGTCCGATGCGCTGCGCTACGGACCGGGCCCCGGCAGTCTTCTTCTTCAACCATTGGAGCAGACCGCCACCGCCCTCGTCAGGATCGCCTCCGTCATCCCGCTCCTTTTTACCCACCACGGAGAGCTTTCGGGGATAGCGGGGATCGTCTCACAGGGAGGCCGCTTCATCGGGACAGATGGCCACAACCTCCTGTCCTTCACGGCCCTCATGAGCATCAACCTCGCCGTGCTCAACCTCCTTCCCGTACCCGTCCTCGACGGCGGAAAGATCGTCATGTACGCCCTGGAAAAGCTGAGCCGGAAGGTAGTGAGACTCCACTACCCCCTCTCCATAGCCGGCTGGGCCCTCATGCTCGCCATCATGATCTACGCAACGGTGCTCGATGTGGGGAGGATGATGTAAGTGAAGGACCGTTTTAAGTTTTAGGTTTTAAGTCAAAGACAGTGCCGGAGGCAATGTCTCCGGCAAGGGAAGATAGTGCGTGAAACGCAGGAAGGCCCCCGTGGGGCCTTTTCTTTTCACTTAAAACTTAAAACCTAAAACTTAAAACGGTTCTTCACTTATTTAAATTTGTGATGGTCCTTGTTTTTCTCGTAGAGGATCTTCAGGCCTTCGAGGGTCAGGAACTCGTCGACGACGTCGATCGTTTCGGAACCCTTGTAGATAAGGCTTGAAAGACCACCCGTCGCGATGACGAGCGGATCGGTCCTGACCTCTTCCTTCATCCTCTTGACTATACCGTCGACAAGGCTCACGTAGCCGTATGTGATGCCGGCCTGCATGGCCTGCACGGTGTTCTTGCTGATAAGCGTCTTCGGCTGGACAAGCTCTACACGCGGAAGTTTGGATGCACGTTCGAAGAGGGCATCGAGGGAGATGAGGATGCCCGGGGCGATGGAACCCCCGGCATATTCCCCTTTGGGAGTAATGTAGTCGAAGGTGGTTGCGGTACCGAAATCGACAATGATGAGTGCCTTCTTGTACTTGTCGTATCCCGCAACAGCGTTGACGATCCTGTCGGCGCCGAGTTCCGTGGCGTTCTCGTAGAGCACCGGCATGCCCGTCTTGATGCCGGGTTCGACAACGATCGGCATGATGCCGATATATTTCCGGCACACGATCTCGAAGGGTATCAGAAGCGGCGGGACGACGCAGGACACTATGGCGCTGTGTATCTCGCTGAGGCGTATCTTCTCGATGTAGAGAAGGCTGTTAAGGAGGATGGCGTATTCATCGACGGTCTTGCCGAGGGCCGTGGAAAGCCTCCAGTGATTGAGCAGCTTGCCGTCGTGATAGACGCCGAAAACGATGTTGGTATTCCCGATATCGATGACAAGTAACATTAGAAGTTCACGTCTCCTGCAAGGATTTTCTTCGTGGTGCCCTCTATGTCGAGAAGGATCGCACCGTCCCGGTCGATGCCCTTCGCCGTCCCGGCGAAGACCTCGCCCATCTGGTTTATCGTGAGGTGCTTTCCGCGGATCCGGGCCCTTTCTTCCCAGATATCGCAGATGGCCCGGGCACCCTCTGTCTTGAAAAGATCATAATATCTTTCAAGATTGGTCAAAAGAATACCACACACCCTCGGTCTTTCATACGTTTTTTTTGTTTCCAGAAACAACGAGGTCGCCGTCTCCCTGATCTCCCTGTCCATGTCCCCGGGAGTCATGTTGACGTTGAGACCTATCCCGATGACCACAAAGCGCACCATGTCCGCTTCGGTGGAGAGCTCGATGAGCGTCCCCGATATCTTCCTTCCCCTCACGAGTACGTCGTTGGGCCACTTGAGAGTTGCCGTCACCCCGGCAAGCCCCTCGATTGTGTCCGCCACGGCGAGCGAAGAAAGGAACGTGATGGGATAGACTATTGAAGGATGGATGGCAGGGCGGAGGATCACCGAGAGATAGATGTTCTTTCCCATCGGCGAAGACCATTTCCTCCCGAGCCTGCCCTTGCCGCGGTCCTGCTCTTCGGCCACCACGCATACCCCTTCGGCCTCACCGGCCAGGGCCTGTTTGAAGGCAAGAGCATTCGTCGAATCGACCCTCTCCTTGTGGATGATCTTCGAGCCGATCCTGGAGCCCGACCTGTACCGGTCTATCTCCCATCCGTAAAGCCTGTCGGGGGCACCGAGGAGACGGTAGCCCTTTCCCTTGGATTTGTCGATGTCGTATCCGTACCGCTCGAGTTGGTTCATATACTTCCAGACCGCCGTGCGCGACACACCCAGCCTCCCGGCTATGTGGTCACCGGATATGAACCCGCCGGCCTCGCGCATCTGCCGAAGCACTTCGCTCAGGTTATCCATTTTCGATCCTGTCGTAGCGGGCGAAGTACATCGTGAAGGAGGCCCGTCCCTGGGACAGGGATCTGATGTCGGTGGAGTATCCGAACATGTTCGTAAGGGGCGCGTTGGCATCGACAACGGTATACTTGTCCTTGCTCGCAATATTGGCTATGTGGCACTTGCGGGAGTTGAGGTCCGCGATGATCTCTCCGAGGAATTCGTTGGGCACCGTCACCGCGAGGGACATGATGGGTACGAGCAACACAGGCCCCGCCTGCCGGCAGGCGTCGCGCAGAGCATCGTAGGCCGCCATCTTCAACGTGAGGCGGGCGAACTCGGAATTGTTGAAGGTTGCGTCGTTGATCTCGACGCACACGTCTGTAAGGGGATACCCCTTGAGCACGCCTATGTTGAAGGCCTCGGAAATGCCCTCTTCCACGGCGTTGACGAAAGGATAGACGGGGTTGTCCTCGCCTACCCGGGAAGTGATGACATTGCCCTCTCCCCTCGTGTTCGGGGCCACCATGATGGATACCCAGCCCTTGCACGGGGTGTTGTTGATGATCTTTTCAAAGGTATGCTCACGGGTCAGGGACCCCTCTATGCTCTCCTTGTATACCACCTGCGGCTTGCCCACCTGCAGGTCGATGCCGAACTCCTCCCTGACGCGGTGCATGATCACGTCGAGATGAAGCTCGCCCATCCCCGAAACAACCGTTTGGTACGCGTCCTCGTCGGTCTTGACGACGAAGGTGGGATCCTCCTGCGCTATCCTCTGGAGGGCAAGGAGGAGCTTTTCCTGATCCGCGTTCCTTGCCGCCTCGACGGCGACGGAAATGACGGGTTGGTAGACCTCTATGGGTTCGAGAAGGAGGGGCTTTGTCTGCGTGAGGGTGTGTCCCGTCGAGGTCTCCTTGAGCCCCACGATACCCACGATGGCCCCCGTTCTGGCCTCTTCGACGCGGTCCTTATGGTTGGCATGCATCTTGTAGATCCGGGATATCTTCTCTTTCTTCCCCAGGTTGACGTTGTATACGTCGCCGCCCACCTTGATCGACCCTGAATAGATGCGGATGTACGTGAGCTTTCTCCCTTCTTCCATGACGATCTTGAAGGCCAGGGCCGCGAGGTCCTCGTCGTCGCTCTGCCGGCGCTCCTCGAGCTCCCGGGTCTCGGGGTTCTCCCCTGTCACGGGTGGAACATCGAGAGGGGACGGGAGATAACGGATCACGGCGTCAAGGAGGGGTTGGATCCCCTTGTTCCTCAAGGCGGCGCCGCAGAGAACGGGAACGCACTTGAGGTCGACGGTGCCCTTGCGGAGGGCAGCGTAGATCCGGGACGGCTCTATCTCCTTGCCTTCCAGGTAGAGCTCCATCAGTTCGTCGTCGAAAAGAGAGATCTTGTCGAAAAGCTTCTCCCGGTACTGGATCGCCTTTTCCCTGTACTCTCCCGGTATGGAGATGACCCGGTACGTCGCCCCCAGGTCCTCGTCCTCCCAGGCTATCGCCTGCATGGTGATAAGATCGACGACACCGTAGAAGCCGTCCTCTCTTCCCAGCGGAATCTGCAAGGGGATCGCGTCGGCTCCGAACTTCTCGACGATCATATCGATAACGCGGAAGAAATCGGACCCCACGCGATCGAGCTTGTTGACGAAAGCGATTCGGGGGACGTGGTACTTGTCCGCCTGGTGCCAAACCGTTTCCGTCTGGGGCTCCACGCCGCCGACACCGCAAAAAACAGCCACCATGCCGTCGAGGACCCTCAGGGACCGCTCGACCTCGATGGTGAAGTCCACATGACCCGGGGTATCGATGAGCTGGACCTCGTGGTCCTCCCAGTAGAGTGTGGTCACCGCCGAGGTGATGGTGATGCCGCGCTCCTGTTCCTGGGGCAGGTAATCCATGACGGCGGTGCCCTCGTGGACCTCGCCGATCTTGTGGGTCCGGCCGGTATAGTAGAGAATCCGCTCCGTCACCGTCGTCTTTCCGGCGTCGATGTGGGCGGCTATCCCTATGTTCCTTATCCTGGAAAGCCGCGTCTGCTGTCTTTTCATTTTCGCATAAGATATAGACCTAAGATGACCGAAAAGTCAACAAAGAAGGCTGAAAGCAAAGGGCTTTTGGCGACTTGAAATTAAGCGGCGGAAGGTGTTTACTGTAAGGGTTCTACAAGGGACATATCTCACCAGGAAGAGGATGACAACGATGAATACACCGCACATGCTTTATTCCCGGGACGAGAGCGTGGCCGTTCTCACCATCAACCGGCCGGAAGCCCGTGGTGCCTTCAGCCCCGAGATGATACGGCTGTGGCGCGAGCATCTGGAGGAGGCGCGGCGGGACGAGACCGTCACCGTCATCGTCGTCACGGGCTCGGGAGACACCTTCTGCTCGGGGGGCGACATCCGCGACATGGCGGACGGAAAGCTCAGGTCCTGGGACATGAAACGATTTCTATGGGAGGGGGTCCACCGTATCATTCTCACTCTGGAAGACCTCGACAAGCCCGTCATTGCCGCGATAAACGGGGCCGCCATGGGAGCCGGGATGGATATGGCCATCATGTGCGACCTGCGAGTTTGCTCCGACAGGGCCAAACTCGGCGAATCGTACATTCAGATGGGTCTCATCCCCGGTGACGGAGGCGCGTGGTTCCTGCCCAGGCTCGTGGGTGTTCCAAAGGCACTGGAGCTTCTTCTTACCGCCGACGTGATCGACGCCGGTCAGGCACTTGCGCTCGGCATCGTCAACCGTGTGGTCCCCCACGATAACCTCATGGAGGAGACGATGAAGCTCGCCCGCAGGATCGCCGGGAAACCACCGCTTGCCGTGCGTATGATGAAAAGGGCCGTGTACCAGGGCATGGAGAGCACCCTGAGATCACACCTTGATTACATCTCATCACAGATGTCTCTTCTTTCCGAGACGGCCGACCACACCGAAGCGGCTCTGGCCTTTCTGGAGAAGAGGAAACCGGTGTTTACGGGGAAATAGCGGTCGCAGGTCACAAGTCTCAGGTCACACGTCTAAAGGCAAAAGAATCCCCTGCCGGGTCAACACCTTTCTTGACTGGCGCATATCAACACAGTTGCCGATCAGTGCACTTTTCGGGAATTTTTCTGTTTACTCTTTGGTCCATTTGTATTATTTATGTGTAGGGCTTGGGCTGGTGTGTCAATAGGGGTTGTTATCCGCCTTCGGGCATATTGATACCAGACAGGGGGTTCATTATGGGTAGGCTCAGTTCAACGCTCGCATTCGCAGTAATCATCGTTTCTCTCGTGTTTCCCCACCTCGCTTCCTCCCAATCCACGGATGTTGTGTACCCCGAAACGAAACAGGTTCTCGGCATCGTGAATGAAGCTTCCCAGGCGGTCGCCGAAAAAGGCGAGGCGGCCTTCGCGGAGTTTCGGCAGAAGGGGAGCAAGTGGCTCCATGACGATACCTACATATTCGTCATAGACACGCAGGGGAAGGTCATTCTCAACCCCACCCGCCCCGAGCTGGAAGGCAAGAACCAGCTCAACCTCAGGGACGCCGTGGGAAAACCTTTCATCAAATGGTTCATCAAGAAGGTGACGGACTATCCGGGCAAGACACAGGGATGGTCTCACTACGTCTGGTTCAGACCGGGCCAGGAGATTCCCTCGTGGAAGACGTCTTTTGTCAGGTACGTCAAGGCACCGTCGGGAAAAGAGTATATAATCGGCAGCGGTCTTTACGAAATGAAGCCCGAAAAGGTTTTCGTCGTCGATATCGTCGATGAGGCCGCATATATCGTCAGCAAACAGGGACGCGGCGCTTTCCCCGTGCTTCGCGACAAGACCGGGGAATTCAACTATCTCACCACATATGTCTTCGTCATCGATGCGAAGGGCATCGACCTCGTCAATCCCGCTTTTCCGCAACACGAAGGCAGGAATGTCCTCGGTTTGAAGGACAGCAAGGGAAAGTTCTTCATCAAGGACATGATCGCCATGCTCTCGGACAAGAGTAGCGGCTGGATCACTTATTCCTGGCCAAAACCAAGGGCCACAAAACCATCCGACAAGGAGACCTACGTGAAGAAAGTCAGGAGCGGCAATGACGTCTTCTACGTGGGGTCGGGTATCTATCTCGAGTAAGAACCTTCGATCACCCTGAAGGCGGGCAAAGGCTTCCTCTGCGGGACTCGCCTTGCACTGCCGGGTCCGTTACGCTGATCAGAGCGAAGGACTCGCCTGGAGAAGGGGATGATCGGTATTTATTCGTCGGGATTTACGCGCAACGGGTTTACACCCTTGGCAACCGGACAAAACACAAGAAAAAGGGGGTAGTACAATGAATCCAGTTCAACCTGATCCTATGTTTCCCTGGTACATCTGGTGGTTGATGATCATCGGACTCTTTCTCATGACCTTTATCGGGACGTGGATAATCACAAGGAGGTGGGGCGAATGAACTCACAATTTATGCCAATCCCCGAGATCACGGTCACGATGGCCGTCACGTCGTCCATCGGCATCGCGATCCTTCTCGGCGTTTCAATTCTCCTCGGCATCCTCGGGAAGAGACAATGGAAATCCTTTGACGAATACCTTGTCGGCAAACGGGACATGGGTCCTGTCGTGACCGGTTGCGCGCTTTCAGCTTCGTATCTTTCCGGCTGGGCCTTCTGCGGCAGCACGGGCATCGTTTATTCCGTCGGTTTCTCCGGAATGTGGTTTGCCGGCATGTGGAGCCTTATCGGCGTTATTCCCTGCATCTGGCTGGCCTCCGCCAAAACACGGGAGTTCGCGGTAAAGCTCGGAGCGGCGACCGTACCGGAGCTGATGGGGCGCCGCTATGAGTCGAAAGCCCTGCAGACAGTGGTGAGCATCAGCATGCTCTTCTTTCTCTTCATCTACTCCGTGGGACAACTCAAGGCCGCGGGCGGCGTCTGGTACGCGGTGACCGGCTTCCCTCCCGCCCTGTGCCTTTTCCTCGGCGTCTTCATCGCCTGGATCTACATGGTCCTCGGAGGCTACGTGGGCACGAACTGGTCAATGGCCTTTCAGGGAGGGTTCCTCGGCATCACCGGCGCCCTTGTGGGCATCATCGCCCTCGTAAAGTCAGGCGGCTTCTCGGAGATATCGAACCAGATCCTTGCCCAGGATCCGAGGCTTCTGCTTCTCGTGCGACCCGATCTTCCCACGACGGGACCGACGCAGTTCTTTTCGAGCTGGGTGGGGCTCCTTTCCATACCCCTCATCTTCTTCACGATGGCAATCGGTTTCCCCCATAACCTGGGGAGGTTCCTGGGAATGAAGAAGATGAACAAGAAGGAATTCTGGATACTCGTCCTCATCGTCTGGGCGATCACGGGCATACCCGTCATGCTCGCCGCGTCGACGAACGGGCTGATCACCAGGATGCTCTTCGGCCCGGAGCTCTTCAAGATAGAACCCTGGAAGGCCGATCTGGCCGCTCCCCTTCTCACGTATGCCATAGGGGGCATCCCCCTCCAGACGCTCTATGTCATGGGTCTCTTCGCGGCAACGCTTTCCACGCTGGCCGGCATGGTCATGATCATGAGCGCCAACGTAACGCGGGATATCATCACCCTCTGGCGGCCCCAGGTCAAGGACAAGACCCTCATCCGGCTCTCTTACTTCCTCATCGCCCTCTTTCTTTTCCTGCCTTTCTATTGGACATGGAAGAGGCCGCCGGAACTTCTTTCGGTCTTCATGGGTCTCGCCGCCATGGGGCTCGGCGCGATCTTCGTCTTCGTGACGGCCATGTCCTACTACTGGAAGGGCGCATCGAAGTGGGGCGCGATGGCCACCGTCGTCTACGGGACCGTCGCCACCCTTGTGGGCGGTTATCTCGTCTTCCAGAAAAAGGTGCTCGGCATGGGAACCATGGAATGGATACTCCTGATAGGCTGTCTCGTCCTCTACGTCGGAGTGAGCCTCGTAACGAAGAAACCTTCGAAGGAACTGCTGGACCAGCTGTTCGCGAAAGGAAAATGATCCGGAAGGAATCAGGAGAGGCCGGAGGAAACCCTCCGGCCTCTCCTGGCCAGCTCATTGCGTCATCACCTATCGCCCACGACCCGTAACCCGCCTCATTCACTCCCTGTACGCGATCTGTTTCAGAAGCTCCATGGCCCTGCGGGCCTCCTCTTCGGTGAGGCTTCCGAGACCGCAGCTCGTCGTGAAGAGGATGCTGTCGGTGTCGGGGGCGGTGATGGAGGCGATCTTTTCCACGAAGCCCGCGGCACGATCCCGCACCGTGTCCGGTGTCTCGTCCATGACCTCTGGCGATGACGGGACGACACCGGGCGCGATCCACCCTCCCCTGTCGAGAAAACCCTTGAGGTCTTCGGTGAAGTAGAAAACCGTGTCGAGATAGGCGAAGGCGTCATAATTGACGATGTCGATGTCTGACTGGAAGGGCACGGACCAGTCCGTGTTGCCGCAGACGTGGATGCCGCGGCGGGCGGGCAGGTCTTCCACGACCTCGTTCAGGGAGGCGATGACCTCTTCCCTGGGGATCGATATGTAGGCCGACCCGAAAGAGACCATATAGGGTTCGTCAAAGAAAATGATGATATCCACCCCGGGGTATGCCGCCTGGATGGTCTTGATCATCCACTTCGCCTTCATGTGGAGGGCTTTCTTGATTATGTCGTAGAAGGCGAAATTGTAGATGACGGGCTTGTCCTTCTCATCCTTCAGGCCAAGACCCATGCTGAAAGGTCCCGTTACCTGGCATTTGATGAACTGAAGGTCGTCTTCTATCTCACGAAGCCTCTCGAGAAAGCGATAGAAACCCGGCGCGCATCTTTCCGACACGGCAAACGCGCCGATATTGTCATTGGCAACGTTCTCGTAAAACTCTTCTATCCCGCCGGTCCCCTCGGTGTCCATGAAGACGGTGTTCTTCACTTCGTCGCTCACAATGCAGGGAACACCCTCCAGGAAGGTGGTATACATGTTCTCCAGCGGGGAGCGCTTCGGCAACTGCGGCCAGAAGGGTATCCCCTTGCAGGTGGAGAAAATGAGGTCGATCGTTTCATCGATGCTCGTGAAGGGAAAACTGCCGATACCGGTTATCATTATCTCCTCGTGAATGGATTTTTCGCTGCTGTCCAGGGAAATTTCTATCATACGTGGCGGGATGAAGTAAAGAGCAGACAGGTCATGGGCGATGGGTAATGGGTAGTGACCTTTCTTCCAGCCTGTAACCCATAACCCATTACCCCCTTACCTGTCTTCTTGCCAATCCCCATCATACCTGCTATCTTATCCGCACAGGATCACAATACAGGGGATGTTCGGATGACGATATACAATGGTGTTTCCGCGGCGGGTGTGCTTTGTTTTATCGGTTTCTTGTGGCTTCTCTCAAGGCATCGGCGGCGTGTGAACCTGCGGGTGGTCGTCTGGGGAGTGGTGCTCCAGCTCGTTTTCGCCCTTTTCGTCTTCCTTGTTCCCTTCGGTTCAACGGTCTTTCTCATCCTCAACGATATAACCATGAAAGTCGTTGAAAGCGCTTTCGAGGGAATCCGGTTCCTCTTCGGCCCCCTGGCCCTGTCGCCGGGCGAGGCCGGGTCGCCGGGGTTCATCCTCGCCTTCCAGGCCCTGCCGTCCATCGTATTCTTCGCGGCTCTCATGGAACTCCTGTATTACGCGGGGATCATGGAACGCCTTATCGGGCTCTTCGCCCGAATCTTTGTGAAGGTCATGGGCATCAGCGGCGCCGAGTCGCTCTGTGCCTCGGCCCAGATATTCCTTGGCATCGAATCGAACCTGACGGTGAGACCCTATCTCAAAGACATGACCCAATCAGAGCTCCTCGTCGTCCTTACAACGGGCATGGCCACCATTGCATCGAGCGTCCTCGGTTTCTATGTCGTCATCCTTTCGGGCGCTTTTCCGAAGGTGGCGGGGCACCTTATCTCGGCCTCCATACTGTCCGCTCCTGCCGCCATACTGGCCGCGAAAGTCCTCCTCCCCGAAACAGGTTCTCCCAAAACTCTCGGAAGGGTCGTTGCCGTCGAATACCAGAAGGCCGCAAACCCCATAGAAGCCGTCATTAACGGCGCCATGACCGGCGTGAGAATGCTCGTCGGTATAGGAGCACTCCTCATAGCCTTCATTGGCCTTGTCGCGCTCTTCGACAGCGGACTCCTCCACGTTGGAAAATTCATCGGCTCCGCCACAGGCACAACCCTTGACCTTTCCCTCAAGCATCTGCTCGGTTATGTCTTCTATCCCTTCACCGTAGCCATGGGCGTCCCTCTCGACGACGCGCCCCTGATAGCGCGCATCGTCGGTGAGCGCATCATCATGACGGAGATCAAGTCCTACCAGGACCTCAATGCCCTCGTTCAGGCAGGAAAGATAGTCCATGAACGGAGCGTGTTCATCGCCACCTACGCTCTGTGCGGATTCGCCCACATCCCGTCCCTGGCCATCTTCGTCGGCGGAACCTCCAGCCTTATCCCCGAGCGCACAAAAGACATAGCCATCCTCGGCCTCTGGGCCCTTGTCGCGGCCACCGTGGCCTGCTTCATAACGGGCGCCGTGGCCGGCATCTTCTACACGGGAACCGGCGGGATCCTGTTCAGACCATGAAAACACGGCGTCATGGGTGATAGGAAGAGAAGATTTTCCCATAACCCATGACCCATGACCCGTTTTGGTTTCTTGCCCGTCTTTACTCTTTACGCTTCCTTCTTCACGAACCCCATCAGTAGTGCCGATGTTGCGGCGAGGCCTATGGCGACGATGAATGGGATGGTGAAGGAGCCCGTCACGTCGCGGACATAGCCGCCGAACCAGTGGGCGCCGATCGCGCCGAAGGCGTAAAAGGGTGTGAAGGCGCCGATGACGGTGCCGATTATCTCTTTTCTGAAATAATCGCCGCCGCAGGCACCGTAGAGGGGAAAGGTCGCGCCATAGAATATGCCGAAGATGAATATGCTCGTATAGAGCATGGCCGCATTGGAACCGGAGAGGATCACCCAGATTATGATGAGTGCGATGAGAGCATTCGACGTGAATATCGTCCTCTTGCGGCCGAAGCGGTCGGAGATCGCCGGTATGGTGAGAACTCCCGCCACCTGGCCGAACCCGTGCATCGTTGCCAGGAACGACGCCCGGTCGTATGCGAAGCCCAGCTGGTACCGCGCATAGTCGACCATGAAAGTGGTTATCATGTAAAGCGTGGCGCCTATGGCAAAATAAGAGGCCGCGATCATCCAGAAGCGCCTCGCGGAAAGGATTTCCCCGTAGCACGAACGCTGCTTCCCGGCGGGCGGCGTCGGAGCGGCCGGTGTGGGATCATCGGTCTTCGTGCCCCACGGAACCAGACCTTTGTCCTCCGGTTTGCTTCTCAGAAGAATAACATTGACGACGATCATGACGAGGGCGGCGACACCGAGGATGTACCAGCAATAGCGCCAGCTCCAGTGAGAGACTATGACCGGGTACAACCGTCCCATGGTGGCGAAACCGAGCCCGAACCCCGCCGACAGTATCCCGAGCGCCATACCCCTCTTGTGGAGGGCAAACCATTTTTGTACGAGGGTGACGATGGGCGTCCACATGGCGGCCGCCCCGATGCCGACGAAGCAAAAGGTAAAGGCCGCCTGCCAGAAGCCGTTCGAGAGACCCATGAGGAATGTTCCCACTCCCAGGACCACGCCGAACACGGGTATCACGACACGGGCACCGAGCCGGTCCGTGAAATACCCCACAAAGGGCGAGAAGCAAATGTAGGCGTAGAAATAGGCGTTGAAGATCTCCCCGCCTTCCTTCCTGGTGATGCCCATGGTCCGTATCATCTCCGGCAGAATGACACCATATCCCAGGCGAATGCCGTAATTGATGAAGAGATTCACGAAACACACGGCGAGAATGATCCACGCCCAGTGCAAACCCTGCGACTTCGAAGCTCCGGCCCCATCCGTCATAACTCCCCCTGACTGTCTTTTTGCTGTACAGACATTCTAGGATACGGCAGTAAAGATTGCAAGCCGTTGGAACCGGTTAACGGATAAAGATGGTTAGCACCGTTAGAACCGTTGGAACCGACAGGGTTGTTGCAGCGGTTGATTGTTATCATTCGGTGGTCCTGGCATTTTTCGGTGCTAACGGTTCAAGCGGTTCAAGCGGCTTGCGCGAACGCGCAAGCCTTCTTCCCTCCGGGGTCGGAACATGCTATAGTGAATAAAAGTCGAATGGAGGGCGCCATGATAATCGGCGAGATACAAAAAACGGGTACCGACAGGATCATCGTTACGGTGAAGGAGTTCAAGGGAAAGACCTACGTCGACGTAAGGAATTTCTTCGAGAACGACGAGGGCGAAATGGTGCCCACAAAGAAAGGGGTATCGTTGACGCCCGAGAACCTCGACGAGCTCATACGGATTCTGGGCGAGGCAAAAAAACAGCTTCCACAGGAGAAGTAACCCCCCGGCGGTACATGTCGAAGACAACCACGTCCCACCCCGTTTCGGGGCTCCGGGATGGAAGGACAGGGTAGTGGAACTTTTTTCGGACGACGCGTCTTTCACGGGAAGACCTCAGAAGCCTCTCGCGGACAGGGTACGGCCGAGGTCGCTCGACGATGTCGTCGGCCAGGAACACCTCCTCGGGGAGGGAAAGCTCCTCAAGGTCCTCATTGAGAGGGGGGACGTGCCCTCTTTCATATTCTGGGGCCCGAGCGGTGTCGGCAAGACGACCATCGGGTGGCTCATCGGAAGGATAATGAAGCTCCCCTACGTCTCTCTTTCCGCGGTCTCCATCGGTGTGAAGGAAGTCAAGGAGGTTATCCAGAAGGCCCGGAACCAGAAGATCATCCTCTTTGTCGATGAATTCCACCGGTTCAACAAGCTCCAGCAGGACACCTTCCTCCCCCATGTGGAGAACGGCACCATCGTCCTCATCGGCGCCACAACGGAAAACCCTTCCTTCGAGATCATCTCCCCCCTTCTGTCGCGCATGAGGGTCCTTACCCTCAAACCCCTCGTCACCGCCGACCTCGTGAAGATCCTGGAGAGGGCCCTTACGGACGACGAGGAGCTCAGGAAGGCGGGCATCTCCATCGATGCGCGGACGATAGAGGAGATCGCGTACCTCGCCGACGGAGACGCGCGGCGCGCACTGAACCTCCTGGAGGTATGCTGGAAGATGGTCAGGGAAGGTCCTTCGGGGAACCCTGTCATCGACCACGACATCGTGCAGGAGGCCTATCAGAAAAAGACGGCCCGGTACGATAAGACAGGAGAGATGCACTACGACCTCATTAGCGCGCTCCACAAGAGCATGCGCGGCTCCGACGCCGACGCGTCCCTCTACTGGCTCGCCCGGATGATAGAAGGCGGCGAGGACGCCCTTTACATCATGCGCCGCCTGGTGCGCTTCGCCTCCGAGGACGTCGGAAATGCGGACCCTCACGCCCTCACCCTCACCATCAGCGCGACGGAGGCCTTCAAGTTCATCGGCCCCCCCGAGGGCTACCTGGCCCTCGCACAGGCAGCGGTGTACCTGTCGCTGTGCGAAAAAAGCAACGCCGTTTACACCGCCTACGGCCGGGCGGCGCGGGACGCAAGGGACCTCCCCGAATACCCCGTCCCCATGCACATCCGCAACGCGCCGACGAAGCTCATGAACGAGCTCGGCTACGGCGAGGGTTACCTCTACCCCCACGACCATCCCGGAGCCATCGTCAAACAGACCTACCTTCCCGAAGAACTCCTGAACAAACGCTACTACCACCCCACTGACAGAGGCGAGGAACGCCGCCTCAAGGCGTTCATGGAGAAAGTGCGGACCGCGTATAAAGATCGTTAGCACCGTTAGCGCCGAAAGACACCCGGACCACCAAACGATAACAACCAATCATTGAAACGATCCCTCGGTTCCAACTGTTCCAACGGTTCTAACGGTTGCCGAGGTTGCAACCGTCTTTCGGTTTGGGTTATCATGTTCCTTCATCATGGAGATATCGGAAAATAATTTCATTAAGGGCATTCGAAAATTCTCCCGAAGAAGTAATAGTGTCGTACGAGGTATCGGTGACGACGGCGCCGTTGCGGAGCTTGGTGCCGGCCAGTACGTCTTCGTGCAGGACGCCATGACGGAGCATATCCACTTCGAACTCTCCTTCATGGACCCTTACTACGTGGGTAAGAAGGCGCTCTACTCCAACATATCGGATGTCCTGGCCATGGGGGCCCGACCGCTGTTTTATCTCGTGACCGCCGGCATACCCGCGAAGATCACCTCGGGGGACATGGAAAGGATGTACCGTGGAATGGACAGGGCCGCCCGGGAATTCGGCGTCACCCTCCTCGGGGGAGACACGGTCGCCACGACGAACGATCTTTTTGTCGATATCTCCGTGATCGGGAAGCTGGCCGCGGCGCGATACTTCGGCAGGGACAAGGCGCGAAAGGATGACCTCATCGCCGTCACGGGAAAGCTCGGAGAGGCCGCGCTGGGGCTTCGGGCGCTCAAGGAAGGGGGGGACACGAAGGGTCTTGCGGACTGTATCAGGCGTTTCCTGAGTCCCAGACCCCCCTATGCCCTGTGGAAGGAGATCGTGAAAAATGATATAACTGATGCAATGATGGATGTGAGCGACGGGCTCATCCTCGACCTTGCGAGGATGATGGACGAGAGCAGGAAACAGGCCCGCATCCACTGGGAAAAGGTTCCCGTGCCCCGCCCGCTCAGACAGAGGGGTCTCGAAGACCTCGCCTTCGGCGGCGGAGAGGATTACCAGCTTCTTTTCACGTTCCCCCGGGACAAGCTTCCTGTCATAGAGGCAATGATGCAACAGGGAAGGGCCGTCACCATCATCGGAGAGGTCACATCAGGCAGGGGAGTGAGGGTCTACAGGCAGGGTTCGGAGATCACAGGTTCCCCGCGGGGCTACGATCATTTTGGGGGTAGGATGTGAGCAAGAAAACGTTTGTACGGGACATAACGGGGAATCAGAACGAGGTCAACGACCTCTTCGTCGTCACCAAGAAGGGCACCTATACCTCGAAAAACAACACCAGGTACATGATGATAGGCCTCAAGGACGCCACGGGCTCCATTGACGGGAGGATATGGGAGCGCGTCGACGAACTGGAAGGCCTCTTCGAAAGAGGCGACATCGTCTCTGTCCGGTCGAAGGCCAGGGACTACCAGGGCAAACCGCAGCTGCACATCACCGACATCCGCAAACTCGACGCCGACCTGGCGGTGGGAGATATTGCCCATTTCTACCCCTCGGGCGACAGGGATAGAGACTTCCTGGAGAAGGAGTACGGACAGATGATCGCGGAAGTAGGAAACCCCTGGCTCACGAAGCTCCTCGCGGTCTTCCATGACGACGTACAGCTCCGGGAAAGGTTCTTTTCCTATCCCGCCTCGACCACCGTGCATCATGTCTACATCGGGGGGCTGCTGGATCATTCCCTCTGCATGGCAAAGATGGGCATGGCCGCCGTATCCCTGATCGGGGGGGACCGCGACATAGTGATCGCCGGCTCTATCCTCCACGATATCGGAAAGATACAGGAACTGGACATAACCCGGGGGTTCAGGTTCACCGACCGGGGTAGGCTCCTCGGCCACATCACCCTCGGCGTCATGATCCTTGAAGACCTGATCAACCGTGTCGACGGATTCCCGAAGGAGCTGACGGATATACTCACCCACATCGTCGTCAGCCACCACGGCCTGGAAGAATGGGGGTCGCCCAAAAAGCCCATGTTTCCCGAGGCCATCATCATCCACCACCTCGACAATCTGGACGCGAAGGTGAAAGGCGTAAAGGAACATATGAAGGACAACATGGCGGACGAACGCTGGAGCGAATACCACCGGCTTTACGAAGCAAAGTATTACAAAATAGGTTGAGAGTCGGAAACACCCATGGAGATCAGAAGAGTCTTTGTCGACAGGCTAAAGATCAAGAACGGCATGGTCCTGCTGGCAGGGCCCATGCACAAGTACATCATCGGGGTCCTCAGGAAGCACCCCGGAGACAGGATAGACCTCATTGACGGAAAGGGTTATCTTTACCGCTCCACCATCCAGAGTGTCAAGGGGAGGGAGCTTTATCTCCAGGTGCTCGATGTGGTGCATGATCCCGAGGAGATAAGGCCGAAGGTTACCCTCTGCGTAAGCCCCATCAAGGGACCCAGGATGGACTGGCTCATCGAGAAGGCGACGGAGCTCGGGGCCCGGAGGATCGTTCCCACCGTCTTCAAGAGAACGGTGGTGAGGCTTACCGACAACGGGGGAGAAAAGATCGAACGATGGAGGAGGATCACCGTCGAGGCCTCCCGCCAGTCGGGACGGTTCACCATCCCGGAGGTATCGGAGCCTACACCGCTTCGGGGCATCACCGATCTCATAGGCGATACCAGGAAACGTGTCGTCCTTTACGAAAAAGAGAAGCACATCACCCTCAAGGATGTCTTCGGCTCGAAAGGAGGAGATGCCACCTGCGTCGTCATAGGGCCCGAGGGCGGCATTGAAGAGACGGAGATCGAGTGGCTCAAGGAGAACGGGTTCATTACCTGTACACTGGGAGAGAACATATTCCGGACGGAGACGACACCACTTGTCGTCCTGTCGGTGATCCTCTACGAATATGCCCGCGCAGGCAACGAGAACCGGGAGGCCGGCACCGGTGCCTGAGGGGCGAGGGTCAGCAAAGGGGAGGTACGCGAGGCATATGGGCGTCAAGGGCAAGGTCGGTTGCGGGTGCCTCATCGGCATCCTTGTCGTGATAATGATAGTGGCGGGTGTGTCGATGCACCCTGTCAGCCTCAGGTTCGTGGGAAAGAGCCTCCGGTATGAGGACAAGATAGTCCCTGCCGATGCCATTTTCGTGCCAAGATTCGCGGAAGACCACAACGGGGAGCTTTATGTCGAGGCTTTCAGGGAATACTTCGCAGGCAATGGAAAGGTCGTCTACATCGAGAACGACAGGGTCCTCGGGACGGACATATTCGATCTCGTGTCGCGGCTGGCAAAATCCCGTGGGATAAAGGATAACGTGACAAAGCCCCTCCCTGCCGGGGACATGGGAGACCGCAAAACAGCCTTCTTCAAACAGAAGTTGAAGGAAGCCGGCCTCAAGAAAGTGATCGTCGTGGTCCCGGAATACGCGTCGAGACGATACCACAACATGTACGATCCCACCCGGGACGGGGGTGCTGTCCTTTACATGATCAAGCCCGCGAAGGTCAGCTATTTCAGCGCGGACAAATGGTGGCGCGATGACCTGTCGCGCTCTCTGATCGCCCGCGAGATCTATACCTCTCTCCTGTACTGTTATTCCCTTCTCCGAAAAGAGAAGACCGGATAGGACATCGCCTGTCCCCGGGCACGGGCTCCGGCGGCAGGACGGCCAAGGACAAGTGTCGCCATGGATGAACGACGCGCCCTCATCGCACTATCCCGGGTAAAGGGTTTGACCCGCCTGGCAAAACGCAGGATTTGCGATTCATACCCCGACATAACCCGGCTCTTCCGGCCCGGCAAGGACATGGCCGCCCCTGCAGGCATCGCCTCGCGTTTCGGCGACTGGGGAAGGATCGACAAGGACCTTAAGCTTCTCGACGTGGCGGGCGCCCGGGTCCTCACCATGCGCGATGACGGGTACCCGAAAGCCCTGCGGCACATACCCGACGCCCCGATCGTCCTGTATGCCCGGGGCTCGCTCGTGCCGGGGGACAGGGCGCTCGCCGTCGTGGGTTCGCGAAAGGCCTCTGCGGAAGGCATGAATCTCGCCGGAAAGATCGCCGAGACGCTCTCACTCGCCGGGATAACGATCGTGAGCGGCCTCGCGCGCGGTATCGACACGGCGGCACACACACGGGCGCTTGCGGGACCGTCAGGAACGGTGGCTGTCCTGGGATGCGGAATAGATGTCTGCTATCCTCCTGAGAACAAGAAGCTCTTCGAGAGGATCGGCAAAGAGGGCCTCGTGGTGACGGAATACGCGCCCGGGGAGGAACCCCTGCCCTATCATTTCCCGGAACGCAACCGCATTATAGCAGGGCTCGGACGGGGAGTGCTCGTCGTCGAGGCGACGGCCAGGAGCGGCTCCCTCATCACCGCGAGGCTGGCCCTCGAGTACGGCAGGGAGGTCATGGCGATCCCCGGAAGCGTTCTGAGGATCGAGCACACAGGCTCCAACAGACTCATCAAGGAGGGGGCAAGGCTGGTCGACTCCGTGGAGGACATCCTCACGACCTGTTTTCCCGACGTCCGCCCGCCGGAGACGGGACAGGTGGAGCTGGACAGCCGCGAAGACAGGGTATATTCTCTCATAGGATTTGAAAAAGTGCATGCAGATGAGGTAATAGAAAGAAGCGGCATGGAGACAAAAGAGGTCATGGCCGCCCTTACCCGGCTCATCATGAAGAATGTCGTGGCCGAGGTGACGGGAGGCTTCTTCATGCGAAGATAAGATCCGTGGATCCCCTGGAGGAACAGGGGGTTTGGGAATATAAGGAGACATGGATGGGAAAGTCGCTTGTCGTTGTTGAGTCGCCGACAAAGATGAAGACACTGTCGAAGTATCTGGGGAAGGATTACGTCATCAAGGCAACATACGGCCATATCAAGGACCTTCCGAAGAGCACCCTCGGCGTCGACGTGGAGGAGGGGTTCAAACCTCATTTCCACGTCTTGAAGGGTAAGTCGAAGGTGGTCGAGGAGATAAAGAAGGCGGGAAAGGAGGCGGAGAGAATCCTGATCGGGTCAGACCCCGACCGCGAAGGGGAGGCTATAGCCTTCCACGTTGCCGAGGTCATCGGGAATGATGACCGCATCGAGCGCGTCCTCTTCCATGAGATAACGAAGAAGGGGGTCCTCGACGCCATGAGCTCTCCCATCAAGCTCGACCCGGCCAAGTACAACGCTCAAAAGGCACGGCGTATCCTCGACCGGCTGGTGGGCTACAAGATAAGCCCCCTTCTGTGGGAGCGGGTCAGCTACGGGCTTTCCGCGGGAAGGGTTCAATCGGTGGCCCTGCGCCTCGTATGCGACAGGGAAGAGGAAATCGAGAGCTTTGTAAGGGAGGAATACTGGGTCGTCGATGTCGTCCTCGAACTCCCTTCGGGAGCGACATTCACCGCAACGCTGGAACGCAGGGTTGCCGGCGCCGATTCAACGGCACTGTCGCAGGGGAAAGGCACCGAGAAGTTCAGGATAACCTCCGGCGATGAAGCCGCCGCCATCAAGGCCTATATTGCCGACAAGGATTTCATCGTGACAAAGGTGGAGTTGAAGGAGAAGAACATCTCGCCCCAGCCGGCCTTCATCACGAGCAGGCTTCAGCAGGAGGCCTCGAGGATGCTCCGGTTCTCGCCGAAGCGCACCATGATGCTCGCCCAGAAGCTCTACGAGGGGATAGACATCGGCGAGGAGGGCCCGGTGGGGCTCATCACTTACATGAGGACGGACTCCGTGAGGGTCTCCATGGAGGCCATCGGCGAGGCACGGGAGTACATAAAGAAAGGCTTCCCCGGCAACTACCTTCCGGAGAAGCCAAACTTCTTCAAGAACAGGAAGACGGCCCAGGACGCGCACGAGGCAATACGGCCCACATCTGTCTTTTTCACCCCCGAGAAGGTGAAACCCTATCTCGACAAGGAGCTCTTCGCCCTCTACGATCTTATCTGGAAGCGCTTCGTTTCCTCGCAGATGACACAGAAAAGAGTGGAAACGAAGACGGTGGAAGTCGCGGCGGGCGATTATATCTTTATGGCCAGAGGTACAACCGTGCTCTTCGACGGCTTCACGAAGATATACGAAGAGATCGGAGAAGATGAAGAAACCGAGGCCACCCTTCCCGAGGTCAAAAAGGGTCAGAAGGCGGCACTGAAGGACACGGCCATGGAACAGCGCTTCACCAACCCTCCCCCCCGTTATTCCGAGGCATCCCTCATACGCACCCTTGAAGGCAAGGGTATCGGACGACCTTCCACCTACGCAACTATCGTAAGCACCGTGCAGGAGCGTGATTACGTGACGAAGGAAAAAGGCCGGCTCATGCCCACACCCCTTGGCCGGACTGTGAACAAGCTCCTCTCCGAATTCTTCCCCACCGTCCTCGACGTGGGTTTCACCGCCAGGATGGAGGTGCGCCTCGACGAGATCGAGGACGGCAAAAAGGACTGGGTCAAGTCCCTGGAGAAATTCAACAGTTCCTTCGAGGGAGAGCTTCAAAGCGCACAGAAGCAGATGAAAAGCCTCAAGAAAGAGGAGAAGGAAACCGATATCGAATGTGACAAATGCGGCAGGAAGATGCTGCTGCGCTGGGGGAAGAGCGGCGAATATCTGGTCTGCTCGGGGAAACCTGAGTGCAAGAACAAGAAGAACGTCAGGGTCGAAGCCGATGGAAAGATAACCATCATCGAGAGCGAGGCGAAGGGGATCTGCCCGAAATGTGGAGGAAAGCTCATAGAGAAGAAAGGACGGTTCGGCCGCTTTCTCGCCTGCAGCAACTACCCAGAATGCAAGCACACGCAGGCATACTCGCTCGGGTTTGGCTGCCCTGTGGAAGGATGCCCCGGCAAGCTCGTTGAAAAAACGTCGAAGAAGAAGAAGAAATTCATCAGTTGTTCGGAATATCCCACATGTTCCTTCGCTACGAACCGGGAACCGGCGGAAGGCGAATGCCCCTCATGCGGCGCCCCGACCCTCTTTTCCTTCAAGAAGAACCTCTTCTGCCTTCGCAAGGATTGCGGATGGAAATCACAGTAATCGGGGGAGGACTTGCGGGTGTCGAGGCTGCACACCAGATCACCCGCATGGGAGGGAGGGCGGCACTTTTCGAGATGCGTCCCGGCGTAAACACCCCGGCACATCAGACCTCGCACCTGGCGGAGCTTGTCTGCAGCAACTCCTTAAAATCAATGGATTTCAACAATGCCCACGGGCTCCTCAAGGAAGAACTCCGCCGGTTGCGTTCCGTCATTATGCAGGTGGCGGATGAGACAGCAATTCCCGGCGGTAAGGCCCTCGTCGTCGACAGGAACCGGTTCGCCGGAAGGCTCACCGCAATGGTCGCAAACAACCCCGGCATTCGCCTTGTCCGGGAAGAGGTGCGCCGGATACCCGCAGAAGGCACGGTGGTCGTTGCCTCGGGGCCGCTGACAGGCGAAGCTCTTGCCGACGAACTGAGATCTCTGACGGGTGCTGACAACCTGGCATTCTTTGACGCCATATCCCCCATAGTCGACGCCGCCAGCATCGACTATGGCAACGCCTTCTATGCATCACGGTACATGAAGGATGACACCGGAGACTACCTCAACTGCCCCCTTAGCCAGGAGGAATACGACTGCTTCCACGAGGCGCTCGTGAGCGCTGAACGGGTCGAACTCAAGGAGTTCGAGAAAACATCCTATTTCGAAGGCTGTCTGCCCGTGGAGGTCCTCGCCGAACGTGGTAAGAAAACGCTTGCCTTCGGACCGATGAAACCCGTGGGCCTTACGGACCCCCGGGACGGAAGAAGGCCCTATGCGGTTGTGCAACTCAGAAAAGAAAACGCATCGGGAAGCATGCTCAACCTCGTCGGTTTTCAGACAAAAATGAAGTACCCCGAACAGGAACGGGTCTTCAGGATGATACCCGCGCTGAAGAATGCTGTCTTCCTCCGGTATGGCAGCATCCACCGGAACACGTATATCAATGCTCCGCTGTGCCTGAACGACAGGCTCGAGCTTAAAACCGACCGGCGGATTCTCTTCGCCGGCCAGATAACAGGGGTCGAAGGGTACATGGAATCGGCGGCAATGGGCCTCGCCGCGGGCATCTCCGCCTACATGTCCGCGACGGGCAGGGAATTCCACGCGCCTTCGCCTGTGACCTGCATCGGCGCCCTCATCCGCTACCTCACCACCGAGAACAGGAACTTCCAGCCCATGAACATGAACTTCGGCCTCATCGAGGGCTATTCGAAGAAGAACAAAGAGGCAACGGTGACAACGGCCCTGCAGGAAATAGAAGAATGGAAAAATAGTTTTAGGTTTTAGGTTTTAAGTGTTAAGCTAAGAAAAATAGTTTTAAGTGAGAAAAACAGTTTTAAGTTTTAGGTTTTAAGTTTTAAGTAAAAGACTAGAAGAAAAGAGACAAGATAGTGGAGCGCTCCGGCATTACTCTCACCGCATAAAGGAACCGATTCTCCCTGCCTTTGACCTAAAACTTAAAACCTAAAACTTAAAATGGTCTTTTGACTCTGAACAGGAGATGAAGCTATGACTTCCCTTTTTGATACTCTGGCCGATCGGGCGATTGCGGCGAAGGATGTATCCACGAAAGATGCCCTGGAACTCTATGAAGCGGCAAAGAAGGATCCCTTCGGGCTGATGGCCCGGGGGTCCCGGATACGGGAGCATTTCAAGGGCAACGCGGTGAACCTCTGCGGGATCGTCAACGCGAAGTCCGGCGTCTGCCCTGAGAACTGCAGGTTCTGCGCCCAGTCCGCCCATTATCATACCGATGCGCCCGTCTATCCCCTCATGTCCGCGGAAGAGATCGCGGAAAAAGGCCGGGTCGCCAAAGACGGCGGCGCCCACATGTTCAGCATCGTAACGAGCGGAACGAGGATAGAAACGGACGCCGAATGGCAGACCATCTACCGCGCCATAGCGATGCTCTCCGAAATGGGGCTCAAGCCCTGCGGCTCCCTCGGCATGCTGAGCGAGGAAACGGCCTTAAACCTCAAGAAGGCCGGTCTCTACCGATACCATCACAATCTCGAGACATCGCGCAGCTTCTTCGACAGCATCTGCTCGACCCACGAATACGACGAAGACACCGCGACGGTGCGCGTCGCACGGGCAGCGGGCCTCACCGTCTGCTCCGGCGGCATCATCGGCCTCGGGGAGACCATGGAGCACCGCATCGAGATGGCGATGACCTTGAGGGATCTCGACGTGGATTCCGTTCCCATAAACATCCTCAACGCCATCCCCGGCACGCCCCTTGAGAACGTTCCGGCGCTGACACCGATGGAGATCCTCCTCACCGTCGCACTCTATCGCTTCATCCTCCCCGACAAGGACATAAAGCTCTGCGGCGGAAAGGAGAAGAACTTAAGACAACTCCTCCCCCTCGCCATGGTCGCCGGCTGCAACTCGCTGCTGACCGGCAACTATCTCACGACCCTCGGAAGGGACACCGCCGCCGACCTGGAAATGATCCGCGACCTGGGGATGGTACCGGAATTCACGTAGACGGGTCTGCCCTTTGGGCAAACGGGTGAAGAAGCCCACGGGTCTTTCGCTTCGCGAAAAACGGGCACACGGGCAGACGCGTAAAGACCCTGCCGGTGCCCCGGGAAAGCCGGGGAACCTGTCTTGCGCTGGTCCGCGCATAATCTCTCATTTTATGTAATGGTGTATAAACCTTCCGGCAGTCCCTGCGGCAGCAGACAAAGAATACATTTCCGAATCGGGGCGGATCGGTAGTTCACGGCTGTCCTTCGCGGCCCGTATGGCTTCTTCCCGTTTGCCCTTTAGGCGCCCGACCCGTTTGCGCGCTTTTGCCCGCAGACCCGTCCGCCTGTATGCGTCTCTATCCGACCGCCTGACCGAGTTTGAAGATGGGGAGGTACATGGCGATGATGAGGCCGCCGAGGACAACACCGAGGAAGACCATGATCATCGGCTCCATCATGGCGGTGAGGTTGCCCACCATCGTGTCCACGTCGTCTTCGTAGAAATCGGCGATCTTGTTGAGCATGCTGTCCAGGGCGCCCGTCGATTCACCGACCTGGACCATCTGGACCACCATGGGAGGAAAGATGCCCGCCTGCTCGAGAGGCTCGGCCATCGTTCGGCCTTCGCTGATGCGGGAGCGTGCCACCAGAAGGGCCTCCTCGACGATCTTGTTGCCGGCAACCTTCGCAACGATGATCATGCTCTCGAGGATCGCGACACCGCTCATGAGGAGCGTCGCAAGGGTCCGCGTCACCCTGGCCACGGAGGCCTTGATGGTCAGAATCCCGAAGAGAGGGAGTTTGAGGATGATGCGATCGATGTTGCGGTGACCGCTCTCCGTCTTATAATAGTATCTCAAGGCCAGAATGAGGCCGATGACGCCCCCGATAATGATATACCAGTAGGATTGCACCATCTGGCTCAGATTGATAACGATCTGTGTCGGCGCGGGCAGCTCCGCCCCCATCTCCTTGAACATCTTCTCGAAAACGGGAATGACGAAGAGAAGGAGTACGATGACGACGACGAAGGCGACGACTATGATCGCGACGGGATAGATCATGGCCGACTTGACCTTCTTCTTCAGTTTCTCCGTCTTCTCGATGTAGATGGCGAGCCTTTGCAGGACACTGTCGAGAAGACCGCCCTCTTCGCCCGCCACGACGAGGTTGACGAAAAGCTCGTCGAAGCACTTGGGGTAGTCTCTCAGGGCGTCGGCGAACCGCGCGCCCCCTTCGATCTTCTCCTTGATCTCCTTGACGATACCCCTGAAATTGATGTCCTCTATCTGGTTCGCCAGGATCTCCAGGGACTGGACCAGCGGCAGTCCCGAAGTGATCATCGTTGAGAGCTGCCGCGTAAAGAGCAGTATCTCAACGTTCTTTATCTTCTTCTGGGGATTGTACTTCTGCTTCCCCGCCTCCTTCGTCTCCTGCATGGAGGTGAGAATGACGCCTTCCTTTCTCAGCGTCGCCCTGAGGGCGTCGCCGGACACCGCTTTAGAGACGCCCTTGCGCGTTTCACCCGATGAAGTCCTTCCTTCCCATTGAAACTGCGGCATGACTCAATAATACATGAATAAATCCCGTTTGCAAAGAGAAAATTATCAAAACAGGTGGTTAATGGAGAAAGAGGTTCAAGAATATGACATTTCTACTATAAACTACGGTTATAATTGGACAAAAATGTGACAAACATCACAGAGAAGACGGGTAATAGGCCATTGGTCATAGGGGGAAAGGCCCGATCCTCTCCCATCACCTATCACCCATCACCCGCCTCTTCTTCCTATTCCCTGATCACTGCATAGAATGTTGCGTTCTCGCGTTGGATGAGAATGACGACACCCTCCTTGACGTTGGACCGTTTGACCGCCTCCTTGAAGTCCGCCACGCTTCTGACGGGTCTTCTCCCGATCTCCCTGATGACATCGCCGGAACGGATATCCGCCTCCTGTGCTGGCGAACCGGGGAGGACATCGGTCACGATGACACCTTTCCTATCCTTCAGGTTGAGATGTTTCGCGATCTCCGCGGTGATGTCCTGAACGACGAGCCCGAGGTCTTTTTCAACCTCTGTCTTTCTGGACGCCCTGAGACCCTCCTCCTGGAGCTCGCCGATGACCACGGTCACCTCCATCTCCTTCCTGTCCCTGATGAGGACGATCTTCGCCTTCGCGCCTATCTCCGTCGCAGCGACGAGCCGGGGAAGGCTCTCATTGTCCTTGATCGTCTTGCCGTTATAGGAAATGATGACGTCGCCACGCTTGATGCCTGCCTTGTCGGCGGGGCTCTGGTCCATGACATCGGCGACGAGGGCTCCCTCGGATTCTTTCATTCCAAAGCTCTTCGCAATCTCCGGCGTCATCTTCTGGATGACGACGCCGAGCCAGCCCCGGGCCACTTTGCCCTTGCTCTTCAGCTGGGCCAGCATATCCTTCGCAACATTGACGGGTATGGCGAAACCGATGCCCTGCCCGCCCGACACAATGGCGGTGTTTATCCCCACCACTTCCCCCTTGAGGTTAAGGAGGGGCCCGCCTGAATTGCCGGGATTGATGGAGGCATCGGTCTGGATGAACTGATCGTATGGTCCCGCCCCGATGATCCTGCCCTTGGCGCTCACGATACCGGCGGTGACGGTATGTTCGAGGCCAAAGGGATTACCGATGGCGACAACCCAGTCCCCCACCTGCAGGGACTCGGAATCACCCATTACTGCGACGGGGAGGGACTGCTTGACATCGATCTTGATAAGGGCGATGTCCGTCTTCGGATCCCGCCCTACTATCCTGGCGTCGTACTCCTTCTCGTCGGAGAGTTTCACCTTGATCGTCGTGGCCTTTTCAACAACATGGTTATTCGTCAGTATGTATCCTTCCTTGTCGATGACGAATCCCGATCCGAGGCTGCGCTGTCTGTACTCCCGCCGGCCCCCGTTGCCGAAGAACTTGTCGAAGAAGTCGTCCCCGAAGAAATCCCTGAAGGGGTTGTTCGGCCCCATCATCGGGCCCTGTCCCCCGGGGCCCCTGAGGACCGCGGTGGTGCTGATGTTGACAATCGATGGCTTGGCCTCATTGACAAGCCCCGCCAGACTGGGCAACCCGCTCACATTAAAAGCAGCCACCGTCCGGACGCTCTGCGGTGAGGGAGCCGCCGGCCTGGCTTCTGGCAATACCTGGGCCCTGACATAGGCAAAGGTCAGTGCAGCCGCGATAAGGATACAAACGGTTACAGCGAGTCGTTTGTTCTTCATGGAATCTCCTCCGTCATGACATGGGCAGTTTGATGGTGAACAGGCTCCCGGCGGCGGGCTTCGATTCGACCTCAATGGTGCCCTTGTGGATCTCGGCTATCCATTTGCTGATGGAAAGGCCGAGACCACTGCCGCTTTCCCGCTTGCGCGACCTGTCCGCGCGGTAGAACCTGTCGAAGATGTACTTTGCGTCCTCCGGCGATATGCCGGGACCGTCGTCCTCGACATTAATACATGCGAAACCGTTCTGTTTGTATGATGAGACGAACACGTGCCCGCCGGAGTGTCCATACTTGATGCCGTTCTCCAACACGTTGGTTATCATCCGGCGCAGTTTCAGCTCGTCCCCGACGATGCGGATGTCCTCAAGCTCCCTGACGATCACCTCCACCCCTTTGTTCTCACCGAAAAGCTTCATATTGAGGCAGACATCGGCGAGAAGGTCTCTCAGGTCCACCCTCTCGAGGTTCATCCCGATATCCTTCGTTTCGGCTTTGGAGAGCAGGAGCAGGTCGTCGATGATCCGGCTCATTCTGTCGATCTCTTCGAGATTGCTCTGCATGGAGCGCCTGTATTCCTCGTTTGTCCTTTCCTTCCTCAGGGCCAGCTCCGTCTCGCCTTTCAGGATGGTAAGCGGCGTCTTGAGCTCGTGGGACACATCGATGCTGAACTGGTTGATCCTGTGGAAGGAGTCTTTCAGTCTCGAGATCATGGCGTTGAAGGTCTCCGCGAGGCGACCAAGCTCATCCTTTCGTCCCTTCTTGATATCGATCCGTTCGTCGAGGTTGGTCGAGGATATCTTGACCGCGGCCCTGCGGATCTGGTCCACGGGCTTCATCGTCTTTTTCGCCATGAAATAGCCGACAACGATGGTAGCGCTGATGGAGGTTATGATGCTGATGATCATGATTATGAGGAGGCGCTTCATGGTGTCCTCAAACTCCTCCAGCGACGAGCCCACCTGGACAATGCTGGTGACCTTCTTACTGTCCAGGATCGGCATCGTGATCATGCGCAGCCGGGGGCGGGCGCTCTCCAGCGTCTCGTAAACGGTCTCTCCCTTGAGGGACCTCTCGAGGGTAACGAAAGTGACGGGTACGGCCTCCGCCTCGAGGTCGTTCAGCCTCGCACCGATCTTACCCGATGCGTCTATAATCTGGATGAACTTGCCCTTCGGCTTTTTGCCCAGGGCGTTCTCGAGATAGCGTTCGAAATTACCGAAAAGACTCTGGCCGTGGGCCTCCGTCATGGACGAGGCGAGCACCTCAGCTATCGACTTGATCTTCGTGTCGATGCTCCTTTGGAGACTCTTCTGGAAATATATGTAGACCCCGCCGGAGAAGATGACGAGTATCAGGGCCAGGATGCCGCCATACCAGAGGGTCAGTTTCCACTTGATGGGGAGACTAAAGCTTTTCATCTTCCTTGAGGATATAGCCCACCCCGCGGACAGTGTGGATGAACTTTCTGGCTGTGAGGATCTCTATTTTCTTCCGGAGGAAATTCACGTAAACATCGACGATGTTCGACGAATCGTCCTGGCTCTGCCAGGCGTATTCGGCCATCTCCTTCCTGGCGAGCGGTCTTTCGCTGTTGCGAATCATGTACTCCATGATGAGGAATTCCTTCTCCGTCAGCTCCGCCTCCTTGCCCCCTATGGAAAGCCTCCTGTTGTATGGATTGAGAACAATCTCCCCATACTCGAGGGTAAGCGGGACCGCCTTCCGGCTTCTCCGCAAGAGCGCCCGTATCCTGGCCAGAAGCTCTTCAAAGGAGAAAGGCTTGGTCAGGTAGTCGTCGCTGCCCGTGTCGAGCCCCTTGATAACGTCCTCCTTCGTGCTCTTCGCGGTGATGATGAGGACCGGCGTCTCGATACCCGACTCGCGCATCCGTTTGAGCACCTCGAGACCGTCGATCTCGGGTATCATGAGGTCGAGGAGAACGATGTCGTAATCCCGCGCGGTGACAAGGTCAAGGCCCGTCCTGCCGTCACCGGCCACATCCACGCTGTACCCTTCTTCCTCGAGGCCCCTCATGACGAAATTGGCGACCTTTGATTCGTCTTCCACAAGAAGAACTTTCATATCTTCAATAATATAGTATAAAAATACCCATTGTACAATTCTTCCGTGAAGGCGGCGCTCCCACCCCCCCGTCGATGGACAATAAAGACCGTCGCAGGTCTCACGTTTCAGGTCCCAGGTTAGAGACCAAAGAAGAGCCTTTTCGGCTGCCTCCGTCTTTTTTCTTTTGGCCTTCGGCCTGAGACATGAGACCTGAGACCTGAGACCGTCTTTTCTCTGAATTTCTTTGACAAAACGGGGGTGATGCTATTAAGTATTAAGGTTTCCGGGTGAACAAAAGGGGATATCTTCCATACTAAAGGCAGAGTATATGAAGTGACACGGGGAGGTTTGCATCCATGAGTCTTCTTGAAGCGTACATTATCACTTTCATCGCCAGCTTCTGCACTCTTGTGATCGAAATGGTCGCGGGGCGTATTCTTGCGCCTTTCGTGGGGGTTTCGATCTATACGTGGACGAGCATCATCGGCGTCATCCTTGCCGGCATCAGCATCGGCGCCTACATCGGGGGCAAACTCGTCGACCGCTATCCCTCCAGGAAGACCCTGGGGTGGCTCCTTTTCATATCGGGCGTGATGGCACTGACGATCATTCCACTCACCTATGCCATAGCCGCCTACCGGTTTCCCGTTTCCCTGATGATGAGGATCTTCATGGTCACCTCCATCATCTTTTTCATCCCCGGCTGCGTCCTCGGCACCATATCGCCGGTCGTCGTGAGGCTCACTCTCAAGAACCTCGAAAACGCGGGGAACGTCATTGGCAAGATATACGCCGTCTCGACCCTGGGGGCGATCATCGGGACATTCGCAACGGGCTTCTTCCTCATCTCCTTTATGGGCACGCGCACGATCATCCTGTCCATGGGAATTATCCTGCTTGTCGTGGCCGTTCTGGCGGGCGACATCTTCCGAAAGAAGGTGAGCATGGCCATCTTCGTCGTCATCGCCGTGCCGAGCCTCTTTTTCATCAACTCTTACCTCTACGCCATCCCGGCGAGCGGCAAGACGTACCTTTACAGGGAAAGCGACTATTACACGATAAAGCTGTCGAAGACAATGAGCTCGGACCGGAAGACGGAACTCGAGGCGATGGTTCTCGACAACCTCATACACTCCTATGTGAATCTCAAAGACCCGAAGCACATCGAGTACGAGTACGAACGGATATATGCCGACGTCCTCACGTGGAAGTTCTCCGAGGAAACACCTTTCAAGAGCCTTACTATCGGGGGAGGCGGGTACACCTTCCCCCGGTACATGGAGATCACCTACCCCAGGGCGAAGGTTGATGTCGTCGAGATAGACCCCGAGGTGACGAAGATCGTCTACGACCATCTCGGCCTGCCGAAGGACACGAGGATAGTGAGTTACAACACCGACGGCAGATGGTTCGTGATGAACTGCAGGGAAAAGTACGATCTCGTCTTCACCGATGCCTACAACGACATTTCCATCCCCTACCACCTGACGACGAAGGAATTCCTCCAGCAGATCCACGACATCATGAACCCCGGAGCGATCCTCATGTCCAACATCATCGACAACTTCCAGAAGGGGCTCTTTCTGCCTTCCTATATCAAAACCCTGAGACACGTCTTCGGCGAGAAGAACGTCCATCTCATCTCCGTGAGCCCCAATTTCAGGAAGGTCCGGATCAGCACCTTCATTGTCATCGCCGGAAAGGGGAATTTCGACATCGCAAGCTTCCAGTCCTTCATCAAGCACGGCCTGGGCTCCCGGGCCACATCATCGATCGTGCCCGAAGACCTCATGGACGAGTTCATAAACAGGAAGGATGCCATCGTCATCCGCGACGACCACGCCCCCATAGACAACCTGGTGGCCCCCGTCTTCGAGGAAAGGTTCGGATATAATAGAAAGAACTAAAGACAGGTTATAGGTGATGGGTCACTGCTGTCCAAGATAATCCATTTCCCAAAATGCGTTCCTTATAAAACAACGGTTTAGGACAGGTAAATCCTTCATTCCAAAACCAGGTTGCCCTTCTCATGGTCATTACACGTCA
>Ga0334887_1000582_pt1 | contig 57049 bp, 60 predicted proteins | sample GraSluR1_MG_10_FD_207217 | JGI IMG/M metagenome (GOLD analysis project Ga0334887, IMG submission 207217) | Sludge microbial communities from methane-producing bioreactor in Wageningen University, Netherlands - Granular Sludge_18_07-R1 | ecosystem: Engineered > Bioreactor > Anaerobic >...
CAATCTTTGTTACAATAGTCATAGGTTCTATATCCTTTTGGGTTATTTCGTCATTTCCTAGGATATAGGACTTTTTTTATTTTGAAAACATGTAAACGTTTTTCCGAGTATTATTTTACACTAACATTGGCTTTGTAGACAAATATCATGGCATGATAAAGGTCTTTGGGAATTTGTTTGATGCGATGGCTATTTGGTAATAGGTGCATCAAGAAACTGTAACCCTCTCCAAGACTTCCCATAGACATGGGTTCAGAGATAAGGTCAGATGTCTGACCTTCCTTATCTACAGAAGCAAAATCAAGATAGTAAAATCCGCCATAATTCTTGGCCTGAGCCGCTAGAGGATCCGCAGAATTAAAACTGTGGTTACCACGACCAATATCCTGACCAATAGTATTGATATTGACTTTTGTATGGAAGTAATCCGTTCCAATAACAAAGTACTGGTCACCAAATTTTTCCTCGAGGTGCTGTCCCATAGTCTTATAGTTAATGTCCTTAAGTGCCACATGCCCATTATGCCCGGCAATCATGATAGCTTCATGGCCTCTAGACTTTTCTAGCTCCTGAATCCAGGCCACATTCTCCGCCATGCACCTATCACGGAAATTATTCATGCTAACATAGTCAGTCATGTAATCCTGATAATAGTCTAAACCTTTGAAGATGCAATTGATTTCTTGGGAAATAAGCTGCGCCTGTCTCGTCATTTGGTCCGAAAGAATCTTTGTTTGAATATCATGTAGGACTTGGATAAGGGCTTTGCGATCAGAATCAGAGAGTTGATCGAGTGCTTGTTTGAGAAGATTAAGTGTATTCTTATCGTCATCACTTAAATCAATTTGCTGATTTTTGCAGTAAGTTAGAATAGGCTGGATGCCATTACTAGGATTCTGCATATCAAAGCCATAAAAACTAAGTTGTTGGAACTCATCCTTATCGCTATTATAGTCTTTCATCCATTCAATCAATTTTTTAATTTGATCTGTACGGTATATTGTAAAGTCTAGTGATTCAACGATGTCATCAAGATTCCCTTGTCCCTTACGGATATAGTCATCAATAAGCAGGCCTTCTCCAAAATCCATCTCTAGCGCAAAGGATTTAACACCTTCTTTCTCTACTAAGGTCTGTAAGACTGTTAGCTTAAGCTCTTGAAATTCAACATTCCCATGACTGGCTTCCCCAAGTGCAATAATCTTAGTCTTGTCAGGAATATCAAGTTTAGAGACGCCTTGTGCATAGTTATTTAGATCTGAAATTTTTCGCTCTGCCATTAACTGAGGGCCAAAGACCCACAGGGCATCCGCTAAAGCCAGTAATGTTAGGATTGATAAAAGGATTAGCCCAAACCATTTTAGGATTTTCTTTAGGATTACCATTTTCTCTCCTTAATAGTTGTCTTTGCTAGGTCGTCTGCCTGACCAATACCAGATAGACAAGCTTGTTACTGCTAAAGTCACGATAGTGACGATTGTGATAAAGCTATAAAGATCAATTCTTGTCATCATGTCTTCCTCCCAGATTAATACATTTTGATAGTCCATAGATGATTGGACAGATTAGTGCTATAACACTCCAAGACAAAAGGATAATTATAATTTTCAATATTTTCATAGTCATGTCCTCTCTTGATAAGTCTATTATAGTCCATTCCTTGTCTATTAAACTTACACTCTATCCGTCAAATCTTACAGTTTTGTAAGTTTTATTCAAATGATTTTTGCTAGAATTTGCTATAATGAGATAAAGATTCTGGTAAGGAGAATGCAATATGGTAAAAAATTCTAAATGGACAAAGGCCTTAGGTTCTGTCAGCAAGGTTATTGCTGTATTGCCTGATACCACACAAATCATCGGTAAGGCGATTGACAATACGCGTCCCATTATTGAAAAGGAATTAGATCGTCATAACGACCGTAAAACGGCTTATATTGAATTAGACAACGTTATCCATCTTGATTTTGAAGATGCTAAAGAAATTTTAGAAAAGCAAGGTTTTCTTGTTCGTGGGATTACCGTTAATCCTAATGTCAAGTATGCCAATGCTCCTCTTAACCAAGTTGTCAGAATGTACCCTCGCACCAAGAAAGCTAAGGTCGGCTCTCTGGTCAAGCTCTATTACACAGACCAAGAAGTCGTCAATGCCTCTTATATACTTGCGGAAGAACAGCGTGAGAAAAATGAGCAACTGGGTCAAAAAGTTGTTGATACAGTAACTGGTGTAAAGTCAGTCTTTAAGCAGAAAAAAACACCAAAAGACGTTACGCCTCCTGGTGGAAAATAAATATCGTCATTTGAAGAACTTTGGTCGGTCGTCACAATCGACTTGACCTAATCCAATTGAGAGAATAATGTTTTTTAAGACTAACTTCCAAGAGCCTTTCCCCCAGACTGATTGGTGAAAGTTCTTCATTCGTTTATAGTTTATTGCAGCACTCAGTCGAGTGCTTTTTTACTGACTTTCGTCAGATAGTCATGGCTATCAAGTTGTTCTTGTGGATTTTCTTGATCTTTGAGTACAATCTCATAAATACTGCTTGATTTTTCGTTGAGCAATGGCAAAGCTGCTTTCCAGTCAATCTTCCCTTGACCAAGCGTCAAACTATCATGTGTTTTTCCCATAGAATCAACTAAATGATAATGTACTGTTTGATTTTTTAAAAGAGCAAGCGACTTTTGCAGCGCAGCATTGTTCCCAGAAAGTGAAATAAAAGCATGGGAAACATCATAGGCTAAGGGGTAGCCTCGTCTCACTAACTCCTGGTCAAAATCAGGATCACCGAAAGAAAAGAGCGGAGTGATACCATTTTCAAACATGATTCGGTCTTTACCCAATTCCCAAAAAGCATCCATACGAGAAAAAAGATAGGCCTGTGCTTCTTCTAGAGAGTTAAAAGGCGCCATCAAGTCGTCTTCCCGCATTTCATAAGACCCATGAACCAATACCTTACAATCCTTTTCCTCGGCTATGTCAAGTAAGCTTTTAGTCGAATCATTAATGAAGTCAACCAGTTCAGCATTATTTGAAGGATGAGCCACCAATTCCATAAATTTTCCTTTATACTTCATTGGGTGATGGATAATAATGTCTGAAACTCCAGCAGACTTGACTTTATCAATGGCTCTAGCTAGATGTTCAAGTCCCTCTTGACTGAAGTCTGCTTCAGATGTGTAAAATTCAAAGATTTCTGGATTATGTATAAGACGACTTTCAATCTGAGTATCACTTGTACTCCCTTTTAAACCCAAACGTATTTGAAAAGTCATAACTCTTACTCCTTTCTAGCAACTGCTTATTCAAACTGACCGAGGTCTTGCTTTAATAGATAGAAGAAGATATCTCCGTAGTTGCCAGAATATGCCAAATCATGGCCATTATATGATAATTTCACCACTTTATAATGATCTGCAAGATTGATTGAACAAGACTGCTGAGAGCGTTCAAAATCGGCGTATGAATCGAAAGTGATAGTCTGTTCCTGTTTTGCAGCGTTAAGATAGATAATTTCAAGCATGATTTTTTCCTCTTTTATAAAATAGCTAGCGCTTTATAGTAAAAGTCTACTCTATAAAATGCCAGTCGTCAATGATTTAGTTTCTTAGTACCAAAATAATAAAAGGGGTCCCTAAACAATAATCAAGTTATTAAAAATATGACCAATATTTGGTATAATTAAGAAAAACACTAATTAGGAGGTCTTATGAAACAGAAACAAATTGAAAGAAATTCACTGATTATTTCATCTGCTGTCAACTTTCTAACTGGTGTTGCAGGTATCACTGTCTTTATCTACACTGGGATGAACTCACTCTTTCTTGATAGTGTTTTCTCAATCATTGCCTTTTTTTCATCTGTCATAGCTGTCTTTATTTCCAAAAACAGCCATAAACGAACCAAAAAATTCCCTCAGGGACTTTATTTTTTAGAACCACTTTATGCGGTTTTTAAGTCAATCGCTATACTCTTTTTGCTCATGGTTACCTTAATTGAAACCAGTCAGACTGCCTACAGCTATTTTTTCTATCAAATAGGGCAACCGATTACTACAGGTCCTGTTCTCAACTACACCTTTACGGTAGCTATTATGTGTCTTCTACTAGGTTACTACAACCGTCATCAAAATAAAAAAATGAACAATATCAGTACCATTTTGGCCGCTGAGTCAAAAGGTAATATCATTGATGGTTTGATTTCACTAGGGATTGGCTTGGCTGTGCTTCCCCTCTACTTCTTCGATATCAACAGTCAATTGGGCTTCCTGCACTATACAGGCGACTTCTTCATCTGTTTGGTTCTCATTATTATCTCAATCAAGGATCCTATTATGATTTTGATAGAAGCTTTTGGGGAATTGACACATGCCTCTATTAATGACCATGACATTATTGCAACAGTTGAAGAAATTATCGCTCCTTACATTCTTGAAAATGAAGGTGACCTCGATATCCACATTCACAAGCAAGGCATGCGTATCACCGTTAGCATTTATATTCTAAGCGTCGAAGATACGGATTTCATTCAACGTTTAGCTGAAAACAAGGCTAGCTTACTAAACCAATTACGTAAGAAATACCATCATATCACAGTTGAATACACATTCTAAAGACTTTCTCCGTGAAGGTCTTTTCGATTGCATTAAAAAGAGGCTGGGACATTTTGTCTTAGCCTTTTATATATTATCTTGTCTGACCTACAGTGTTTCCTTTAGACAGTAAGATAAGATTCCAAATCATTAAGGGCACGCTCTGCGATTTTCTCGTAGCGCTCTTTTTTGTCACGAATTCGTGGGCCTTCCAGTTCTTTGATGATACCGAAGTTGACATTCATTGGTTGGAAGTGTTTGCTTTCGGTGTGGGTGATGTAGTAAGGTAGGCTTCCGATTGCTGTTGTTTGTGGGAAGACCACTGCTTCTTGACCCTTGAAAAGACGAGCTGCGTTGATTCCAGCAACCATACCTGCTGCTGCTGATTCTACATAACCCTCAACACCTGTCATTTGTCCAGCAAAGAAAAGGTTGGGATTGCTGCGAGATTGGAAGGTTTGCTCCAGCAAGTTTGGTGAGTCCATATAGGAATTACGGTGCATAACGCCATAACGGACAAATTCCGCATTTTCAAGCCCTGGAATCATCTGGAAGACACGCTTCTGCTCGCCCCATTTAAGGTGAGTTTGGAAACCTACGATGTTATAAAGGCTTCCAGCAGCATTGTCTTGGCGCAATTGAACAACGGCGTAAGGCGTCTTAAAGTCGCCATCACGTGGTCCCTTGTAGTCTTCTGGGTATTCCAAACCAACGGGTTTCATTGGTCCATAAAGCATTGTCTTGATGCCACGTTTAGCCATGACTTCGATTGGCATACAACCTTCGAAGTATTTTTCTTTTTCGAAGGAATTAAGCGGTGCTTCTTCTGCTGTTGTCAAGGCTTCGTGGAAGGCCATGAATTCTTCCTTGGTCATTGGACAGTTGAGATAGGCCGCTTCGCCCTTGTCATAACGCGACTTAAGGTAAACCTTAGTCATGTCAATGGTTGACTTGTCGATGATTGGTGCAGCCGCGTCATAGAAATAGAAGCCGTCACCTCCATTGAGAGCATGAATTTTTTCAGCAAGGGCATCCGATGTCAATGGACCAGTCGCAATGACGGTGATGGCATCATCTGGAATCTCGGTAATTTCACCACGAATGACTTCGATGAGGGGATGATTGTGGAGCTCTGCGGTTACAGCTTCTGCATAACCTTCTCTATCCACCGCCATGGCACCACCGGCTGGCACGCGGTTAGCTTCGCCATTTCGCAAAATAATAGAATCCAGACGACGCATCTCTTCTTTGAGGAGACCAACCGCATTGGTTAGGCTGTCGCCACGGAAAGAGTTTGAGCAAACAAGCTCCGCAAAGTTGTCAGTCTTGTGCTGGGGCGTTGCTTTGACCCCACGCATCTCGTAGAGCTTAACAGGGATACCACGCTTGGCAATTTGGTAAGCCGCTTCAGAACCAGCCAAGCCAGCCCCGATAACGTTGATATAATCAGCTTTTTTTATGGATTGAGACAAAATACTAATACCTCTAGTCAGATGTCTGACTACTGCCTGGGAGCTACCCAGAACAGAACCTTTCTATTTTTGATACTGACCTATTATAACAGAAAAAGCCCACTCTGACGAGTGGGGGAGATTATAGATATGATTAATAAAAACAAATCCAAGCTGCTAGCAAAGTACTTAGGATACTAAAGAGTGAACCAATCAGATAATATTCTGCAAAGGCTGGGCTTTCAGAAATTTTATTATATCTAGCAATTGATTTAGCTGTGAAAACCAAGCCAATTGAAGCAAATTGACTGAAGATGATGCAAATCCCCATAACAATGCGTTCCAAAAGTCCAATCGTTGCTCCTGCACCTGGAATGGTATCCATTTTTTTCACTTCATCTGGCTGGAAGCGCTGGAAAAAGATGCGAAAGGCAATGTTTGTTGGCTTGGTGATGAGAGTCAGGAATAGGCATAGATTCAGGATAGTTGGACTTATCCATGACGGAAGTGTCATCTCTCTAGTTAAAAAGCTGAGCAGAACGATGATTAGCAAATGTAAGAGCTGATCCAAAACAAAGCTGCCAGTCTTTTTTAATCTTAGAAGCTTTGCTATGTCCAATTTAAAATAATCAAGAAGCGCGTGACTAAAAAAGATGGCCAGAGCTACAAACCAAAGTTTAGGAATCCCTATCACTGCAATAATGAGGGGAACAGCTACCCAAATCAGATGAATGCCGAGGTATTTGATTTCCCTGCTTTTTCGATCAGCGACCGCTTGACTCTGGAGATGAAAATCTGCTAGAAAATGCGCGATTAAAAGTATAGTAAGTGCTGGATTTGACTTGAGTATTGTTGAAAGTCCACTAATCATTCGATTCCTCCTTAAGGCTTTCTTGGAGCATAGCTAGCGCTGTTTTTCGAGTTCTGAAATAAACCTTGAGGCTAGAACTCTTTAAACGCTTTGAGAGAGCACTGGCGTTTAAACCTAACCGCTGACCCAACTCTTGTTGATCAAAGTGCTCATCATAAATATCCATATCTAGAGCAGTCTCAAAAACCAGCTCTTGACTAGCACGCCAATCAGCCTTAATAGCTTCTCCAGCCGCTAAAATAGCATTGATTTGCTCAGCTTTCAATACATCTTCAAGAGCAACTGCCATCTGAGTGTTCCCATAATCATTGTTTTGATGGATATTGTTAATAGCCTTTCTAGCAAGCCAATAAGCGGGGCCGTCAGCTCCAATGCTCAATTCAGGATTGATATCCGTAACAATCTCACCCAAACCGATGCCGAAACGAATCTGAATAGGCTTAAGGGCTAATATAATATCATCAATAAGGTGGAATAGCGGAGCTTCTGTACTCAACAAAGCCTGAAACTCATCTCCCAGCGTGATGGAGAATTGGGAAACAATGAAAGTACCATATTTCTGATTAATGGTTTTAAGACACTCTTCCAGTTTTTTTTGAACGTGATAACGATTATCCAACTTCTTAGAATCAATCAAGTCACCAATTAATGCAAAATAAATCATCTTTAGCTCCTTTCTTAAGTCTATTATAACGGACTTTTTGTAAAAAGTCTATTATAACGGACTTTTTGAGAAACTTCCTTTGTAACGGACTCAAAAATAGATTCTAGATTTTTGACAAAAGAAAAAGTTTACATAAATAATATTATGTAAACTGAAGCAATTTTTATTTAATTTTAGCTTCTTGGTAATCACACTCTTCATTACTGCAGACAACTTGTTTGCCTCCACCACGAATTTTCTTTTCAACTAGGAAATCACCTGATTTTGGACATGAGCGACCAACTGGTAAATCCCATGATGTGAACTCACACTCAGGGTAACGGTCACATCCATAGAAGAGACGGTTACGTTTTGTTTTACGTTCAATAACCTGACCTTGACCACAAGTTGGACAAGTGACACCAATCTCCTTGGTGATGGCTTTGGTGTTGTGACAGTCTGGGAAATTGCTACAAGCATAGAATTTTCCGTAGCGACCAAGTTTGATTACCATAGGGTGACCACAGAGATCACAATCAAAACCAGCAGGCTCATCCTTGATTTGAATCTTCTCGATTTCTGTCTCTGCTTTTTCCAACTCTTTTTGGAAAGGTTTGTAGAAGGCATCGATAACTTTCTGCCACTGCTCTTTACCAAGCTCGACCTCATCCAATTTTCCTTCCATCTCAGCCGTAAATTTGACATCTACGATATCAGGGAAGAATTCAACAATCAAGCCATTGACAATTTCACCTAGTTCTGTTGGTTCAAAACGTTTTGCGGCAAGGCGCACATAATAACGTTTTTGAATGGTCTCAAGTGTTGGTGCATAGGTAGATGGACGACCAACTCCATTTTCTTCTAGGGTTTTAATCAAAGTTGCTTCAGAATAGCGAGCAGGCGGCTGTGTGAAGTGTTGCTCAGGCTGTGTATTAACTTTCTTAACGATGTCACCCTCATCCATTTCTGGCAACATCTTATTCTTATCAGAATCGTTGTAAACAGCCAAGTAACCATCAAATTTAATTTGGCTACCATTGGCAACGAAAATAACACCATTTTGTGAAATATTGACCTTCATGGTATCAAAGACTGCTGCAGTCATTTGACTGGCAACAAAACGATTCCAAATAAGTGTATAAAGTTTAAGTTGGTCCTTGTCCAGGTACTTAGCAATACTTTCAGGCGTATGGAAGACGCTAGATGGACGGATAGCCTCATGGGCATCTTGAGCACCAGATGCGTTTTTAGTACGACTGCCATGCTTAGAATACTTTTCACCAAAACGATCAACAATAAAGTTGGCAGCGTCATTTTGCGCCACAGGACTAATACGTGTCGAATCGGTACGCATGTAAGTAATAAGACCTTGGTGGCCAGCGGGTCCAAGATTGATTCCTTCGTACAATTGCTGCGCTACCATCATGGTTTTACGGGTACGGAAATTAATCTTATTGGCAGCGTCTTGTTGCAATGATGAAGTTGTGTAAGGAAGAGGTGCATTTCTGCGACGTTCCTTCTTCTCAACCTTATCGACATTGAAATCATCACTCTTAATACGAGCGAGAACTTCTTTAACATCGTCATTGTTGTGCAATTTAAGCTTTTTACCATCTAAACCATAGAAAGTGGCTTGGAATTTACGAGTGCCTTTTTTGAAGGCACCATCGATTGTCCAGTACTCTTCGGGCTTAAAGGCTTTGATCTCATTTTCACGATCAATGATAAGTTTGAGAGCTACAGACTGTACACGACCTGCAGAAAGACCTTTTTTGACCTTCTTCCATAAGATAGGTGAGATAGAGTAACCAACAATACGGTCTAAGACACGGCGCGCTTGCTGTGCATCAACCAAGTCCATGTTGATTCGACGTGGTTCAACAAAGGCATTCTTCACGGCATCTTTTGTGATTTCATTGAAGACAACACGGTTATCATCGTTCTCATCCAAATCAAGAATATGAGCTAAGTGCCATGAAATAGCTTCTCCTTCACGGTCCGGGTCACTTGCCAGATAAACTTTTTTAGCTTTTTTAGCCTCTTTTTTAAGGTCATTAATTAAAGGACCTTTACCACGAATATTGATGTATTGAGGTTCATAATTATTGTCAAAATCGATAGACATTGTTGATTTTTTCAAATCACGAATATGTCCAACAGAAGCGACAACTTTGTAGTTTCTACCTAAGTACTTTTCAATTGTTTTAGCTTTGGCAGGTGATTCCACAATAACTAGATTTTTTTGTGGTGCCTTTTTCTTACTAGTTGTTTTTTTAGAAGCAGTTTTAGTTTTTGTAGCTGTCGCCATATATACTTTCTTTACCAATATTGTATGAATTTGGGGTAATGTCATTTTCAAAATGGAAAATGACGAACAAGAACTCATACAATAATTATCCTTTTTGCATTTTTTCTTTATAAACCTCTAACATAATAACTTGCTTTTTGGAAACTGTCAACAAAAAAACTTTCTCCTATAGGAGAAAGCTGATTAGTGAGTGATTTCAGAAAGTATATCAAATCCCGAGGTGACGCATTTTGCGCCCTCTTGAATAAGATGGTGACAGCCATCAGATTTTCCGTCTAAAATATTCCCAGGAATGGCAAAAACTTCTCGTCCTTCTTCTAAGGCACGTTCACAAGTAATAAGACTGCCTGAGCGCATTTTAGCTTCCGCAACAATGACTCCCTGAGAGAGTCCGGCTATGATGCGATTGCGTTCAGGAAAGTGAAATTTCAAGGGCTGCTCACCAACGGCATACTCTGTCAGCAAGAGATGATTCTTCCCGATGTATTCCTGAAGCCTACGATTTTCTTTAGGATAGAAAACATCCAGTCCAGTTCCAATAACTGCAATAGTAGCTCCGCTATTTTTCAAAGTAGCCACATGAGCGCTAGTATCGATGCCACGCGCCAAACCAGAAACAAGGACAAAGTGATTGCCCAGCTCCTTGATAATCTTCTGAACGGACTTAGTTCCTGTTTCCGATGCGGAACGCGCACCAACTACAGCTATCTTTGGTTTCTGTAAGAGTTCAAGGTTTCCTTGGTAAAATAGCAGAGCTGGCGGATTGTAGATATTCTTGAGTTCCAGCGGGTATTCCTTGTCTAGTATTGAAATACTAGGATAGCGATTAAAGTCCTGTCGCAATTCTTTGATGTCTAAATTCTTATAAGCTTCCATGAATAGAACAGGATTCTTAGTCTTAGAAACGACAGCCATATCGCGCAAAGACAAGGATTTCCCCACCCGCTTTTGATAATCTAAAATATTAAGGATATTGAGGTTGGACAAACCAGCCTTCTTGAGTTTAAATAATTCAAAATTGTTCATATAGTCCTCCTATATAAACTATTCGAAAAAAGCTCCGCAAAATAGCAGAGCTTGAAAATTATTATAGTTCTTTAATGACGCGAGCTGGATTTCCTGCCACAACCACATTATCACCGAAGGATTTGGTCACTACTGCTCCTGCGCCAACAACCACATTATCACCTAGAGTTACTCCTGGTAAGATAGTTGCCCCACCGCCAATCCAAACATTGTGTCCGATGGTAATTGGTGCTCCGTATTCAAGCCCAGCAATGCGTTTTTTGGCATCGAGTGGATGTAAAGGCGTTAAGAGCTGAACGTTTGGTCCTAGCATGGCATTATCACCTATGCGGATTTCACAGACATCCAAAAAAGTTGAATTGAAATTAGCATAGAAATTTTCGCCCACATGGATATTAGAGCCATAATCGCAAACGAAGCGTGGTTCAATCATGATATTGTCACCAGTTGTACCAAACCAGTTTTTAACCATTTCTTTACGCTTGTCGCGGTCAAGCTCATTGTTAAAGGCAGCCATCTTCTCACGCGCTGCCAAGCGTTCTGACTTCAAATCAGGATCAGCTGCATCGTAAAGCTGTCCTGCTAACATTTTTTGGCGTTCTGTCATTATAAATCTCTCCTTACAACTTAGTATTGCAATACTAAGTTACATTAACATGCTTTTGATTGGTTCAAATGTCTTTCTGTGAATGGGTGTTGGACCAAATTTATCCAACCCTTGCAAGTGAGCTTTGGTTCCGTATCCTGCATTATGAGCAAAGTCATAACCTGGGTATTTTGCATCATAATCAGCCATAATACGGTCACGTGTCACCTTGGCAACAATGGACGCTGCGGCGATTGATAGTGAATTGGCATCACCTTTGATGATAGACTCCTGAGCGATATCCACTTCTAAGGTCATGGCATCAATAAGAAGATAGTCAGGCTTGGTCACTTGTCCCTCCAAGTTATCAATAGCTTGGAGCATGGCCAACTTAGTTGCTTGGTAAATATTGACTTGGTCGATAACAGTATTATCTTGCATACCAATACCAACAGCTAGGGCTGCTTCCATGACTTGATTATATATCTCTTCGTGTTTTGATTTAGGAATCTTCTTAGAGTCATTGAGACCTTTGATTTTACAGCCATTTGGCAGAATGACACAGGCTGTCACAACAGGACCTGCTAAGGGGCCTCTGCCGACCTCATCAATACCAGCGATGACTTGATAGCCTTTTTGGTAGGCAGCTTTTTCGTAGCGCAGCATTTCTTCCAAACGCAAGTCTTCATCGATGTCAGCCTGAATGGCCTTTTTACGCTGTCTAATGGCTGTTTGGACACCAGCTCTGCTATCTGCTTCAAAGTCAGCCCAAGCGGGGTCTGACAGCTGAGTGATAGTCGCTAATGCTTCTTTGACTTCCTTAATTGTCGCCATTTTCTTCTCCAACAATATCGAGAGTATAACGCCCTAGTTTTCCGTCACGCACTTCTTTGACAAAGAGATTGTAGAAACGGTCATAATCGTCGCGGAAACCGAGTTTACGAGTCATTTCCATGATGATTTCAGGTGCTTCATCGTCCAAGTTGATGCCTTTAAAGCGCTCAAGCAGACGATCTGGATAATGAGCCTTGAAGTAATTAAGTCCAAAGATTGTCACCTCATCCATAGGAAGAAGCTGATCCTTGATAGCACCAGTCAAAGCCAGTTTAAGCCCAACCACTTGGTCCTCAAATTTTGGCCAGAGAATCCCTGGCGTGTCCAGAATTTCAAGATCCTTGTTTGACTTAAGCCACTGCTGCCCTTTGGTCACCCCAGGTTTGTTGCCGACAACGGCAATTTTCTTACCAGCCAGGCGGTTCATGAGGGTTGATTTTCCAGCGTTGGGAATGCCGATAATCATGGTGCGCAAGGTTTCTTTCTGTATACCACGCTCGCGGAGCTTAGCAATCTTGTCCGCCATCAAGTCCTTAGCTGCGTCCGTCACTTTCTTAACCGTTGACTGCTCCTTAGAATTAATCGCCAAGGTCTTAATCCCTTGGCTCTCATAGAAGCTGCGCCATTCAGCCGTACGAGCACTATCAGCAAGGTCAGCCTTGTTTAAAATCATCAGTTTTGGCTTGTCGCCCACAATCTTAGTCAGCATAGGGTTCTGACTAGATAAGGGCAAACGAGCATCAACGAGAATCGTCACAAAATCGACGTGTTTAATGTTTTCCTGCACCTGACGGCGCGCCTTGGACATGTGCCCAGGGAACCATTGAATTGTAGCCATTGTATTTTTTCCTTCTTACTTGTTTTCATCAAAAAAGCCGTCAAAACGGCTTTGGTTTGTCATTATTATAGCAAAAAATTGTCTACTTGTCGCGGGAGTGATGTCAGTTTAGTCTCTGTTTTCATACTTGTCTTTGCCTAAGAAACTTAAGTGTACCACTTAATAATACAAGCAACCAAATCAGTACCGTAAAGACTATCATGCTTTGTTCCACTTTCCCGATTTTATAGGAAAGGACCAAGCTGTTTTTGGCATCTGGTGTCTGTTTGACAGTCGGTGTACCGATGGCGCTTAATTCTAGCTGTTTATGGTTCATTTTCTTACCATTAAGCTCAAGTTGAGTATTTTTATAGACGATTACTGGCACTTCTATCTCTTTAATTGAATCAGCTTGCCATTCAATCACTAATACTTCTTTGCTGACGGTCTTTGTAAAATCCTTATTTTGGATGATTTTAACAATATAGTCATCATAATAATCTGTTGATGGCTTAGCGGCGCCATATAGTGGCAAATAGTCAGGTGTCCCTTTGGCAACTATATGGTGCTCCTAAGCTCTGCTTTTTTCCGAATTATAAAAAGACTCTTTAACAGTTTCACTATCACCAGTAAAGACAACCTTGTAGCGATTAAGAATAAAATGCTCTGCAGAATTCCAATCAAGAACAGCTGTCGCAGATAAAATGGTTGGCTGTATTACGCTTACAGCAAGAATAATCATCAATACATTTCTTAACTGCTTCTTCTGCAAATGACTTGAACTAATAATCTTTAAGCTCAAATAAATGGCAATTATGGATACCGGCACGAAAAACCTAAAGGGGAACTGAATTAACTGCGCCACAGGATTTTCATTTGCAATCAGATAATCCCAGGGCATGATGCTAGTGGTCAGCAGCAAGAAGACAGTCATGACCCCAAACCAAGTTTTCGTAGCTGAATCTGTCTGTTTCCACTTTCTCGCAAAGTAGATATAGATAAGCAGAAAGATGGGAATCAAAGTTACAGGATTGAGCAGCCAATAGTAACTATTGTGATTAATGGTATTGAGGCTCATGAGCTGATTGACCCGAGGACTGACAAGGACATTATCCTTTAGGACAAAGAGATAAGACCCCCATATATTTAGAGTCAGACCAAAGAAGAGCACAACTTCTCTAAGAAGATTCTTTAAGAAGTCTAGTTTTTGTCTACTTTGGAAAAAGGCTTGCGCAAAGAAGGGAAGATAAATCAGCACCAAAATGAGCGAAGACAGCATGTGAGTCTGGACTATCATGGCCGTATAAATGCCCAAGCGGTATTTGGGAACTTGTTTAGTCTCATTAAGTTCAAAAAGGAGGGACAGAGCTAAGGGCAAAAGAGCTGCGCCCCAGCTAGTAAAGCCCTGCCTGATGGTCCAATACTGAATAGCGTAACTAGAAATACATAGAATAGCACCTATGAAAGCAAATTTCTTACTTAGTTTGCTCTTCAGTATAAAGACATACATGGAGAATCCAGCTAAGTTATACAAAAACAAGTTGGACAGGATTTGATAAGAAAACCAGTTCTTACTTAGCAGCACCAAAAATCCATGAAAATAGGCTAGAAAGGGACCGTAGAGTGTATTGACTATCCGCCCCGACTGCTGAAAACCATAAATGAAAATATGATAATTAACATTGAAATTTTTGATTTGCTGGGCAGTATCATAAAAACGATTGAAATGAAAGATAGAATCGGACCCCAGAATCATATTACCAGAAAAGACCTGAGGCAAAATGAAGATAAGGGAGACGAGAAAAATCAGCAACAAATAAGTCCTATGATACTTTAACAACTTCCTCACATTTACTCACCCCCGTCCTTGACAATTCTAACTATTTTTCTTAGCAAAAAAGCCGTCAAAACGGCTTTGGTTTGTCTATATTATAGCAAAATCAGGCTTGAAAGTCTTGGGATTTTTCAAGAAGGAATAATCAACTTTTATTTTTAAAAATCGTAGTCTTCCTCTAACATTTCTTCTGCTTCACCCATAAGATAACCAGCTCCTACTTGTGAGAAAAAGTCATGATTAGCCGTTTCGATGGAGATTCCATTCATCACAATAGGATTTACGTCACTTGCAAAAGCATCATCAAAGTAAATACCAAATCCCATATTTTGAAGAGATTTATTAGCATTATATTTTACAAATGTTTTGATATCCTCAATAAGACCAATTTCTTTATACACTTCCTCAGTATAGGCAAACTCATTCTCTAGAAGTTCTTCTAAAAATTCATACATCCATTTTGTGAAATCTTCTTGTTCTTCTGGATCTAATTCTTCAAAATCTTGTCGAAATTTATAACCAAGATATGTACCATGGACCGATTCATCTCGAATAACTAACTTAATAAGTTCGGCTAAGTTAGCTAACTTATTTTGCCCCCGATACCAAAGCGGAATGAAGAAATTACTATAATACAAAATACCTTCAAAGAAGACACTCGCCACTTTGATTTGCATGGGAGTTCCATTTTGATAGACTTCATTGATTTTTTGAACCTTTAACTGCATCTTTTTATCATTGTTCATCCAGTCATAGATTTCCTCAATCTCTTTAAACGTATTAAGAGAGATTAGGATTGTTCCATAAGTCTTAGCGTGAATAGACTCCATAAAAGTAAAATCACTTAAAACCGCCTTCTCTTTTTGCGTCCTTGCATTTTTCTTTAATGCGTACAATCCTTCTTCAGATTGTAGTGTATCTAGTAAGGCAAGTCCACCTACGGCCTTCTTTACAACCCCTTTTTCCAAATCAGTTAGCTGTTTCCAATCCAAAAGATCATTTGAAACAGGTACCCTTGTATCTAGCCAAAATTGTGCAGTTGCTTTATCCCAGACATATTCATCTAGTTCTTCCTCAACGAGCTGCCAATTCATTGTTTTGTGTATCATATTCTTTCCTTTCAAATTTTTGATAGATTTTAATGTATAAACTGGTTTATCAATCATTATCAACGAATTCCTAAAGCGATACGTGCGTAGCGACTCATTTTTTCCACTGACCAGACTGGTTCCCATACCAATCTCACATCAATCTTAGTTATCTCAGGAATAGTTTTCAGTGCATCATGAATCTGATCTGTAATAAGATCTGCCAAAGGACATCCCATTGTTGTTAGTGTCATGTCAATCTCCGTTGCTCCATCTTCTTGAAATCTAATATCATAAACAAGACCCAAATTTATAATATCAATTCCAAGTTCTGGATCAATCACAGAATGTAAGGACTCAAAAATAGCTTCTTTAATCGTAGATGTCTTAATTTCTGTGTAACTCATCTATTCCCCCCTAAAAGTCATAATCAGATTCTTCCATAAATTCTTCGCTATTAGATGTTGATTTATTACTATGAGTAGTTAAATCATGTCGACGTAAATCATCCAAACGATGATTGATTTCAACCAATGACTTCTTATCAAACTGAAAGATTTCTTCAAGTCCAACACTAGTAAGAATATGGTTAGCCTCTTGTTTTATTAAGTTTGTGGCTAACATTTTACTATCTTCTAAATGATAGAAGTCATTAATTAATCGAATGGCCGACCTTACAAAATAGTCAACAATATACTGACACCACTCTTTAAATTGCTCAACTTCTTCTGAGCTTACTTCAGTTAAGAGAAGTTTTACTTTATGACTAAGGTAATAACAATGCAAGGACTCATTGCGTATAATCATTTCCAACATACTGCCAAGATTGTTAAATCCTTTTTTAAGCCACAATTCAAGGAGGTAGGAAAGATAGGCATAGTTTAGAAGACCTTCAACACACATAGCCATAAAACGTTTTTCTATTGGATTTATCCCTTGATAAGTAGCGTCAATAACATGTAAATATTCTTTTACTCGAGATTCATTATCAACCCATTCAAACTCTTCTTTGAGATTGATTCCCGTATTAAAAGCAAGCAATATTCGGTTAAAAGCTTTGGTGTTAACCATTTCCATAAATTGTATATTGTTTAAAATAGCAATCTCTTGTTGAGAACGCTCACTGTTTCGAATAATTTCACCAGCCTCTATTGATTGATAGGTGGAAAGATTCGTTAAAAGAATTAATAACAAATTAAGTTGCTCCTGTTCTTGCAAACTTAACTTTTCCCACTGTTTGAGATCATTCTCAATTGGAATTCGAGTATCTAACCAGAAAAGTGAAGTTGCCCTCTCCCATACCGCATTATCTAGTTCATCTTCAATAACATTCCAGTTAATTGCTTTATAATATAAATAGTTGTTTGACATATTACCTCCTTTAAATCATACAAGACTCGCAATTATTAACACTGTTAAATTCATCATCTTCAGTGTAAGTACGTACATAGTAAAGTGACTTAATTCCTTTTGTCCAAGCATAGTTACGAAGACGATTAAGATCACGAGTCGTTAACTTTGGATTCTCCGGATCTTTCCATTCATAAATCCCGTCTGGTAAAACCGAACGCATGAAGAGCGTTAGGCTCATTCCTTGGTCAATGTGTTGTTGTGCCTTAGCATAGATATCAATAATTTTTCGTTGATCCATATTGTAAGCTGTTTTATAGTATCCCAGAGTTTCGTTTGATAAGTATGGAGCAGGATAGAAGATCGAACCAACCTTTTTTTCTTGACGGTTTTCAATTAATTGAGTAATTGGATGAAGGGATGCACTGGTCTCATTGATATATGAAATGGAACCGTTAGGAGCAATCGCTAATCTGTTTCGATGATACAAACCATCTCGTATGATATCCTCTTTTAATACCTCCCAGTCTCCAACAGTTGGCAATAAAATATTTTTAAAGGCTTCTGCTACTTTTTCAGATTTGAAGCAAAATTCCTCTTCTAAATAGTTGTCAAAATAGCTACCATCAGCATAACGAGAAAATTCAAAATCATGGAAAGTTTCATTCTTTTCTACTGCAATTTGATGACTTGCTTTTAAAGAATAGAAGTTCATTGCCAGGAAGAAAGCATCTACGAATTCTAATGCTTCATCAGATTCATAATCAATACCATTAAGAGCTAGAACCGTGTGAAGTCCCATTGCACCTAAGCCAATCGTATGATATAGAGCATTTCCTTTTGATACAGTTGGCACTTCTTCGATTGCACCTTTATTAGTAACAGTCGTAAGGGCACGCACTGCATATTCGATGGACTTCCCAAAATCGTGGGACTTCATGAGATTTACCATATTCATAGAGCCAAGATTACAAGAAATATCTGTACCTACTTGATTATAGGTCAAATCTACATTTAATACAGATGGTTCCTGAGGTTGAAGAATTTCTGAACAAAGGTTGCTCATGATAATTTTCCCTTTTACAGGGTTTGTCCGATTAGCTGTGTCAATATTTAGGATATATGGGTAACCAGATTCTTGCTGCAAACGTGAAATTTCCTGTTCTAATTCACGAGCATTAATCACAGTTTTTTCTATCTCATCATTTCCCACCATATTGTCATACTCTTTTGTCAGGTCAACATACGAAAATGGGACACCGTAAACTCGCTCAACGTGATAAGGATTAAAAAGATACATGGGTTCGTTTGTTTTTAGTAGCTCATAGTATTTGTCTGGTACAACTAATCCTAGTGATAATGTCTTAACGCGAATCTTCTCATCAGCATTTTCCTTTTTAGTAGATAGAAAGCCTAAAATATCTTGGTGGAAGACGTTAAGATAAACTACTCCCGCACCATTCCGTTGACCAAGTTGATTACTGTAGGAGAAAGAATCCTCTAACAATTTCATAACTGGCAACACACCTGAAGAAGCATTCGCAATTTCTTTAATCGGGGATCCTGTTGCACGTAGATTTGATAAATTTACTCCTACGCCTCCGCCAATTCTTGAAAGCTGCAAAGCAGAGTTGATGTTTCGTCCAATAGATAGCATAGAATCATCAACATCAATAAGGAAACAGGAAACCATTTCGCCACGTCTTTTCTTTCCTGCATTCAAAAATGTTGGAGTTGCTGGTTGGTACCTTTGAGAAATCAGTTCCTCTAACAACTTAAAAGCTAATTCTCTATCTCCGTTAGCAAGATAAAGAGCATTAAATACTACACGATCCTCAAAGTTTTCCAAATAATATTTCAAATCGTTTGTCTTCATTGCATATTGATTATAGAATTTATAAGCTGCCATGAAACTTTTAAACTTGAATCCGTAGTTATAGGCAAAATCAAAGAGTTCCTTAACAAATGCTCTGCTATTTTCACCATAAGAATCAATGATACTTTCTTCAATATAATCATGTGCGATAAGATAATTTAGTTTTGCATCAATGTTATCGAAGGACTTCAGATTATTTTTAATTTCAGTATTTAAATACTCATGTAGCGCTTCTTTGTCGTAGTGCAAGGGAATCTGCCCTTCCACTGGTACATTTAACATATTGTTAAGAATAAAGTAATCTTGTGTCATTTTATTTTTCCTTTTTTAATTTTTATATTCTTGCTCCACCAAGGGGGGAATATTCTGACTGTTTAGCTAATAAATCCTCTTTTTGACAATAAAACTCAATATAGAATTCAAGATCTTCAGTAAGAGGAGCTATCTTATGCCAGGCTTGTGGTTCAACAAATGGAGGTTGATTTTCACAATTAAAAACATGTTCTGCAATAACTTGTCCGTCTTCTTTTAGCTCATAAAACTTCAATTCTCCCGAAAGAATTGTCATCTTTCCCCAAGTCCCGCTCTTGGTATTATGTCTATGACGTAAAGCATGCAGAATTGTAGTGGCTGTCATGTTTGGCAACCGTCTATATGAAACAAGTTCTGAACTATATCTCCACTCTATCATTCTCGTATTTAATCTATGAGCAATTCGTTTTATGTCTTCCTCAGTACCTCTCAACTCAAATTCATCTAGCACAGGAAAACCAAATTCTTCAGAATATTGATGAGCTGTAAGACAGAATTGTTTATTAAAATTTCGATTCCCACTCCCAATAATTCCAAGACAGCATTTGCTATTATCTTTATGAGCGATAAGATTACGCAATGGAGTCGTTAAAATTTCAACATCCCCCGTATCAAGACCATTCCCCCCCTCAAGATAGGCAGGCAGAAATGCAAAATAGGGTTCATCAATTATAAATGTCGAAGGTACACCACTTTTGACCAAGTCTTTTACATTTATATAATTCAGGCTTTCTTGAAATTCTTCTTGTAGGTACCTATCCAGCCTTTCGAGAAAACTAGTTGTATTTCCACTTAGACTGATGTAGTATACTTGGATAGTTTGCATTTTGTTCTCCTATTGTATATAATATCTATATATAGTGTTTTAATATTGTTCCAAACACTATATATGGTATTTATATTATATATAATCCCTAACTAAAAAAAATTGACAATAGTCAAGTTTTTTTTAAATTATTTATTATTTTTAGAGAGATGAAATATATGGCTAATATAGGATGTGTTCATAGAGTTCCACTTTTCAGTAACCTTGCCAAGGATGAACAAAGCGGTGTTCAAAATTTATTGCATCACAAAACATTTCAAAAAGGGGAGATAGTATTTTCTCCTGACAGTCAAGAACAATTATCTATTGTTTCCGTTGGGGCTATGCGAATTTATAAATTAAGCAGAACAGGTAAAGAACAGCTCATACGTATTGTAAGAGAAGGTGAGTACGATGGAGAGAATTATCTCTTTGGTCTTACAAATGAAACTCTTTATGCCGAAGCTATAAAAGAAACAAAAATCTGTATCCTTTTTAAATCTGACTTCAATAAGCTAATTGAGCTATACCCTCAACTTGGATGTAAATTACTTCAATTAAATGCACTAAAGTCCTTAGAAGTCGAAAAGCAGCTTCAGCTTTTAGCAATTGATCATATCGAGGATCGCTTAGCCTCTTATCTAAGTCAATTGTCTTCTTTGCCAACTATTATTGACAATGAGACGGTGACTGTGCCAATCTCAATGAAGGAATTAGCAAGTTATTTAGCTACTAGCCCAGAGTCTATCTCCCGGAAACTAAAAGGATTTCAAGAAAAAGGATTAATAAATAGAAAAGGTAAAAAAATCCAGCTATTAAAATCATTTTGGGAAGAGTTCGATTTCTTATAATTAACTTACCAATCACATTAACTTTTATACTTTAGAAAGGTTTCTTATGCGCGAAGATATAAGATTAAATGAGAGAGCAAAAGAATTGGCTCCTCAAATCAAAGCAAAATTACTAACCGTCATTGATCCAGAATTAGAACTAGATATTTATAATTTGGGCTTAGTCTATGAAATTGATGTCAATGAAACAGGACATTGTAGGCTTGTTATGACTTTTACAGAAACCAACTGTGGCTGTGCTGACACGTTGCCAATTGAGGTTGCTGATAAAATCAAAGAAATTCCTGAAGTTGCTTCAGCTGAAGTTATTGTCACCTATAATCCCGCTTGGGAAATGACTCGTATCAGCCGATTCGGACGAATCGCACTGCGTATCAGTCCTTGGTAATCTCGAAAATAATAAAAAAGGTAGATATGCTAATTAACATGCATATCTGCCTTTTTTATTTTTTTGTTACCTCATAATAAGGTAAAAGTTCATTGAAAGCTTTATACAATTCATCAAGAAATTGTTCCATTGTTTGTGTATCATCATAAATTACATCTTTTTTCACTAGAACCTTTCTAACCTGGGCATTGTTAACACTCTGGATTAACATTTGACGATTCTCTTCAGTTCCTTCAATCTTAGAACTAGTACCATCTTTCTGTACAATGTAGTACAAGGGTGAAGAAATTGGAATACTAAGTACCTTATTTTGCTTCCTTAAACTTTCTTCAGACCTTTTCCTTTCAATAAAACTTACTTCTACAGAAATTCCAAAATTATTATAGTTGCCAAAGAGACGTATTGCCATTGCAACATCATCAGGATGATCAGATGGTAGACGATAATAACACCAAAAATGCGGTCGACAATACTGAGCTTGATTCATCCACTGACTAACCCGCTCTGCTCTAAAAGGACCTACCCGTTCAGCCAAAGATTGACTTAAAAGGGTAAACTCATTCCTTGAAGACTGTGCTAATTGTCGTAGATTACTCATTGTTTCTGTAAGGTTCCCTGCTTTTTCTGGCTTGATATATTTCATCCCCTGGTAAGGAAGATATTTCTTTAAACTTTCGAGCATGCATCTCTCCATTACAATGAATCATTAATGACTATAAAAATATTAATAGCATTATAAGTCTTATTGTTTACTGAGGGTATTAATTAAGAGACAAAATACTGACTATTTATGATTTACCACTACGATCCATATTCCAAAAATCTGTCACAGCACCCTTAGAGGCAGAAGATACAGTATGAGCATATTTACCCAGAACTCCACGACTGAATAGCGGAGGAATGACAGTTGTTTCCTTGCGGGCTGCTATTTCTTCATCAGAAACATGCATGGTGATTTCTTTGGTATCTTGGTCAACTGTTACCATATCACCAGTTTGGAGATAGGCGATAGGACCGCCATCCTGAGCTTCAGGAGCAATGTGTCCAACGACCAAGCCATAGGTACCACCTGAGAAGCGCCCGTCAGTCAAAAGGGCAACCTTGTCACCTTGACCCTTACCAACAATCATAGAAGAAAGGGAAAGCATTTCTGGCATACCTGGTCCACCTTTAGGACCTACATAACGGACAACAACAACGTCGCCGTCCACGATGTCATCTGAAAGTACCGCATCGATAGCAGCTTCTTCTGAGTCAAAGACCTTAGCAGGACCCGTATGGTTACGAACCTTAACACCTGAAACCTTAGCTACGGCACCTTCAGGAGCCAAGTTACCTTTAAGGATAATCAGCGGACCATCCGCACGTTTTGGATTTTCCAAAGGCATGATAACCTTTTGACCTGGTGTCAAATCAGCAAAGTTTTCTAAATTTTCAGCTACTGTTTTACCTGTACATGTGATACGGTCTCCGTGGAGGAATCCGTTAGCCAAGAGGTAGCGCATAACCGCTGGCACGCCACCAACATTGTAAAGGTCTTGAAAAACATATTGTCCAGATGGTTTGAGGTCTGCCAAGTGGGGGACACGCTCTTGGAAGTCATTAAAATCTTCCAAAGTCAAATCAACATTAGCAGCATGTGCAATAGCCAAGAGGTGAAGAGTTGCATTGGTTGAGCCACCTAGGGCCATAGTAACGGTGATAGCATCTTCAAAGGCTTTGCGTGTCAAGATATCAGATGGTTTGAGACCCATCTTGAGCATGTTGACGACAGCGCGGCCAGCTTCTTCGATGTCTGCTTTTTTCTCATCTGATTCCGCAGGGTGGGAAGATGAACCGGGTAAACTCATACCTAAGACTTCAATTGCTGTTGCCATGGTGTTAGCCGTGTACATACCTCCACATCCACCAGGGCCAGGACAGGCATTGCACTCGATAGCGCGAACCTCTTCAGCGGTCATATCGCCATGGTTCCATTTACCGATTCCTTCAAAGACAGAAACCAAGTCGATGTCTTTCCCGTTGAGATTACCAGGTGCTATCGTTCCGCCGTAGGCAAAGATGGCGGGGATATCCATATTAGCAATGGCAATCATGGAACCAGGCATGTTCTTATCGCAACCACCAATAGCAACAAATGCATCCACATTGTGACCACCCATGGCAGCTTCGATAGAGTCAGCGATGATATCACGAGAAGTCAAAGAGAAACGCATGCCTTGGGTACCCATAGCAATACCGTCAGCAACAGTGATGGTTCCATATTGGACTGGCCAGGCTCCCGCATCTTTTACACCTTCCTTAGCCAATTTACCGAAGTCATGCAAGTGCATATTACACGGTGTATTTTCAGCCCAAGTTGAAATTACACCAACAATAGGTTGTTCAAAACTTTTATCTGTCATGCCAGTAGCTCTTAGCATAGCACGGTTAGGCGATTTTACCATACTATCATAGATACTTGAGAGATGACGAAGATTTCTATCTATTTGAGACATACTTTATCCTCCACTATTTTTATTCCACCTCACAAAATTTAGATAAATAACTATGAATGATCTAAAACTTGGTAAGAGTTAATTTATTTTATCACAATTAATATATTGTTTGTAAGAGAATCTATTATGTATACTAAGATTTCCTATCATTATACTTCATAAATCAAGTAGTTCATCCCCATCGAGGATACTAATTTTTCTTCCTGACCGTTCAATATAACCATTATTCTCAAGGTACTTAAACTTTCTAGAAAGAGTTTCTGGAGTCGTTCCTAAATATTGAGCAATGTCCTTCATTTTCATAGGGAGGCTGATTTGATGACAACCATTCACCTTTGATAAATCTAAAAGATAAGTTGCTAAGCGTTCCTCAACACGCTCCATAGATAGAAACTGAGCTTGTTTCTCCACTTGAACCATTTTTTGAGCACTCAACTCAAATAGTTTAAGAGCAATCTGTGGGTTCCTAAGCATCACGTGATTGAAAGCTTGTTTGCTCAAGCTACAAATTTCAGTTGCTTCGAGAGCTTCACCAAAAAGTGTCTCGTTTTTTATACCAAACAACTGATTTTCACCCTCATAGCTACCCGGTTCAACAACTCGTAAAAGTTGTTCCTTACCATTCGGAGACAGTTGATAGACTTTCATACTTCCGCGAGCTACAATATCTAGTTTTTCATCTCCTGGTTTGAAAATAATCTCATTTTTTTTAAATTGTTGGTGTCTCGCCAATTGATTGATCTCAATCTGCTCATCTTCTGACAGATAATTAAATAATGGTACAAGTGTCACGCAAAGATGTTGAACCATGGATAACCTCTTTCTAATTGACGAAACCTACTCTTGAGATAATTCGACAAATTGTTTTAAGAGCTGATAGGTTTTAGTAAATGTCTCACAAACATCATCTGGAATCGCAAAATCTTTTGTAACACCCCTCAGTTCCGAAAATTCATTTGATAGGTCCATATTATTGCCCTGAATTTTATGCTGAATTGTTTCATAAAGTTTGCGAACTTCAAAAACTTCTGGATGATTTTTCCCATGAGCTTTTGTGATAGCATTAGTATATAAATCAAGCATCTCATCATTTGCTTCAAAAAAATGTTTTAACATTACAACTTCCCCCTTATTATTTTTCTGATGCTTTTAGAACATCATAGCCAATTGCTCGTACTGCATTCGCAATTTCTTCAATATTTGTCAGACTTGTATCAAAATTTGCTTTTGCCTTGCTAGCGTTGAAGAGAACCTTAACACTGTCCTTATCAACACCTGCCACACTTTTAATGGCTCCCTCAATTTTTTGCATACATGTTGGACAAGCCAGTGTTTCAAGCTGTAGTATAGCTTTTTTCATCATCTTTACTTCCTTTCCTTATTATATCTTTAGTATAGTACGATATTTAGAATAAAAAATTGATTTCTATCAAGAATCTCTATTTTCTTTTATATTTTAAAAGCCTCATAGCATTCAAAATAACTACGAGAATGCTACCTTCATGAACAAACATGCCAATAGCCATATTCATCCACGAACTTGAGAGAACGCTGATAAGAAGAACTACTACGACTAGCAATGCAATGAAGATATTTTCAATCATATTATGTCGTGTAGCTTTAGCCAATCCAATCGCATGAGGGATTCTGTGAAAATCCGAATTCATCAAAACAACATTTGAAGTTTCAATGGCAACATCTGTACCGTTTCCCATGGCAATTCCAATATCTGCTAAAGCCAATGATGGGCTATCATTAATACCATCTCCGACAAATGCTACTATTTCTCCACTTGCCTGACGTTTTCTTACAAATTCTGCCTTGTCTTCTGGTAGTAGATGACCATAAGCCTCGGTTAAGCCTAACTGATTAGTAACTAAATCAACTGTGCCTTGATTATCTCCAGACAATAGAATGAGATTTTTTACTCCCATATTCTTAAGCGTCTCTAAATCCTCCTTGACTCCTTGTCTAATCTGATCGCGAATCCCTACAACAAGAGCTATTTGTCCATCAATAGCAGTTAGGACAATTGAATTCCCTTCTGCTTCCATCCCTGCTATGTCGCTCTTCATCTGGTTAGTGAAAGGAATATTATATTGATACATCAAATAAGAATTCCCTACGAGAACTTGGTGATTTTGAATACGAGCAACAACTCCCCCACCTTGAACGACTTCTGTTGAGTCAATTACCTCTACTACAGAACCTGAGTAATGGTTCACAATTGCTTTTGCGAGCGGATGATCTGATTCTCTCTCAACACTAGCCAGTAAGCTCTCAGCAAGACTCCTATCACTGCTATAGTAGATTGTCTGTGCAACCTGAGGGTTACCATAAGTTAATGTTCCTGTTTTATCAAATAGCATTGTATCAACTTTACTAAAGTTTGTAATGACATCACTACCCTTAAATAAAATACCATGTCGTGCGCCATTTCCAATCCCTGACACATTTGAAACTGGTACCCCAATAACCAGTGCACCAGGACATCCAAGAACCAAAATAGTAACGGCTAACTCAATATTGCGACTAATAAGCCAAACGAGAATAGCAAGCACCAAAACTGCAGGTGTATAGTATTTTGAAAATTGATCAATAAATCTTTCAGCTTTTGATTTGGAGTCTTGTGCTTCTTCGACTAATTCAATAATTTTCCCAAAAGTTGTATCTTCTCCAATTTTATCAGTACGAAGTTGTATGGTACCATTTTCGAGAATAGTACCAGCAAAAACTTTATCTCCTAGACCTTTAGAGACTGGAATAGGCTCACCTGTTATGCTAGATTCATTTGTGGTACCAGCGCCAAAGATAACTTCACCATCAACTGGGATTTTACCACCTGTTTTTACTATAAGAATGTCACCTTCTTCAACTTCTTCAACCGACACCTCTTCAAAGTCACCATTGTGTGCTTTCCGAAAGGCAGTCTCTGGCACCAACTCGACAAGATTCTTAATTGCAGAACGTGTCTTGGCTAATGTTCTTTGTTCTAAGTATGCACCAAACAAGAAGAGAAAAGCTACAATAGCTGATTCTTCAAACTCTTTAATAACAAATGCCCCTAAAATAGCAAGAGTTACTAAGAGATCGATGCTAATTACCTTAACTCTAAGAGCTTGATAGGCTTGAACAAAAATTGGTAAACCGCCAACTAATGAAGCTACAAACAGTAGATAAGCTGATCCCTGCTCACTACTAAAAAACCATTTGGATGAAAAAGCAAGTATAATAAGAACACCAGTTATTGCTGTCAACCAATTCCGATAACGTGATAACCATTTTTGCATGATTTCTACCTCCTTTATTATCTCCAGTATAACCGAGCATAGAAATATAATAATTGATTTATATCAAGTTATATCAAGATTCAAGAAAACAAGAATACTTAGATATGTTTAATTGACTTTAGTGGAATTAAACATAAGATTATATTTTTACAATCTTATTAAGTTAAGATAGTCAATTCTAAAAGCGTCGAATATAAAAAGTAGCTTACCATTTTATGGTAAGCTGTTTAAAAATAATCCTCTGGATATTCCATTATATAATCCGAATCTCTACTCGAGAATTTCCTTAACATGCTCCTGCAAATCTGGAATAACCTGCTCTAGAAACCAAGGATTCTTGGACTGCCATATATTATTACGTGGTGAAGGATGTACTAGAGGGAAATACTCAGGTAAATATCTTTCATAATTCCTTACGGTATCAGTCAATTTTTCCGTTGATCTCTGTTTCAAATAGTATTGTTGTGCATAGGAACCAATCAAAAGAGTTAATTGTTTATTTGGCATGAGGTCTAATGTTTTCTTATGCCATTTCTTTGCAAATCCCCTGTTTTCCCTTTCCCGGGGAAATAATAATCCATTGGTACTACCGCAAAATATCCGGAATCATAAAAGTATTCTCTATCAACGCCTAACCACTCACGAAGTTTATCTCCACTTAAATCATTGAAAAATATACCTGATTCTTGGGCACGAATTCCCGGTGCTTGTCCTATGATTATAATTCGAGCAGTTTCTGGAGCAGAAAAAGTGGTTTTATCCCTTTTTCTGTATATGAAATATTATCTTCATCGTACATTATTTCTTTTAAAAGTTTAGAATAGTTCATTCAAATCGTCCCTTCGCTTTATTATTATATTGTAGCATCTTTGTATGAAGGAAAAATTGATTCTTCTCAATTTTGTAAGCAAATTTCAATTTAAATTTAAAAAAGCACTTGACAAGTGAGTGATTACTCACTACAATAAAAGACAGCAAGTGAGTGGTCACTCACTTGCTTAGAAAGAGGCTCTTATGGAAAAATTATTAGATTTACAAGCAATCTCTAAAAACTTTGGGCAGCAGCTTGTTCTCGACAAGATCAATTTTGACTTGATAGCTGGTCAAATTATCGGTTTAATCGGCCCATCTGGTGCTGGAAAATCAACCATGATTAGAACCATGCTTGGGATGGAAAAGGCGGACCAGGGAGAGGCACTTGTGCTAGGGCATCATATGCCCAACCGCTATGTCCTGGGAGAAATTGGTTATATGGCACAATCGGATGCCCTCTATGAAACATTGACGGGTTTTGAGAATCTGCAATTTTTTGCTCGGATGAAGGGACTGTCCCGCGCTGAGATTCCTGAAGCTATTAAACATGTCTCACAAGTTGTCGAACTAACGGAGCATCTCAATAAGTCCGTTTCAGGCTACTCTGGCGGTATGAAACGTCGATTGTCTTTAGCCATTGCACTTTTAGGGAATCCTAGACTCCTCATTCTTGATGAGCCAACTGTTGGTATTGATCCCGCTCTGCGCCGTAAGGTTTGGAAGGAGCTGCATCAATTAAGGGCTGAGGGGGTTGGCATATTGATTACCACCCATGTCATGGATGAGGCGGAGCTGACAGATAAGGTTGGACTGTTGCTTGATGGCAAAATGATTGCTTTTAACAGCCCCATTGCCCTTAAGTCATCATATGGTGTCAATACAGTTGAGGAAGTTTTCTTAAAAGCAGAGGGAGAATTAGAATGAAGATTTTGGCCATTTCAAAAAAAGTATTTCTGGAACTATTACGTGATAAACGAACCCTGGTCCTATTATTTATGGCGCCTGTTTTTATCATGTGGCTCATGAATGCTGCTTTTTCCGCTAATACTGAAACAAATGTCAGCATCGCTGCCGTCGATGTTTCCGATAGTATTGTCAAATCCCTAGATGATGTGGAACATATCAAGGCCAAGGATTATAAAACAGAAAGTCAGGCAAATCAGGCTTTAGAAGATCAGACAGTCGATGCCGTTCTTATCTTCAAGGACGAAAACAACTACCAGGTAACTTATGCCAATACCGATCCTGGCAAAACAAACTTGACCCGTCAGGTCATAACGAGCACCCTCAAGCAAGCGCAAATTCAGGACCTAATCGAAAATCTCAAGAAGACACAAGAAGCCAGTGCTCAAGCTATTAAAAAGGCACAAAGCCAGGCTGGCAATTTACAAGCTGGCGATTCTAATGAAGCAAATATCGACCAAACTCAAACAGAAGAAATTGATAGTTCTCAAGCTGATGATATTCACCTCTCAGAACAATATATCTATGGAGATGAGGACACCACTTTCTTTACCAAAATGACTCCTATTCTGATGGGCTTCTTTGTCTTCTTCTTTGTTTTTCTCATCTCAGGGATGGCTCTTTTGAAAGAACGTACCACGGGAACACTGGATCGCCTCCTAGCCACACCTGTCAAGCGATCTGATATCGTCTATGGCTACATGCTGGCTTATAGTCTTATTGCAGCACTTCAGACAGTTGTTATTGTCTTATCAACCATCTGGCTCTTAGATTTGGAAGTTCTTGGCAATATTGGAGATGTCATCATTGTCAATATTCTTTTTGCGCTCGTCGCTCTGGCATTTGGTCTCCTGCTGTCCACTTTGGCCAAGTCCGAATTCCAAATGATGCAATTTATCCCGCTCATTATTACCCCGCAACTTTTCTTTTCAGGTATTATTCCTTTAGATTCTATGGCAGGCTGGGTGCAATCTATTGGGAAAGTACTCCCACTTTATTATGCTGGGCACGCCTTATCAAAAATTGTTCTGAACGGTACCAGCATTGTCCATCTTGGAAATGACCTACTTGTCCTTTCCTTGTTCCTAGTCATTTTAACAATTTTGAATATCGTTGGACTAAAACGCTATCGCAAGGTATAATAGAATAGAAAAGAATGAGGTAATGATGGATAACAACACGATTTTGCATAGCTATCAGGATTGGCTGGACGTACAAAAAATGCCGGCAGGAAAAAAGAAAACCTTAGCAGCCACGGTTGAGCTGTTTTCGCAGCAAGGTTATAATGGGACCTCTACTGTCCAAATTGCAGAAAAAGCTGGCATCAGCCAGGCCACCATTTTTAAATATTTCAAAACAAAAGAGGAGCTTTTATCAGAAATTATTGAACCCCTCATCCCTGAGCTGAAAAAAGAATTTCTGCCAAAATTGCAGACCTATAGCAAGATTGAAGATGTTATTCACTTTATTGTTCAGAATCGCTTTCGTTTCTTAGCTCAAAATGCAGATATAATAAAAATAATACTTCAGGAAATCTTAGTTAATTCAGAACTACGTCAGAGTCTAATGGCTGCTATTCAAGATACTATTATTGATGATTTAAAAATGCAGCTAAGCCGGTTACAAAATGATAACCCCAATATTGTTACTTATCAGGAAGATTGTGAGGTTATCCGAACAGGCTTGGGACTCCTATTTGCATACTTTTTTCAACGATTTGTTCTTGAAATCTCAACACAGTCGGAGGAGGAAGATTTGAAGTGCATTGAAGAACAGCTTATTAAACTGATAACAACAAAAGTTTAATGAGATTATGTCTACTATTTTTCAAAAACACCAAAGGTTAGTATACTCGTGCGTAATAACGATGTATGTGATCCTCTGGTGTTTTTCTCATTATAATGATTTGAGTTCTATGAACTCAAATATTTTTTTCTGCCCTGTTTATGAGCTTATATATTTTATACCTGTACAGAATTATACTATCATGATTCATCCTTTTATCAGAAACTTAAAATTGGACGCATTCTACTACCATTTCAAGTTTAGAAGATAGTAAACTTATCTAGTAAAATAAATCTTAAATATCTCTATTAACATCACTATCTAAGTCTAAAAATTCTTGAATATCTTGAACATATTCGAGCACACCTTGAAACTCACCTTTATCATTATGAACCGCTGCATAGGTGACGTAAACAAATTTGCCCATTTTTTCTGACTTAAACCACATGTTAACCTTACTTCTTTCTCCATTTCGTAAGAGGGTAAAGATTTTTTTTACCTTATCCAAGACTTTTGGTGGATGGCAGAGTTCAACATTTCGACCTACCTGTGAAGGTGTTCTTTTAAAAACCATCTCTTCAGCTGGTGCACTATCATTATAATATTGGAAGATATCGTCTTTATTAACAAAAGTAATCTCCAAGGGGAGATGGTTAAGAATTAGATTAGCTTGTTCAACAGATAGGAAGCCGTTTCCAAAACGTTGTGGTGTGGAACGATCTATGACAGATTCTTTTTCTTTCGGTGTAAAAGAAATAGTAAACTGGCCCTCTGGGGTGTCAATGACACGTGTATTGGAATGTATTTCAGAATGTTCAGTCTCAACATTTTCTACGAAACTTTCTCGATCAGGTACCCATTCTGCTGTAGGTTTAATGATGGCATAACCGTAGGCATCACTCTCTTTGGCGATAGAAAGCCAATCATCTTGGGTTAGCGTTTCTAGTAAAATCATAAGAAGGATAGCCTCCTCCTTGAAAATCATCTCTTCAAATTCTAGAGCAAATGCTTCAAAAACCTCTGAAATTTTCTCAATTGATTCTTGAGGCAACTGATTGACAGCATTTTGAGATACTCGGAATAATTCACGAATCTCGTCATCTACTCCCCACATCACTTTCGGAGGGGAGTCATGCCCATAACGTTCCATAATAGGAAAGAATAACTTTTCTTTACGTGTATAGTGATTATGAAATTGACCAAGTAAAGTCATCTGATGACGGAGCCCTTGAAGTAATTCCTCTCGGATTTCCGTATTCTCAGGCTTACCATAATTCTCAATGATACGACGAATGCGGAGCATAGCTGCACGTAAAGCTAAATTTTCCTGTTTAAAAACATAGACAGGGTGCCCTTCTTGTTCAGCATCAGGAACATCTGCCTCTGCTATTGCTCCTTTAAAGAGATTGGCATGAACATTACAAAGACTCATGACATCTTCAAAAATTACACCAGCATCAGAATTCATTAACTCATGCTCCATCATGGAGATTTCTAGAGCAGATACTCCTTTAAAATGCTTGTTAAACTGTTCTTGAACAGACTCTGGACTCGCGCCATGATGTAAGTCTAACAATATATCTCTTAAAACTTGAATACGTTGTTCTGTCATTCCTCTACTCCTATTACATCATAGCCATTAAACTCTAAAGTTTTAACGATTTTATCCAGTGAAATTCCTGCTAGTTTTGAGCCTTTCTTCAAACTTGTTACCTTGCCAACTGTATTTAGCATAGCTGAATTTGCAAGGGGCTTAAAACCGAGTTGCACAAAGAGATCCTTAAGTTCTGGATTCTGCTTTAGGATTTCAGCAACAGGCAGATTGATATCTATTATATTGTTCATTTACGAACCTCTTTTCCTCTAAAGTAAATTTATTATAGCTGAAAAAGAGAATAAATTCATCTTTGAAAATATCTTTAGTCTATTATCAGTACTGTCTTACCTTTCGAATGTCCCTCAGCAACCTTCTCCAACGCAGCATTAACTTCTTCAAATGGGAAAACAGTGTCTATAGAAGGTTTAATTTGAAGTTGGGTAAAAATATCAGCCACTTCTTGCAGTTGTTGACCATCGCTCTCAACATAAACGAAATGATAGGTCACACCATGCTTGGCTGCCATCTTGTCAAACTTACGTCCAGCCAAGTTAAAGAGGAATTGTTTCCATTTTGGTAAATTCATGCGTCTAGCAAAGGCATCGTTTGGCATGCTGCGCAGGGAAACAAGCTGACCACCTTTTTTCATGATAGTCATTTGTTTTTCTGTCTCTTCTCCACCAAGCGTATCCAAAACATAATCTATATTAGCTAAGAGCTTAGTGTAGTCTTGACTTTTATAATCAATAAATTGATCTGCACCGAGTGACATGACACGTTCTTCGTGCTCAGCTCTGCCATTTGTAATAACTTTTAATCCTTTTGCCTTAGCTAGAGGGATGGCCATGGCTCCTACGCCACCGGTACCGCCAGAAATGAAGATAGTCTTCCCGGGTTCTACTCCCATCAAATCAAAGGATTGCATAACCGTTAGGGCGGTTAGGGGAATAGCTGCCGCTTGGACGTCAGTCAGGTATTCTGGAACAAGAGCGAGTGCTGCCTCATCAACAGCAACATATTGAGCAAAGGCACCAATTTTATCCAGTGGCAAACGTGCAAAGACACGGTCACCAACTTTAAAATCTGTAACCTGAATCCCTACTTCTTCAATTAATCCAACCAATTCATTGCCAGCAATTTGAGGTAATGTGTAAGGCACAATCATTTTAACCTCTCCTCGAGAAATCATATTATCCACTGGATTGACACCTGCTGCACTTACCTTGACCAAGACATCATTTGGTCCAACTTGTGGTTTAGCAACATCTTTTAAGTTAAGTTTGATATTGTTTTTGTTGTATCTTGTGTGTAGGGCTGCTTTCATTTGTTTTTCTCCTCTTTATAAAGATTTGTGATAAGGTCAGCTAGATTCTGATTAGCTAACTGAGAAATAAAGGCTTTTTGGGCCTGGTCAAAGCTAGGCTGAACCAAAGTCTGGATATGTTTTCCGACAGGACAGGCTTGATTGGGATTGTCGTGGACATGCAAGATTTCCTTTTCAGGATAAACTGCTCGATAAACCCTGTCTAGGCCAATGGCTTCTGGCTCCATAGCCAAGCTAAAGCCTGATTTTCCTTGTTGACTGGAAATCAGACCTGCTTGTTTTAAAAGTCCTGTAATTTTGCGAATGTGGCTGCTATTGGTATTAACTGATCGTGCTAGATTTTCCGATGAGGCAATCTTATCTGTTTCAGAAATGAAGACTAAAATATGCAAGGCAACTGAAAATTTTGTATCCATTATGATTCCTTTTCACTTGTATTTGATGTAGTTACAAGTTTATCAAATAAAAAATGAATAAGCAAATACCATGCTTACTCATTCAAAATATGATTTGAAGAATCCTCTTAAATCAACTCATTGAAATCCCAAACGTCTGTTACCCAGCCTTCATAGAAGTCAGGTTCGTGGCAGACCATAAGGATAGTGCCTTTGAAGGCCTGAAGGGCACGTTTAAGTTCGTCTTTGGCATCAACATCCAAGTGATTGGTTGGTTCGTCAAGGACTAGAACGTTGTTTTCACGGTTCATAAGGAGACAGAAACGCACCTTGGCTTGTTCTCCTCCAGAAAGGACTTGGATTTGACTTTCAATGTGTTTAGAAGTCAAACCACATTTGGCAAGAGCTGCGCGAACTTCAGCTTGGTTGAGAGCTGGGAAAGCGTCCCAAACTGCTTCAAGAGGTGTTTGACGACTGCCTTCTGCTTCTTGTTCAAAGTATCCTAAGTCAATAAAATCGCCCGTTTCAACTTGACCTTCCAAAGGTTTAATAATTCCTAACAAGCTCTTAAGAAGGGTTGACTTCCCGATACCGTTAGCACCGACGATAGCAATCTTCTGGTTGCGTTCCAAGGTCAAATTAAGCGGTGCTTTAGTCAATGGGCGGTCATAACCGATAACCAAGTCTTGCGTTTGGAAGATAAAACGTCCTGGTGTGCGAGACTCTTTAAAATGAAATTCTGGTTTTGGTTTTTCTGCTTGGAGCTCGATGATTTCCATCTTGTCCAATTTCTTCTGACGGGACATGGCCATGTTTCGAGTGGCTACACGCGCCTTGTTGCGGTTAACGAAGTCCTGCAAGTCTGCAATCTCTTTCTGCTGGCGCTCGTAAGCTGCTTCCAGCTGTGCCTTTTTCATAGCATAAACCGACTGGAAGTTATCGTAATCGCCGGCATAGCGTACCAAATCAAGACTTTCTACGTGGTAAACGATATTGATAACGTCGTTCAAGAATGGGATATCGTGAGAAATGAGGACGAAGGCATTTTCGTATTCCTGCAGGTAACGCTTGAGCCAAGAAATGTGCTCCGCATCAAGGTAGTTGGTCGGCTCGTCAAGCAAGAGGATATCTGGTTTCTCCAGCAAAAGCTTAGCCAGAAGGATTTTTGTACGCTGACCACCTGATAAATCAGTCACGTCAGTATCCATACCAAAATCCATGACACCAAGGGCGCGTGCCACTTCATCAATTTTAGCATCTAAGGTATAGAAATCACGTGATTCCAAACGATCTTGCAGCTCTCCAACTTCTTCCATGAGGGCATCCACATCAGCACCCTCTTCAGCCATAGACATGTAGATGTCGTTGATGCGAGCTTCTGTCTTGAAAAGCTCATCGAAGGCTGTGCGCAAAACATCGCGGACGGTCATCCCTTTTTCAAGGACAGCATGTTGATCCAAGTAGCCAGCAGTCACATATTTAGACCACTCCACTTTCCCTTCGTCTGGCTGCAGACGACCAGTCACGATGGACATGAAGGTAGATTTTCCTTCACCGTTGGCTCCAACTAGACCAATATGCTCACCCTTCAAGAGACGGAAGGAGACATTTTCAAAAATAGCACGGTCACCAAAGCCGTGGCTGAGATTTTTAACTTCTAAAATTGACATGATTTAAGATACAAAGGGAAGTTTCGCTTAAGATAATCCCCTATTTTTTCCTTTCAAAAACATAGAGAAAAGCCGTCGAAACGGCTTTAGATTGAAATTATTATAACATAAATACCTACACTGTGTCAGTAATATTATTCAAAATTATTGAGTAAGTTTTGTAGGTATCATTCAAAAATAAAACGATAGAGTTGTGTTACTTGTGCAAAAGAAAAATCATCTAAAACAGTTATTTTCTCTGCATATCTAGCTTTAAAATCAAAGGTATGTAGTTGAAATGGATTAACAAAGCCATCTACTTTTTCGGATATAACTTCTACCAACAGTCCTTTTGCCTTCAATTTAGCTTGACCATGTGTAATGGGACAAACTGCAACAAAACCTGTTTGTTTACTATAGTTATCACTGGAAACAACAAGTGCCGGTCGCCTTTTTTGAATTTCCCTTCCTGAAGATGGATCAAAGTCAATCCAGATGATATCTTGCTTTTGAGGTATATAATTAGATTTCATTATCAAGAAGTTTTACTCCCTCAAAATCATCATCCATATGCAAATCATCCAGACCATTAAATGGGTTAGGAACCTTTGGTACTAACATGATAACATTATTCCGACCTGCTTCAATGAGGAACTCTTGACCAGTTTCTACTCCAAGATTTTTGGGAAGTGTAACTGTAATAGAATTTCCAACTTTTCGAGCTTTTACAATTGTCATAAAAACACCTCCTCTGTATATACTAGTATATACCTTGCTTAAAAAGAATGCAATCAAAAAATACTGAGTTTCAATTTAGAAAGTTAAAAACAAAAGATTAACTACTCAATTTCCTAGCTCTGCTATTTCCCAATACTTTTATTAAACTGTTTCAAAAAACTTGTGTGATAGTAAATAGAGTAAGCTATTGCTACACCAAGGATAACAGCGACGATGTCAAAGGGGAGTTTCAGAATGGCATAGCTAACATTTGCATATACGTATGAACGACCGAGATAGTATCCAATAATATCTACTATTCCGCCCAGTAGCAATGCTGTAATAACTTTGATTTTACCTGCATTTTTATTAACAACTAGTGCAGAAATGACAAGTACTTGAAGGCTATGGGTAGCCAATGTGACAAACATGGGTGCAGGATAAAAGAAGAAATCCCCTAAGAATGAGCCTATTCCTGCAATAATAACAGCTTGGGCTGGTGGGAAAATGAGTGCAACCAAAAAGATAATAATGCCGTTGAAATAGAAATGACCACCAGGAACTGGAATTGATAAAGGACTAGAGCTCAAAATAATGACTAAGGCCATGAAAAAGGCAGCAACAGTAAGACGTTTAATAGGCATATAACAACCTCCACAAATCTAAAGAATTCAAATACAGTAGCTAATGTATAAAAATAATTGTAAGAAAATTCAATATATATTACAATAGAGATATTCACAAACTGTATGGGGACAGATTATGGCTAGCAAATATCAAAAAATTTTAAGGGATTTAATCTCTGACATCGAAAATGGCATTTTACAAAAAGGACAAAAACTACCTTCTGTTCGACATTTAAGCCAAAACTATCATTGCAGCAAAGATACAGCTCAACGCGCATTACTTGAATTGAAATATCGAAATTATTGTTATGTTGTCGAGAAGAGTGGCTACTATGTTTTGGAGGGAAAAGAAAAAAATGAATCCCCTCTTACCATTAGCCTTGAAGATTATAATAATATGGCATATGAAGACTTCAGACTATGCGTTAATGAATCACTAACCAATCGTGAAAATTTTCTTTTTAATTACTATCATCAACATCAGGGTTTAGAAGAATTGCTGAGCTCTTTAAAAACCTACCTTTCAAAGGACGCCATCTACACTAAAGAAAATAACATACTAGTCACTTCCGGTACACAACAGGCTTTATACATCCTATCTCAGATGGCTTTTCCAAATAATAAATCAAAAATATTATTAGAACAGCCGACTTATCACAGAATGATTGATTTGGTCAATGATTTAGAGTTACCTTTTCTTACTATTAATCGAGATTTTCAAGGTTTAGATTTAAATCAATTAGAGATGCTTTTTAGAGAACATGATATAAAATTCTTCTATACCATCTCACGTTTTTCAAATCCCTTGGGACTCTCTTACACGACTGCTGAAAAGAAAAAAATCATCGAATTGGCTGAGCGCTATGATGTTTATATTATTGAAGATGATTATATGGGCGATTTCGCAAAAACAACAGATTTACCCTTACATTATTATGATACTTCTGATCATGTCATCTATTTGAAATCTTTTTCCATGACGCTCTTTCCAGCACTTAGATTAGCTACACTCATTCTCCCAACTATTTTGATGGAAGGATTCTTGGCTCATAAAAAAATGATGGACTATGATACGAGCCTAATTATGCAGAAAGCTTTATCTCTCTATTTGGATAATGGGATGTTTGAAAAAAATGTAGCCTATTTACAGCAAGTATTTCAAAAACAAAGAGAGAAGGCAGAAAAATATATCCAGGATATGGAGATATTAGAATCTTATCAAATTCTTCCCCAGTCAGTTGTATTAAGTTTACCTAAACCTTATTTGGGAAAATTGACATTCTCAAAAGAACTTGATTTTTTAGAAAATTGTTATATTGTTTCCACCAATAAAAACTATATTAAAATCAATAATAATGAAAAATTGCCCCAAAATCTTGATTTAATCAAAAAAATATTAAGTTATAGTCGAATGAATTAGCTTTCAGATAAGAAACAGAGGCCAAGACAGCTCAAATAGTCAGGGAAGTGACTGTTTGAGGTTGGAAATAAAAACTGACTTAAGTCAGTTTACAAAAGAGTCTGGGGATAGACTCTTGGAGGTTGGTCTTGAAGAAACTTATTTCTCTCAACCGAGAGTATGGCAAGCCGATAGCGACGATGAATCAAAGTTAATTCAAATGACTATAAATTCACTACAGAAAAGACTCAAATAATATTGGACATCACTAAAAAAAGAATGTTTTTTTACTCTTTTGAATCAAAATAATACAGTGTCGGTTTGGACTTACCATACTTTAGTACTAGCTTCGTCTTACTTCCTCGTCTGATTTTGATTTTACTTGAGTATTGGCAGATTGAATCATGCCCCAAACATTCTTTTTTTATTTTATTTTTAGTATTAAATGGATTTTGTAACTTCTACTTGATTTGTTCAAATCGAAGATGAACAATAATGTTGTCACCGTAACCATTACGCTCCAAATCACGTTGCAAACGATATGAAATGTAATGCTCTGCGATGTTGATATAACCAGCGTCCATCAAGCGATTCTCAACCAATGATTGGATGATATTGATTGTAGGACGTTCAATTTGTGCTTCCTCTAAGTCCAAAACAACTTTTTTAGTGACTTGTGCCAAGTTCTGACGCCATGTATCATCAATGACATAGACAGTTCTGGCAGCTTTAATAATGGCTTGGTAAATTTTATCTGGATCAAATTCAGCCACTTGACCATCACGTTTAATAATTTGCATAAAAACTCCTTCCTTATGGGGAATATTTTTCAAACAGCCCTTGAATAATATTGAAAATACATTCAAAGTCATGAAAGATATAGTGTGTATATTTACTTATTTAACAAGTTTTCATAGGTTACTTTCATTATGCAAATGTTTTCAAGATTTGTCAAGAAATTTACTCATTTTCAATAATATTTGTCAAAAACGGTAAAGTTTTACGCAACATGCAGGAATTTTTTGACCACAGCATATTGTTTACGATTTAGCTTAAGACTAACCACTCGAATCTCTTTACTAGTCATATTTTCAAATTGAATCTCGACTCGACGGCTTTTGGTGTCTTTTTGCTTCTCCCACCAATCTCCAATGATAGCACCTCTCAAAACATCTTTCCCTCTAGCAGCGGCGACAAAAGCACCAGCAACTGCTCCATTTGATATCGCTTGTTTATCATATTCAGAAAGACGGAGAATGATTTGTTTTAAGATAAATAGCTGAGCTGGGCTATCGTTTAGTTCAATTTCCCCACGTCGGTTTCTGGTCAAGGTTAACTTCTTTTCCTCTGGATATTTAAGTGATAAAGTCAATTTTCGTGGTGGAAATATTTTATCTAAAAGGATTGAAAACTTCATTTTTACTCCTCTAACATAAAGGAGCTGGGGAAATGCCCTAGCTCCTTTGAATTTTTAAGATTTAGAATCAATAATCAGGACGAACAACACCTGTCACTGTTTCACGAGTAGCTACGATATCTTCTTCCAAGACCACTTTGACGATACGTTTAGAATCTTCAGGTGTGCAGGCAACGAGTGGCAAGCGCAGCGGACCAACTTCAAATCCAAGATGTTCTAAGACAGCTTTGACCGGAGCAGGACTTGGATAAGAGAATAGAGCATTAACTTTTGGAATAAACTGACGTTGAATTGCTGCTGCTTTCTTAATATCATTATTATCAATAGCAGTGAACATATCAAACATTTCATCCCCATTAGTATGTGAGGCAACAGAGATAACTCCGTCTGCTCCAAGATTCATTGCGTGGAATGCATCTCCATCTTCGCCAGTATAAATCAAGAAATCTTCAGGCTTGTTCTCAATAAGGTAAGCCATGTTAGCAAGGCTAGTACATTCTTTTACTCCAATGATATTTGGATGTTCTGCCAAACGAAGCATTGTTTCAGGTGTCATTTCAACAACAACACGTCCTGGAATGTTGTAAATAATAATCGGAAGGTCACTAGCGTCAGCAATTGCTTTAAAATGCTGATACATACCTTCTTGTGATGGTTTATTATAGTAAGGCACAATTGCCAATCCTGCAGCAAAACCTCCAAAATTAGCGACTTCTTTAGCAAATTCAATAGAGTCACGTGTGTCATTTGTACCAACACCAGCAATCAAAGGGACACGTCCGTTAACGATTTTTTGTACTGCCGCAAACAATTCTAGTTCCTCATCGTGAGTCAATGTTGGGCTTTCTGCTGTTGTACCAGCTAAGAGAATCCCTTCAGTGTGGTGAGCTAGCAAGTGTTCAACTAATTTCGGAAGGGCATCAAAATTAATAGAACCATCCTCATTAAAAGGTGTCACCATTGCTGTGATAATTTTTGCATTTCTTAATTGTTCAATAGACATGTTTTTCTCCTTTTCTAAAAAAGAGAGCTGGAAAAATGTCCTAGCTCTTAAAGTGTTATTGAAACATTAATTGCCTTTTAGTTGACAATCAACCAATTTATTTGGCTTTCAATGATTAACTCAAGCAAGTGTCAAACTCAACACAAGCTAAGTCACGATTCAAGAAAATCCTTTTACGAAGGATTATAATTATTATTTTAATTCAAATTTTAGTTCAGCTGTTGGACGTACGAGACCACGCTCATGAAGCGTTTCAGCGATTTGTACAGAGTTCCAAGCAGCTCCTTTAAGAAGGTTATCAGACACAACCCACATGTGGATACCTTTTTCGGCATCCAAGTCCTTACGTATTCGGCCGACATAAGTTTCACGGCTACCTACAGCATTAACTGCTTGTGGGTAGATTTGTTGACTAGGATCATCTTCAAGAACAGCACCTGGGAAGTTAGCGATGGCTTCTTTAACTTCAGCGATTGGAGCAAGATCTTTTGTTTCGATGTAAACTGACTCTGAGTGAGCTGACAATACAGGAACACGAACACATGTTGCTGAAACTTTAATAGCATCATCTTCCATGATTTTCTTAGTTTCATTTGTCATCTTCATCTCTTCATAAGTGTAATCGTTATCTGTGAAGACATCAATTTGAGGAAGAGCGTTAAATGCGATTGGATAATGTTTTTTATCACCGCCGCATGGCAAGATTTCAGCTTTCAAATCTTTTGGATCAACCCCGTCAACAACTGCTTCTTTCAACTCACGTTTTGTCTCTTCAATGGCACGCGCGCCAGCTCCTGATACTGCTTGATAAGTTGAAACGATGATACGATCAAGTCCCCATTTTTGACGAATTGGTTCAAGGGCAACCATCATTTGGATTGTTGAACAGTTAGGACAAGCAATGATACCGTTGTGAGCATCCATAGCGTGAGCATTAACCTCAGGAACCACCAAAGGAACATCAGGATTTTGACGGAAGAATGAAGTGTTATCAACCACAACCGCCCCTGCTTTTACAGCATATGGAGCAAATTTAGCAGAAGTTGAGCCACCAGCTGAGAAGAGGGCAATATCAACACCTTCAAAGGCTGTTTCAGTTGTTTCCTCAATGACAAGTTCTTGTCCCTTAAAGTTGAGAGTCTTGCCTGCAGAACGTGCTGACGCAAGCAAGCGAACTTTATCGATAGGAAGAGTTGATTCTTCCAACATTTTAATCATTTGAGTTCCAACGGCACCTGTAGCACCAACAATGGCAACTGTATAACCCATTCTAATACCTCTTCTTCGTTTGGAAAATAGCTGAGCTATTCTCGAAATTTTCTAAAAATTTATAATAAAGCAATTATACTATTTTTTCTCTCAAATGAAAAGAGGAAATTGTAGTAATTGTATGAAAGTAGAAAAACAAAAATCCCCTATCCGAAGATAGAGGATTGAGGGCATGTTTCCATGTGGTGACAGGGTTCACAACAAGTTACCAAAGTCCGCTCCTGCGTTACAATTTAATGTAGACTTCCCTTGCGCAAATATGGTTAAAAACCAAATTCGGCTCATCGCATAAGAGAATTATATCAGAAGCTCTGCTATTTTACAAGAGAGGTGCAATAGTTTTTACAAGATGGCCAATAACTTTTTGGTGGAAAGGTGTTTCTTTAAGAGTCTCGCTAGTCACCAATTTTGATACATCAAGTGTGTCCATATAGTCTTCAAAGATATCTTGGATAGCATCTACTTTATAAAGATAGGTTGCACACTCGAAGTGATGATATAAACTGCGATAATCCAGGTTAATTGTCCCGACTACTGCTTTTGAGTGGTCACAGATGAATACTTTTGCATGGATAAAGCCTGGTTGATATAGGTAAATTTTAACGCCAGATTTCATCAGTGGTTCAAAATATGTTTTGGCCAGAGCATAAGGAATCGGTTTGTCTGGTATACCCGGTAATATGATGCGAACATCTACACCACGTTCAGCTGCAAACCGGATGGCGTGCTCTATCTCACTATCTAAAATCAAGTAAGGCGACATAATATAAACATAATCTTTTGAGTGATTGAGAATATCAATGTAAACATTCTCACCGACTTTGTCCGAATCCAGAGGCGAATCACCATAAGGAATGACATATCCGTTGGCTTCGGGAGCATTCTCATGATTTCCGAGATAGGGCTCAATTATAAGCTCACTTTCTGAAATGGACCACATTTGAAGGAACATGACTAGAAAACTATCTGTTGCTTCACCTTCTAACATCACAGCGGTATCCTTCCAGTGTCCAAATCGTTCTTGTTCATTAATGTACTCGTCAGCAAGATTGGCACCGCCTGTAAAGGATACTTCTCCATCTATGACGACGATTTTTCTATGGTCACGATAGTTATAATAGGTGGAAACAAAGGGGGAAATCGGAGAGAACGCTTTGGCTTGAATACCAATTTTTTGCAGGCGCTCCGCATAGTCAAAAGATAAGGTTGAAAATTCATTCATACCATCATAAAGAACGCGAACTTCTACGCCTTCTCGTACTTTATCTTCTAAAATACTGAGTACTTCTCCCCACATACGACCTTCAGCAAGAATGAAGAATTCTAAGAAGATGTATTTTTGAGCCTTCTGTAATTGAACTTTTAGGGCTTCAAAAAAAGCTTCGCCTGTTGGGAAATAGGTCACTTTGGTATTATCATATACTGGAAAATTTCCGTGACTTCTCTGAAAATACTGAACAAGATGATAGGTGTTGGAAGTATTGCTCTTCAGGACTTTAAGAATTTCCTCATCATCTTTTAAATAGGATTCACTCTCATCAACTAAGTCATTGACCCGCTGTTTTAGTCCTCTATAACCCCAGTCAAGTTTGGTATATATTAGTAAAATTGATCCAAACAAGGGAACAATCATAACGAGTATTAACCAGGTTACTCGAGATAGGGCATCCATTTCACTATTTACTAAATATAAAACAACTGCAATCGCTAGAATTCTTTCAATCCCCTCAAACCATAGCTGGTATTTATCAATCCAAGCGAAGGAAGCCATGAGAAAGAGAATTTGTATGATCAAGAGTAAAGCGACAATTGTAGTACGGCTAAAAATCCCTCTTAAAAATCCACGACGACTTTTATCTAAGAGACTTATAACTCTTGTTTTATGACTAATATGACCACCTCCTAAGTTATTTCATTACTATATCATACCATATTTTAAGATATTTTTAAGATAATAACTGTGAAATCGAGCCTGTACATTGTTACTCACGATTTCATTATTGAGGCAATTTTTCAGAGAAAGAAAAAAAGCCAACCGAGGTTGACTTTCCAAATTAGTTAACTTTTGTAATGTTAGTTGCTTGAAGACCGCGTTGGCCTTGTTCAACATCAAATGTCACTTTTTGTCCTTCTTCTAATGTTTTAAAACCATTAGATTGAATAGCTGAAAAATGTGCAAAGACATCTTCACCAGTCTCACTAGAAATGAAACCGAAACCTTTTTCAGCGTTAAACCACTTAACTGTACCTTGTGTCATGTGTATACTTCCTTTCCTCTTTCTGTAAAAAACCAAGAGTAAAGGGTAAAACACTCAATATCTCAAAACTTAATACTCGTTAAGTCTACACTTATTGAAAGCATAAGTCAAGGAAAAAGGTTAGATAATCAAAATAATTTTAAATTATTTTCTCAAAACCGCCATACTTTCATACGTCTATAAGCAATAAAATTGAAAAAGACATAACTTACAAGTAGGAATAGACTTAGCAAAAGTAAGTTACTTACAACTCTAGTCCTGAAAAAGTCGCCTTCACTGCTTAAAAGAACAAGCATATTCTTTACATTTGCTTGATTAATTGGGAAAAAATAAAGATATTTTGAAACTATATTTCCCTTGAAAGCCTGCATCAAAAGAGCTGGCAAGAGGTATAGGCCAGTTGCAGTCGCAAAAGATGAAAGTGGTGTTTTAACAAAGCTAGATACGAGTACACTGGTCGCAGCTACAAATAGAATCCCCAAAAACTGCAGTCCAATAATGCACAGAAAGACTTGTAAATGATTCCATTCCATAGGAAAATCAAATAATTTCATTGCAAAATTAGTTTGAATACTGGATTTCCAACCACTGATATCGTTCATGAGTGCGAAGGTTATGAAATTGATGATATGAATGGCCACAAAGAGGCAAGTTGAGGCCGAAATGCCAGCTAGTAGCTTACTAATCAAAGATTTACTTTTTCCATACTTTGTAGTGAACAAAATTTGATTCATATTTCGTGACGTATCGTCTGAAAAAACTAAAGAACAAACTAGTGCAACTAGTACAGAAATAAGAATGTAAAGATTGCCTATTACCTTATACAAATCTGTCCATGGGACATAATTACCTAATTGTAATGGTTTATCAAAGTTTTGAAAGTCATTATCATCTATTTTCTTGATTGGTACCTCTTCTACAGACAGCCTCTGACCATTTTCTAGCTTATCAAGCATAACTAAGAATAAGTCATAATTCTTTCGAGGTATAAAAGTGGACTGGATATCCCAGTAAAATGGATAAAATACCAGTGCTGAATCTGTTTTTGCATCTTGCCAAATTTCCATATAATCAGACACAATTTCTTTAACCTTCTCATCAGTTAAATCACCAGAGTACTTTTCTTTGATACTTTTATCTAGTTTGGCAGGATATCCTGCTTCTACATTATCTCTTGCAGAAAAGTTTTCTTGTGAATAATGATAACCAACATAGAAAATCCCGAAAAGGATAAAAAGAGAGACTACTAAGGCGCCCATAACTGTTCTGTTTTTACCAATCTTTGATAATTCAAATTGTGTTAGTTTCATCATAATCCTGTCCTCCTTCCCTGAAATAATAGAGGTATAAATCTTCTAAAGTAGGCGGAACCTGATTTGCAGTCGGTGTTGGACGCTGAGTAGATACTATTTTCAGGATTACACCACCAGAGTCATTCCGACGATTACTGATGAGAAAACGATTTTCTAATTTATCTGCTTCATTTGGTGACACTAAACATTCCCAGACTTGTCCCTTGATTTCAGATACTAAATCATAAGCTGTTCCCCTTGTTTGTAATATGCCATCTTTTAAGATTAGAATTTCGTCTGCTACTGATTCGACGTCCGATACTATGTGTGTTGATAGTATTATAATCCTATCCCTTGAAAGATTGCTGAGCAGTTTTCGGAATCTCACTCGTTCTTTGGGATCTAGGCCAACTGTTGGTTCGTCCAAAATCATTATTTCAGGATCATTAATGAGTGTTTGTGCAATTCCTAAACGCTGTTTCATACCTCCAGAATATTGTCGGATTTTTTTGTTTTTGACATCACCTAGCCCAACAAAATCAAGTAATTCCAAACACCTTTTCTTGGCAGCTCTGCTATTGAGTCCCTTTAAAGCAGCTATGTAGAGCATAAATTTAAGACCAGAAAAATCTGGATAGTAATTGAAATCTTGGGGTAAGAATCCAAGAACTGATCGAAAATTCTCTGCTTGTTCTTTTATATCCTGATTATTAAAGAGGACCTGTCCATTGTCTGCCTGAAGAAGCCCGCAAATTATTCGGAACAAGGTTGTTTTACCTGATCCATTAGCTCCTAAAAGTCCATAAATTCCTGGTTTGAGTTCAAAAGTGATTTCTTTTAAAACATGAACACTACCATAAGACTTTGAAATTTTCTCAAGTCGTAAATTCATTACAAAACCTCCTAGCTAAATGATTTTCGGTATTGACGATAAATTAAGTAAAGCAACATAAAACCTGAAGTCACAAATGCAACACTCCAATAAATCACATTCACTTGATAAATGTTAAATAAATTACTGATTACAAAAGAAACAAGGTAAATGATTCCTGAAACTAACCACATCACATGTCTATGAAGGTAATTGCGCCATAAGGTTATTAGAAGAAGAAGAATGATACAGATGATGTTATAGGGAACGAGTAAAAAGAGCAATATATTCCAAAATGATAAAGAAAAGTTATTAGAACATACAATGGACATAACTAAAATAAATGCCAAGTCAGCTATTCCAAAAATTAAAAACTTGAGTAGAGTATGCTGACTAAGATTATACTTAAAGGTTTCTTCTAATTCCCACATCCCATAAGTAAAGCTTTTAAAGAGTTCATCCATAAAAAAGAGAACAGATATCATTAGGATTCCACTCAAAAGAAGCATAATAGTGTTAAGTGGTTCTTCCTTATGAAGTCCTAAAATAGAAAAAATACATAAGAAAAACAAAGCAAACTGACTCAACCAAGCTCTCAAACTGATAAAGTGAAACGTTGAGATTAATAATTCAAGTACCGAATGTCTACAAATCTGTTGCTCTTCAATAATCTCTTTTCCTTTAACAATCAGCTGAGCTTTCCCTTGGGAAATAGAAACTAATTCATATTTTTCTAGTGTTTTCCGAACATCATTAGTCATTATCAAAGTCCTCCATCTTCAAGTATTTTTCCAACTTTTTCAATCCTTGATGTATGCGCGATTGAGCTGTTGCCACTCCTACTCCTGTTACTTTTGCAATTTCTTTAACTTTCAAATCCTGATAGTAACGTAAAATGACAGCTTCTCTCTGTATATCTGGTAGTTTATCTAATGCAGCTTGTATTAGTTGATTATCTTCTTGCTTTGTCAGTTCATCTATTACAGATTCGGTGTCGTCAACAAGTGTATTTTCCGATAGCTCTACCTTCTCTATCTGTTTTTTCTTAGCAAAGCTGTTGCAATAATTAACTGTTATGGTATAGAGGTAATTATAAAATTTTCCTTTATAACGATAAGTAGGGATTGCCCTAACAACTTTTAAAAAGATATCTTGAGTTAAATCCTCTGCTAAATCGCAGTTTCCAAAGAAACGTCGACAACAATAGGCATATATTTTGTCATAATACTTATCAACCAAAACCTCCCAAGCATCTGTGTCACCCCGCTTTATTCTCATAATCAATAAATAATCATCTATCAAGTCTTTTTCCCTCGCATAAATTTCTATCTTCATATAATATTAACTCTATTTTAGCCAAAATCATTTAAAAAATGGAAACTTTTTGATAGAGTTTATTGTCAGGTATGGCATTAAACATAAAAACTCCTTTCTTTCGATTATCCTTTGCCTTTTTTTCTAAAAGATATTATATTTGAATTAAGAAAAAGATTTTGGAGGCTCTCTATGCTTACTTGGAAAAAATCACTTTTGTCAGCTATTCTGCTTAATTTTATACATATTCCACTCCTCTTTATCTTTTCAGGTGGAAACGGTATGGGATTACTTATTTATCTAGTTCTCATTTTGCCTCTGGTCTCATTCTGGTCAGGGCTTATACTCTGTCACCGCAAAGGATCACTACCTACCTTCCCGATACTGTATGGTATTATCTTTTATCTGATTTGTTACCTCTTTTTCTTGGTTTTCGAACTGATGTCTTATGGTTATCAAGCCAGTGACTGGCTGAGTTTCCTTCCTTATTTTCTTCTTGCTTTGATTCCTAGTCTTTTAGGTTCAGTACTCGGTGGCCTAGCCCATAAAAATGGCTGGCTCAAACAACCTTTTCTTCTTCCAGCCATCTGTTTAGCAACTTTTTTGATAGGGATCTTTACAAGCAACGCCTATCCCTATGACATCATGGAAAATGCCCCGCTCCTCCTATATTTGGCTAACTCCGTCATCTTTGCTCTTGTAGGGCTCTTGCTTGGTTTATTAGACTCTAAAGGCTTTCTTGTCCCGCTTCTTTTCTGTGGCTATTTCCTACTATTCTCAACATTTCAAACGGCTGTTCTCCAGCTTAAACTTGTTATCATCTACCTGATTCTATCTTACCTTTTCCTCTTTCTCGGTCGTTTTTTAAAAAATAGCAGAGCTGATAAAACTCATTAGTCAAAAACGCTGTCTCCTAGATTTTTCTAGGAGTTTTTTCATGCAAAAAAGCCAACCGAAGTTGACTTTTGATTGTTAGATTTAAAATTATTTAGGCTGATTAGAACAAGCCAATAGCAGTTCCGTCTTCAGCAACATCCATGTTAAGGGCTGCGGGTGCTTTTGGAAGACCTGGCATAGTCATAACATCTCCTGTCAAAGCAACGATGAAGCCTGCACCTGTTTTAGGAACAAATTCACGGATAGTGATATCAAAACCTTCAGGGGCACCAAGCAAGAATTGGTTATCAGAGAATGAGTATTGTGTCTTGGCCATGCAGACTGGCAATTTATCCCAACCAAATTGGGCAAATTGCTTAAGTTGCGTCTTAGCTTTTGGACCAAATTGAACAGCGTTGCCTCCGTAGATTTGAGTCACAATCTTCTCAATCTTTTCTTCCAATGTATCTTCATCAGAATAGAGACGTTTGTAGTCAGCTCCGCCATTTTCAACCGCATTAACAACCGCATGTGCAAGGTCAACACCGCCGTCAGCACCGTTAGCCCAAACGCTAGCCAGTTCAACTGGGACATCAATTGAGGCACAAAGTTCTTTAAGAGCAGCAATTTCAGCTTCAGTGTCAGCAACAAATTCGTTGATGGCAACAACTGCTGGAATGCCGAATTTACGGATATTCTCAACGTGGCGTTTAAGGTTAGCAAAACCAGCACGAACGGCTTCCACATTTTCTTGATTAAGGTCAGCTTTGGCTACGCCACCATGCATCTTAAGGGCACGGAGAGTGGCTACGATAACGACCGCATCAGGTGTTGTTGGAAGGTTTGGTGTTTTGATATTGAGGAATTTCTCAGCTCCGAGGTCAGCACCGAAACCAGCTTCTGTGATGGTATAGTCGGCCAATCGCAAAGCTGTTGAGGTAGCAAGAACTGAGTTACAACCGTGGGCAATATTAGCAAATGGTCCACCGTGTACAAGAGCTGGCGTACCATAGATGGTTTGTACCAAGTTTGGCTTGATAGCATCTTTAAGAATAAGCGTCAAAGCCCCTTCAATCTTGAGGTCGCGCACATAAACAGGTGTGCGGTCGAAACGGTAAGCTACCACAATGTTAGCCAAACGTTCCTTCAAATCTTTAATATCTGTTGCCAAGCAAAGAATAGCCATGATTTCAGATGCCACAGTGATGTCAAAACCATCTTCACGTGGAATACCGTTTACTGGACTACCAAGACCAATGATAACTTGACGAAGGGCACGGTCGTTGAGGTCAACCACGCGCTTCCAGATGATACGACGTTGGTCAATACCTAGTTCATTACCTTGTTGGATATGGTTATCAAGAAGAGCTGACAAGGCGTTGTTTGCTGTTGTAATGGCATGCATGTCGCCTGTGAAGTGAAGGTTGATATCTTCCATGGGAAGAACTTGAGCGTAGCCACCACCTGCTGCGCCACCTTTGATACCCATAACAGGACCAAGTGATGGTTCGCGAAGGGCAATCATGGTTTTCTTACCAATTTTATTGAGGGCATCCGCCAAACCAATAGACATGGTTGATTTTCCTTCACCAGCTGGTGTTGGATTGATAGCTGTCACAAGGACAAGTTTACCAGGCTTGTTGTCTTTAACTTCATTAATTTTATCAAAGGACAATTTTGCCTTATATTTTCCATAAAGTTCAATATCATCAAAAGTGATGCCAACTTTTTCGACAATTTCAGTGATTGGTTTGAGTTCGACACTCTGAGCGATTTCGATATCTGATTTCATGAAAATCTCCTCTTGATTGAAAAATACGAGAGCTTGAGCTCTATTGTTATAGGGTTAATTTAATTATAGCATATTTTTTAGAAAACGCACGTTTTTTAATCCTATAAATATCAATGTTCGTGTTTTGGTTGGTTGTTAACATAGAAATGCCCAACCTGTTTCAAGTTGGGCATAACATTTAAATAAATACATATTGTCTTTGAACACGATAACTGAGAATAAAAAGAATAGTTTCAGTTAAAAGTTTGGCAATCACCAACCCAATACCTAGTCCAACTAGAGCCTTAAGCATGAAATAATTACATGATAAGATTACTGCTACCAAAACAAAATACCGAACAATAGTCTTCATAAGTGGATTAGATGACCGGAAAACATAATTAGCATTAAGCAGACATTGGCAGCTAGCACTTATTAGCCTTGCTGCCACAACAGACAAGAGAAGATTATTTGTCATTGCCATCAATAAAAAGAGAGCTAGTGCGTCAATCAGAGCCGATAAGATGGCCGTTCCTGAAAACTTGAAGAAGGGACTGTAAATACGAATGGAATCTCGAATTGGGCGAAAATGGGAACTCTTATTGTCCTCAAGATAGACTGTCTCAATTGCAACTTCTGCCAAATCGTAACCAGCTTTATTAGCCTCCAGAAGCATGTTGAACTCGTACTCAAAACGGTTACCATCAATCGTTAAAAGCCATGGCAACATTTCCGTACGCAGTCCTCTTAAACCAGTCTGAGTATCTTTGATTTTCTTTCCTGTTACCAGGCCAAATAGCATAGCTGTCACTTCATTTCCGATTCGACTTCTCAGAGGAACGTCACCTGAGAAAGATCTGACTCCCAAGACAATAGCTTTGCTATTATCCTGAGACTGTCTAGCAACCTTAATCATATCAGGAATCAAATGCTGACCATCGCTATCAATGGTAATCATAACATCGTCATTTTGGTAATTGTCTGCTATGTAGCTAAAAGCAGTTTTGAGAGCTGCACCTTTACCACGATTCCTATCATGGGTCAGAAGGATAGCATCTAAATTTTCAACTGCTTCAAAGTATTTGGCATAGGCTTGGCCACTTCCATCATCAACGACAACGATGGTAGCTGACATCTGCTGTCGGATATCAGATACTAAATCAACAAGTCGTCTGTCAGGTTCGTAAGAGGGGATAATAATATACATAGGTTACTTCCTTTCGATTCTGCTTTTAGGGACATCTCAAAAACTTCTCTTCTAGGAAATACTATTACCCAAGTATCTTAGAAACGATTTCCTTGCGGTCCGCCGCCTCCCATACCTCCAGGGCCAGTTTGAGTGAGTTCGGTGACAGTTTCACCGTTAACAGTCAGCGAACCACCTGTGTATGTACCTGTACCATCATAGTCAAAGGCTGATTGTCCTGTAATGGTAATATTTCCTCCTGTAATGGTCAAATCACCATTGGAATCGATGGCGTCAGTATCTCCCTGAGCCATATCAATTGTGATATCGCCACCATTAATAGTAACGGATACGCCTTCTTGCATCTGCATGTCACCTGCAGTTGATGCCCAGTCACTACCATTGATACCGTCGTCAGAAGAAACAATCTTGATTGTCCCATCATTGATCGTAACTGTCTTACCTTCAATACCCTCAACACAAGATTGGATATCAATCGTTCCATTGTCAATTGTTAGGGTATTTGAAGCATGGATAGCATCATCTCCTGCATTGATGACAAAGTTGCCTGATTGAATGTAAATATTACCAAGTTCGGTATCCTCATCATTATCTGAGTGAATAGCATCTTCTGCAGCTGTCAAAGTCATATCAGAATTAACAATATTCAAAGCATCATTGGCAGAAATAGCATGTTTAACTGTCGAAGTAATATTGTAAGTTCCTCCTGTGAACTTAACATCATCACTTCCTTTGATGGCATTATTGTAGTTTCCTGTGACCGTCAAAGATCCTGAACCATTAAAGGTTAAATCGCTTTTACTGTAAATTGCTGCGCTGTAATCATCATTGGTATGCTCAGAATCTTCAATTGTATTGCTGCTTCCAGCAGCGCTTGTAATGACAACCTTATCTGCTTCTTTAACTGCAATAAGAGCATCTGAACCTGTCATAGTGACATCATTAAGAACAATTTGTACCTTGTCTGAATCTGCCGCATCAACCAAGATTTGCACGCCGTCACTTTCACCAGAAATGATATAAGTACCTGCTGCTGAAATGGTTACGGTTGATCCAGATACAGCTACTCCATCACCTGACACTTTAGCTGACGAGCCTGATAAGCTAACAGTTGAAGCTGTGGCTTCATCGTAAGTGTCTGTTAGGTCAGTATTGGTAAAGTAATCCGAATTTGCTGTTGAGGTTGCCTCTACACTTGAACTTGATACTGAAGAACTAGTTGTTGTCGAAGAACTGCTGCTTGTGCTACCACTTGAGCCTGATGAACATGCCGTCAACAGGATTAGACTTGCTGCACATGTGCTATAGAGCACTTTTCGTTTTAAATTGTTTTTCATATAAATTTCTCGCTTTCGATGTTAATAATATAGAATTATAGATAGTTTAACTGAAAAATTCCTAAAGAATAACTGAAAAATTTCTTAAACTTGCTCTGCTATTGAACAAACCAAATCACTTAGCCTTTTTGGGAAGCATTCCACTTAGTAAACTTAGTAATAAGAAGCCAATTGCGACAACCCAATAGGGATTGTCATAAGTGGTTGTTCGGCCAGAGACTTCAATAATCCCTTTTATTAAACAGGCACTGGTAGCGATAGCTAAACTTGAATTGAAGAATAACCAGGAGATTCGATTTCTAATCCATGTTTTATTAAATCCAGAAAGGAAACTTAGTCCAGCACCTAATAAAGGAATAAGGAACATAGCACGCATGTATGCCGAGGATTCTCCATAACTAAAGCGTTCGTAGACAATGGTAAAGACGATAGAAAATACCATTAAACAAAAATAGGTTAGGCTTGATTTTCCTAATGTTTTTTTAGTAACCGATGTAAACAATATCGCTCACCGCCCTTTCTTTGATTGTATTTCCATTTGTGGTAGGTTTGTTAATGACTTGGCCATTAAAGTACATGGTTGATGAGCCACCGCCATCAAGATTGTAGGCTGTTGTCACCCCATAAGATTGCATCAGCTCTGCCATTTGATAGAGCGTTAACCCTTCAGACTCGCTAGAGCGACCATCTGAAACGATGACAATATAATGAAGACTGCCGTCATCTTCTTCAATGATACCAATAGCTGTTCGAGGGTTAGATGACATGGCTTGGCCAACTTCTTCAGAAGAGGAGACGGCGATTTCACCATCTGAGACCATTGTCGGACCGAAAGCAAAGGTATTGACAACACCGCTGTCTAACAACTCTTGAGTTGTCACATCAGCTTCATTAAAGGTAGCAAAGCTGCCGTCTGCATAAATAGCCAAGTCATCGTAATCACTATTACGTGAAGACTCACGATAAATGACACCATTTTTAATAACGTAACCTGTTGAATTGGCTCCGTAGTAGTCACCATTAATAGCAAATATAGCATTATTGGCAGCTGCTTGACTGGAAGTTGTTTGGGTAATGTTAGTGCCAAAAGTGTTCTGAGCTAGAGCTGTTTTAAGATAAGAAGCATCACTTAGCTTGATATCCGCAACATAGTAGGTAGTATCACTGGTCTGTCCACTCGTGATTGAGATTGAAATGTTGTCATCTTGATAAGAATTATCAGTACTTGTTACTTGGCCTGAATCTGTTGATGCAACAGTCTGTGACGTTTGGCTACTTACAACTTGAGCTTGGGCCGAGGGTAGGACAAATGTTTTTAAAAGCGTGTAGGTGTTTGCACCTAATAAGACAGTAGAAAATAGTATGACATAAGCATGTCTCTTTAGAAATGTCATTAAAACACTCCTTTCAATATGGAATTATCAACAATCATAGCCTGATAGACTGAAATATTACTGAAAGTTTTCTTGCAAGAAACTTAAAGATTCCTTTCAGAAAACTTAAAGTCAATTTTAGCTCTGCTATTTTTAAAAAAACTTTTAGATTTCTCCTTTATAGTTATGGTCACTAACTTTTAAGGAGAAAACCATGACTGATAAAATTCAAACCCGTTTTAAACGTGTAGAAACTAAGTATATTGTAAGGACTGACCAATATGAGGCACTCTTAGAGGACTTAAAGGTCTATCTAAAAGAAGACGATTACCCTACTTCTACCATTTCTAATATTTATTTTGATACGCCAGACTTTGATGTCATCAAAGATGCTCTAGCTAAAAAGAATATGCGTGAAAAGATTAGAATGCGTAGCTATTTTGCTAATCCAAGTGAAGATTGTCAAGCCTTTTTAGAAGTTAAGCAGAAGGATCAAAAAGGTGTTGGACATAAGGTTCGCCTAGTCTCCAACCCTAAGTCTATCAACCTTTTGCTTTGTCAGGGATATAGTGATGAATCTATCTCAGATCCAAATTTACTCACAGAGATTCACGCGCTTCGAGACCGCTACCCAGGTCTTGCTCCTCGTGTTTACATTTACTATGACCGATATTCACTTAAACAAAAAAAGAAAATTGGAGACAAGGTACGAGTAACCTTTGATAAAAATTTACGTTATAGAGACACAGACGTTTCGTTATCTTCCGGCACTGATGGGAAACCGCTGCTTGAGCCAAACCAAATGGTTATGGAAATCAAAGCAAGTGCGGACAAGCCTGAATGGCTAAAGGAAATTTTAGCAAAGCATGGCTTACGCAAAATGAAGTTTTCTAAATACTCTTGTGCCTTTCACAAATCACAAGGTCTAGATTATCAACCGCGACCGAGACTCAAAAAAGAAAGTATAGGTGCCTAATATGACCATTTTCGACAGCATTTTCCAGACAAGCACCAGTTCAGTAAATCCACTCCTACTCTTCCTAGCCCTAGCTGTTAGTCTTATCCTAGGGTTTGCCCTTGCTTTTGTCTATAAATTCCGTACCCTCTACACCAGAGAATTCATCATCACACTAACTCTACTTCCTAGCCTCATGACGCTGGTTATCTTTTTAGTCAACGGCAGTCTTGGCACAAGTATTGCAGTGGCGGGGACTTTTTCTCTCATCCGTTTCCGTTCAGCTACCAGCGGTTCACGTGAATTATTAGCCATCTTCCTTTCAATGATTATCGGTCTAGCTGCAGGAACTGGCTATCTGATTCTAGCTATCATTTCGACCACCCTTATTTTATCTATTTGGTTTCTTTTGGAAAAAGGGCAGAGCAAAGTCCAGACTCAAACTCGTCGTCATTTGACGGTGACAGCAAGCAAAGTTCCTCAACTCGAAAATCGGATCCAAGCTGCGCTTGAAAAGTATTGTTCGACTTATGAACTGATTTCAGTCAAAAGTGGTAAAAAGGGAGCGGAACTCAAACTGTCCTATGAAATTGAATTGTTATCTCCTACAGACGATTTCAAGCTTAGTAATTATTTGATTGATAATCTCCAAGAAATGGATTTCAAACTAACTACCCAAGCAAAAAAACGTAAAAATCTATAAAATTAATGTTTAAATTACCAAGCATAGTTAGGTTCAACACACACAGACATTGCCTCAAGTAATTCTTCAACGGTTATTTTCTTTAATCCTCCATAGACTGGATCCTGACTAATATAAGAAGGATCCAGATAGTAGACATAAGCAATATCTTTCCCATCATCTGTTAACTGATAGCCAATTTCCAAAACATTGTGCTCACCATTTTTACTTGGTTCTATTTTTGAAACTTCGATGGTGTAGTAAAGTGGATAGTTATCTTTTATATTCTGTTTAAGTCTTTCTTTAAAGATTTCTTTATCGCTTTCGATATTTGTAACAGTTTCAAGACGATATCCTGCTTGATTGCTTTCTGGAAAGCCATATCCAAAGAGATGAACTGCTCCCTGTCAAGTGGGCAACGAAATAATAAAAGATTAAGCAACGGCCTTGTTCCTCACTTCAAGAGGAGAGAGGCCGTTGTGCTTCTCTTGAAAACGTTGGTTATTGTAAAAATAGATGTAGGCATCAATATCTGTGACTAATTCTTCAAAAGTCTTGTAAGGTTTAAAATCGTAGCACTCGGTCTTAAAGTGACCAAAGAAGCTTTCTATTGGAGCGTTATCAATACACTTGCCAACACGGGACATAGAGCGTGTTATCTGATATTGTGTGGTGACCATACGATACTCTCTAGAAGTATATTGAGACCCTCGGTCACTATGAAGAAGAGGTCTGGCAC
>Ga0334887_1000586_pt1 | contig 56768 bp, 39 predicted proteins | sample GraSluR1_MG_10_FD_207217 | JGI IMG/M metagenome (GOLD analysis project Ga0334887, IMG submission 207217) | Sludge microbial communities from methane-producing bioreactor in Wageningen University, Netherlands - Granular Sludge_18_07-R1 | ecosystem: Engineered > Bioreactor > Anaerobic >...
ACCGTGACGAAGTCGACGAAGCGGGAGACCGTCCCGATCAAGAAGTTTTCGCGCTTGTGACCTCCGTCGAAGCGCACCTCCAGACCGGTCAGACAAGAGGAGATCCCGACGAGAATCGGCTGGTCGTTCATCCCGAGGGGTTCAACGCCGGGACGCGGTTCTCCCCTGGGCAGGCCATGCGGGGGGGAGGCCGCGAAGGTGACGGGGATGAGGCGATGGGCGTGGATGGGGGCAATCCTGGCGCTGCTGATAGCATTGCCAGCCTGGGCCGACCTGTCTGACCAGGAGGCCCGGGTGCGCCGCAGCGTCTTCCTGGTCCTGAACCAGGGCAGCGGGGGACAGGGCACAGGGACCGCCTTTGCCGTCGCCCGGAAGGGTTCAGGCCTGTGGCTGGTCACCTGCAGCCACGTCGTCTCGGAGCCTGGGACGCTCTTCTTGTGGGCCGAGGATCTGCAAGCCCCGGTCTCCGCGCGGGTCCAGGCCCGCAACCCCGATGCGGACCTGGCCCTGCTCCATGCCGAGGGGTTGGAGGCAACTCCCCTGACCCTGGCTCCGCCAGGCTCAGTCCGGGTCGGCCAGAGCCTGGGCGTGATCGGCTATCCTCGCGTCGACGCCTTCGTGAACAGCGGGATGGGGGTCACCGCCTCGCTCACCCGCGGAATCGTCAGCGCCCTGCGAACGTGGGACGTGCCGACACGCTCCAGGGTTCCGTTGATCCAGACCGACGCCGGCATCAACCCGGGGAACTCCGGGGGACCCGCCCTGGACTGGGAGACCTCACAGGTCCTCGGGGTGGCCACCGCCACCATGCGCGAGATGCAGGACACAGGCCTGCTGGTTTCGGTGGAGGCGGTCCGCGACTTCCTGGCCAGCAACGGGGTTCGTCTGCACGCCGGGGTCGCGACCCGGACCGTCCGTCCCCCCCAACGCCCCCGAACCCCACCAGGCCAGTCACCTCCGCAGCGCTTGGGACCAGGCTTTCCCTCCATCTTCGTGGTCCTCGGCTTGATCCTGGCCCTGACCGTGCTGGGTGCGGGGCTCTGGGCGGTCCTGCGCGGGGGCCCGACCGAGCCGCCCGACCCCGGCCCCGCGATCTAGGAACCCGCTCACCGCGCCTCGTCCTCGCCAGGCCAGCGATACACCAGCAGCACCTCGATGCGTCGATTGCGGGCCCGGGCCGACTCGCTGCGGCTTCGCTCGACGACGTAATGATACTGGCTACCGCCATAGCCGTCGGGAATCCGCTGCTGGTCCTGAGCCGAGGGGATCCCCGAGAAGCCGGCCGGACGATACTCGCCGTGGCCCTTGGCGGTGACAAACCATGGCGGAATCGTCCCTCCCCGGCGATTCTCGGGATCCACCATCAGGAAGCGGGCCACCGAGACGGCCCGCCGGGCCGAGAGCGACCAGTTGTCCTCGGTCCCCCCGCGAAAGGGGACCAGATCGGAGTGGCCTTCCACCTCGATGTTCTTGAGGTAACCCTGCTCCAGGAAGCCCACCAGGATCCTGCGCAAAGGCCGAATCCGGGCTCGAAACTCAGGCTTGAGATCCGAGCTTTCGGTCTCAAAGAGAATGCCCCGCCCGGCCTGGTCGGCGAAGATGATGCGCTGGTGCTGTCCGTCCGTGTACTGCTCGACCCCGGGTGGAAGCACCCGGCGCAGCTCGTCCTGGCGGCGTTTAAGCTCGCGGGCAGGGTTGAAGACCTCGACCGGACTGGAGCCATCCTGCCCCGACTCGCCCCCCGCCGCCTCGGACGAAGGCGGTGGCGCCAGGATCTCGGAGGCCAGGAACCAGGGGGCCGAGGCCAGCAGCAAGACCAGCAACAAGGAGAGAGAGGTCACGAAGTCGGTGAAGGCGGGCCAGACATCCAGCCGCCCGGTGCTGTAGGGTCTTTTCACCTGCCCTTTCTCCGCAAGAACCAGGCCAAAAGCCCCGTCAACACTCCGGCTCCTCCCAGCGACCAGGCCAGGACCACCGGGGGCACAATCATGTAGAGGATTCCCACGGCGGCGGCTCCACAAGTGGGCAGGAAGAGCAGGCTGGCCTGCTCCCAGCGCTGGGCCTGCCGGGAGTGCTGTTGCAGGCTCTCCAATCCTTCCAGGCGTGTCGAGAGCTGTTCCAGGAGCACCAGCAGCCTCGGGTCGGAGGTCTCCGGGGACGCTCCTGTCAGGGCCTGGGGCAGCCCTTCGAGGGCCCGGGTCAGCTCCTGCATCGAGGCCCCCAGTGCGGAGTCCAGGCCGACCGGGGGAGCGTGCGCGCCTTGGACCTTCTCCGCCGTCGCCGGCCGCTTGGCAGGAGACTTCTCAAGGAGGGCCTGCGAGCGGACCCGGAGGTGTTCCTCCATCCGAGCCAGGAGCTCGCACGCCTTCTCCAGGGCGCGGGATTGAGCCAAGGTCTGCTCGTGCCTGGCCCCAGCGGCCCTGGAGTCGGCTTCCAGCGCCTGCCGGACGGCCTCCAGACTCCGTGCCTGGGCCTGGGCTTCGGGCTTGAGATCCGCCAGCGCCTGGGAATTCCCCTCCAGGGTCTTCCAGATCGCCTCCAGGCCCTGGAGCCGGGCCTCCGCCCCAGGCTTGAGATCCAGCAGCGCCTGGGAATGCTCCCGCAGCTCCTGGCGGATCTCCTGGGTGGCCTTCAGCAGGCTCTCGTGGCGGGCCTGTTCCAGCTCGGCCCGCTCCGAGCCCACCCCCCCCGCGAACCCGGCCTCAAGCCGGTCCAGATGTCCGGTGAGCGTCGTGCGCAGGGTGTTGACCAGCTCCTGAAGGACCGAGAAGTCCTTCTCCTGGGTCCGGCGGAGCTGCTCCCCCAGGGCCTCGAAGGGGCCCACCAGGCGCTGGACCGAGTCCACCAGTTGCCGGTTTCTCGAATCCTGGGCGCCGGAGACGGAGTGGACCTCCTCGGCCAGCTTCTGGAAGCGGAACACCGAGTCCAGGAGGCTGCGATGCGCCTCCTCCAGGGCCTGGCGGTCCTGGGCCAGGCTTCCGCTGGCCTGACGAAACTGGTCCACCACGGCGTAGAGCACTCCCAGTTGAGCCGAGACCTGGTCGAACTGACCCAGGAGCCGGTCGGTCAACTGCGAGAAGTAGTCCTGCGAGGAGGCCAGGATCCCCACCGCCTCCTTCAGGGTGCCCAGGTCATCGGTCGGCGTGAGCAGGGGGACCAGCCAGTTCGCGGTCAGCTCCTCGAGAGGCGTCAGGACGTGACGTTCCTGGAAGGTCTCGGCCCCCCACAAGAACAGGGAGAGGACGACCGTCGCCAGGATGCCCGACAAGGAAGCCACGAAGGCGGGGACCAGCTCGGTCCCCAGCTCCTTCAGGCGGGTGGAGGCCTTCTGGATGCGGTCCCGGTGCTGCCGGGAGACGTCCTCGTCCAGGGCGATTCCTCCGGTCTCGCTTGCCTGGCGAGCTTCAATGTCCAATCCGTCGCGAAGGATGCTGCCCTGTTCGACGACCAGGGTGGAGATCTCGGGAACCGCCCGCAAGAGGCCCACCAGCGCCCCGCAGAGGCCCAACAGGACCAGCACCGCCGCCAGGGTCCGAGGGAAGGCCAGGCTGCGCTGGGCCCGGGCGGCCTCGGCCTCGGCCAGGGCCTGGGTCTGCGGAGCCGAGGCGCTCACGGCGCGCTGCTGCAAGAGCTGCTCGAGCCGGCGCCGGGGGGCGCAGTCTTCGGGCACCCCGTTGCGCAAGACCTTCCCCAGGTCCTCCGGCGTGCGCAGTGCCTGGTCGCGGGCCTCCCGGGCATTCGCCTGCAGAAGCTCAAGGGTCCTGGCATCCTGCCGGGCATCGAGGTGCTGGGACAGCAGCCAGAACAGGCCCAGACACAGGGAGACCCAGATCCAGAAGATGAAGAACTCCGGGCTGATCCCCTGAACCGACTGCACGACCGGACTGGTCACTCGTCCACCCTTCCTTCGTCACGCGAATCCCGGCCTCTGAGCCGGATGGGAATGCGTTCCAGCAGGCCCGAGGGTCCATCCCGGGCCAACAGGACCCCCTCCAGGACCCCCTCGGGCTCAGCCAGGCCGATCAACAAGAACTCCGCCTCCCCGCAGCGGCGGATCTCGAGATGCGAGTGGAACTCGGGAGGAGCCTCCAGCTCGACCGAGACCGCCTCCCCGTCGTTCCTATCCAGGGTCAGGCGCTGGAAGGGGCGCGGGAGGTAGGGGCCAAAGGGCAGGTCCACCCGGGCCAGGCTCCGGCGCAGCCGCAGGCGGCGATAGCGCATACCGACGCTCTCTCCCGCCTGCCCTCGCGCCACCAGTCGGGCCGAGAGGATTCCCTTCTCACTGCGGGGGAACTGTTCGGGCAGAAGCACCAGGGTCTTCTTCCAGGCACCCTCCCCCGCTTCGATCCAGACCGGCACCACCGTGGCCTGAGGCTCGGTCGAGAGCAGGACGAATCCTTCCAGGGGCCCGGCTCCCGAAAGGCGGGACAGGGAAAGCTGCAGACTCACCTTTGCGGTCGCCAGGGTCCCCAGATCCTCCGGGCGGACCTTCAGCCGACAGCGGATCTGCCCAGGCTGAGGTTCCACCCGCACCCGGACCACGCCCACCTTGGTGCGTCCTCGGGAGAGGTGGATCTCCCCGGCCAGACCGGCAGGATGACCCAGCACCTCGAAGCCCAGGGTCTGCTCGCTGCGCGGGGGCTGGACCCATTGGACAGGTGAGTCCAGGCGCAGCCAGGTGGCCCGGGTGCTGGCCTGGACCTTCACCTCGCTGGAGAGCCCCGAAGAGACCGAGAAGGCGCCGCGCCGCGTCGGGGTCAACCAGGCCGAGAGGCCCTGCGGGCCCAGGTGATACTCCCCGGCGCCGGGCAGAGCCATGCGGATCGCCGGCAGTTCCCAGGAGGCCAGCCAGGAGTGCCCCTCCTCCGGCACTGGCACCCGCAGCCCATCCCCGTGCTCCAATGCCACGGCGTTGACGATCTTGGGCCCGGTGGCGGCCTGGAAACGGACCACCCCGGCCGCATAACCTCCGGGGGGACCCGGCAGAGCGTGGCTGGGAGTCAGCGCCCAGCGGATCTCCGAGGGCCAGGCCCGAATTTCCTCTCGGGGGAGAACCTCCAGGCCAGGGGTTGGATCCACGGGATCGAAGCACTCGAGCCAGGCCTGACGGAAGAGCTCGAAGGGACGAAGCCGCGTCGTCCTCATGCCAGCAACTCCGGGAGGGTGAAGGGGACCTGGTGGGTCTCCTCCTCCGGGTCCAAGGGGCTCCAGCCCAGTTTCCCCTGTCCGTCTCGAATCTGGATCTCCAGGCGAATGGGCCCACACACCCGCAACTCGGCCAGGACCGACGAGTCTCCTCGCCCCGGCCCCAGCCAGGCCCGGAGCTGGAGGGAGGTCGGGCTGGCGGTGCGGGGGCGAAGGTCGAGAGTCTTGAGGAAGGGCTCCTGGGGCTCCCCCGGCTGCCAGGCCGCCAGAGGGCCTCGCCGATGTGCCTCGCAAATCTGGATCTGTGGACTGGCCAACAGACGCATTTCAACTGGTGCGGGCCCCGCGAAGAGCCAGCCGGCCAGCCGGGCGGCCCCTCGGGCCAGGTCACTGAAATCCGGGACCTCCGGGAGGGAACAGGTCTCGCAGGGGGGCACGGGGGCCTTTGGCTCCGGGCCCAGACCCAGAATGGTGGCCCGCGGAAGGGCCTCACGGGTGAGCCGGACCCGCAGACCCCTGGGGTCCCCGGGGGGGCCGGGAATCCAAACGGTCCGGGCCGCACCTCCGGTCTGGAGCTCCTGCCCGGCCAGGGCCTCGACGTGAAGCGCCAACCAGGCCAGCGGCTCGGCGGCCAGCAGCAGGGGGCGGCGCAAGCGGCTCACAGCCCAGCGCCGAACCTGCCGGGCCGCCCGCGGGAAGGCCCCGTAGGGGAGCACCATCAAGAGGGGCCGGGGGGGTGGAAGAGGGACCTCCCCGGCCTGGAGCAGACCGGCCCAAGGCTCCAGCAGGTCCTCGAAGGTCTCCAATTCGGCCAGATCGACCAGGTCGCAGGCCAGGTCGAGGTCCACTTCCGGCTGCTTCGCAGGCTCGTCGGGACGGGGCCCCACCACCAGGCCCCCTTGCTCATCCGGGCGCACCCGGAAGCGGGTCTGGAAGGGCTCGAGTTCCCCCGTCGGGACGAGCACCCGCCCCGCGGCGCGTGGAGTCAGAAGCAGGACCTCCGGCGTCGCCGAGCGGTGGGCAGGCCGTGGGTTGGCCCTCACGGAAAGACGCTGACCTCCGCCTTGCGCAGGATCTCGCCGGTGGCGCGAACCCTCAGGCCGGGGCGCAGACAGAACGCAACCCGCCCCTGCAAGCCGGGTTCACCAACCCGTTCCACCCGCAGAAGGCTGTGGCAGGCGGCCTGCATGAGGTCCCCCCGGCGCGGACGGACCTCCTCCAGACCCGCCTCGTCCAGCAGGTCTTCCAGCGCCTGCTCAAAGAGCCGCAAGGCCTCAGGCTCCAACTCCTCTCGACGCGCCAGGTCCTGGAGGTCCTCCTCCAGGTCGGGCATGCGCAGGAACAGGAAGTCGCGCACCCGCACGCGGACCGCTGCTTCCGGGCCCCGCTCGACCAGGCGGGCCTCCAGGAGGCGCAGAATCTCGCCAGCCCGACGGCGGAAATGCTCTTCCTGATCCAGGGTCTGCAGGAGCGTTCGCAGGTCCTCCAGTTCGCTGGCGATCCGGCCTGCCGGCTCGGGAGGAAGAGTCCGGGCGAGCTCGGTCAGGCTGCCTTCGATCTGCAGCAGGGCGTCGCGGGAGGGCAGCACCAGTTCGGGGAGTTCCTCCTCCTGCGGATCTGTCGATGCGGGGACGGGCACGACCTCCTCCAGGTGCGCGACCAGGGGGGAATCCAGTTCCCGGCGCAGGCCCCGGACCTCCCGGCGCAGGCTCTCAACCGATTCCGCGAGGCCAGCCAGGGGCTCGTCGCGGGTGGCCTGCAGGCTCGCCAGGGCTCGTTCCAGGCCTCGGAGATCCTCCTCCTGGGCCTCCCGCCCGGCGCGCAGGTCGCGGCAGCTCTCGCGGAGCTTGTCGAGTTCGCTCCACAGTGGCTCCAGTGAGCCCTCCAGGGCCTCCAACCTGTCCATCGTCTCGTCCTGGGTCCGCTCCGATTCCTGAAAACGGTCCTCGACTTCCCTCTTGATTTCGGACAAGGCGTGCAGGGATTTCCAGATGGTTCCCAACTCTGCGGAGAGGCCCTGCCGATCCCGCTCACGAGCCTTGTCCTGCTCCTGCGAGGCCGATTCCAGCCTGGCAAGACGCCGCTCAAGATTTTGGAGCCACTCGTCCGTCAAGTCCCCACCTCCCTAGTAGCCTCGGCCCAACTGGTCGGGATCGATCGGTGGGAAATCCTGCACGAACGCAGGTTCCCCGCCGTCCTGCTCGCCCAGGGTCAGGCGGACGTGCAGGCGCAGGTCGGGGGAGAGGCGCAGGCTCAAGGTCCCGTCCAGGCCCCACATCCCGAGATCCTCCGGGATCTCGAAGTGGTAGACGCAGACCTCTCGGATGTCGGGATTGGGAGCCCCGCCGGGCAGGCTCAAGCGGTCCTCCCTCCCGGCGTTCTCCAGGATCCGGATCAGGTTGGGACCCGATCGACTGAACGAAATCGTGGTCTGCCCTGCCAGGCCCTCCGGCGGAATCGGCAGGCCGTCCCCGAGGACCTCCTCGAAGAAGCTGCCGCTCGCGCGTTTGGTGGCCACACCCAGACGGCAGGTGGAGAACTGGCCTGCGCCCTGGATGTCCAGCACCACCCCCTCGTGTCGCGCGGAGACCGGGCCCAGGTTCAGGCTCAGGGGGGCTCCCTCGACCACGCAGTGCTTGAGGTCACCTCGGGGGCGGGCCTGGCGTGCTTCGGGGAAGGCCCGCGCCAGGCTGCGTTCGACCTGGGGCCAGAGCGAGGCCCGGCCGGACAGGAGCACGACTTCCGGGCCCCGGCCCAGGCTGGAACTCACCAGGCCCCGAGCCACCGAGACGGTCTGCTGGATCCCCTCCTCCAGGAGCGCCTCCACCTGGGCCCGTTCGGGCCATGCTCCGGCCAGGAGCTTGTCCAGACCCACCCGCTCGACCTGGTTGTCCACCAGAACCTCCAGGCGGGAGTGGTCCAGGCCTGCCGGCGGACGCGCCTGGGCGGCGTCCAGGCCTGCGGCCATGGCGATCTTGACCGATTCGGCCCAGAAGAGCAGGGTCGCACGATTGCGACGGGCCGACAGCTCTTGCGAGAAGGGAACCCGGGAGGGCTCGTCCGGGATCTCCACCGACCTGCCTTCGCGCAGCCGCCGGGCTCCGGTGAGAGCCTGGCGTCGCAGCAGGGTCAGAACGGCCTCGGTCATCTCCTCCCCGCCGAAGCGCGGGTGACCCGAGGCGCCCAGGATCCGGACCCGGACCCGATAGCGCCAGGCCCCGGGGGAACGCAACCCCGGTTCCTGACGCTGCTCCGCCAGGGCCAGGAGCCGACGTCGCAAAGCCTGCGGTTCGGGGAAGACCTCGCGGGTCTCCACGATCTCGTCGGGGGTCCCCTCGCCCTGGCCCAACCTCAGGCTCAAGCGGCTGGCCGAGCGCGGACTCCGGACCAGGCGTTCCCAGGCCTCCGGGCTGTCTGCGAGCAGCACCGCGATCGGCAGCCGCCCGGCCAGGGACTCCGCAAACGCCCCGACAACCAGGCGGTTGGCCTCGTGGTCAGGCGCTTCCTCCTCGACTCCCGTTCGGGCCAGGCGAGCTCCAGGACGGCGAAGAGCGACGACCTCCTCGGCGCGCTGCAGGATCTCCCCCAGGAGCGCCTCCCGCAGAAGGTCCGACCAGGCGGGGGTTTCGGACAGTCTCTCCAGAGCCGAGGCCTCCTCCAGCTCGGGTTGGGAAGGTTCCTCTCCCGGCTCCGGCCGGATCGACCTGCGCCAGGACTCGACCTGGAGGAGCGTCAGATCCGTCGTCCCCCCACCGCAGTCGAAGACCAGGACATGGTAGGCCACGTGGTCCTGACCGCCCTTCTCGTGCCAGGTCGAGTGGGTCTGCGGGTCATTCAGGAAGGACAAGGCCGCCGCCACCGGCTCCTGGACCACCACGATGTCGGTGATCGCCAGATCCGGGCGCAGAGCCTGGAGATGCTGGGAGAAGGCCCGGGCAGCGGCCCCCTTGAGTTCGTCGACCTGGCGCAGGGTGAAGCGGCTGGGATGCGAGAGGAGCAGGCGGGTGGGCAGCAACTGGTCACTCTCGAAGAGGCGGGTCCCCCGCTCTCCCGCCCGAGCCAGGAAGGCGGCGGCTTTGGAGGCCACGGCGCTGAAGAGGTCTTCCAGGACCTCGACAGGCTTGAGTTCCCGCTTGACCATCTGTTCTTCGACGGGGACGATCTCGAAGCGATGATCGGGGTCCCCGGTCCGGCGCTTGACCCCGAGCACGGTCGAGCGAGGGTGGTCCAGGAAGACCGACCAGGCGTGGTGCCCCACCTCGTAATCCCGCTCCTTCTCCAGACGACGGTACAGGACGGCCGAGAGGAGCGAGGAGCGGTCTTCGGCAGCGGGTGAGCGTTCCAGCTCCACCGTCTCGACTCGCATCGAGTCGTCCACCAGGGCCGCGCAGGTGCTGGTGGTTCCCAGATCGACTGCCAGCCAGCCCGGGAAGACGCGAGGTTCACGCACCTCGACGGCCAGGTAGCGGTGCCGCGGATGCCGCTCGTTGGTATGGAAGACCAGGGTGAAGAGATGCTCGCGCCCCGGCTCCAGTCCCGCTCGCAGCCCCAAGGCCACGGTGCGGTGCTCGGTGCGCGACAGGGTACAGGGGAACTGGTCTGCTCCCCTGCGGATCTCCAGGTGCCCCTCTGCGGGCAGGATCTCCAGTCGGGTGATCTCCAGCGCGGTTCGGTCCGAGCGGGCCTCCGCCCCGTTGCGCACCGTCAGCTCCAGAAGGTCCCCCTCGCTGACGCCGCGCACGACCGACCAGTCGTGGCGGTCCTGGAGGAAAGGTTCCACCACCAGCTCCGGAGTCGCCAGGACCCGGGCCTCGAGTTCCAGGCGCGGGGGAGTGTCCTCGCGGCCCGTGCACTGCAGGTCCAGGCTGAAGAGAACTCGTTCCCGAAGATCCGAGACCTCCGAAGCGGGGATGACCAGATCACCATGCAGGACGGAGCGTCCTTCCGCCTCCAGGTCGAGCGGGAAGGCGACGTCCTGGGACCACTCCAGCCGTGCGAATCCCGGAGAGACGACGGGAGGGGCCAGGATCCGGCTGCTGCCGCGCTGCAGGATGAGGTCCACGGGCGTCCGGATCCCCTGGTCCCGGACGGTGCGCAACTCCACCCGGGCCGGCTCCAGGGCGAACTCAGGCACCGGAAGGATTTCCAGGAACAGCTCGGCGCGATGGCCCTCGGCGTCCAGGGTCAGGGTCACCCGCTCGCCAGGCCCCTCCTGAGGCGGCTTGAAGCAAGCCAGGGGCAGGCGATGTTCCTCCCGGTCCTGGAGAAGGACCGGACTGGCGGGGTCCTCCACCCTCAACCAGGAAGCGGAAGACGACACGCACCCCGGCGACAGACGGACCGAGCCGGTGCGGCCCTCGTGTCGGACCACCACCCGCAACTCCGGCCTCTGGCCGTGCCTCAGGTGCGGCGGGTCCAAGGGCTTCCATTCGCCCTGATGGCGGAACTCCAAACCCAGGGTCATCCGCGTCTGCGCAGCGCCGCACCAGGGGCAGAAGCGCTCACCAGGCAGAACCTGGAAGCCCGGACAGCCCTGCGCCTGGCAGTGGAAGCGCACCGGCAGGGTCAAGACCGGGAAGGCTCCGGTCGAGGCATCAGCCAGCGCGCATCGCCCGGGCGCCAGTGCAGGATCCCTTCCGGAGCCTGCACGATGGCCTCGGCGCGCGCGAACAGACGCTCCCAGTCCAGAACGGCTGCCTTTGCCACCTGCTCGGTCCTGGCCAACTCGGCCTTGAGGACCTTCACCGCGAGCATGGGCTCGAACTCCAGCTCCTCTTCCGGATTGACCAGATTGATGTGAGGACCGTAGGCCGCGGTCAGCATCAGCGTCAAGACGGCGTACCAACGCGCCATGACCTCCAGTTCCGGGGTGGCCTGGAGCTCGCCAAGCCTGGCTTTCACCTGGTCCAGGACGCCCCGGCGCAGAGCCGCATCCGAGGTCAAGAGAACCACTGCCCTGGCCCGCGAGCCCAGTGGCGTCGGGACCGACATGGCGCCTTCCCGTCTCTCGAAGACGTACTGTTTCTTGGTGAACTTCAGGATGTCGAAGGCGGATCCCAGGAGGAAGGCCCGTCGACCCGCCAGCACGGCCTCCTGCTCCTGCTCGGTCAGGATCGCCAGGTCGGCGAAGTTCTCGTCGCGCCGGTCGATGTGCAGTTCCTCCAGCGCGTACATCCTCAGGTAGGAAACCCTCATCTCGCTCAGACGCGCCGAGTAGTTGACCGGGAATCCCCCGGCCTCCTGATAGAAGAGGATCTCTCCGGTCTCGGGGACTTCGGTGAAGGTGGCCTGAGGGGCCACGTCGCGCACGATGTAGCGGCGGATCTCCTCCGCGAAGTCCTTCAAGGCCTGGTTATCGGCCGGGTCCATGTCGGGGGCAGGCCCCGGCAGTCCGATCTTGCGCACCACCTGGGTCGACGGGAGCTTGAAGGCCCCAGGGACCTGGCTGCCCGTCACCCAGAAGCCCGAGCGGCGATACAGGTCCTTGAGCCTGGCCTTCCAGGCCTCCCCGGGATGATGGCGCCGCAGCACCTTCAGGACGTGGAAATCCGCGGGGATTCGGGAGAAACGCCTGCGGGCGGCCGAGACCAGGGCCTCCTCCCAGCGGCTGCTCAACCCCTGGGCGTGGTCCTGACTCAGACCGCTGATCTGGCGTTGCAGGATCTCCAAGGCATCCTGGCTGGCCTTCCTGAGGTCCTCCGGCCCTTTGACGTACGCCTGATAATAGGTGGGCAGGAACTCATCCGCGCGGTAGAGGACGTCGGAGTGGGGGCTGTCCTCGGGCGAGGCGAAGTAGCTTGAACGCTCACGCAGCGCGGTGGCCAGGGACGTCAGGTTCTTCTTCAGCCGCGTGAACTGCTCGACCAGCCCGCCGCCGATCGTGCCATCGGGCCTCGGCTGACCCGTGATCTCCAGGGCCAGGGCGCGCGCCGTGCGGGCCCCTTCCAGGAACAGACGCCGCCGCAACTCGCTGCGCAGGACGCCCGGCTGACGCAGGTCCCCGACGGCCGCCTGGGTGACCCGCATCGTCAGGTACTGATGGATCGTCCCGGTCCGCCCGTCGATCCCCCCTCTCCGCTCCCAGCGGGAGGCTTCCTTCAGCCAGCCATCCAGTTCGCGCTGTCGGGAAGCGGTCACCTCCTGTTGTTCGCTGGCCTTCAGCTCCAGCTTGACCGCCAACCCCTCCAGGGCGTTTCCCAGCTCCTTCAAGACGGCCTGGACGTGGGCCAGGCTGTATCCCTCCACGTCCACCAGACGGAACGACCACCTGCGCAGGGCCTCGCGGCGGGCCTTGAGCCACGACTGCGAGTTGCCCCGGATCATGCGCGGATGATGCCCCCAGTGCTCGGGTTCGGAGTGGACCTCCTCGGCCTTCAGGCGCGCCCGCTCCGACTCGAGCCGCTCTTCCAGGAAGGCTCGCAGGAGTCGCCCGGCGCGACGGGGGACCCCGCGTTCCACGTCGCGACGGACCTGGTCCCGGAATCCATCCATGGCGCGCATCAAACCCCGCTCGTTTCCCTTGGCCGAGTCCCCGGTTCCATCCGGGTCCTGCAAGGCGAAGAGGAGGTCGTGGCGACGGGCGTCCTCGTCCTCGACCAGCTCCAGCTCGGGCAAGGCCTTGACCCTGAGGAACTCGGGCATGCTGGCCTGGTTGGGGGCCTCTGCTCCAAAGCCCCCCCAAAGGTCGACGACCTCGGCCGCCAGGCGATAGGAGCACGCCGTCATGATCCGGTGATGGGGCACCGAGATCGAGCTGAAGCCCAACGAGAGATAGCGCTGGGGAAAGCTCTGGGTGAAGCCGTCCTGATATTTTCGACGCCAACAATCCGTCAGGAACTGGGCAAAGTTGACCCGGGCGCTGCGCTTCTCGTCGGCAAAAGACCCGTGCGTGAAATCCTTGAAGATCGATTCCGCCAGGGTCTCGAAGATCATCTCCTGGCTTCGCGGATTGGTTCCGACCGTCAGGCTCTCGCTGTTGACGTGGTCATACACGTAGGTGCAGGCGAAAGGAGGGATGTCGATCTGCCTGGGATCGGTGGGGTCCCAGGTGGCTTCAAACCTGTGGGTGCCATACTGGTAGTAGTTGAGTTCCTTGAAGAGGGCGTAGCCATTGGCCCGCATCCGATCGTTGGTGATGTTCCCGAAGTGGCCTGGGAAGACCAGGTGCGCCAGCACATTGGCCTGTTCCCCCAGCAGATCCTTGATCAGGAAGCCCATGTCCAGCAGCATGCCTGAACCGGTCCCTCCCGCCACCGAAGAGACCAGGATCACGTTGGTGGGCGCCCCGAAGTCCACATCGGCCAGAATTCCCAGGCCGTTCAGGACCGGGGAGTTCTGCATCCGTTCCTGGTTGTGGATGTCCCGCACCCGGCCGTGAGCGTGCTCGAGTTTGTTCCGGATGTCGTTGTAGTGCTTGAAGAAGGCCAGGCGGCTGTAGGCCCGGATCTGTCCGGCCCCTTCGGTCACCGTCCCCAAGGCGCTCAGCCCCGGATACCACCAGTCCTTGATCCCCCGGTTCTCGGGGGCATCCAGATGCTGGGTGATGGCCGCCGTGTCCTCCAGGGTGACGATGGCGCGTTCGGAGTCGGAGAAGCGGGCAAACTTCTTGATCTCCTCGGCCAGGATGTGCTTCTCGGAGCGGTCGGTGTCGACCCAGAGGTAGCCGACGATGGGGAACTCCTGAAGATTCCCGAACTTCTCGTAGAAGCGACGGCGGACCCGCAGAAGGACGTCTCCCCCGGTGCCTCCCAAACCGACGAGCAGCGTGGGCCGGATCCGGATCTCGTTGACTGGCATGGCATCCATGATGACCTCCTGGCCTCAGCGGGCGTCCAGGGCCTTGCCCGTGAGACCCACCACCAGGGTGAGCAGGGCGAAGGCCGAGAAGGCGGAGACGTATCCGAAGTATTGGACGTGAGGTCCGTTCACGCCCGGGTTGAACCAGGCCCAGGCCGCGGCCAGGAGCAGGGCAATCCAGAGCGCGACCGCCGCTGCGGTTGAGAAGGTCAGGGCCGCCGAGACGGAGAGCCCCCGCCCGAAGAGCAGACCCCGGAAGAGGTAGCGTCCCGCCGCCAGCCACGCAGCCAGGGCTCCGACCAGGCCGAAGAGCGCGATGGCCCCCTTCTCGGCATCGGTGTGGAGGTTCTCGTTGGTGTACAGCGAGAAGCGATTCTGGGGGGTCTCTCCCTCCGGGGGAGCCACCACTTCCAGGACGTAGGGGGACCCGACCAGACCTGCGTGGGGGTCGCCCAGTCCCTCGCGGTACGCGAAGCGGAACTCGTACTTCAGCGAGAGTTCCGGGTCTCGGAAGGCCAGCAGGGCGACCCGCACCCGGGGCCCGCTGACGGCGAAGGGCTCGGGCTCACCGTCCACCAGGAAGGTCAGCTCTCCGGCCCGGACCTCGGTGCGCCCTCCCAGGCTCTCCTGAGCGGGCAGCGAGATCAGCAGATCCGCCGTATCGGGAGGCAGGAGCGGATAGGGTCTCTCCTCGGCGTCGTGCAGATCGATGTCGAATTCCAGGATCCGAAATTCCTCCGAGCTGGCCTCTGAAGGCTCCGGAGATTCCGGAACGGCTCGGGCCGCCTGGACGCTGACGAACAGCAGGACCAGGATCGCAAACAGGACTCCTCTTCTCACAGGGCAGGGCCCTCCTCCCGAGACTCCCCCGCGGGAGCTGAAGATCCCGCCTCCAGGAGGAAGCGGGTGGCTCCCCCGCCGGGGGGTTGCATGACGAACTCGCACTCCCGACCTTCCAGGTCCAGCGGACTGGCCTCACCCTCCACCAGGACGCCCTCGGACGGCAGGACCCGCGGGCCCCGAGGCCCAGGAACCAGAAGGCCCAGCTCCACCCCACGCTGCGAGAGCAGCCGGTGACTGCGGAAGAATCCCCCCAATCGGAAGAACTCTTCACCATCGGGCCCCTGCAAGCGAAAACGACGCCCGGCCGCCAACCAGCCCAGAAGGACCACCCCCAGGATTCCCATCCCCAGGAGGGCCAGCCCGGCCAGGCCCAGACCGGAGGAAGCTCCCTCCCCCACCAGACGCACCGGCAGGCGGACGGTGAAGGTCCGGACATCCGAGGTCTGCGAGCCCCCCTGATGAAGCATCAGGTCCAGGATTCGGAAGAGTTCCTTGACCTGAGCCATGCGGCTGAGCGTCTCCGGGTCCACGGCGGGTTCCAGATTCCCCTGCCCGCCGCCGGAGTTGATCTCGACCGTGGCCTGGAGTTCCACGTCGGCGTTGAGCGGGGGCACGTTGCCCGAGGGGGAGCGGGGAACGGTGAAGGTGAGCAGGTAGGAGTCGGCGCTCTCCTGGCGCGGCTCGACCGAGAGGATCCGCCGGTCGAGTCGCGCCTCGGTCCGACGCGCCGCTCCCAGCTCCCGGATCCTGGGCGCCGCCAGGCGGGCCTTCTGGATCCGCCAGCCATCCAGGCGACTGAGGAAGGTGAACCGCAGGCGCCCCTGGCAGACCTCCCCCCCCGGCTGCAGGCGCAAGGAAACCAGATAGCGCGAGGCATCTCGAGCCGCCACCGGCCAGCGGTCAGGGGGCAGGCCCTTGCCAGGATCCGAGAAGACCTTCTGCCCCACGTCCAGGACCGGTTGATCCGGCCGGACGTACAGGGGCCGAAAAAGGACGGCCTGGACCGTGAAGCCCAGGCTCCGGGCCAGGCGGCTCTCGACCTCACGCAGGACGGGCTCCAGCCAACGGACGTCCGCGTCCTCGCTGGCCACGGCCAGATACAGGACCAGCGCTCCGGCCCGTTCACCCGCCGTGCCTGGCGAACCGTCGGCGCTTCGGGGTGCAGCCAGGGGAATGAAATAGACGTTTCTCAGTTCAGGGGCATCGCGAAGCACGAGATAGAACGGCTCGTCCGAGCGCTGTCCCTGGAAGTTGTTCTCGTTGTCGGTCAGGATCCAGTACAGGCGGACCGGCGAGGTGCTGGGACGGTGCATGGCCCGTTCCAGCGCCACCTTGAGGTCGGTGGCGCCACCACCAGGTCCGGGGAGGCTGTCCAGCGCCTGACCCAAACCCTGAAGATCCTGGCCTTCAAGCGGTGTCCGACCCTCGACCTGTTCCGTCTGTGGGTCGGAAAAAGGTTGCAGGATCAGAGGGTCCTGGGGGCGGAAGAGCCGCCCGTCCGGAGCCAGGAGGCTGCCCAGCAAGCCCCGGATCTCCTCGGAGAAACGCGTGGAATCCCCATATCCCCCCTGGCCCATGCTCCCCGAGACGTCGAGCATCAGCACATGTTCGGCAGGAACCGGCGGTGCCTCGGGCCCGGCCCAGGCGCCGGAGGAGCAGGAAGACAGGAGCAGTCCCAGCAGCAGGATGGCCCAACGTCTCATCTGGTACCGCCTTCCAGGGCCCGCCACGCCCCCAGCCTGCCCTCGGGGTCCACGGCATAGAGGGTCTGGCCCAACACGACCGGGGCCCCACTGTGTCCGATGCTGCCCTCGAAGAGCCTCTGCTGACCGGCGTGCTCGAGTTGACCATCCCGGAAGGAGACGGCCGTCAACCAGCCTCCCCGGTCCAGCACGAAGGCCCCCCCGGGAACGGGGGCCGGACAGAGCGCGCCGGAGTCCCTCAGGGCCAGGCGCACCTGTCCGCCAGCCTGAGGCTCCCCTCGATACAGATGACCGCCCGCCGCCACCCACCAGGCCATCGGGTCCTCCGCCCAGGTCCACAGGCTCTGCCCGGCGTCCTGGAAGACGAACTGCAAGGAGTGCTCCGGGCTGGCCGGCAGGCGGAACAAGGCGTCCTCGGCAGAGCGGACCAGGGGAATGGCGCCATCCCGAACCACCGGAGAAGCCTTCAGGCTTCCGGAGACCTGGAGCGTCGGCAGGGTCTGCCGGGTGGCCAGCTCCAGGCCACTGAGGACCCCACCCTCCGGTCCCGCATACAGGCAATGGCCCACCAACCAGGCGTACAGGGCCTCCCCCGGGGCGACACCCCCGGGGCGAAAACTGGGATGAGGCACGAATCCACGCCGGGGACAATACTCCCACAGACGGACCTCGGCCTGGTTTTCGACGCTCACCGGAGCCGCCAGCCAGCGCCGGCCATCGCTGACGACGGCGGAGACCAGGCTCCCCCCGAGGGGCAGCCCCTGGGGCCGTGGAGGTTCGAAGGAGCGGCCGGAGAGACGTGAGGCCAGGTCGTGGACCTGGATGGTCTGGGGGCCCGGGACCGCCAGCAGGCCCTCCAGGAAGACCGGCGGCGAGGCCAGGTCTCCTTCCAAGGAGACTTCTTCCTGCACGACCGGCTCGTTCTGCCCTTCGACGAAGACCTGAATCCTGCCCCGATGCCCCACCACGACCAGATGGCCCCTCCAGACCTGCAAGGGAAACCGGGGAGCCTGGGCTAGACTGTAGGAACTGTCGAGCCGAAGCAGCCCCGGCTCGAGGGTGGCAGCCTCCTGGGAAACCGGGGTCCCACAACCGGGACAGAACCGCGCCAGGGCAAACCGTGAAGTGCCACAGGATGGGCAGTTCCCCGAGGTCTTGGGGACAGGCTTCTGGTTCATCCGGTTCGTCGCGGTCCTCCCAGTGGCTGCGTCCTGGTCGCCCCGAAATCGGGGCTTAGGTCGCGAAGGCCACCCTTCCATCCTGACCGGCTCCGGTGACAGGCGTTGTCACCCGGAGCAACGGGCCGAAAACCCCTTCGCCGAATCGGGTTGCTTGCCTCCTGTGTTCCGAATTCGCGGGATCGGCGTGCAGGGAGAATTCCCGAAGGACCGACGAGTGCCAGCCTTCAGGAGGTCTCTCAATCTTCCAGGAATGGATTCCGGACCCCGAGCAGGACGCGGGCTGAGGGCGCCGGATCGCCAAATAGCAGAGCCCCCGCGGTCCTCTGGAGGCCTCCGTCTCAGCGGGTCGTCAACGAGACCGGATTGGAGAGCGGCCCGGCACCCGTGCTGCCGACCTCCTGGACGGCGTACCAGTAGGTGGTGCCGGGGGTGGCCGTGACGTCGGTCAGGGAGAAGACCGAGGCCTTCCCGTCCTGAAGGACGCCCATCGGATTCTGGCCCAGGTTGAGGTCCACCACCGGCGCGCGGCCATCGAAGGGGGTGGTCGAGCGCTTCACCACGCAGCCCGCCAGGGAGTCGCGCTCCTGGCTCCTGGTCCAGTGCAGGACGTTGCCGGGGCTCAGGCAGGCCCGGCCGGCCAGCACCAGGGGGCGGGCCAGGACCTTCTGGTCCGTGCCGATCCCGGTACCGGTCCGGCCGTGTGCCTGCGAGGCCGCCGGCCTGAGGACCACCACGCATTCGGCCCCGGCCCCGGACCCGCTGGCCCGGGCCACCACGCCGGGCAGGTTCATCTCCATGCCGTCCGGCATCCCGGGGATGCGGATGGGCGGGTTCTTGGGCGACATTTCGTAATCCGGTCGGCTGGCTGAGACCAGCCAGGTCCCCTCATCCAGGGTCAGGGTGAAGCGGCCCTGGTCGTCGGCGACCCCCTGGACCGGCATCCGCATCTGGGAGTCGTCGGAGTCCTCCTCGCCCTCCAGGTCCATGAAGGGGGCGGCCATCACGGTGGAACGGGGCAAGGCACGTCCCTGCTCATCGATCACGCGCCCTTGGATCACGGCGTTGGAAGGGATCAGCGTGAGGTCGGTCGACTCGTTGGCCTCCTCGGCCCGAAGCGTCACCTCGGCCGGAGCCTGCAGGCGGAAGCCTTTGTGCGTGGCGGTCACGGTCCACTTCCCGGCGCCCACGCCCAGCGAGTAGTTGCCGTTGGCCGCGCTGTGGGTCATGGCCATCCCGGCGTCTCCGAAGGCCATCACGCGGACCCCGGCCACCGGCTTTCCTGAGGCGGTGACCCGGCCACAGACCCAGGCCTTCTTGAAGTTGCCCGGCCAGGAGACCTGGGCCAGAAGAGGGGTCGCCAGCAGGGCTGCCAGGATCAAGGTGAGCAGCAGGAACCGTCGCGACGCCATGGGTCTTCCTCCGCGCCTGGATTGGTTGCAGGACGGGCTGTCCACGCGGTGGAGCCCGGACCTGAGGGGTCCTTCAACGAGGCTTCAGTCTCTCCTATGGACCCCGTCCCGCTGTTGATTCAACCCATCGCCGCCGCCAACCCCAGGCACTCGAGCAGTAGAGTTCAAGGCCAGGTCGGTGCCGAAGCATCCAATTCGAAGCGAACAGGCCCGGCGTCCAACCAGGCCCCATCCGGCCCGAAAGGGATGCCCCCCCTGGGCAGGAACCTCTTCCCTGAGTCCATTTCACGGGAGGCCCAAGTGCGCCACCGAATCCTCCTGCTGGCTGCCCTCATCCTGCTCCTCACCGGATCGGCGCTGGCTCAGTCTCCCGACCCCAGGGCCTGGCTGTCCCTGACCGGAATCCGCTTCGAGCAGGAATCCAACGACGTCGTGGTCTGCGGTCAACTGCTCAGCCGGGCTCCGCGGGTGGTCTGGGACATCCACATCGGCTTCACCGCCTACGACCAGGACAACTACCCCGTGGCCCACGGAGGGACCTGGTTCCACTCCATCGCCCCTGGGGAGGAGATCCCCTTCGAAGCCCGCGCCGGCTCGCTCAATCCCGTCCACCGGGTCGAGGTCTTCGTCCGCTCGGCCGAGCAGGATCCGCCCTGAAGAAGGCCCTCGGCGTCGATTCAGCCCGCGGTTGAAGACCGACCCGACGCTCCAGCGGCGGCGTTCAAGGCCGAGCCGGCGCGGAACCACCCGATCTGTTCCTCCGTCAGGGTGTGGTGCAGATCGAGCTCGAACTCGCCTTCCCGGCCCTTCACCCGAACCCGGACCGGGTGTCCCGGAGTGAGACCCGCCAGACCCACGAGGGAGATCCGATCGTCCTTGTGGATCCGCTCGTAATCGGCGGGGTCTGCGAAGGTCAGGGGCAGGATCCCCTGCTTCTTGAGGTTCGTCTCGTGAATCCGCGCAAACGAGCGGACCAGGACGGCCTTCACGCCCAGGAAACGGGGCGACATGGCGGCATGCTCCCGGCTGGAACCCTCGCCATAGTTCCGGTCGCCGACGACGATCGAACCCTGCCCGGCATCGCGCAGATGCATGGCCTTCAAGGCCCAGGGGGAGGCGGGCCGGATCTGCCCTGCGACGGGCATCTCGATCGGATCCGCCACCTTTCCGGTCTGGGCGTCCACCGCCCCGTGCAGCATGTTGTGGCTGATTCCGGAGAGATGGCCTCGCAGGGGAAGCCAGTCGCGTCCGGCGGGGGAGATGTGATCCGTGGTGGTCTGGCCCAGGGTCTTCACCAGCACCGGGACCTCCAGGAAATCCTTCCCGTCCCAGGGCTCGAAGGGCTGTAGGAGTTCCAGCCTCCCGGATCCGGGCTTCACCTGGACCTCCACGTCGGAACCGTCCGCAGGTGGGTCGAGGAAGCCCTCCCAGGACAGGGCAAAACCGTCCGGGGGGAGCTCCGGCGCCGTGGGGGGCGACAAGAGGAGGCCGTCCACCGGATCCTTGAGGGGGTTGAAGTCCATCCGGCCTGAAAGCGCCAGGGCCATCACGATCTCCGGACTGGCGATGAAGGCCAGGGTGGAAGGGCTGCCGTCGTTCCGTTTCGGAAAGTTCCGGTTGTAGGAGGTCAGGATGGCATTCGGCTCGTCGGGCTTCACGTCGTCCCGCTTCCACATGCCGATGCAGGGGCCGCAGGCGTTGGCCAGCACCGTGGCTCCGACCTTCTCGAAAACCTGCAACTGCCCGTCGCGGGCGATGGTCTCCATCACCTGCTGCGATCCCGGGGTGATCATCACGGGAATCTTCGCCGTCAGCCCACAAGCCGCCGCCTGGCGGGCCACATGGGCGGCCCGCTCGAGGTCCTCATACGACGAGTTCGTGCAACTGCCGATGAGCGCCGTGCGAAAACCGGCGGGGAACCCCTCGGTCCGAGCCTCGGCGCCCAAGGCCGAGAGGGGGCGCGCGCGGTCGGGAGAGTGGGGACCTACGATATAGGGTTCGAGTCGATCCAGATCGACCTCCACCAACTCGTCGAAGGACTCCTCCGGGTGTGACTCCACCTCCGCATCGGCGACGAGGTGCTCGAGGTGGCGCTCGGCCAGGTCGGCCACCTCGGCGCGCTCGGTGGCCCGAAGATAGGCGGCCGTCCTTTCATCAAAGGGGAAGATCGAGGTGGTGGCACCCATCTCGGCACCCATGTTCGTCATGGTCGCCCTGCCGGTGGCGGAGATCGAGCGGGCGCCCGGGCCGAAGTATTCCAGGATGCGATTGGTGCCACCCGAAGTGGTGAGCTTGCCACAGAGGTAGAGGATGACATCCTTGGCGGAGGTCCAGCCACTCAGCCGCCCCTTCAGGTGCACGCCCACCAGCCTGGGGGCCCTCAGCGTCCAGGCGAGGCCGGCCATGGTCTCGGCCGCATCGGCGCCCCCCACGCCGATGGCCAGCATGCCCAGGCCACCGGCGTTGGGAGTATGGCTGTCGGTGCCGATCATCAGGCCGCCCGGAAAGGCGTACTTCTCCAGCACGACCTGATGGATGATGCCGCTGCCGGGCTTCCAGAAACCGATCCCGTAGCGCGCCGCGGCCGTGCGGAGGAACTCATAGACCTCGTCGTTCTCCAGCAGGGCCTCCTGCAGGTCCGGGCTGGCGCCACGGCGCGCGCGGATCAGATGGTCACAGTGGATGGTGGACGGGACGGCCACCCGGCGTCGCCCCGACTGCATGAACTGCAGCATGGCCATCTGCGCGGTGGCGTCCTGCATGGCGACGCGATCCGGGCGCAGGCAGAGGCTTGTGCTCCCGCGCTCGACGCGCTCCGGGAAGCGATCCGGGTCCAGGTGGGCGTAGAGGAGCTTCTCCGTGGCGGTCAGATTCTGCCGCCCCACCAGGCTCCGAACGCGCTCGATGCGCTTCGGCAGCCCTGCGTACAGCTTGCGAATGCACTGCAGGTCGTCGTGCCTCACCGTGCCACCCTCCCCTCCTGGAGCCCGTCCGGGCTCCAGGACTGCCCCCGCTCCGAACGCTCCTGCATCGACAGATAGGGGACCTTCTTGACCAGTGCGCGGAAGCCCGGTCGCATGATCCGCCCTCCGGTCATCACCTCTTCGATCCGGTGCGAGCACCACCCGGCGATCCTTGCGGTCGCGAAGAGCGGGGTGTAGAGCTCCTGGGGAATCCCCAGAAGACCGTAGACCAGGCCGGAATAGAGGTCCACGTTCGCGCACAGGGGCATCGAGCGATTCTTGCGGGCCTGGATGCGCGGGATGCCCAGCCGCTCGACGCCGTCCAGCAGGAGGAAATCGCCCAGTCGCCCCTTCTCGACCGCCATGTCCCGGGCGTGTTCCTTGATCAGGATCGTGCGCGGATCCGACACGGTGTAGACCGCGTGCCCCAGGCCATAGAGCTTGCCGGAACGGTCGCCGGCCTCGCCGTCCAGCAGCCTGTCGAGATGGAAGCCCACCTCGTCGTCATCCTCCGGGTTCTTGACGTTCTGACGCAGATGGCCCAGCATCTCGGTGACCTTGGCGTTGGCCCCCCCGTGAAGCGGTCCCTTCAACGAGCCGATGGCCCCGGCGATCACGCTGTAGGTGTCGGTACCCGTGGAGGAGAGGGCCCGACACACGAAGGCGGAGTTGTTGCCTCCTCCGTGCTCGGCGTGAAGCATGAGCATCAGGTCCAGGAGCTTGGCTTCGGCGTCCGAGTAGACCTTGTCGGGCCGGACCTGGTGCAGGAAGTTCTCGGCCACCGAGAGGTTCTCGAGGGGATTGTGGATGTGCAGCGACTGATTCCCGTAGACGTGTCGCTTCACGGCCTGGGAGTGGGCCACGATGCTGGGGAAGCGCCCGATGAGCTCGATGGACTGACGGAGCAGGTTCTTGAGGGAGAGGTCGTCGGGATTGGAGTCGTAGGAATAGAGGGCCAGGACGCTCCTGCCCAGCATGTTCATGATGTCCGGGCTGGGAGCCTTCAGGATCACGTCCTCGAAGAATCGATCCGGCAGGATCCTGGCCTTCGAGAGCACCTTGTCGAACAATTCGAATCGGGACCTGTCGGGGAGCTCCCCCAGCAGCAGGAGGCAGGCGACCTCCTCGAATCCGAAGGTCCCCTCACGCTGGTGATGCTCGGCGATGTCCCGGACATCGATGCCCCGGTAGAAGAGCTGCCCCGGCATGGGGATCCTCTCCCCGTCCTCCACGTAATACCCCTGGACGCTGCCCACCCGGGTGACTCCAACCAGGACGCCGGTCCCATCGGCGTTGCGGAGGCCCCGCTTGATGTTCTCCTGACGAACGCTGCGGTCGAATTGCGAGTAGGCCTCGCGGGCCTCCTGGCAAAGAATCGAGATGTCCGCAGCCAGAACGGATTCTTCCTGCATTTCAGCACCCCCATTTCGAGAATCCCCGAAATCGATGGGTGATTCTCTTGGCCAGACATCTGCACCGGGAATCCAATCGTGACGGCGCAGTGCCCTCCCACTCGTTCGAAGGCGGCAGGAGGTCTTCCTCCGTTCCGGAAAGCTTCTCCCTCGCGACGTCACCGGATGATGAGCGTTTCCCGCGAGGTTCGGCAGATCTTTTCGGCCAGAGTCCGCGGAACCATCGGGAGGGAAGCCATGGGCAGGATCGTCGAACTCGACGGGGATGAGATGACCCGCATCCTCTGGGGCAGGATCAAGGAAGAACTGCTCCTCCCCTATCTCAACCTGGATCTGGAATACTACGATCTGGGGCTTGAGAATCGCGACGCCACCGACGACGCGGTGACCCTTCAGGCGGCTCGGGCCATCCGAAAGCATGGGGTCGGGGTGAAGTGCGCCACCATCACCCCGAACGCGGACCGACTGGAGGAATACGGGCTCAAACGCATGTATCCCAGTCCCAACGCGACCATCCGCTCGATCCTGGACGGCACGATCTTCCGGGCTCCGATCGTGGTCCCGACCATCCCCCGCCTGGTCCCGGGCTGGAAGCGACCGATCACCATCGCGCGCCACGCCCACGGGGACGTCTACATGGGAACGGAGTACCGGGTGCCGGGGCCCGGGAAGGCGGAGCTGCTCTTCAGCGACGGGTTCCGGCGCACGGTCTGTGACTTCCCCGGCCCTGGGGTCCTGAGCGCGATGTACAACCTGGACGACTCGGTGCACAGCTTCGCCCGCTCCTGCATGTCCTTCGCCCTGTCCAGACACCAGGACCTGTGGTTCTCGTGCAAGGACACGATCTCCAAGCAGTACGACGGGCGATTCCGGGACATCTTCCGCGAGACCTTCGAGTCCGAGTTCCAGGAACGCTTCGAGGCCTCCGGAATCCACTACTTCTACACCCTCATCGACGACGCCGTGGCTCGGGTCATGCGCTCGGAGGGCGGCTTCGTCTGGGCCCTGAAGAACTACGACGGGGATGTGATGAGCGACATGGTGGCGGCCGCCTTCGGCTCGCTGGCCCTGATGACCAGCATCCTGGTCTCTCCCGATGGGGTCCGCGAGTATGAGGCGGCCCACGGCACGGTGACCCGACACTACCGGCGCCACCTCCAGGGCGAGAAGACCTCGACCAATCCCGTGGCCACCATCTTTGCCTGGACGGGCGCCCTGGCCCGGCGGGGCGAACTCGATGGAAACCAGGGGATGGCCGGGTTCGCCGCGAGGCTCGAAGAGGCGGTCCTGGACACGATCCAGTCGGGGATTTCGACCCGGGATCTGGGCGGGTCCGCCGACACGGACACCTTCCTGACCGCGGTCCGCTCCCGGCTCTGAGTTGGGTCTCGGAGAGGAAGGCGATCGCCTCAGCCTCCCTCAGATTCCTCCCCCGCCAGGTCCCCCCCGCCCCGCGGCGACTCGCACCAGACCTGGCGGGCGGGGACCGAGACCAGTTCTCGTTCGGGCCATCGCAGGGCGCTCAGGCGCCCCCCGAAGACGCACCCGGTGTCGATGTTGATCGTGTTGTTCCGCCACTTCGGTGAGGCGACCGGGGTGTGCCCGTAGACCACGGCGGCCTTGCCCCGGTATTCCCGCGCCCAGTCGCGGCGCTCGGGCAGGCCGTCCGCATCCACCCGACCGGTCGGGTCGCCATACAGACAGAAGGCCCGCACCCTTTTGGAGTCGCGGTTCTGCAAGTTCTCGCGCAAGCCCGCGTGGGCCGCCACCAGGTTCCCCGAATCCAGGACCAGATGGCTGGGAAGCCCCTCGAAGAAGCCGCGCACCCGCTCGCGGAAGCTCGGTTCCTGAGCGTTGAGCTGTTCCAAGGTCGCCTCCAGGCCGTGCAGGGTCTGCACGGGACGCCCCATCAGGGCCCGCATGAGGCGGTCATCGTGATTTCCGGGCAGGCACAGGGCATGCCCGGCTTCGACCATGCCCATGACCAGGCGCAGGACCCGGACCGGCTCCGGGCCCCGGTCCACCAGGTCCCCGAGGAAGAGCGCCCGCCGACCCGACGGAGGCACGACCCGCAGGCCATCGGGGGCCACGAGGTAGCCCAGCTTCTCCAGGAGTTCGACCAGTTCGCCGTGGCAGCCGTGGACATCCCCCACCAGGTCGAAGGGCCCGGGGTCCTGGCGATGGTCCACAGGCAGTGGGACCCGATGAAGGCTGAGCGTGTCCACGATTCGAGGGTCCTCCAGCAGGTGGATGGCGCCGTACCCTTCGTGCTGAAGGGCGGGCAGCTCTGCGCGGAAGCGGGCGAAGTGCTGGTCCAGGACCTTCTCGGAAACCTGTCGGGAGCGAGCCTGGTTCCGCTCCCGGACCAGCAAGCGGGGGTAGTCCAGCACCAGGGCCACCGCCTCGGCGTGATGACGTCGGGCGATGGCCAGCCACTCCTGTCGGCGGGCCGACTCGAGGTTGGTGGCGTCCACCACCGTCAGGCGACGCCAGGCCAGGCGCAGGTCCGCCAGTCGATGCAGCAGCTCGAAGGCGTCCGCGGTGGCCCCCTGCTCGGCCTCGTCGTCGGTGATCCAGGCCCGGGCGCGGTCCGAAGAGAGGATCTCGGTGGGGCGGAAGTGGCGTGCCGCCAGGCTGGACTTGCCCGAACCGGCCGGTCCCACCAGCAGGACCAGGCAGAAGTCGGGGATTTGAAGCACCCGGCCCGATTCCCCGGAAGAGGACGGACCGGGAGCAGGCGACTCCGGGGCAGGAAGGTCCGGGGGGTCAGGCATCCCACCCATTTCAGGAGCCGTGCCTGGGCTCCCTGCCAGGGGCCCGGTCCGAAACCCCGACCGGATTCCTAGAGAGCCAGGCGGGCCGCGTCGCGTTCGAGTTCAGCCAGGCGGGCCTGCCGCTGGGTGGGGTCCGGGAAGACCAGCTCCTCGAAATCCTTCCGGGCCGCCTCGAGCACCCGCCCGGCTGCCTCTGGGGTGAGGAGTCCCCGAAGCTTCAGTTCACAAGCCGCACCCACGTAGGTCTCGAAGAAGAAGACCCCCTTCCCCATCCACTCCCTGCGAATGGGCTCCGGTGTCCCCACCACGTCGTGGATCATGGCCGCCCGGATCCTGCCTGGATGGGCCTGGACCAGGGCCGCCAGCAGCCCCGGGTCGGCCTGCCCCGAGTCGCCGAACAGCACGAAGTCGAACTCGGGATACAGTCCCTGGAAGAGTTCGAAATTCGCCCACTTCTGCGAGAAGATCAGGCCGTGGACGAACTGGTGCAGGCAGGTTCCCGTCAGGAGGACCGTGCCATCCAGCCCCTTGGTGCCCAGTTTGCGATGGTAGCGGTCCTCGAAGAGCCCGCAGACCCCTCCGGGCCGGCCGGTCAGGAAGGCGACGTCCCCCGCAGGAGAGGGCACTCCTTCCGGCGCCAGGTCCAACTCGCGGTACAGTTTCAAGACGCCAGGATACACCGTCTTGGGAGGGTAGCGCCGGTCCTTCCAGTTGGCGTACAGGGTGTCGTCCACGTCGCTGAGGATCTTGAGATCCCGGCGGGTGGTCCTCCGCCCCTCGCGCTCGATGTGTGCGAGGACCTCGCGGCGGATCGTGGTCGAGTCGATGTCGTGGTAGACCAGTTCCACCATGTCCCAGTGCGAGTTGCCGGCGTCGATGGCCCGCTTCAAGGCCGTCAGATCGTCGCCTGAGGTGGCCAGCAGCACATCCCGGATGGCCTTCTCGAAACGGCGCGGGGTGGGACCGATCTGCAGGGCGTCCACCACCGCTGCGCGGGCCGCCACCGAGAGGTCGGCCACCCGGCCGCGGGTCAGCAGATCCAGGATCGCCTGGGAAGACCGGCGGGGAGCGCGGCGGAAGAGGCCCGACAGATCCAGGTTTAGGACCAGACGGTCCAGGACGTCGGCGGGAAGTCGTGCCAGGACCTCCACCAGGCGCTCCAGCTTCGCAGAGCGGTAGGGCGGTGAACCCAGTTCCACAGATTCCCCGAAGGGATCGCACGGTTCCATCGCGGTCACTCCTCCCCAGCCCTGGTCCCAGGCCCCGACCCGGTACCGGCAAAGGCCTCCCAGGCCGAGTCGTGCACGGGATCGAGCCCCCGGGCCCGAAGTTCATGCTCGGTGAATCCGAAGGCGCTGAGCAGGGTCTGCCAGCGCCTGGGGTCCATTCGAAGCTGGTCCTGCCTGCTGCGCCCCACCCCCAGCGTCAGCAGCCTCCGGCAACGGTAGGCCAGGGGCAGGGCCCGGGCCAGGCCACATCCGTCGGCCGCGCCGAGAATCCCCACATCGAAGAGGCCCGCCTCCAGAGGCAGGCTGGCGTTCAGGCCTTCCAGGGGCGAAGCCCATCCCCGCGGGCCGGGAAGCACGGCCCGCAAGGCCCGCGCCAGACCCGGAGCGCCCGGTGGAAGCCGACTGAGAGCTTCCAGGGGTGCCGACCAGGAGGCCAGGCGCCGACGGATGCAGGCCACCACGGCCCGACGCGTGGCCCGGTGCCAGGCCGCCTCGCGTTCCCGGCGAAGCCCGGGATCCTCGGGAGGAAGAGTTGCGAGCTGCTCGAGAGCCCGCACCGAGGCGCGCGAGGTCCGAGCCCAGGTCAGAAGGTCCTCCCAAGCCGCCGGAGGCTGCACGCCCAGCCCCCGCAGATAGCGACGCCGTCGCCAGCCCCCCAGGAATCGGACGCCCCCCAGTCGCTCTGCCTGGCTCTCAACCTGCGCGGGATCGACCGCAGGTCCGCTCCCAGGCTCTCCCCAGAGACGGCGGGCCAACTCCTCCTGTTCGGCCAGAAGGCGGTTGAGGTCGGCGACGAGTGCGGTGCGGCGCTCTTCCAGCAGGACCTGCCGACGCGCCTCGACGGCTCGGGCGAGGTCCTCGCGGGCCTCCTCCTCGGCTCGTCCCGAAGGAGGAGCCTCCATCAAATCCGAGAGCAGACGCGCGACCTCCACGGGAAGGGCCTCTCGCACCCGCCCCACCCCGGTGGCCAGAAGCATTCCGGGATGGACCTGCCCGGCCCGCTCCAGCACCTGGTCCAGGCCTTCCTGGTGAGCCCAGGAGACCAGCACCCGGTCTCCATCCAGCCAGGCGTTGGCCAGCGCCGCCAGCGCCAGGAGGCCGGCCTCCTGATCGTCGGGGGCCAGCAGCGACGCCTGTGCGCCTCGACGGAGCCGACCCAGGACCTTCTCCCAGGCCTCGGTCAGAGGAACCGGGGAAGCGGGCATTCCGACGCGGTCCTCCGACTCGGGGGCCTCCAGGCCCAGGAGCGAGGCGGCTGCCGTTCCGGTCCAATCCGAGCGTTCCTGCAGGGCCCGGAGTTCCTCCAAGGTCCCCCGCAGGGCTGTCGGGGCCTCGACCAGGAGGGCCACGGCGAGGTTGTACAGGCCCGGCGTGCGGGGGCAATCGTGTCGCAGACGCCAGGGGTCCAGCGCGTCCAGGGGGAGGCCCAGGTCGATGCCCACCTGCTCGGCCAGGTCCATCAGGCGCTCGGGGTCGCCCAAGGGCAGGCCGTCCCGCAGATGTTCTGCCTTCCAGGAGTCCGGGAGGGCCAGGCAGGGATTCAGGATGGCCTCCTCCTGCACGGGGACTTCCCTGTGCAGGTAGGGCGGGGGCGCCAGTCCTGCCAGGAAGACCGGTGCCATCGTCAAGCCGCCGGGGCCGGGGAGAACCACCACGGGCCAGCCATAGCACAGGGTTTGGCCGGACCGCAGGCGCCCGGCCAACCGATCCAGGTCCGGGTGCAGGCGGACCCCTCCCCGTCCCTCGCAGAAGGTCCTCTCCTGCCCCAGGGCGAGCGGAGTCCAGCGATGCCCTGCCAGGGCGGTCCGGGCTTCGGCCGAGCCGACCTGCAAGGCCTGGCCCAGCACTCCCAGCAGTCGCCTCCACCGACCCTGAGTCTCCGGGTCGGCCTCGCGGAAGACAGGGTCGAATCGTTCCTGCTCGAGACCAGACTCTCCCAAGGGGCCTGGACGGCAGCCCTGGCACCACACCTGACCGGTTCCCGCATCCCACCAGGCGGGAATGCCCCGAGGCAGCGAGGTCCCGCAGACCTGGCAACGGTCGGGGGTTGGCAGGGACCTGACCCAGCGAGGTTCCATGAGACGAGGTCTTCGCTCCGGGGCAGGGACTTTCCGCCTGCCACCTTCGGCCGTCTGGCCCTAGGCTCCGGCCGGTGGCCTGGGGGAAATCCTGATGCGCCGGACGTTGACCCGGGGGGCACCGGCGCGGTATCCTGCCAAGGCTATCTTTGGGGGGTTGCCCGCAATCAGGAGGTATCGTCCATGTCCCACGCCATCTATGAGGCCCAGAAGACCCAAGGTCGACTGGACGATGCCGGAGAGTTCCCGCGGGTCGTCCTGCTGGACTCGATCAGCCACTGCAACCTGCAGTGCTCGATGTGCTTCCACGTCAACATGACGCGCCAGCGGGGCATCATGCCCTGGGACCTGTTCACGAAGCTGATCGACGAGATCGCCGAGGAGGACCCCACGGTCCGGGTCTGGATGGTCTTCTTCGGCGAGGCCTTGATGCTGCGCCGCCGCAAGCCTGGCATCTTCGACATGATCCGCTACGCCAAGTCCAAGGGACTGCAGGACGTGGTCCTGAACTCCAACGCCAACCTGCTGGACGAGGACTCGGCCCGCCAGTTGATCGAGGCAGGCCTGGACGCCCTCTACATCGGCATCGACGCCTTCACCCCCGAGACCTACGCCCAGGTCCGGGTGGGTGGGAACTACGAGCGCACCGTGGCCAACGTCCAGCGCCTTCTGGCGCTCAAGAAGGAGTTGAACTCGACCACGCCCGAGATCTTTGTTCAGTTCGTCGAGATGGACGCCAACTCCGCCGAGAAGGACGACTTCATCCGGTTCTGGACCGAGCAGGGCGCCCACGTCAAGATCCGCCCCAAGGTGAGCTGGGCCGGCAAGATCGAGGCCCCCAACCTGGTCCTGGGCCAGGAAGAACGCTGGCCTTGCTACTGGGCCATGCGCAGCATGTCCGTCACCGACCAGGGCAAGGTGGTGACCTGCGCGGTCGACCTGGACGGCGGGCACGTGGCCGGAGATGTGACCACGCACACCCTCAAGCACGTGTGGAACAACGGACTGAAGAAGCTGCGCGAGGCGCACCTGGAGCACCGCTGGGAAGACCTGCCCAAAATCTGCCGGGATTGCCGCGACTGGCAGTCGGCCCGGGCCGACTACTACGACACGAACCCCGGCTAGGCTCCCGGACTGGAGGCCGGCCCCGGTCGCACGGGCCGGCCGCAGCCCTTGCAGAAGCGGGCCCCTGCGGGCAGGGCCGCCTGACACTCCGGGCAGAGGGCCACCCGCAATGGGGCTCCGCAATCCTTGCAGAAGCGGGCGCCGGGGACGGAAGTGTGACCACAGCGGGGGCAGGTGGCTTCTGCGGAGGCGGGGGGCACCTCCCGGGCCGAGGGGCCGCCCGGCTCCGGCTGCCTGGGCCTGGCCGCCGCCCGCGAGGCCGCCACCTGGCCCACCACCCGGGCGGCCCCTGCCACCAGTCCCGTCAAGGAACCGGCCGAGAGACCGGCGGTCCCCGCTCCTCCGCTGCCGCCAGCCTCACCGAGCTCGCCCAGACCCTCTGCGATGTCCCACGAGCAGGGCGGCACCGTCGGGTCGGAGGGAATGGTCTGGGGCAGCGAGGCCTCCTCGGCGGCCGAGAGCTTGTCCTCCAGGCGGTCCAGGCCTTCCTCGAGGTGGCGCAGGACCTCGGCCTCGGGAACCACCTGCCCGGAAGCCAGCCGCGCCCAGGCCTCTCCACCGGGCGGGCCGGCGACCCATTCGCCGGTGGCCGTCCAGGTCACGGTGAAGGAGCGACGCTCAGGATCGGTCAGAAGAAGGCTGCGAGAGCGGCCAGGCCCCCCCGAGCTCAGGCTGACCAGGCGGCCCTCGCGGAAGAGCCAGCGAGTCCCCTCCTCCTCGAACGCCTCCCAGTCCCCCTCCTGAGGCGTCTCACCCCAGCGGACCCGACCCAGAAGGGCGCGGGCGGCAGCCTCCAAGGCCGCCAGGCGCATCTCGGAGGGTGCCCCCTGCGGAACCAGGGCGAAGACGGCACTCAGGGCGGGCGCGGCCATCGGGTCGGGCAGGCGCCCGGTCACGACCTTCCCTCCGGAACGGGATAGCCCCAGGCCTGGTCGGCCTCCAGCATGATCGAGTCCTCCCGGTACAGCTTTGCGGTATAGGCCACGTGGGCAGGCAGGATCACGGCGGCCACCTCCAGGGCCCCGACCAGGGCCTTGCCGCCGCGGGCCACCGCCTTCAGCCAGTCCCAGACCTTGTCCATGCTCTCGATGAAGGCGGTCAGTTGGGGCTGAAGCGCCAGGAAGGCCGCCAGCGATCCCCCACCCGAGGGGATGCTGAAGATCAAGGCCAACAGGGCCAGGATGGCGTTGGCGCCCCGGCAGGACCACACGATGCCGAACTCCACCCAGTCCAGGGTCTCGGCGAACCACTCGGCATAGCACTCCCAGGCCTCGGCCGTGAAGCCGTTGGCCTCGATGGTCTCGTAATACCAACGGAAGGCGGCTCGGACCTGCTCCTTGTCCTCGGGGTCCTCGCAGACCAGGTTGAAGCCCCGGGTCCGCTTCAGGGCGCTGGCCAGGGCCTCGGCGCCGGCGTTCAGTTGTCGGGACTCCAGACTGCGACCGATGTAGGGGACGATCCCGTCCGAGGGCGTGCCTCCGACGAGATCGCTGAACGAGGGCTTGAAGACCACATCGTCCAGGGTGTTCCAGAAGACCTCCCCCAACAGCGGGTAGTACTTGTTGGCATACTTCTTGGCCACCGGGCGGAACATCCCGAAGACCATCGCCGAGAGGTAGACCACCACGTAGGTCCCGAAGTTCCAGATCCGGTTCAGGACCCCCAACATGCTGGACAGGGCGTCGTCCAGCATGCTGGCGGACTCTTCGGCCATCTTCTGGTTGAGCAGCACCTCGTCCAGGGCCCGGGCCGCCTTGTCGCGTTCGGGAAGCAGATCATCCAGGCTCTTGCGCGCCTTCTCCAGGGTCCCCCGCACCCCCCCGAGCTCTCCCTCCAGCTTCTGGACCTGCGCGGCCCAGCGGGCCTTGGTGCGAGGATTCACGGCTTCGCCCAGGGTCTTCTGCGCCGCCGCCAGTTGGGACTTCAGGTCGTCCAGCTTGGGGGCCAGGTTCTCCGCCAGCTCTCGAGCCGAGGCCAGCTTGCGCTCCAGACCCGCCACCAGGTCCCTGGCCTGGCGCTCGGCCTGCTTGAAGAGGGCCGCGTCCGGGCGGACCATCTGTCCGCGCTGGATGGGGAAGGGCCCGTCGTCCGGGGTCCTGGGCAGGCGGGACTTCAGGTTTCCGGGCATCTTCCCCTCGGCAAAGAACCCCTTGCGCCGGAACCAGTCGGTGAACTTCTTGCCCAGCGAGTCGACTCCGTCCAGGACCCAACGCAGCCCGCGGACCAGGGGTTTCATGGCTGCCCGGATCCAGGTGTGGGAGGCCAGGCGATGGGCCGCCCAGGTGAAGAGGCCCTTGGCCTTGCTGGCGATCCCCTCCACCAGGCTTCCAGCCGCCTTCTCGCCCCAGCGGCTGTAGCAGGCCGCCGCCAGGTTGCGACAGAAGTCGGTGAAGTCCCCGCTGATCCGGCCATAGCGGCGCACCAGCAGGGCCCGGGCCATGGGCAGGACCCGTGCCGCCGCGGCCAGCAGCTTGACGCTGAACAGGGTGTCCTTGTGTTCCTGGGGCTCCTGCTCGGCCAGGCGTTCGACGAACTCGACCTCGGCGAAGCGGACGAAATCCTGGACCACCATCTTGAGTCGATCCGGAGCCACGGGGAGCTCGGCCAGCGGCGCGATCTCCAGCAACCTGGACTGGGCCCCCCGGGCCTCGGCGTCCAGGGCCAGGCGCACGGTCACCGTCTCGCCCGGCCCCGTCCCCTCGCCCACCTGGGCCCGCCCGTCCCGGTCGGTCGTGGCCGTGGTCCCCTCGATCTCCACCGTCGCGTGGGCCACGGGCCGAAGCTCCTGGGGAACCCTCGTGGGCGTCGGGGGCAGGACCAGCACGCCGACCGGCCCCGGCCGGGAAACCACGACCTTCTTCTCGACGGTGTCGAATCCGGGCTTGGAGACCTTCAAGGTGAGGGTCTGCTGCCAGGCCAGACGAAGGGTCTGCGAGCCCACCTCGCGTCGGTCGGGTCCCGCCGTCGCCACCACCTGCACCGAGAAATCCCCCCCCTGCCCCAGGGAGGCGACTTCCTGGGAGGTCGGAGCCCGGTAGGTGGCCTGGAGATGGCCCGACTCGTCGGTTCTGCCCGAGGACGGCTGGACGGTCCCCGCCGCCGGATCGACCCGGAACTCGGCGAAGAGTCCTGCAACCCCGGAATTCTGGGAGTTGAGCGCCTCCAACCGGAGGACGGCCTGGACCGGGGCGCCCTCCTCGGTTCCCGGAGCCAGGCCCAGACGGGCATCGGCCGGGCTGAGGAGCGTCAACGCCGCGTGCAAGGGATGCACCTGCACGCGAACCGTGCGCGACTCCAGGTGCCTCCCGCCGGGACCGGTCCCGTGGAAGAGCAGCGATCCCCACACGATTCCGGAATCGAAGCAAGGCTTCGTGGACTGGAACTTCACCGTCAGGCCGGTGCCGGTCCGCTCCACGGTCACGCTGGCCCCGGCGCCCCCCTCGACGGGATGCTGCGAGACCTTCAAGTCGGAGTTCACCGGCTCGCCCTGGGGGTTCCCCCGGGCGTCCACCCGCTGGCAGGTGACTTCCAACACCGTGCAGCTACACCCGTCTCCTTCCAATTCCGCGCTGGCTCCAGGCGCCAGTTCGCCCTCGCTCCAGGAGCTTCCCACCTGCCGCCTCTGGCGGACCTGCAGGATGTGGGGGACCAGGAGGACCTCGACCTGGGCCGTCATCCGGGGGAAGGGGCGAGGGAGCGACACCCCCGGGGGAAGCACGGAGGAGGCCAGGGTCATGGCCATCTCGGTGGCGGGATCCGCCACCACGTGGATCAGGGCCCGGTCGTCGGCGGGAAGGGCAGCGTCCGGATTGACCGAGACGGTGGCCAGCTTCCCCGACCCTTCTCCCGCCATCTGGAATTTCAGACACGGGGGGACGGCGGTCAGTTGGAGCGTGAGGGGGACCTCCCGATCGGGCTCGGAAAGCGAGCGCACACGCACCGCCAGGTCCCCGGTGGTCCACTCCGAACCGTTGAAGCCCAACGTGATCGGCCTGGGCTTGGAACTCATGGATTCAGCCCTCCCCCATCCGGGCCTTCAGGACGGGTCCTCCCACTCCTGAGCGGGCCGCTCATCGGCTTCCCCAGGCCGAAGAGGTGCGGATCTCCAGCTCGTAGCCTCCGCCCAGGGTGAAGACCACCGGAGCCGCGACCGGCTGGCCTGCCAGCACGGCCCGCACCATCAGGGTGGCGCTGGCGGGAGGGGCGTCTCCTTCGGGTTCTCGAGCCCGGACGTAGACGGCCCGCCGCGAGCCTGCGGCCTGCTGTCCCGACAAGGCCAGGGCTTCGGACGACGCGCTGAAGGAGATCGACGAGGAGGCCGCCCCGACCAGCGCCGGCGGAGCGTTGCGAGCGCGGATGGAGGCGTAGACCCAGAGGCCCTCGGCGGCCCCCGGGGTCAGGTCGGTGCGCCGGTCCTGGGTGACCACCTCCAGGCGGAGCTCGGGCGTGGGGGCATCCTGGGCATCCGAAGTCTTGGAGCCAGGAGTGGTCAGGACCTGATTGAGGATCGTCTGGCCGTTCACTGCCACCGCGATGATCACCGAGACGATCCCCTTGATGGGGGGACCCATCCAGATGGTGTCCATCGCGTCTTCCGGGCTGCTGCAGTCGTCGGCCCAACCCAGCTCGCTGGCCAGCCAGACCAGCAGGACGGTCAGGAGCAGGCGAAGCCAGGGGCTGGCCAGCCCGGACCGGCCGGGAGCTTTCTGCCTGGGAAAAGGTTCGGTTTCCTGGCCCCCCAGCACGCGCAGCACCTCGCGAAGGAGTTCACTCCGATTCCAGCGGATCTGGAACGACTTTCGCCATGACCCCGGTCAGTCCTGGAGGATGCCCCAACCCCGGCGCCTGGGCAGGGGATCGCGGCTGGCAGCGGAACTTCGGGCCATCCAAGTCTCCGAGGTCCACGGCCGTGCCGACCTTCCGTGTTGCCCAAAGCCAGATCGAACTGCACCAGGGAGACTGCCTGGAGCTCCTGCCCGCACTGCCCGAGGCCTCGGTGGACGTGGTGGTGACCTCGCCTCCCTACAATATCGGGGTCCGCTATGGCGCCTATGACGACACCGGGCTGTCCCGGCAGGAGTACCTGGACTGGCTGGCCGGCTGGGCCCTGCAGGTTCGTCGGGTCCTGAAGCCCGATGGTTCGCTCTTCTTGAACCTCGGCTCCAAGCCGACCGACCCCTGGGTTCCCTTCGAGGTCGTCACCCGGCTCAAGGAGATCCTGGCCCTGCAGAACGCGATCCACTGGATCAAGTCCATCGCCATCGAGAAGGCCTTCGTGGGCGAAGGCGCAGGTCTGCCCGAGGATCTCACGGTGGGCCACTACAAGCCCATCAACTCCAACCGCTTCCTGAACGACTGCCACGAGTACGTCTTCCACCTGACCCACCGCGGGGACGTGGGCCTGGACCGCCTGGCCGTCGGGGTCCCCTACCAGGACAAGTCCAACCTGCGCCGCTGGTCGGCGGCCGCCTCGGATCGGCACTGCCGGGGCAACACCTGGTTCATCCCCTATCGGACCATCCAATCCCGCCGCTCCGATCGCCCCCACCCCGCCTCGTTCCCGGTGGAACTGGCCCGCAAGTGCATCCTGCTGCACGGAGCCCGCCCGGGCCTGAAGGTCATGGACCCCTTCCTGGGGATCGGACACTCCGCCCTGGCCGCGATCCAGGCCGGCACCGATTTCCTGGGCTGCGAGCTGGACCCGGAGTACTTCGAGGTGGCCTGCCGGGCCGTCCAGGAAGCCGTCCCGTCCCCCCGGACCGAGGCGGCCCCACCCCACGAGGCCCAAGCCACCCAGATGGAACTCTTCTGAGCCGGCGCAGGGGCCGAGGAACCGCCGTGGAAGCCCTCCTCATGGGTCACGGTCAGGAGAGAAGCCAGATCCGGATCGGCCTGAAGGTGGCCGTGGTCCTGAAGAAGGACCAGGGCACGGGCCGGCGCACCCCGGGCGTGGTGGCCCGCATCCTGACCAACTCGGCCTTCCATCCCCGCGGGATCAAGGTGCAGTTGCAGGATGGCCAGGTGGGCCGGGTCCAGGAAATCCTGGACTGAGTGTCCCCGACGGGGTCTGCTGAAAGGACGCCAGCCCGCAGCGAAGAAGGCGCCGCCCGATGAGCGCGATCTTGAGTCCTGACGACGTGCGGGTGGTGCTGGTTTCCCCCGAGGGCGAGGCCAACATGGGGGCCGTGGCCCGCTCGATGATCTGCTTCGGCGTGAGGGATCTGGTGCTGGTCACCCCCTACCGCCAACCGGCCGAAGAGGCTCGCAACTGGGCCTGTCATGGCCTGCCGGTCTTGGAGGGCAGCCGGATCGCCTCCACCCTGGACGAGGCCCTGAAGGGCGTCAACCTGGCCGCCGGCCTGACCCGCCGCGCCGGCAAGCGCCGACACCGGATGCTCTCGCCGGTGGAGTTCAAGACCCGCATCCTCCCCCGCTCGCTGCCCTGCCGGCTGGCGCTGGTCTTCGGGACCGAGGAGAGCGGCCTCTCCAACGAGGAGCTCGACCGCTGCCACCGCCTGGTCAAGATCCCCAGCCAGGGCTCGCTGAACCTGGCCCACGCCGTCAGCATGATGCTGTACGAGCTCTTCGGCCGCGAAGAGCCGATCCGCTCGACGCGGGCCGCACGCCTGGCCTCGCCGGAGCTGCGCCGGAGGATGCTCGACGCCCTGGCCGGCCACCTGCAGGTCATGGGATACCCCTTCCACCAGGCCAGCCTGGAGGAGGAGATGACCAAGCTCTCCGACATCCTGGAACGCGCCGAACTCGAGGAGTGGGAGACCAACTTCCTGGGCGGGCTGTTCAAGCACCTGCGCATCCAGTTCGAGCGGGCCCGCGACCGGGGCTGAGGCGGGGGGGCAGGGGCGTGGGCTCCCTGTACCCACCCTCACCCGAGGCTGCGATCCTGACGGCCTCCTAACCATCTGTTCACTCTCGGCCGACCTTGAATCGGGTAGACTGGGGAGGTATGAGACCGATCAGCGCCATGTCCGCCCCTCCAGCCCAGCACGCTGGCCAGAAGCCCTGCCTCGTGCCCGCCTCCAGCGAACCCGTCGACAGCGTGGAACTCGGCCTTTCCCAAGAAGCCCCCCAGCGCCCCCTGGTCCCCGCGCCGCAGGTCCGGGATGGCGCCGAGGCGCCGGAATCCAGTCCCTCCTCGAAGCGACGCTGGATGGCGGCGGGGTTCGCCGGGCTGGCCGTGGCCGGGGCGGCGACCGGCCTGGTCGGGCATACGCTGCTGACGGCCCCCGTGGCCCCGGGCGCCACCACGCCGATCGTGTTCCAGGATGGCCGCCTCCACGTCTCGCCGGAGGCCGGCCACGACGCCTCCACGGCCTGGCGCCTCTTCCGGCGCCAGTTCTACGAGGACGACGCCAAGGCCGACCTGGCCTCCGACTCCAACCGCTTCCTGCCTGCGCCCAAGGGCTCCCAGCCCCCCGGCGAGTTGAGCCAGGACTCCCTGCGGGTGGTCTCGTGGAACCTGCACCGGGGCCAGGGCCGTGAGGACGAGGGCTCGCGCGAGCAGGTCCCCCAGATGGTCGCCCAGATCCGCGAGGCCGGCCCCGACGTGGCCCTGCTTCAGGAGGTCCCGCCCTGGCGGGCCGCCGAGATCGTCAAGGGCACCGGCATGGACGGCTACTACACCAACACCGCCCCCGGGCAGGGAAACCTGATCCTGGTCCACCCCGACCTGGAGGTGGTGGGGAATTTCCGCGAGACCCTGTCCTTTGAGGTGGAGAACGCCCAGGACGCGGACCGGGTGATCGAGACCTGGAAGGAAGAGGGGGCCTCCGGGCACCCCCGCTCGGCCCAGGCCCTGCGCCTTCAGAGGCCCGACGGCTCGACCAGCCTGGTCTGGAACACCCACCTGACCAACATCGACTACCAGGACGGGCAACGAGCTGTGGAGGCCCAGCGCCTGGTGGACTTCCTGGACGAGGTGGCCCTCCCCGGCGAGCCGATCTTCGGCGGCGGGGACCTGAACTCCAAGGCCGGCCTGGATGCCGTGCGGGTCCTGGAAGAGCACGGCTACCAACTGGACGGAGCGCGCATCGACTGGCTGGCCACCCGCGGCACGACGCTCGAGCAGGTCGAGCACGAGAAGCTCCTGGAGGGCGACCTGCAGTTGTCCGACCACCCGATGGTGCGCGGGCAGGTCCAGGACCGGGAAGGCAAGGTCGACTAGCTCGACCCGGAAGGCCCGCTCGAAACCGCCTCGAAGGCCGGCTTGACTTCTGGCCGTGCCGACGCGCCCCAACCGGGGTGCCCGAAGCCGGAATGGCCTTGAGGAGGCCGGTGCATGACAACCCGACGAGATCCACAGGGGCGCGCGGAGGGCGACGGCTCACGCCCACGCATCGAGTACCTGCGGGTCAAGAACTACCGGGTCCTGCACTCGGTCGAGCTGAAGAACCTGACGCCGCTCACCGTACTGCTGGGCCCCAACGGCAGCGGCAAGTCAACTCTCTTTGACGTCTTCAGCTTCCTGTCGGAATGCTTCCAGACGGGGCTCCGCGCAGCCTGGGACCGGAGGGGCAAGGCCCGCGAGCTGAAGACCCGCGACTCGGATGGGCCCATCGTCATCGAGATCAAATATCGAGAGCGCCCCAAGCGCCCCCTGATCACCTACCACCTGGCCCTGGACGAGGGCCCCCGCGGACCGGTGGTGGCAGAGGAGTGGCTGCAATGGACCCGAGGTCGGGGTGGCAAACCCTTCCGCTTCCTGAACTACAGGGAAGGGAAGGGGCTGGCCATCAGCGGCGAGGCGCCGGATGAACAGGAGGAACGGCGGGAGGGTTCGCTCAAGTCGCCCGACTTGATCGCCGTCAACGCCCTGGGCCAACTTGCCGACCACCCTCGTGTCGCGGCCCTTCGAGACTTCATCACGGATTGGTACGTGTCCTACCTCTCTGTGGACGACACTCGAGGACAGCCTGAAGTCGGGCCCTCAGACCGCCTGTCGCGCACAGGGGACAATCTAGCCAACGTGGTGCAATTCCTCCAGGAACAGTACCCCGACCACCTTGAGGAGATCTTCCAGGTCCTCTGCAGGCGGGTCCCTCGCCTGGAAAAGGTGCTGGCCGAGCCCATGGCCGATGGAAGGCTGCTGCTGCAGGTGAAGGACACCCCCTTCGAGCGACCGATCCTGTCCCGATTTGCCTCCGATGGAACCCTGAAGATGCTGGCCTATCTTGTCGTCCTGAACGATCCGCATCCGCCCAAGTTCATCGGAATCGAGGAGCCCGAGAACTTCCTCCACCCCCGCCTGCTTCGAGATCTGGCCGAAGAGTGCCGTGCCGCTTCAGAACACAGCCAACTCCTGGTGACCACCCACTCGCCGTATTTCCTGGACGGCCTGCGCGAGGAGGAGGTGCGGGTGCTGTACCGAGATGAGGCGGGGCACACGTTGGTGACCCGCGCCGCCGATATCCCAGGTATTCCCGAATTCATCCGGTCCGGGGCGAGCCTTGGCGAGCTCTGGATGGAGGGACATTTCGGCTTTGACGCGCCCCTTCAAAGGGGCACGCGCGAGGCGTCTTGAGCACGCGCCCTGCGCTTCACAGGGTGGATTTCCTGGTCGAGGAACGCTCCATGGCCGAGTTCCTGAGGGGCGTCGCGCCGGGCTTGCTGCCTGCCGGAGCGAACTTCCAGGTGGTTGAGTTCGGGAACAAGCAGCAACTGCTGAGGAAGCTGCCCGAGCGATTGGCCGGCTATCGACACTGGGTGACTCCAGGCCACGTTCTCGTGGTTGTCGTGGATCGGGACGAGGACGACTGCCACGCCCTGAAGGCCAGACTGGAAGAGATCGCGGCCCAAGCCCAACTCTCGACTCGAACCTTCCCCAAGGACGGTCAGTTCACGGTCCTCACCCGCCTGGCCATCGAAGAACTGGAGGCCTGGTATTTTGGGGAATGGGAGGCTGTCCGAGCGGCGTGGCCTCGCGTCCCCGCGGACATCCCCCAGAAGGCGGGGTACCGCGACTCGGACTCCATCTCTGGTGGGACCTGGGAAGCCTTCGAACGGGTGCTTCAGCGGGCGGGCTATTTCCGCTCGGGCCTCCGCAAAGTCGAAGCGGCTCAGGCCATCGCACCGCACATCGATCCCGCCCGAAGCCGTTCCAGGAGTTTCCAGGTCTTCCGCGACGCCATCCTGGACCTGTGAAATGAGAAGACCACCTCTCGGCCCAGACCTGTCGACATCCGACAGACGACAGCGGAGACTTCGTTGGCCCGCCGTAGGAGCCGGTTTGCCGGCCACGAAGGCCCTCCGCCTGCGGAGGCGTGGCTGGATTCCTGAGCACCCTCCGCCAAGGAGAACCCATGGCCCGGTTGACCCTTCCCCAGCTCGAGCGGCACCTGTTCGCTGCCGCCGACATCCTGCGCGGCAAGATGGACGCCTCCGAGTTCAAGGAGTACATCTTCGGGATGCTGTTCCTGAAGCGCTGCTCGGACGTCTTCGAAGAGCGTAGAGGTCGCGTCGTGCAGGGGCAGGTGGAGCGCGGCCGGAGCCCGGCCGAGGCCGAAGAGCGGGCCGACCAGCGGACCCGCTACCGCGACACCTTCTTCGTGCCGCCCCGCGCCCGGTGGGAGCGGCTGCGCGACGAGGTCCACGAGGACGTGGCCACCGAGCTGAACAAGGCCCTGATGGCCCTGGAGGAAGAGAACGCCGGACTCCGGGGGGTGCTGACCCACATCGACTTCTCCCGCAAGATCGGCCAGTCGCGGATCCCCGACAAGAAGCTGCGGGACCTGATCCGGCACTTCAGCAAGCACCGCCTGCGCAACGAGGACTTCGAATTTCCGGACCTGCTGGGCGCGGCCTACGAGTACCTGATCGCGGACTTCGCCGACTCGGCAGGCAAGAAGGGCGGCGAGTTCTACACGCCCCGGGCGGTGGTGCGCCTGATGGTCGAGCTCTTGGAGCCCCGGGAGGGGATGCGGGTCTACGACCCCTGCGCGGGGTCGGGCGGCATGCTGATCCAGTCCCAACACTACGTCGAGGAGCGGGGCGGCAACGCCCGGGACCTGGCCCTGTATGGGCAGGAGTCCAACGGCGGGGTCTGGGCCATCTGCAAGATGAACATGATCCTGCACGGCATCATGGACGCCGATGTGCGCAACGAGGACACGCTGGCCAACCCCCAACACCTGGACCAGGGCGAGTTGATGCGCTTCGACCGGGTCATCACCAACCCGCCCTTCTCCCAGAACTACTCGCAGGAGGGGATGCGCTTCCCCGAGCGGTTCCGCTACGGTTGGTGCCCCGAGGGCGGCAAGAAGGCGGACCTGATGTTCGCCCAGCACATGCTCTCGGTGCTGCGGGCCGGGGGCCTGATGGCCACCGTCATGCCCCACGGGGTGCTCTTCCGGGGAGGCGCCGAGCGGGACATCCGGCGCGGCTTCCTGGAGGACGACCTGCTGGAAGCGGTGATCGGCCTGGCGCCCAACCTCTTCTACGGCACCGGCATCCCCGCCGCCATCCTGGTGATGAGGGCGCGTTACGGCAAGCCCCCGGAGCGCCGGGGCCGGGTGCTGTTCATCAACGCCGACGCCGAGTTCCACGCCGGGCGGGCCCAGAACGACCTGCACCCCGAGCACCTGCAGAAGATCGTCTCGGCCTACAGGCAGTTCCGGGACATCCCGGGTTTCGCCGCGGTGGTCTCCCACCAGACGCTGGCCGAGAACGACTACAACCTGAACATCCGCCGCTACGCGGACAACGCGCCCCCGCCGGAGCCCCACGACGTGCGGGCCCACCTGCTGGGCGGGGTGCCGAAGGCCGAGGTCGAGGCCAGGCGGGATCTCCTGGCCGGGCAGGGACTGGACCCGAAAGCGCTCTTCGTCCAGCGGGGAGACGCCTGCTGCGACTTCCGTCCGGAACTGGCCGAGCGGTCCAGCCTGCGCGAGGCTGTGGAGTCGAACCCGGGCGTGCAGGCGAAGGAAGCGGCCCTGCGAGCCTCGTTCGAGGGCTGGTGGAAGGCCCGCCGGGACCGGCTGCGCCGCCTGCCCGAGACCGGCGACCTGATGGCCGTGCGCGCCGAGTTCCTGGAGAGCTTCACCGAGGCCCTCCGGCCCGTGGGTCTCCTGGACGAGTTCCAGGTGGGCGGGGTGGTGGCCGCCTGGTGGGACGCCGCGCAGTTCGACCTGAAGGCCCTGGCGACCCGCGGGTATGCGGACCTGTTGGACGGCTGGGTCGACACCCTGCGCGACGCCCTGGAGGAGGGGGACAGCAAGGTCGACCCCACCGAGGACCGCCTGGTCCGCCGCATGCTCCCGGACTTCCTGGACCAGATCGCCGAGGCCGAGGCCCGCCGGGCCGAGCTGGAGGGCCAGATCGCCGAGGCCAAGGGCTCGGAAGACGAGGAGGAGGACGACGAGTCGGAGGAGCGCCTGAGCGAGGCCGAGGTGAAGGAGCTGAAGAAGCAGCTCACCGCGGCGAAGAAGAGCCTGAAGGCCCTGCATTCGGAGGTGCTCAAGCGTTTGGAGAAGGCCCGCGCCGCCCTTGGGGAGGCCGAGTGCGCGGACCTGGCCATGGACCTCTTCCACGCCGACCTCGCAGCCCAGCTCGAGCGCGCCGTGGCTGCCCGCCGCCGCCAGGTGGTGGCCGCCGTCGAGAACTGGTGGGACAAGTACCGCGTGCCCCTGCGGCAGTTGGAGCGCGAGCGGGACGAGGCCGTGGGGCGGCTCGAGGGGTTCTTGAGGGAGTTGGGGTATGTCGGGTAAGGAAAATGGCCTTCCCCGGGTCGCCATCGGGGATCTGGCCCAGATCAACCCCGAATCTCTCGGCAGAGGCACGCCGCTGGACTTCAGCTTTCGGTATCTGGACATCCAGTCGGTTACGCTGGGCTCCATCTCGTGGAAGGACGTGTCCGTCCAGCGGTTCGTATCATCTCCGAGTCGAGCCCGGCGGGTTGTCCGTCCCGGCGACGTGCTCCTCTGTACCGTGCGCCCCTACCTGCAGGCTCACGCATATACGGACTGGTCAGAACGCGAGGATATCGTCTGCTCCACGGGTTTCGCTGTCATCCGGTCGGGAGACAAGCTTGAGTCCAGATATCTGTTCCACCATCTTTTCTTCGATGACGTCGGACGACAACTCGAGGGTCTACAAACCGGCTCGAATTACCCCGCGGTAAACGAATCCGACGTCCGTGTCGTCACGTTGCCGTTGCCACCCCTTCCCGAGCAGCGCCGCATAGCCGAGGTCCTGGACACGGCCGACGAGGCCATCCGCCGCTCCGAGGCCCTGCTGGCCAAGCTGGAGCAGGTGAAGGCCGGCCTGCTGCACGACCTGCTGACCCGGGGCCTGGACAAGATCGGCCGCCTGCGCGACCCGGAGGCCCACCCCGAGCAGTTCCAGGACTCGCTTCTGGGGCGGATTCCGCGGGAGTGGAGGCTTGCCGCTATCAGAGATTGCTCGGATGTCGTCACCAGCGGATCTAGGGGATGGGCTGCGCATTACTCAGACTGTGGAGCATTGTTCATTCGAATCGCAAACCTGACTCGGAGTCATATCAACCTGCGATTCGGAGAGACAACGTTCGTTCAACCGCCTGTCGGCTCCGAAGGCATACGCACCGCTGTTCTTCCGGGAGACCTGCTCATATCAATAACCGCGGATGTAGGGATCATTGGCATAGCTCCTGACGAAATTGGTGAGGCTTATGTGAATCAGCACATAGCTTTGGCACGTCTCAAGAGTGCGGTTGTGGCCCCTCGATGGGCAGGGCACTACCTAGCTGGCCCGGCGGCTCAGAAGCTCTTTCGTGAACGGAACGACATTGGTGCAAAGGCGGGACTCAATCTCCCCGCTGTCGGCGGCCTGCACCTTCCCCTCCCCCCCCTCCCCGAACAGCGCCGCATCGCCGCCGTCCTCGACGCCCACGACGCCCGGATCCGGGCCGAGCGGGCCCAACTCGACAAGCTCCGCCAGATCAAGAAGGGCCTGATGCACGACCTCCTCACCGGGAAGGTCCGCGTCCAGGTCCCCCAGGAGGCCCGCCACCCATGACCCTCCCCACCGAGTACACCTACGTCGAGCGCCCCTTCCTGGACCAGCTCGCCGCGATGGGCTGGGAGGTGCTGGACGGGTGCGCCCAGGACCCGGCCCGCACCGAGCGGGAGGGCTTCCGGCAGGTGCTGCTGGAGGGGCGGCTGCGGGCGGCGCTGCGGCGCATCAACCTGGACGCCGACGGCCAGGGTTGGCTGGACGACTCGCGGCTGAACCGGCTGGTGCTGGAGCTGCAGCGGGTGGGCGGCAAGCTCATGGAGGCCAACGAGCGGGCCACCGAGCTGCTCTGGCGGGGCACGGCCATCGAGGGCCTCCCCGAGCGCGACGGCGGGCGGGATCTCATGGTGCGCTACCTCGACTTCCGGCATCCGGAGCGCAACGACTTCCTGGCCGTGCGCCAGTTCCGCGTGGACGTGCCCGGAAGCGCGACCTTCATCCTGCCGGACATCGTGCTGTTCGTGAACGGCATCCCCCTGGTGGTGGTGGAGTGCAAGAGCCCGGCCGCGACCGACCCCCTCAACGAGGGCATCCAGCAGCTCCTGCGCTACTCGAACCAGCGCGGCGAGGGCTTCGCGGACGACGGAGCCGAGCGGCTCTTCCACACCAACCAGTTGCTGGTCTCGACCTGCTTCGACCTGGCGCGGGTGGGCACGATCGGGGCCTCCTTCAAGCACTTCCTGGAATGGAAGGACACCAGCCCCGTGCCCTCCTCCGAGGTGGCCGCAGCCCTCGGCGTGGCCCGCCTCTCGGGGCAGCAGTGCCTGGTGGCAGGGATGCTGCGCCCGGCGCACCTGCTGGACCTGGTGCGCCACTTCACGCTCTTCAAGGACTTCGACGGGCGCCGCGGCAAGGTGGTGGCCCGCTACCAGCAGTTCCGGGCCGTGCACGAGGCGGTGCGGCGCCTGAAGACGGGGGCCACGCGCCTGCAGGATGGCGAGCACGACCGCCGGGGCGGCGTGGTCTGGCACACCCAGGGGTCGGGCAAGAGCCTGACGATGGTCTTCCTGGTGCGCAAGATGCGCTCCGAGCCCGAGCTGCGCCGCTTCAAGGTGGTGGTCGTCACCGACCGGACCGACCTGGAGCGCCAGCTCTCCGACACCGCCGCCCTCACCGGCGAGACCGTCCGCAAGGCGGCCGGCACCCGGGACCTCAAGAGGATCCTGGCCGAGCCGGGGCCGGACCTCGTCTTCGCCATGATCCAGAAGTATTTGGAGCGGAGCCCGGTGGTGGCCCTCCCAGGCGGGGCCAGCCCCAGCAACCCCTTCCTGCCGCAAGACCTGGCCGCCGAGGAGGAGGGCCTCTACGACGGGGACCTCCCGCCCGCGACCGAGGAGTTGTTCCCGACCCTCAACCCCTCCGAGGACATCCTGGTTCTGGTGGACGAGGCCCATCGGACCCACACCTCGACCCTCCACGCCAACCTGATGAAGGCCCTGCCGAACGCCGCCCGCATCGGCTTCACGGGCACGCCGATCCTGCTGGGCGCACGGAAGCGCACCCACGAGATCTTCGGCGAGTACCTGGACCGCTACACGATCCGCGAGTCGGAGGCGGACGGGATGACGGTGCCGATCCTCTACGAGGGCCGCACCGCCGAGGGCGAGGTGGCCGACGGCGGCAGCCTGGACCGGCTCTTCGAGGACATGTTCCGGGAGCACACCCCGCAGGAACTGCAGGCCATCCAGGCCCGCTACGCCACCCGGGGCCAGGTGCTGGAGGCCCGGGACCTCATCGCGGCCAAGGCCCGGAACCTGCTGCGGCACTACGTGGACGTCGTGCTCCCGAACGGCTTCAAGGCCATGGTGGTCGCGGTCAGCCGGCGGGCGGCGGTCCGCTACCGGGAGGCCCTGGTGGCCGCGCAGGCCGAGCTGGTGCGCGACCTCTCCGCCTTGGATCCCGCTCTCCTGGCGCTTTCCGCCGAGGCCCTGGCCGCGCGCTCTGCCGACGAGCAGCTCCTGGTCCGCGCCCACGCCCGCCTGGAGGCGATCCGGGCCCTCGATTTTGCGGCCGTCATCTCCTTCAACCGCAACCACGACGACGCCGCGTGGAAGGTGTGGACGGACGGAACCCGGCAGAAGGAGCTGATCGCCCGCTTCAAGCAGCCTCTGCAGGGCCCGAAGTCCGACCCGCTGGCCTTCCTCTGCGTCAACAGCATGCTCCTGACCGGCTTCGACGTCCCGCACCTCCAGGTGCTCTACCTGGACCGCGGGCCCAAGGAGCACGAGCTCCTCCAGGCCATCGCCCGCGTGAACCGGACGCACGAGGGCAAGAGCCACGGGCTGGTGGTGGACTACTTCGGCGTGGCCCGCCACCTCCAGGAGGCCCTGGCGGCCTACAGCTCCGAGGACGTGGCGGGCGTCATGGCCAGCCTGAAGGACGAGCTGCCCCGCCTGGAGGACCGCCACCGCCGGGTGGTCGGCCTCTTCCGGGACCTCGGCGCCGGCCTGGACCGGCCAGCCGAGTGCGTGGACCTGCTGCGGGACGTGAAGCTCCGGGCCCGCTTCGCCGCGGCACTGAAGCTCTTCCTCGAGAGCCTGGACATCGTGCTGCCGCGCCCCGAGGCGCTGCCCTACGTGGGCGACGCCCGGACCCTCGGCTGGATCAACAAGGTGGCGGCCAACCGCTACCGGGACGACCAGCTCAATATCGCGGGGCTGGGCGGCAAGGTGCGCGAGCTCGTCGACCGCCACCTCGTCTCCAGCGGCATCGACCCCCGGATCCCCCCGATCTCGATCCTGGACGCGGGTTTCGACGAGGAGGTGGAGCGGCACGAGAAGCCGCGGACCCGCGCCTCGGAGATGGAGCACGCCCTGCGCCACCACATCCGCGAGCGCTTCAACGAGGATCCCGCCCGCTACCGCAAGCTCAGCGAGCGCCTGGAGGCGATCCTGCGGGATCTGCACGACAACTGGGAGGCCCTGGTGGCGGCCCTCGGCGAGATCGTCGACGAGGTGCGCCATGATCGCCAGGAGAACGATGCCGGCCTGGACCCGCGGACTCAAGCCCCCTTCCTGCGGCTGCTGAAGGAGGAGGTCCACGGGGATGGCCCGGTCGACCCTGAGGAACTCCAGCACCTGGCGCGCCACACGGTCCGGATCGTGGAGCACCTGCGAGGGGAGCTGCGCGCGGTCGACTTCTGGCGCAAGCACCAGGCCCAGCTTGTGCTGCGCCAGTGGCTCGTGGAATACCTGGACGACGAGGTTTCTGCCCTGCCCTTCGCCCGCTGCGAGGCGGTGGCCGACCGCCTGATGGAACTGGCCCAGGCCCGCCGGGACTGGCTGGCCGGGTGAGCGAGCGCCTGGTGGTGGGGGACCTGGACTTCGAGGTGCGCCGCAGCCCCCGGCGCCGCACCCTGGAGATCACGGTCGAGCGCGACGGCGCCCTGGTGCTCCGCGTCCCCGAGTCCTGCCCGCCCGAGCGCCTGGAGGCCTTCGCCCGCGACCGGGAGCTCTGGGTGCAGACCCGCCTGGCCGAGCGCGCACCACTGGCCCCGGTGGCTCGGCCCCGGGAGTACGTCAGCGGCGAGTCCTTCTTCTACCTGGGCTGCCAGCACCGCCTGCTGCTGGTGGACGACCCCGAGGCCTCTCCGCTGCGCCTGCGCGGCAGCCAGTTCGAGCTCCGCCGCGACCAGGCCCACCGCGGCCGGTTCTACTTCGTCCGCTGGTACACCCGGAACGCCAAGGCCTGGCTCCGCCGGTGCGTGCGCACCTGGCAGGACCGCCTGGAGGTGAAGCCGACCGCGGTCGAGGTCCAGGACCTCGGCAACCGCTGGGGCTCGTGCGGCACGGGCGGCCGCCTCAACTTCCACTGGAAGGCCATCCTGCTCCCCCCGACCGCCGTGGAATACGTGGTGGTGCACGAAATGGTCCACCTGCTGGTCCCCGACCACAGCCGCGACTTCTGGGCCCGCCTGGAGCGCGCGGTGCCCGACTGGAGGTCGCGCAAGGAATGGCTGGCCCGCGAGGGCGGTCGCCACGTGCTGTAGCGGGGCGGGCGTTCCAGGAGGCGGTCCAAGCCTACTACCGGGAGCACGTGTGTCGCCTCGACCCCTGGCCAGCGCGCGGAGCGGAGATGATTCGCTGGGGGAACCCCTGGGATCTGCTCCTGGCCATGATTCCGCCGAGAATCTGCGGCATTTCCCCAGATTCTCAGCGGAAACCGCTTCTCCAGGCGGCCCGTTCCAGGCCCTACCCCTTCTTCATGTCGGCGATCACGTTGTTGACCTTGACGGCGTAACCGCTGGGGTCGGCCGGGCGTTGCACTGCTGCGGCCCCGGCGCCGTCCTTCACCCCCGCCTTGGCGAAGCGCTGGGCTTCGTCCTGGATGATGTTCTTGGGGTTGAAGGCCCACTCCTTGCTGCGATCTCCCAGGGCGCCGCCGATATGATACTGGTAGAGGCCGAAGCTGGTGCCGTTGTCGCCCACCGCCTTGGGATTCAGGCCGCTCTCGACCACCGCCGTGGCCAGCATGACGTAGGGGTCGGCCCCGGCCTTCTTGGACTCCTGCCAGATCAACTGGGCGATCTCGTTGTCCTTGTACTTGTCGGGGATTCCGGCGGCTCCCCCGGGCTCGAGCTCCTTGGAGACATCGACGCTGGCACCTCCGGCATCGCTGACCGGAGCGTTGAGCGTGCCGGAGTCTCCTCCGGCCGAGGTGCCCCCACCTGCGGAGGGCCCGGCGACGCCCGCGGCTCCCGGCGCACCGGCCGCGCCCGCGGCCATCGGTGCCCCACCGCCCTGGATCGGTGCCGCGGCGACCCCGTCACCGCCCGCCTGGTCGGCGGGGGCGGCCTGGTCCTGCCCGGTCCCCATCCCCAATTCCTTCAGGAGCGCCTCGATCCGGGCCTGGGTCTGGGCCGCGCCCTCCTGGTCGCCCGACTGCAGTTGCTGTTGCCGCTGCATCTCCAGCTTCATCAACTCCAGCAGTTTCTGCTGAAGCTCCTGCTCCTCCGGCGTCTGCTGCGCCTGCTGGTCCTCCTGCAATTCCGGGCTGGCCTCGAAGCCGTCTCCGATCGCCGTCTGTCGGGCACCCTCCACGGGGTCCCCCGCCGCCCTGGATCCTGCCAGACTGCCGGACTGCAAGGCCTGCAAGAGGCTCTGGGCGGCCGGGTTGTTCTGGAAGCTGTCCAGCTTCCGGGTCTCTCCGATGGGATCCAGGCTTGCCATGATGCCCTCCTGTTGTCACCTGCGACGATTTCTCTTCCCCGGGATCATGGCGCGCGTCACGGGGAAAAGACAGGGATGAAGGTTGCTTGGATGTTGCCGACGTTAACGGATTGTTGCCATCCGTGGACAAGGATGGCCTGAAGCACTTGGCTCGCCCCCCCTGCGCTGCATCATGGCCACGTGGCGCCGGGTGTGGCAGACTCATAGGCGACTCTTCCTCAGGAGGCCTTCCCGTGCGCATCCTCACCGGTCTCGTCCTCGCCCTGGTTCTGGTATGCGTCCTCGTCTTCCCGTTGGCCGCACAGGCGGCGCCCGCGGATGCGACCATCCAGGGGCCGAACTATTCGCTCTTCGTCCCTGGCGCCCTGAAGGCCAGCGACAAGAGGCCCCTGGTCATGGTCTTCTCGCCGAACGGCGACACCCGGCAACTGGTGCAGATCTGGCGCCCCCACGCCGCGAAATACAAGTGGTTCGTGCTGGGCTTCAACGGCTTTCGCAACGGGCAGGACGCGACGCCCATGGTGGCCGACCTGCGCGCCATCCTCAAGGAGCTCCAGTCCGCCTATCCCATCGACGGCAGGTGCCTGATCGCCACCGGGTTCTCGGGCGGTGGGATGTTCTCGCACGACATGAGCGCCCTGGAACCCCAGGCCGTGGTGGCCATCGTCGTCAATACCGGCATGTCGCACCCGCAGTCGCGCCTGCCGGCGCCGCGCAACCGGGTCGCGGTCTTCCTGGCCAGCCCCAGCGACTTCCGCTACCAGGAGATGAAGGCCGACGAGAAGCGCCTGAAGGCTCTGGGCTGGGAGACGAAGTGGATCGAGTTCCAGGGCGGGCACACCATCGCCCCGCCTGCAGCCTACAAAGAGGCCGCTGATTGGCTGGCCGGAATGGTCAACTGGGCCCGGAGCCGCAAGCCCTAGTCCACCGCGCCTGCCCCAATTCAGCCGTCTTTCAGGGTCGTGGGCTTCCATGCAAGCGAGATGATCCCCCGCCAGCAGATCCGCGAAGCCTTCCTGGCCCACCGCCTGAACCAGGCGGAGCTGGTCCGCGTGGTCGGGTCGGGGGACCAGGCCGAGAAGGCCCTCCAGGAGCTGCTGGATCCCGCCACCGACCTGCGAGATCCGGTGGACCCGCCGCGGCTGTCGGAAGCCTTGGAGGCCCTGGGGCTGGACCAGGAGTTTGCCGGGCTGGATCCGGCCAAGGTCTGGACGCCCTACGAGCGGGCCCTGTTCCGGCGCCTCTCGAACCCGGACTTCGACCCGAGCGAGCTTCCCGCCATCAGGGGCCAGGGTTCCGGCGAGGAGGCTCCCGGTCCGCTGATGGCCGACTTCGTGCGGACGGTCGACGGCAGGTTCGACCAGTGGGACCGCAACCAGGACACCCGCCTGGAGGTGGCCGAGATCGATCGGGCGATGGAAGCGACGGACTCCACGCCCGCCGAGTCCGCCGCCCTGGTCCTGCTGCGCTCCAATCCTGAAGCCCTGGGCTCCTGCCAGCCCCACGACGGGCCCGGGGTCACCCGCGCCGATCTGGGCCTCCTGGCGCGACAGGGTTTCGCAGGCGCCCCCGAGGCGACCCTCAGCCTGGGAGCCGAGTTCCGGCAGCTCGAGGCCGAGGCCGAGGCCCTGAGCCCGGCTGCTCCCCTGCAAGCCGAAGACCTGGATCCCCTGGCCACCCGGCAGAACCGCCTGGGCTCGTGCGTGCTGTTGTCCACGGCCGCGGGCCTGGCCCCGGAGCAGCTCGAGGACCTCTTCGAGACGGGCCCCGCCGGGGCGATTCGGGTCAACTTCCGGGACGGCGAGGACGAGACAGTCTTCGAGTTGACCCCCGCCGAGCGGCTCTTCCACGCTCGCGGGGCATCCGGTGAGCGCTGGCCCGGCCTTCTGGAGGTGGCGATGGGGCAGCGCCTGGCCCGCCAGCAAAGGTCGTCCGGTTCGGTTCGCCAGGCCGCCGACGGAGTTCCGCCCCAGGAAGCGATCCTGGCTCTGACCGGTCGGGAGACCCGCATGGAATCCCTCGACGAGTTGAGCCTGCTGGCCACCCGCGACCTGGTCGCGGAGCTGTGCAGCCAGCCGGGCCCCCGCATCTGCGGGACCCGGCCCAGGCCCCTCCTCAAGGAGGAGCGCGCCTTCGACGTGGAGACCCTCCACAACGGGCTGCAGAACAGCCACTGCTACACCCTGCTCGACTATGACCCCCAGAGCGATACGGTCGGCCTCCGGAATCCCTGGGGTTCCGGGCCCTGGCTGATGGCCGCCGAATCCGCTGAGTCGGGATTGTTCCGGATGCCCCTGGCCCAGTTCTACGCCGGCTTCCGCTGGGTGGCCGCCCCCCAGCCCCAGGGCTGAGCCCCCCTGGCCGGGCCTGGCCTTCCTCCATCTCCTCCCCGCGAGGCCTCGATTCGTCCGCCCCTTGCCGCCTGGATGGTTGACATCTCGTGGCCTGCGGAATGAACATGGAGCCCGAAACGCGGGCGCCTCGGAACGCCCGCCCGACGAGGAGTCCCCTGATGAACTTCAAGCCCTGGAAGGTTGCCTCGATGATGTTGATCCTGGCCCTGGCCCTGTGCCTGCCCGCCCGAACCGAGACCTCTCCCCGCACGAACGCGCCGGCGCCCGGCAGCGGCATCGACCGCGCCGACCTGAACCCCGGCGTCCGTCCGGCCGACGACTTCTTCGACTACGCCACCGGGGGCTGGCGCAAGCGAAACCCCATCCCTGGCGACCAGGCCCGCTGGGGTACCTTCAACGTGCTGGACGACCAGAACACGCATCTGCTGCATGAGATCCTGCGCGAGGCCCAGGGGGCCGAAGCGGGCACCCTGGAGCGCAAGCTCGGGGACTTCTACGCCAGCGGCATGGATGAGGCGACCCGTGAGAAGCAGGGTCTGGCCCCGATCCGCGAGGATCTCCAGGCCGTGGAGGCCATCCAGGACCGCCAGGCCTTGCAGGCTGCCGTCGCCCGGATGCACCGGGAGGGGCTCAACGCCTACTTCAACCTCTTCGCCAGCCAGGACGACAAGGACAGCACCCGGATGATCGGCGTGCTCTGGCAGGGCGGCCTGGGGCTTCCCGAGCGCGACTACTACCTGCGCGACGACGAAGACTCGCGCAAGCTGCGCGAGGCCTACCAGGCCCACGTCACGAAGATGTTCACCCTGCTGGGCGATTCGCCCCAGCAGGCGGCCCGGCAGGCCCAGGCCGTGATGGCGCTGGAGACGCGCCTGGCCCGGGCCTCGCTTCCCGCCGCTGAATTGCGGGAGGCCGAGAAGGTCTACCACCTGATGGACGCCGAGGCCGTCGCGGCCCTGACTCCGGACTTCTCCTGGTCGGCGTACTTCGAGGGCCTGGGAATCCCCGCCCTGAACGAACTCAACGTCGCCATCCCGGGCTTCATGGAGGCCGTGAACCGCGAGCTGGCCAGCACCCCCCTGGAGGACCACAAGAGCTACCTGCGCTGGATGGTGCTGCGCGGGTTCGGATCGCACCTGAACCAGGAGATGGAGCGCGAGAGCTTCCACTTCTTCTCGACGGTCCTGAGGGGCGTGAAGGAGATGAAGCCCCGCTGGAAGCGGGTGGTCGAGACCGTCAACGCCGGGATGGGCATGGCCCTGGGTGAGATCTATGTCCGGCGTGCCTTCCCGCCGGAGGCCAAGGCCCGGGTCCAGGAGATGGTGACCAACCTCAAGGCCGCCATGGCTGCCACCATCCCCACCCTGGAGTGGATGAGCCCGGCCACCCAGAAGGCGGCCCTGGAGAAGTTGGCGCTCTTCCAGGCCAAGATCGGCTATCCGGACCGCTGGCAGGACTACTCCAGCCTGGAGATCCGCCCTGGCGACTACGTGGGCAACCTGCGCCGCGTCCGGGTCTACGAGGTGCACCGCGACCTGGCCAAGATCGGCAAGCCCGTGGACCGCGACGAGTGGCACATGACCCCCCAGATGGTCAACGCCTACTACAACCCCTCGATGAACGAAATCGTCTTCCCCGCCGGCATCCTCCAGCCGCCCTTCTTCGACATGAAGGCGGAGGACGCCGTGAACTACGGGGCCATCGGGATGGTGATCGGGCATGAAATCACCCACGGCTTCGACGACCAGGGCTGCAAGTACGACGGACACGGGAACCTGCGCGACTGGTGGACCCCGGAGGACCTGGCGAACTTCAAGGCCCTGGCCGAGGGCGTCGAGAAGCAGTTCGCAGCCTATGAGGTGGCGGGCCTGAAGCTGAACGGCAAGCTGGTGCTGGGCGAGGCCATCGCGGATCTCGGCGGACTGAACCTGTCCTGGAAGGCCTACCAGCGCTCCCTGCAGGGCCGAGAGCCCCAGGTCCTGGACGGCTTCACCCCAGCCCAGCGCTTCTTCCTGGGCTACGCCCGGGTCTGGGCCATCAACATGCGCCCCGAGATGGAGAAGCTGCAGGTCAACACCGACCCCCACCCCCACGCCCGCTGGCGCGTGAACGGACCATTGTCGAACATGCCTGAGTTCTTCGAGGCCTTCGGCGTGGCCGAGGGGGACCCCATGGCCCGGCCCGCCGATCAGCGCAACCGGATCTGGTAGACCCTCCGAACCTGGCTGGGGCCCTTTCGGGGCCCCAGCCGGGAGACCGGCTTTCTTGCGCTGAGACAACATGGCCGGGCCCGAGATCCGCTCTCATGGTCCAGTGGAGGGCGCCGAACGAGCGCCCTCCAGAATTCCCCGGGCGCGCCCAGGAGGAGCCTCCCATGATCGAACAGATCCACAAGATTTCCACCGCCGACACTCGGGCCGTCGAAAAGGTGATCCAGGACGAGAACATCCACTACATCCACATGGTCTTTCCTCAGGACCAGGGAATGCCCGAGCATTTCTCCAACTCGACGGTCTACATGACGGTCCTGAGGGGAACCCTCTCAATCGGTTTGGACGAGCAGGAAATCCACGAATACCCAGGCGGGACGGTGCTGAAGATCCCCTTCAACACCCGCATGAACGTCCGGAACCTCCACCCGGAGATCCTGGAACTGATCGTCGTCAAGGCCCCGGCTCCGCGCGCCTCCTGAGAAGAGAACCGGCGGCCGCTTCGGGGCATCTCAATCCAGAGGCGCCCCGAAGCGCGCCTCAAGCTCCGCGAAGCGGCCGGTCAGGGCCTGGCGGATCCGCTCGACGGTCTCTTCGACGTCTGAGTCCCCCCGCTCCAGCACAGGCATGAACTGCACGCGCACCGTGGACCACGCCCGAACCCGGGGGAACCCGCGAGGGAAGACATGGTTCCCACCGTGGACCACCATCGGCAGGATGGCCGCCTGGGGGGCCGTGCGCAGGAGCGTGGCCAGTCCCGCCGGCTTGAAGGGATTCATCCGACCATCCGCGCTGCGGGTGCCCTCCGGGAAGATGAAGGCGGAGACCTCGCCCGAGTCGACGCGGCGGCCCAGCTCGGCGATGGCCGCCAGGGCCCCCTCCCGGTCGGCCCGGTCGATCAGGCAATGCCCGCCCCGGCGCAGATTGAAGCTGATGGCCGGGATCCAGCGCCCCAACGCCCTCTTGGCGATATAGCGGGGACGCAGGTGCCGCAGAAGCCAGAAGGGCAGGAAGCTCTCGACCAGGGATTGGTGATTGCAGACCACGATGTAGCTGCCCTGCGGCGGAACATTCTCCAGCCCTTCCAGCTCCAGACGGCCCAGACCGGCGCGGATGCTGCCGCCCAGGACCCGGCACATCACCCCGACAGCCCGATCCATCGGCTCTGCGCCCAGCATTCGAGCGACCCGCAGCACGGGGTCGAAGACCAACAGGGTCAGCCCGAACCAGCTCCAGGCACCGGCGGTGGCGACGAAATCCACGGCTCGCACGGGATTGTCCTCCATCAGCCTCGCAGTCTCCAGGCCGGTTTCCGGGAGATTCTTCGAAGTTCCTCCCATCTGGCGGGAATTTCGGAACCGACCCAGAAGGGGCAGCCCCTCCCGCCGGGTTGGTGCTCCCCTGGGCCCCCGCCGGATGGCCACCGGTTCGCCCGGTGAATCCCGCCCCCCCCGAGGTCTTCACATGGAAAAAGTCCAGACCCCGAAAGGCACCAGCTTCCTGGGCAGGTTCATGGTCCTGAAGGGCGCGCTGCGCGAGCTGTGGATCATCTTCGGCACCAAGATCCTGTCCATCGTGGCCTATGGCCTGGTGAACTCGACCCTGGTCCTGTGGCTGTCCAAGGACCTGGGATACGGCGACGTCCCGGCCGGCTTCATGGTCGCCGTGTGGTCCGCCCTGATGACCCTGTTCACGGTCATGGTGGGCTCGCTGGTGGACGCCATCGGCATCCGGCTCTCGTTGTTGATCGGGTTTGGAATCTGCCTGGGGGCCCGGCTGGTGATGAGCTTCGTCACCGCCCCCTGGTTCGTCATCCCGGCGGGCCTGCTCCCGCTGGCCCTGGGGGAGGCCCTGATGGTCCCGGTCATGGTGGCCGCCATCAAGAGGTTTGCCACCACGGCCCAGCGCTCGATGGCCTTCTCGATGTTCTACGCCATGATGAACGTGGGCTTCGCCATCTCGGGATTCATCTTCGACAAGGTGCGCACCACCCTGGGCGAGTATGGGCACCTGGCCCTTCCCGGCGCCGACTTCAGCCTGAGCACCTACCAGACGCTGATCCTGCTGGGCTTCCTCTTCACCGTCCCCAACCTGATCCTGGTCTGGATCGGCATCCGTGATGGCATCGAGATGGGCGAGGACGGCAAGGTTCGCATCCACAAAGCCGAATCGAAGTACGCCGGGCAGCCGGTCATGACGGCGGCCTTCAAGTCCGGAATGGACGCCCTGGGCGAATGGAAGCGCATCTTCACGGGCCTGTGGCACCAGCCAGCCTTCTACCGCTTCCTGGCCTTCCTGACGTTGGTCGTGTTCGTCCGGATGATCTTCTACCACTTCCACTACACCTTCCCCAAGTACGGCATCCGCGAACTGG